>OFHJ01000621.1_pt1 | contig 12791 bp, 17 predicted proteins | sample 1522001 | NCBI WGS metagenome assembly OFHJ01 (sample SAMEA2464838, study PRJEB22497) | soil metagenome | biome: Grassland; feature: Farmland; material: Clay | place: Australia | collected 2013-02-01 | depth 1.2 m | reverse complement strand
GCGTCCAGCGCCATGGCTGGGAGCAGGACAGCGCCTGAAACCCAGGCCCTCTCTAACCTACCGATGCCGCTTCAGCCAAAACCGCCTCTCGACCCCAGAATTACGCGGATTTATTTCCCCGCCAACATCCGAGGTCACTGATTTCCCAAGCGCCGTCCGGCCGGCGCGATCCGGCCCGGGCGGCATCACCACAACGACCGGTAGGAGGTCATCATGGCTACTCGCAATCGTACCCCGCCCGCTGCGGCGCTTTCCCGTCCGGACGATATTCACCACCTGCTCGCGGGCCTGCTCGACGTGATCGGCCATTTCCAGCTCGCCGATCAATACCTGCAGGCCCAGTTCGCCGAGCTGCCTGAGCACGTCCAGCCAGCGGCCACCGTGCTGCACCGCGCCACCCAGGACCTCAACCGCCTGCACAGCCAGCTCGACACGTTCAGCGCTACGCACGTTTGCCGCGCCCGCACGGACGCCGACCGCGAGGCAGCCGCCGCCTCGTGCTCGCGCGACATGACGCCAGAGGAGCGGGATCGCTTCCGCGAGAGCCTCGGGCTGCCGGCCGAGGTGCACTCATGAGCGCCAAGCAACTCCCCGCCGCGGTCCGGCAGGCCGTCGAGGAGCAGCAGGTCCGCGCCTGGCAACTGCGCTCCCTCACTCAGTGCGTGGCCGAAGCAACAGCCGATAGCTGCGGCGCCACGATTGACGATCCCTTGGCCGCGATGCTCGGCCTCGTCACGCTGGCCGACCTGCTCAACGAATCGCTGTGCGCTGACACGTTCAGCCAGCGCGTTGCGCAGATTGAGGCCGACGCTGCCGCGGATGAGGCTCGGGAGGCGCGCGACGAGGCGAGGGAAGCCGCCGAGCGCAAGGCGGCACGTCGAGCACTGCGGCCTGTATCTGACTCCGACAAATCAGCCTGAATTGACACTCCGACAACACGGAATCGCGCCGCCTGCCCGTGGGGCGGCGTTTCTGTGGCAGGGCGGCTTTCACCGCAACATCGGATTGCCGGCGATCTCGCCACGACATTCCGTAGGTGATTCTGCTCAGCCGGGACTGCCCGGCCAACGGCCCGCGAGATAGGCGTGCAGCCTGTCGAGGGTTTCATAGTACCGCTGCCGACTGCCGAAACGTCCCGGGAAGCGCCCCTCGAGTTCATGCACCTTCTGCTTCGTCGGCATCACACGCTTGGGGATGACATACCGCAGTTCGGCGAGCACGCGCCACTGCTCGGGTGCTCCATGCACCGCGCGCTGAAACGCAAGCCCTTGGCCGATGAACACTTCGGGGAAATACTGCCCGGGACAGAGCCGACAGAGGCCCCATTTGTCGGTTTTGGCTGTTCCCAGGGAGTGCCATTCAGAAGTTTTCGGCCTTCCCGAGGGCCGTCCACCAGCTCGCGCAAGTCGGACCAGTGCCGATCCGCGCACCCGTTGTGCGAGCACTTGAACCCGAGCGCGCCGCTGGGCTGCAGAAAGACGGCGCTCTCGGTCGGCCCGTGGTCCGAATTGAAAGGGCAGCGCTTCAGGCGCCACCGGAGCGACCCATCATGCGGTGCAGGCTCGCCCATCACCTCGATTCCACCGCGGGCGAGGAATGCCGAAACGTCCGATTCGGTCCAGGCGCGGCCGTCCCCCGAGTGTAATCGCGCGTGCCCGTTCAAACGGGGGCGCTCCGATACGCGCACCTCGGCGGCGAGCGCCTCGAGCAACTCGCGCGGCACAACTTCGAGTGACGCTGGAATATGCCGGATACGTGCGCATCGCCAGGGAGTACTCGGGAGGTGATCGCCCTTATTTGCAACGGTGCCGTACAACTTAACAATGCGCGCCGCGTTGAACACGGAGCGGTCCACCTTGACGGCATCATCGTCGAAACGTTCGGCCAACGCGGCAAGGCAGCCTTTAACCAGGTCGCGCGCAGCATCGTCGTTCGGCAGGTCGATACGATAGAGCAAGTGCACGCCGTTACCGCTTTCTGCCATCACAGGCGCAGGCCACCCGCTCTCCTTCAGGTGCGAAAAGGTCGCACGTGCGCAGGCCTTCGCCGCCTCGCATTGCTCCGCTGTCGCGCTCGTGTCTTTCGGGCGTTGCGCATCGAAGTCCAACAACAACCAGTCTCGCCGCGTCACATTTGCATCCGTCGCGGCAGCCTGCGCATAGTCCTCAACTCGGTTTGCATAGCGGCCGAGCATCTGCGGATCGAGGGAATTCAGAGCCACATACACGGCCGCGCCTTGCTCGTTGAGCTTGGCTGCCGCTTCCACCAGCTCCTGCCGATGGGCCGCATCGAAGTAGCCGGCCGCGGTGCGCTTGCGGCCGCGCTGGAACAGCGCGCGCAACTCGACTACGCCGCCCGGGCGGAGCACCTCGAGCGCACGCCGGATCTGCTCGCGGTCCGCCCTGGGGTCTGTCGTGGTATGATTCTCAGCGTTCCCGTTGATGATCTTGCCCGCCTGGAGAGCCGCCAACTCTCCGGGCGCGGCGCTTTTGGCGCGCATTATGCACCCTTGTGCGTGGTGCGCTCAGCGGCGCGCGCGGCGATCCAGGCGTCGATCTCGTCTTCGAACCAACCGCTTGCGCGTGGCGTGATTTTCACGCGCTCCGGGAACCAGTGTTCGCGGCCTCCGCGGTAAATCGAATCGCGGCCTAGGCCGGTCTTTTCCTTGACCGCCGGGAGGCGCAGGATTCTGCGGGGATGAGATATCATGTCGCTGCTCCGTCAACAGTTCGTCGCTAGCGGTTGCCAACGGCGGCCCTCGGCAGGCAGCAGCTATTAAATTACTCTTTGGACATGCCGGCTGCATTGTGAGCGGCCGGTGCACGTGGCCGCTTTTTTCGGTCTATTGCCGTTTTGCGTGGACGCCCTCGGGGCGGCCGTTCGGATTCGGGCAAGTCTTGAAAGGCGCGGCGTACAGTGCGCTCGCCATACCCGCGCGCAAGCGCAAAGTCCTTCACAGAACGCCAGGGTTGGCCGGTAGCTGAATTTCCCTGTCGCCATTCATTGCGGATCATTGCGGCCAGCAATTCAGCGGCCTGTTTGTTCTCGTCCGGCTGAGCCACGAGTGTCGACGATTCCTTCAACGCATCCAACCGAGCCCAAGCCGTCATGGCTTCTGATTGCCACCTCTGCACCTCCTGGCGTTCGGCCACTAACGCCTTCCGCAGGCGCTCGTTCTCGGCGCGGAGTTGTTGAAGCTCGGATTCGGAACTTTCCACTTGAATTCCCCGTCGACGCACCTGAGCGGATCGCCGGGCCTGATCAGGCGCCCACACTGTCTGGTTGCTTATGCGTGCCGATCGGGCGCACCTTGGCCTTGAAGTGCCTCTTGGCCTGCCACAGGTCGTAATCGCCCTGCATGCCGTACCAAAGCCCCGGGGTGGTGCCGAGGGCCTTCGAGAGGCGCAGATCCATGTCGGCGCTCACACCCGCCGCGCCGTTCAGCACTCGCGACAGCGCCGCGCGCGTCACGCCCAGGTGCTCAGCGGCGTCCGTGACACTGATCTCGGAAAGCCACTCGCGCAGGACCTCGCCAGGGTGGGGTGGGTTGTGCATCTCGGTCATGGTGCCGTCCTCAGTGATAGTCCTGGTAGTCGACGAGCACCGCATCGGTGCCCTCGAAGGTGAATGTGAGCCGCCAGTTCTCATCCACCCATACAGCCCAGTGGCCCTTCAGGACGCCGTGCAGCGGATGAAGCCGCCAGGGCGGTGCGGCCATGTCGTTCGGAGCGCTGGCCCGATTCAGCTGTCCGAGCTGAAGCTGAAGCCGTTTCGCATGCTTCGGCTGAATTCCTGCCTTGGAGCCCGTGAGGAAGAACGCCTCGAGTCCAGCATGGCGGAACGAGCGGATCACGTTGAGCAGTGTATAGGACCGCTATACGGATGTCAACGGACGATGGCGGATTGCTGCGGATAGTGAATCAGGTCACGTCTTGCGCCGAATCGGCACCACGTTACCGGCAGCCTTGAGTCCATCGAGGTAGTCGGCCCACGCCTGCATCATCTTGCGGCGCTCCTCGAGCCGCTGCGCCCGGTTGTAGGCGGCGCGCACCTTGTTCCGCTCGGCGTGCGCGAGCTGCAGCTCGATGACATCGGGCGGGAAGCCTTGCTCATTGAGCAGCGTCGAGGCCATCGCCCGGAATCCGTGCGCGGTCATTTGCTCGGTGGTGTAGCCGAGCCGGCGCAGCGCGGCGTTGAGCGTGTTCTCGCTCATCGGGCGCTCGCGCGAGCGCAGCGACGGGAACAGCAGCTTGCCGTTGCCGGTCAGCAAGTGCAGCCCGGTGAGAATTTCGACTGCTTGCGACGACAGCGGCACGATGTGCGCGTCTCCCATCTTCATGCGCTCGCCGGGGATACGCCACTCGGCGCCCTTCAGGTTGAACTCGCGCCACTCGGCGCCGCGCAACTCGCCGGGCCGCACGAACGTGAGAGGGGCGAGCTTGAGGGCCGCGGTGGTGGCCGGTTCGCCCTGGTAGCCGCCAATCGCGCGCAGCAACTCGCCGACTTGTACGGGATCGGTGATCGCCGCGCGGTTTTTCGTAGGTACCGGGGCGAGGGCGCCGCGCAGGTCGGCGGTGATGTCGCGCTCGGCGCGCCCGGTGGCAATCGCGTAGCGCATGACCTGGCCGACCCGCTGCTTGGTGCGCGTCGCCGTCTCGTGCTTGCCCTTGGCTTCGATGGTGCGCAGCGCCGCGAGCAGATCCGGTGCCTTGATTTCTGCAATGAGTTTCTCGCCAAGGCGCGGATAGATGAACGTCTCGAGCATCCAACGGGCTTTGCCGAGCGTCACGTCGGAGAGCTTCTTGGCCTGCAGCCCGAGCCACTCCTCGGCGACCGCCTTGAGCGTATCGGATTGGACGATCTTGTCGGTGCGCTTCTTGTCGCCGGGGTCGGTGCCACGCACGAGGAGCTTCTTGGCATCGTCGCGGGCTTCTCGGGCCTCCCGCAGCCCGATCTCGGGGTAGACGCCAATCGCCAGCACCTTCTCCTTGCCCCGAACACGATACTTCAGGCGCCAATAACGCCCCGCTGTGCCGTCCTTCTGCGCGCCCACGAGCAAGTACAGCCCCCCACCGTCGAATAGCTTGTAGGGCCTCTCGCGCGGCTTGGCGGTGCGGATCTTGGTGTCGGTGAGCTTCATGGGATACCCCCTGGTACCCCCACATGGGAATCACATGGGGGTATCTTGCATGCGAAGGTACCCCCGCGTATGCTCGGCTGTCAACGGATGGCGGCGGACACTCGCGGACAGGAGAGCCGGTATTTTCAGGGGTTTTGCGGCCGGTGCGGCTGGGCGCGGATGCTGGCGGAGGGTTAAGTGGTGCCCGGGGCCGGACTCGAACCGGCATGGGGTTGCCCCCGAGGGATTTTAAGTCCCTTGCGTCTACCGATTTCGCCACCCGGGCGGGGGAGAGCGCGGATTGTACCGAATCCGGGCATTCGCCCTGGACCAAATGGGCCCGGAAATCAATAAGCATCGGTCCCTAGGGAAATGTGCGGGCTGCCTATGGAGATATCCCCACAAATTGGCGAGACTGTGATCTTCATCAGACTTTTGGGGGCCGCAGGGCGTCTACTCAGGGCATGTCCGATTCCATTCTCAAAGGTGAGAACGTTCACCTGTGGCGTGGCGATCGCCACGTCCTGCGCGGGGTGCACTTCTCGGTCTCTGGAGGACAGTGCCTGCAGCTGACCGGCCCGAATGGGGCGGGCAAGACCACCCTGCTGCGCACGGTGTGCGGCCTGTCCTACGCCGAGGAGGGGCGCATCAGCTGGCGCGGCGCGGACGTGCGCGAGGACCTGCCGGCTTTCCATGCGCAGCTTGCCTATCTCGGCCACGAGCCTCCCCTCAAGATGGAGCTGACCGCGCGCGAGAACCTGCATTACTGGGTGGGCGTGCGGCGGCGGTTCTCGCAGGCCGGGCTCGATGCGGCGCTCGAGCGGGTCGGGGCGACGCGCTGGGCGGACCGGCCCGTGCGCACGCTCTCGGCCGGACAGAAGCGGCGAACGGCGCTCGCGGGCCTGACGCTGATGCGCGTTCCGCTGTGGCTGCTCGATGAGCCGACGACCAATCTCGACAGGGAAGGGCAGAAGCTGGTCGGGCAGCTGATCGACGAGCATCTGGCCGAGGGCGGCCTCGCGATGGCCGCGGTGCACCACGAGCTCGCCATCTCCCCCCAGGGTCTGCGGCGCCTGGAGCTGCAGCTGTGAATGAGATCGCGGCGCGCGCGCCGGCGGAGCCCCTGATCATGCCCGAGGCCCCTGATGCGCCTTCGGTGCTCGCCGTGACGCGCCTGATGCTCGAGCGGGACCTCAAGCTCGCTTCGCGCAAGGCGAGCCAGCTGGTGCAGCCGCTGGCGTTCTTCGCCATCGTTACGACGATCTTTCCGCTGGCGGTCACGCCACAGTTGTCCAAGCTGCGCGAGATCGCCCCCGGTGTAGTGTGGGCGGCCGCTCTGCTATCCTCGCTGCTCGCGCTGGAGTTTCTGTTCCGCGACGACGCCCAGGACGGGACTCTGGAGCAATACGCCCTCTCGGGCCGCTCGCTCACCGGGTTGCTCGTGGCCAAGACCGCCGCGCACTGGCTGCTCACGGGGCTGCCGCTGGCGCTGATGGCGCCGCTCGCCGGCGCCGCGCTCGGCGTTCCCAATGCGGCGCTGCCGGGGGTGCTGGCCGCGGTGACGGTCGGCACCGTCACGCTGAGCCTCATCGGGGCGGTCGGCGCGGCGCTCACGCTGGGGGTGCGGCGCGCGGGGGCGCTGCTGTCGCTCCTGACGCTGCCGCTCGAGGTCCCGGTGGTGATCTTCGGCGCGCGCGCCACGAAACTGGCGATCGCAGGCCAGCCCTACGGGGCGTCTCTGACGCTGCTGGCGGGGCTGGCGGTCCTCGGCCTGACATTGGCGCCGCTCGCTGTCGCGGCGGCCGTACGTATCAACCTGGAGTGAGACTTCAATGGAGGCTCCCTAGCAATGGCCTGGACCTGGTTTCATCGTCTCGCCTCGCCGCCGCATATCTATAAGACGGCCGGCCGCCTCACTCCCTGGCTCGCCTGGCCGGCGGCGCTGCTCATCGTCGCCGGGCTCATCGGCGGGTTGTATCTGGCCCCCCCCGATTACCAGCAGGGTGACGGTTACCGCATCATGTACGTACATGCCCCCAGCGCATGGCTGTCGCTGCTGGTGTATTCAATCATGGCCGTGGCCGGCGGCATCGGGCTCATCTGGCGCATGAAGGTGGCGCACGCGGTGGCCGCGAGCTGCGCGCCCATCGGGGCCTCGTTCACTCTGGCGACGCTGGTCACCGGGTCGCTGTGGGGCAAGCCGATGTGGGGCACCTACTGGGCCTGGGATCCTCGGCTGACCTCCGAGCTGATCCTGTTCTTCATGTACCTCGGGTACATGGGCTTGCGCGCGGCGTTCGATGACCTGCAGCGGGCGGACCGGATCAGCGCGGTGCTGGCGCTGGTCGGCCTGGTCGATGTGCCCATCGTTCATTATTCGGTGGTGTGGTGGAACTCTTTGCATCAGGGACCGTCCGTGATGTATCTCGGCAAGCCGACCATGCCCCCTTCCATGCTGGTGCCGCTGCTCATCATGTTCTTGGGATTCACGTTGTTCTTCGGCGCGGTGCTCATGATGCGCCTGCGCGGCGAGGTGCTCCTGCGGGAGCGCACCGCAACCTGGGTACGCGAGGCCGTCCGCGCATGAGTTCCTTTCACTCGTTTCACGCCTTCCTCAGCATGGGCGGCTACGCGCCGTTCGTCTGGCCGTCCTACGCGGTGACCTTCGCCATCATAGGGCTGAACGTCTACTGGGCGAAGCGGTTGCTCGCCCGCTCGCACCAGGCCGCGCGGCGGCGCATCGCCGTGCAGGAGGAATCCCGCCTCACCGCAGCCGCAGGGGAGCCCTCGGTATGACTCCCACTCGACGCCGTCGCCTGCTGCTCGTGATCGGGATCCTCGCCGGCGTGTCGGTGGCCGGAGCCCTGGTGCTCAGCGCCTTCCGCCAGAACGTCGACTTCTACTTCGTGCCCACCCAGGTGGTGGACGGGAAGGCCCACCCCGGGGAGATCTTCCGCATGGGAGGGCTCGTGGCCAAGGGGAGCGTCTACCGCAAGCCCGGCAGCATGCAGATCCACTTCGATGTCACCGACCTCAAGAACGAGGTGCCCGTCGTCTACAGCGGCGTGCTGCCCGATCTGTTCCGTGAGAACGCCGGGGTGATCGTGCACGGCAAGCTGCTGGCCGACGGGGTATTCCGCGCCGATCAGGTGCTCGCCAAGCACAATCAGTACTACCGCCCGCCGGGCATCCACCAGGCCTGGGGCATCCGCCACGGCCAGCCGCGCGACCCGGCGTTGTATACGCCGCGCCAGTCCCATGCGCTCACCCAGCTCGCGGCGGCAAACACAGGGAGCGGCCGATGATCCCGGAGCTCGGTCATTTCGCACTGATCCTGGCGTTGCTGCTCGCGGGCCTGCAGGCCTTCTTCGGCATCGCGGGGCCCGCGCTCGGGCGCGAGCGCTGGACGGCGGCGGTGACGCCCGCCGTGGCCGGGCAGTTCGTCATGGTCGCGACCTCCATGGGGTGCCTGGTGGCCGCGTTCGTGGCCAACAATTTCTCGGTGCTGTACGTGGCGCAGAACTCCAACTCCGCGCTGCCGCTGTTCTACCGCATCGCCGGCGTCTGGGGCGCGCATTCCGGCTCGCTCCTGCTGTGGATCTTCCTGCTCGCGTGCTGGACGGTGGCCACGGCCATCGGCACCGCGCGCCTGCCGCGCGAGTTCGCCGCCCGCGTGTTGGGCGTGCTCGGGGCCATCAGCTTCGGCTTTCTGCTCTATACGCTGATCACCTCCGATCCGTTCGTGCGGGTCCTTCCGCCCTGGCCGGACGGGGCGGGCCTGAACCCCATCCTGCAGGACCCGGGCCTCGCCGTGCACCCGCCGATGCTCTACACCGGCTACGTCGGACTCTCGGTGGCCTTCGCGTTCGCCGGCGCGGCCCTGCTCGAGGGCCGGCTCGATCGGGAATGGGCGCGCTGGACGCGGCCGTGGACGACGGCGGCGTGGGCGTTTCTCACCTGCGGCATCGCCTTGGGCAGCTGGTGGGCCTACTACACGCTCGGCTGGGGCGGGTTCTGGTTCTGGGATCCGGTGGAGAACGCCTCGTTCATGCCCTGGCTGATGGCCACCGCGCTCATCCACTCCCTGGCGGTCACCGAGAAGCGCGGCCTGTTCAAGAGCTGGACACTGCTGCTGGCGGTGCTCGGGTTCTCGTTGAGCCTGGTCGGCACCTTCCTCGTGCGCTCCGGGGTGCTGATCTCGGTGCACTCGTTCGTGGCGAGCCCGGGCCGCGGGGAGTTCCTGCTGACGTTCCTCATCATCATGATCGGCGCGGCGCTGGCGCTGTACGCGTGGCGGGCGCCGCGGCTGAAATCCGAGGCCGGCTTCGAGCTCACCTCACGCGAGTCCTTCCTGCTGTTCAACAACATCCTGCTGGTGACCGCCTGCGGCACGGTGTTCGCCGGGGAGATCGCCCCGATCGTCTCCCTCGCCCTCGGGCTCGGCAAGCTCTCGGTCGGTCCGCCGTATTTCGATCCCACCTTCCTGATCTCGATGCTGCCGCTGCTGGCGCTGTTGCCGATCGGGATCCATGCCCGCTGGAAGCGCGGCGGGTTCGGCGGGCGCCGCCGCAGCATGCTGATCGCGCTCGCGGCCGCGGCGGTCATCGGCTGCGCGGTGGCCTTCGGGGTGTTCACCGGGGCCGGGGTGCTCTCGGCGGTCGGCATGACACTCGCCGTGTGGATCATTCTGTCCTCGCTGATCGATCCGATCGACCGGCTGCGCCGGCACATCGCCATTCCGCGCGCGGTGCTCGGCATGACCATCGCGCACATCGGCCTGGGCATCTTCGTGTTCTCGCTCACCGCCGTGCAGGGCTTCACCGCCGAGCAGGACGTGGCGCTGAGGACCGGGATGACCGCGCGCGACGCCGGCTACACGTTCCAGTTCCGCAAGGTCGAGGCCGATCACGGCCCCAACTACGGCGGCGTGAAGGCGAAGATCACCGTCACGCGTGACGGCAAACCCGTGGCGGTGATGTATCCGGCCAAGCGCACCTACTGGGTGCAGCACATCGTGACGACGCATTCGGCGATCTTCATCAATGACGGAAACAACATCCTGGTCGCACTGGGTCAGAATCTCGGCAACGGCCGCTGGAGCTTCCGCCTGCAGGTGCGCCCGCTGGTGCTGTACATCTGGATCGCCGCGCTCATCATGGCCGCCGGCGGACTGCTGGCGATCTCCGACAAGCGCTACCGCCTGGCGCAGTCGGGCGCCGAGGAGACATCCGGCGCGCTGCCGGCGGGAGGGCGCTCGCAATGACGCGCGCCCTGCGCTCCCTGCGCTACCTGCTGCCGCTGGCGCTGTTCGCGGCGGTCGCCGCTTTGCTCGCCCTCGGCATCCACCAGGCTCCGCGCAAGGACCTGGTGCCCTCGCCGCTGATCGGCAAGGCCGCACCGATCTTCTCGCTGCCGAGTCTGCACAATCCGCAGAAGCTGGTGACTTCCGCGGCGCTGCGCGGGCACTGGTACCTGTTCAACGTATGGGGAACGTGGTGCATCTCCTGCCGCATGGAAGAGCCGGAGCTGCTCGCCATCGCCCACAGCGGGATGGTGCCGCTGATCGGGCTCGACTGGAAGGACACGCGCTCGGAGGCGATCAGCTACCTCGACAAGCGCGGCAATCCCTACCAGCAGATCGCCTTCGACCCGGGTGGGCTCGAAGCGATCCAGTGGGGCGTGTACGGCGCGCCGGAAACCTTCCTGGTCAATCCCCAGGGCATCATCGTCTACAAATACATCGGGCCGATCACTCCGGGCGCCTGGACGCGGGAATTCCTGCCGCGGCTGCCGGGCGGCCATGCGGTGGCCGGCTCATGAGGCGCTTCTCGCCGGCCCGCGCCGCGCTCGTCGCCGTGCTCGCGCTGCTCGTCGCTCCGTTCGCCCACGCGATCGCTCCGACGCGCATGCCGACCCCGCAGCTGGAGGCGCGATACGAGAGGTTGATCCACGGCTTTCGCTGCATGCAGTGTCAGGACGAGTCGCTTGCAAACTCCCCGGTCAGTCTGGCCGCGGACATGCGCCGCAAGATTCGCCAGATGCTGCTCGCCGGCGACACCGACCAGCAGATCCGTCACTTCTTCGTCTCACGCTACGGCTACTTCATCCTGTTCAAGCCGCCCTTCGTGTGGAAAACCGCGTGGCTGTGGCTCGCCCCGGGCGTGCTGCTGGTCATCGGCGTGGTGAGCGCCGCATGGGTGATCCGCCGGCGCTCGGCGTTGGCGGCGACGGACGACAGCGAGGTCGATGAGTCCTTTGACGAGGGCCTTGCCAGCCGAGGAAAGCATACCTGATGATCGTCTTCATTCTTTGCGCGGCGATGCTGACCGCCATCGCCGTCGGTCTGGTCGCGATTCCGCTCGTGCGCCCGCTGCGCACGCAGCTGGCGGCGGCGCCGTGGGCGGCGATCTTCGCCTGCGTGGTGCTCGCCGGAGGCTCGACGGCTCTGTACTTGAAGTGGAGTAACTGGTCCTGGCAGCGCGACCCCGGCATCGACTCGCCCCAGTCCCCGATCGAGGTGTTGGTTCACCACCTCGACGATCACCCCGGCGATCTCGATGACTGGCTGAAGCTCGGCCGCTCCTACGACATCCTGCAGGAATATCCGCTGGCGGTGCATGCGTTCGAACGGGCGGACAAGGCCGCCGACGGGCGCAGCGCCCCGGCGCTGGTTGGCGAGGCCGAGGCGTTGATCATGATTCGCGACAGCTCGCTCGACGGGCGGGCGGGGCGGCTCATCGAACGCGCACTCGTACTCGCTCCGAACTCGCCCAAGGCGCTGTTCTTCGGGGCGGCGACGGCGCTGCGCCAGGGCAAGCTCACCCTGGCGCGCAGCCGCTTCAGCAAGCTGCTCGCCATGAATCCGCCGGCCAATGTCAAAGTCGTGCTGAAGCGGGAAATAGCCGGCATTGACAGCAAACTTGCCGCGAACGCGCCAGCAACGGCGCCGAAAAAGAATTAATCCGCATTGCCGGGCGGCGCTTTGCCGCCCAGTGTCCGCTCTCTTGCCGGAACCCCCAGGGCCCAGGCTAGGTCATAATATGTCGTGCGGCGGAAGCCGCGTCGGATCACTTCGTGTCCCCCACCGAAGGAGAGTGCTCATGATCCAGCCAACTCATGAGGGAACGCAGACGCAAAAAGGTATTGCGGGCCGTGGATTCGCATCCATGAGTCAGGACCGGCAGCGCCAGATCGCCAGTATGGGCGGCAGAGCGGTACCGGACAGCAAACGAAGCTTTTCCCAGAACCGTCAACTCGCGGCCGCGGCCGGACGCAAGGGCGGCCAGAGCGTCCCGGACGAGAAGCGCAGCTTCTCGCAGAACCGGAGACTCGCGGCCGAAGCCGGACGCAAGGGCGGCCAGAGCGTCCCGGACGAGAAGCGCAGCTTCTCGCAGAACCGGAGACTCGCGGCCGAGGCCGGACGCAAGGGCGGCCAGGCGAGCCACCACACTCCCGTGCACCGGGAGTGATCGCCCGGGAGGGCTCGCTCGCGCCGCGGTGAGCCGCGGCCGGCCGAGCCCGCCGGCGTCTTGGCAAAGCTTCGGGGGGGGATAGGCCAGCGCTCGTGCGGGCGCGGTGGCAGGAGTGGGTGCAGCCACTGCAAGCTCCCCACCCCTGTCACGTCATTGTCACAGAGCGGCCCTATGCTGCGGGGTTACCTGTTGTCTGCCAG
>OFHJ01000619.1_pt1 | contig 12812 bp, 11 predicted proteins | sample 1522001 | NCBI WGS metagenome assembly OFHJ01 (sample SAMEA2464838, study PRJEB22497) | soil metagenome | biome: Grassland; feature: Farmland; material: Clay | place: Australia | collected 2013-02-01 | depth 1.2 m | reverse complement strand
CCCGTTTGAAGCCGAATTCCGCCCAGTGCTCCGGTTCTACCGTCCGGGACTTCTAGCAATGGACAACCGTGGGCCCGCGACCAACGGCAGTCAGTTCTTTGTCACCTATGCAGCAACACCGCACCTTAATGACCACCACACGATATTCGGTGAAGTCATCGAGGGGCTTTCGGTCACGGAATCGATCCGCCAGGGTGACTGCATCCAGTCGATTGTCGTGCAGGATTCGCTGGATGATTTGTTCTCTACTCAGCAGGCAAACCTGACGCGATGGAACAAAATTCTTGACGCGTAACTTCCTCCTTGCAACCGCATTTGAGCCCCGGGGGTCAGGAATCCCGGCGGTCTTGCTCGCCCAGCATCAGAGCCCGCTGGTAAGCGATCCGCCGGGAGCACCCAGCCAGTTCGGCCCCCACGCGTGCTGCAGTCGACACCGGCAATTCGCGTAGCAACGACTGAAGTATCCGATCAAGCTCTGTCGTCGACGCTTCCTGGCGCGGAGCTCCCTCAACGACCAAGACGAATTCGCCACGTGTCCGGTTTCCATCTGCTGAAAACCACTCCGGCAGATCATGTGCTGCCATGAGCGCGCTTTCTTCAAAGCGCTTGGTAAGCTCACGGGCAATACAGACACGACGCTGCCCAAGGATCGTTGCGCAATCGTCGGCACAATGCCGGATCCGGTGCGAAGCCTCGAACAACACCGTGGTGCGCGACTCATACGCAAGGGATTGCAACCGTGTCCGCCGTGCCTCTGCCCGGTGAGGCAGGAATCCTTCAAAGACGAAACGGTCAGTGGGCAGTCCGCTGATACTCAAAGCTGCCAGCACGGCACTCGGGCCCGGCACGGTAAACACAGGAACGCCCGCGGCCCGGGCCGACGAAACCAGAACGTAGCCAGGATCCGAAATCAGCGGCATTCCGGCATCCGAAATCAAGGCAACGCTGGTACCCGCCTCCATATCTGCAATCAATCGCCGAACAATGCGCGTCTCATTGTGCTCATGCAGTGGCCGTAGTGGGCAACGAAGATTCCAGTGCGTGAGAAGATGCTGGCTAACGCGCGTATCCTCGGCGTAAATTCGATCTACGGCCGCCAGTATGTCCCGAGCGTGGACGCTGAAATCGTCGAGGTTCCCGATCGGCGTTCCGACGACATAAAGTGCTCCGGCTCGGATACCCGCAGCTTCGACCCCCCTGCTTCGGGAGCCGGTGACGGAATTCTGATCGTCAGCCATGTCATACTTTAGCCGATATGAAATTGATCGACCGCTTCGCCAGACTATGGCCAGGCTGCGGCGCTGGTGTCCTTGCGCTTCTGGTCAGCGCATGCGCCCCGACGCTTCCCCCCAGCCAGCCCGGCGCTACCCCCGCCAACCAGCCGACATCACGCCCCAAACCCTCGGCCAATCACCAAGAAGCTGCACGAATGCTCAGCCTGGAAGCTGAAGCCATGTTTGCCGCCGATCATCCGGTGGGGGCAACCGAAGCACTGGTGCGGCGCAACAAATATCTGACCTCAACGACCGCACGCACGGAAAATCAACAGCAGATCTGGTCAGGGTTGATGAGTCATCCCCTGTTGTCGGCCAAGCTGCCCGGCTTAAGTACGGCTGGAAAGGTGACACGAGGATGGATCGCACTGGCTCGACTGGCACAGAACAATGCATCCATTCAGCAGTATGCCCAGTGGCAAAAGAAATATCCGGACCACCCCGGAAACAACATGATCCTCGGACTCATGATGGCCGGTCCGCGAACGGTTCCGCTTCGCAATGCGCAATCAGTTCAAATCCCTGTTTTGGGGTCAGGTCAAGCGGCACTGCTTCTTCCGCTCCAAGGCCCCTTCAGCGCTGCTGGACAAATGGTCCAGGACGGATTCAAAAACGAACGGCGTGCGATGGATGTCAATGGCCCGGCACCAAAAGTCTATGATGATGGATCCCAATCCGGCCAGACGCTCCAGGCGTTTCAGGATGCTGTCGCTGATGGAGCCAGCATCGTCATTGGACCACTTGAAAAGCAGGCAGTGGCCGAACTGGCTCAGCAGAGTGAACCGGCAATCCCCGTACTCGCCCTCAATTACCTGCCTCGCGACACCCAGCCACCGGAGGATTTCTTCCAGTTTGGCCTGTCGCCGGCTGATGAAGCGCGTCAGGCCGCCGTCAACGCGCATGCAGATGGACTGACGCGTGCCGTCGCATTGGTGCCTGACACCGTCCGCGGCAGCCAGATTCTGGCAGCCTTTCAGAAACAGCTGGCAACGCTTGGCGGTAAACTGGTCGCGAGTGCTCAGTATCGCCCCGGCACCGAAGATTTTTCCTCGGTTGTGCGAAACCTCCTCGACATCAATGCCTCCATCGCGCGAGACCGGGAAGTCGCTCAAGTGATCGGCGAAAATCCGGCCTTCGTTCCGCGACGCAGGGAGGATGTCAACTTCATATTCATCAGCGGTAATGCGACCAGTGACCGCCTGATGGTGTCGATGTTTCGTTTCTGGCATGCCGAACACCTGCCGATTTACGCCACCGCTGCAGTCAACACCGGGACCGGCGACAACGACCTTGCCGGGGTTCGTTTCTGTGACGCACCATGGATCCTTGAACCCGGGCCGCAATGGGACGCGATCCGGGACCGTATTGCTCAGGCCAGTCAAGGATTGGGGCTCGGGTATGAGCGGCTCTACGCATTGGGAATGGATGCAGCACGCCTGACGGCACGCCTACGTCAGGGCGCCCTCCGGCCAGGCGGCGAGCCGATCGCCGGTTATACCGGAGAACTGAGTATCGGCGATCGCGGCTTGATTCGGAGGAAACTGGCCTGTGCCCAAATCGTAGCCGGGGGACCCCCGCGGATCATCGACCCCGCCATCCTCCCGGCACCCGGAACGAGCACGTCGGTCATCCCCGATATTCGTCTGCCAGGCCAGCTCCCGTCCAGCCGTTCCGCGGGAAAGGCCCCGGCTTCAACGGACTCGGCCATACCGAAATCCCCCACCAGCGTCGGGCAGCCAGCGGCCGGTGCAGGCGCAAACAAAACGGACTGATCGATGGTCTTCAGGTTAATCGTCGTCATTGTCTCTGGAATCAGGCCAGCCTTTCTCCGGAAACTTTGCCTCGTGACCTACTCTGGCCACAGCACTTCGTTTTCCACTCCGAACCACCTCTATGGTCCGAGGATAGACTAGATGAGCAATACCGAGCTTCTCGAACATCGCATTCGCGCCCAGTTCGAAGCCAGCACACAGGCAAAACACCGAACCCTGAACCGGCTGCCTGAAATTACGCGCGGGATCGAACGAGTTGCGGCCGCACTCGCCAACGGAAGCCGGATCATGGCCTGCGGCAATGGCGGTTCCGCGGCTGACGCACAGCATTTTGCGTCGGGACTGACAGGCCGCTTTTAACGCGAACGGGCCGGTCTTTCCCGGATCGCACTGACAACGGGTACGTCTGCATTGACGGCCATCGGGAATGACCATGGATTCGAGTTTGTATTCGCCAGACAGATCCAGGCTCTGGCACGGGAAGGTGACTGGCTGCTGGCCCTTTCGACCTCGGGTAATTCGCCCAGCGTCGCACGGGCCGTGGATGCGATGCACTCCGCCGGGGGTCACGTCCTCTTTCTGAGTGGTCGCGATGGAGGGACAATCGCAAAAAAACTGTCCGCACAGGACTGCGAGTGGCGCGCTGCCAGTCAGGTCACCGCACGGATCCAGGAAGTGCATATATTGCTCTTGCACTGCCTGTGCGACGGAATCGACGAACTGCTTTTCCCATCGCCGTCCTGAAGCGATCGGTTGCCTGAAAACCGATAACTATTTGACGATCCGAAGCTTGGGCCGTGATCCTGGCTGACGGCGATCGGGCTGATCAGGGCCATCTCCCGGCGGACCTTCCGGGTCGGGGGGTGACTCCGTTTCGCCAAAAACCAGACCCTCGCCGTTTTCCCGTGCATATACAGCCAGAACCGCGCCAGTTGGCACTTCGATATCAAATGGCCGGCCTCCGAATCGTGCCGAAAAAAACAAGGGCTCCTGTGTCGGATCAAAGCCCTGAACAGCCATTGGTGCAACGTTCAAAGCGATTCGCCCCTCCTGAACATAGGCGCTGGGCACCCGGACGCCCGGGTACTCGGAGGCCACGAGGATCTGCGGGGTATAACCGCAATCAATGGCCCACTCATAGATCGCGGCAACAAGATAGGATCGTCGGGATCGACGTGTCATGTTGGAAGCACCTCACTGGCGTTTGCTCGCTCAATTACCAATTCGGCATACTGGTTCAACCCTGAAACATTGTCGGGAAGTTCGACATCCAGCCGGCGCAACTCCCAGAAGAGTGCAGCCCATCCACAATCCACAACACTGAAGTCCGACCCACCGCAAAGTCTACGACTCCTGAATGCGGAAGCCACCTTGCCTTGCACGGAAGCAGCCATCAGTGAACCCGGCTTGACCACCTGAACGGCCGGAAGGAGTTCGAACTCAAGCGTCTGCATGTGCATCCGGATCTGAGCACGCCGGGCCGGCCCGACCGGCATCAAGGGCGGATGCGGGTACCGTTCGTCCAAGTACTCGGCGATCACGCGTGCGCCGCTGATCACACCGTCGCGATTGGCCAGCGCCGGCAAATGCCCGTCGGGGTTGAGGATCAGAAAGTCTTCGTTGGGGCGATGCGGCCGGATCATCTCAATCCTGGCGTTATCGATCTCTTTTGCGGCGAGAATCAGGCGAATCCAGCTGTCTGCAATGCCTCCTTCCCGAACGAAAAGCGTCAAGCCCGCATTGGTAGCGGGCTTGATCGGACCCTGTGACGGCTTGAATCGGCTTCTGGGAATCATGGTCAACGAGTGTTTCAGAATAACCCCTCAACAATCAACCGGCCTTGATGCCTGATTGGGCCACAACGACCCCCAAAGCCAAGTTTTCCGGCCAGGTCACGACTGTGTTGACGACCGATCCTGAAGTTGGCGCAATCTTGATCGATGATCACTCGAACCCCTCCAGCTTTGCTCTAACAGCAACATGATACAACCGACTCGACGATCAGAGGAAAATCCGGCTTCCTTCCGGGCGACCAATCCCCTCCCCCGTCTTCGGCAAGACACCGGTCAAAGCGGTTTCAGTCGTCGAGCCGCTTGGTGGGCCAGTGCGCGGTCGATCCGACTGAGGGTTCGCTCCCGACCGACAAGCGCCAGCGTCTGGTCAATCGGCGGCGAAACAGCAGCTCCTGCCAAGGCCACTCGTAACGGCTGAGCAACTTTTCCCAAACCCAACGATTTTTCTTGTGCATACCCGTTGATGACAGCATGCAATTCGCTCGTGTCCCACGATTGAATGGCCTGAAGCCGCTTCCTGAGATCAGCCAGAACCTGGCAACCGGATAGACCAAGGTGCCGGTCGGCGTCGCGTTCCTCATACGTCGAAGGCTCAGTGTAGAAAAAACGCGATTTCTCGGCCATCTCGACGAGCGTCTTGCAGCGTTCCCGTTGGGCCTCAATGACGACTGAAAGTGATGGGCCTTCGGCCGGTTCCACGCCAATGCGACGAAGATGCCATTCGAACTCAGACTGGATGGACTCCGGATTGACTGACTTCAGGTACTGGTGGTTGACCCAGATTGCCTTCTCCATATCAAAACGGGCCGGCGATTTTTGTACGCGTGATATGTCGAACAATTCAATCATCTGCTCGCGCGTGAAGATCTCGTCATCACCGTGACTCCATCCAAGGCGAACCAGATAATTCAACATTGCTTCGGGCAGGAAACCAAGATCACGGTATTCGATCACGCTGACTGCCCCATGGCGTTTCGAAAGCTTGACTCCATCCGCACCGAGAATCATTGGGACATGGGCATAGAGGGGCGGACGACCACCCAGTGCGCTCAGAATATTGATCTGCCGGGGCGTGTTGTTCACATGGTCGTCGCCGCGGATCACATGAGTCACCCCCATATCCATGTCGTCGACCACGACGCAGAAATTGTACGTCGGGCTACCGTCTGCACGGGCAATGATCAGGTCGTCGAGTTCACCATTGCCAAACGTGATCTGGCCGCGGATGAGGTCATCAAAGACCACCGACCCAGACTGGGGATTCCGAAAACGGATAACGGGAGCCTTTCCGGCAGGAGGAGATGGTAATGTCTTGCCGGTCTCAGGCCGCCATCGTCCGTCATATCGCGGCTTCTCCTTCCGTGCCGCCTGCTCTGCACGCATCGCTTCCAGCTCCTCTCGGGTCGCGTAGCAGGGGTAGGCGTGACCCTCCTCAACCAGCTTCCGAATCAGTTCCCGATAGCGTTCGGTGCGGTTCGTCTGGAAAACCGGGGTTTCATCGGAAGTTAATCCCAACCAGTTGAGCCCCTCGAAAATCGCATTCACTGCCTCTTCGGTCGAACGATCGCGGTCGGTATCTTCCACGCGCAGAAGGAACCGGCCGCCCCATCGTCGCGCATGCAGCCAAGAAAACAAGGCGGTCCGTGCGCCGCCGATGTGAAGAAATCCAGTCGGACTGGGGGCAAAGCGAGTGGTCACTACGGCAGTCGGTGTCGGCATCTCGGTCTAAATAATTCCTGATAGATGTTTCGGAACGGAAAAAAGATTTTAGACTAGAAGGCATCTCTGATCGTTACATCTTCCCAAATGCCTTGCCTATTCGTCGAACACATGACCACGCTGGACTGCGCAATACTCGACCCTGAACGGGGACTCGTGGGTCAGAGCTGGATCGTCGATATCGAACTTGAGGGTCCGCTTGACGCACAATCGATGGTTGCCGATTTCGGCACGGTCAAGACGCGGATCAAGAACGCAATCGACGGAAGCCTTGATCACACCCTGCTGATCCCGGCGCATTCACCGGCACTTCGTCTGGATCAGCAGGGCTCGCAGATGACGTTATCGTTTCAAAGCGCAATCGGCCTGATCGAACATGCATCCCCACCGATCGCCGTTACGCTGCTGGACTGTGAACGCATCGATTCGCCGCTGATCGAGACAGCCCTTTCACGCGGGATGCGCGATGTCATTCCGCGCACCATTCCGCGCATTGGGGTCAGGCTCCGCGAAGAATCAATTGACGGCGCGCATTACTGTTATGGCCATGGCCTACGAAAGCACAGGGGGCACTGCCAACGAATCGCCCACGGGCATCGTTCACGGCTGGAGATTCGTCTGGATGGTCAACGCGATCCGATACTGGAACAGGAGTGCGCCAGTCGCTGGAGTGACATCTACCTTGCCAGTACGGCCGATTTACTCGGCAACCGGGAGGGACGTCTGCATTTCGGTTACGCTGCCCCCGAAGGCTATTTTGAGCTGACCCTGCCGGAAAGTCGATGCGAAATCCTGGAGACCGATACGACGGTCGAAGAGATCGCCGGGCACCTGGCTCGTCACTGCGCTCAGCGTCGGCCTGAACATTGCGTTGAAGTGCGTGCCTACGAAGGCGTTCACAAGGGGGCTGTTGAACGAATCGTGGGGCCCGGATGCGACAGCACGACGATGACACCGTTATCATATGGGGACGCCACCACGACAACCTAGATATGACCGACCACTCCCATGGCGTTGATTTCAAGCCACGTCTCTCGATCGAACAGGTCGAAGAAGGCAGCGATCTGGCGCCCCGCTTCGACGAGAATGGACTGATCGCCTGCGTCACGACCAGTGCCGAATCAGGCGAGGTTCTTATGCTTGGGTATATGAATCGAGAGGCTCTCCAACGAACCATCACAACCGGTGAAGCCCATTATTGGTCGCGCTCACGAGGGGTGCTCTGGCACAAAGGGGCTACCAGCGGTCTCGTACAGCGTGTTGTTGAACTGCGTATCGACGATGACCAGGATGCCATCTGGCTACGCGTTTCTGTTGTCGGCGATGCATCCTGCCACGTGGGGTACCGTTCCTGTTTTTATCGCTCTGTCCCCATCGGGCCAGATCACAAGAATCGCGAGCTCCGATTCGAGGAGTCTTCCAAAACGTTCGACCCTAAGACCGTTTACGGCGACGCACCGAATCCAACCAAGCTTTGACCCGTCTCGTGGCCGGACTCGGAATGCGGATGGCAATGTCCACAACATAGGCCTTCGATTTCGATCCGTGGTCACCTTTGGTCATGCGGATCAGCATTCGAACCAATTACAAGATCCGCAACATCGAGAGATTGCAAGCAGCCGCTAGTCGATCAGTGACGACCGGACTTTACGGGCAGTCACCGCCGATTCCATGCCGGGTTGAGCCTCATTCCCCGTGGCTGGACTCGCTCGACTAAACTCCAGCACTCCCTTTGCCATCATCAACTGCACGTACTGCGCAGCAACCTTTTGCATGAACCCGAAAGCCTGTGCAATTTACATCTGGAGGGGCAGACCCCCTCATGGAGTGATATAGCTCCGCAGGCGTCGAAGAACCTCCAGTAGCCTTACCGTCAGTCGGATCATGGCGGGTTATCGGAACGATCACAGGCCATCGGCCTTGTCGAACGGCCGGCGCCGGAGCCCAGGTCACAGGAGACCCGTGCTCCGAACCCAGCCTGCGATTCTTTACAGTGATTCAGGGGATCATGCCCAGAATCCTCCGATTTTCCTCAGGAAACCTGCTTCAAAGTGACTCGCGCCACGTGTTCCCCCTGAAACCGGGCAATCTGCAACTCGTTCTCGCTGGGCTGTCGGCTACCGTCTCCTGATGCCAGCGTACCAGCCCCATAGGGACTGCCCCCAGTGATTTGATCCATTACCGTCAGGGCAGCGCAGGAATACGGGGTTCCGACCACGATCATTCCATGATGCAGCAATGTCGAATGAAACGAAGTGATGGTAGTTTCATGGCCGCCATGCTGAGTCGCCGTGGATGTGAAAACGCTGCCAACCTTCCCGATCAGCTTGCCACCAGCCCACAATCCCCCCGTCTGATCCAGGAAGTTGCGCATTTGCGCGCACATGTTGCCAAAGCGCGTCGGTGTCCCGAACAGGATCCCGTCATAGTCGGCCAACTCCTGAACGCTGGCAATTGGCGCAGCCTGGTCCAGTTTGGCACCGGCCTTCCTTGCGACTTCCTCGGGAACCAGTTCCGGCACGCGCTTGATGTCCACCTCGACCTCGCCAACGCGACGCGCTCCTTCGGCTTCTGCTTGGGCCAGGGCCTCTACGTGTCCGTACATGCTGTAGTAAAGAATCAAGATCTTGGCCATATCAGCTCCTCAATATCAGGTTATCGTTCGGGTTACTCCCCCTGCCGGGAATCGATACAACCCACCCTCCGCAACATTTATCTTCGCAGGACACCGCCACTCGAACAACCGGGTCAGGGCGATCAGGGTGTCAGCCACCCCACAGCGGCCGGTCTCGGCGAGCCTTGCACCGCCCCGACTCTGCTGAATAAGGCGCACCCCAGTGATTCTTCCACAGGATCTTGATGGCTTGACTGGGAGCCGGCTGCGAGATGTGCAACCTTTGGGCCGCGCGAGAAAAAAGCAGTTCTTCGGCAACCGTGGGAATTACCGCAGGTGACGGAGATTCCTATTGCTTTACATAGGAACCTAGTCAACCATAAGTATTTTATCCGCGGCTGCGCCATAGCATTGAAACCGATGCGGAATCAATCCTCGGCTTTTCCGGGTCGCCATGCCCAGCTTGCCGTGACGGCAGCTGGCATGAGCGCCTTCATCGACATGTACGTCACCCAGGCGTTGCTCCCGAGCCTGCAGCACACCTTCCATGCCGGCATGGCAGCCCTTAGCCTGACCGTTACGACCACAACGCTGGCGGTTGCATTCTCCGCGCCATTCATGGGCAGCCTTTCTGATCATTACGGCCGCAGGACCGTGCTGCTGACTTCGTTGCTATGTCTGACGGGATGCACCGTCATGGGATCCACCTCTGGAAATCTCTACTGGATGCTGTTCTGGCGACTGCTCCAGGGCATTTTCATTCCCGGCGTATTCACCACGACGGTAGCCTACATCGGCGAGGAATGGCCACCCGAAAAGGTCTCGACCGTCACGGCGCTCTATGTGTCGGGAACCGTTTTCGGAAGCTTCTGCGGGCGATTCATTGCGGGCGTTGTGACGGCAGATTACGGCTGGCGGGTCGCGTTCTTAATACTCGGAATGATCAACCTGATCTTCGTCCCCATTATCGCGTTGGCACTGCCAAAACCACGCCGATTCCAGTCATCAGTACATCTGACCGATTCACTGTCCGGATTTCTGGAGCACCTTCACAATCGGCGCCTGGTCGCCACTTATGGCATCGGATTCGGGATTCTTTTCTGCCAGGTTGCGACCTTCACTTACGTGGCTTTCTATCTCTCCGACCCTCCATTTGCGCTAACGCTACACGCACTGAGCTTCATCTTCTGCGTGTTTCTGATCGGCATGATTATCACACCGTTCGCCGGTGCACTGGCTGCACGGTTCGGGCATCGACGGATGTTCGTTTTTGCCATGGGATTCGGCGGTCTCGGCCTGCTACTCACCGCGTGGCCCTCGCTCCCCATGGTTGCGGCAGGCCTGACCTTCAGTTCCGCCGGTATTTTCATCGCACAGGCGATGGCAACCTCGCTGATTTCACGATTCACAACCCACTATCGATCGCTTGCCGTCGGATTGTATGTCCTGTGCTATTACCTCGGGGGCAGTGTCGGTGCGATCCTGCCAAGCCTGTTCTGGGAACGGGCCGGATGGGATGGCTGCATTGCGCTCGTGATCCTCACGCAAACGGTCATCGCTGCGATCGCATGGCGAACCTGGGCGTTTCCTGTCAGTCATGGCACGCTGCCCTCGTCGACAGCCGTACAATCCTAGAGGCGTTCCCTTCATGGTGCGCTTGAAAGCGTGCCTGTCCAGCCGCATTTATCCGGTACGTTTCCAACTCAGATCGGATTATCTGCCATGCGCATGGACAAACTGACCAGCCGCTTTCAACAGGCACTCAGCGACGCTCAGAGCCTGGCCATCGGCCGCGACCACTCCCAGCTCGAGCCAGCCCATCTAATGCAGGCCCTGCTTGATCAGGATGGCGGATCAACTACCGCCCTGCTGCAACAGGCCGGCGTCAATACCAACGTCCTGCGCGATCGACTGGCACAGATACTGGATGGGTTGCCGCGGCTCAGTGAAGCCACCGGCGAGATGCAGGTTGGACGGGACCTGACCCGTTTGCTCAATCTGACTGACCGATTGGCGCAAACGAGAAAGGATCCTTTTATCGCCACTGAACTGTTCTTGCTCGCTGCGATCGATGACAAAGGTGAGGTCGGAGAGGCGTTGCGCAACGCCGGGGCGCGAAAGGAGCTGCTGGACTCGGCCATCAGCAAGATGCGCGGTGGTCAGGCCGTTGACTCGGCGGGCGCCGAAGAGCAACGACAGGCCCTTGAGAAATACACCATTGATCTGACACAGCGGGCAGAAGGCGGAAAACTCGACCCAGTGGTCGGCCGGGATGACGAGATTCGACGCATCATCCAGGTCCTGTCACGCCGAACCAAGAATAACCCGGCCTTGATCGGCGAACCAGGCGTCGGCAAGACAGCCATCGTCGAAGGCCTTGCCCAGCGTATTGTCGATGGCGAGGTCCCTGAATCTCTTAAAAACAAGCGGCTCCTTGTCCTTGATCTTGGCAGCCTGATTGCTGGCGCAAAGTTTCGGGGAGAATTCGAAGAGCGCCTGAAGGCTGTCCTCACGGACCTCTCCAAGCAGGAAGGTTCAGTGGTTCTCTTCATCGACGAGATTCACACGCTGGTAGGCGCCGGCAAGGCTGACGGGGCGATGGACGCCGGAAACATGCTCAAACCCGCGCTTGCCCGTGGCGAACTTCATTGCATCGGGGCCACAACGCTCGATGAATACCGTAAATACATCGAAAAAGATGCTGCCCTGGAGCGGCGCTTCCAGAAAGTCTTTGTCGGGGAGCCAACGGTCGAGGACACGATCGCCATTCTACGTGGCTTGAAGGAACGTTATGAAGTTCACCATGGGGTCACTATCTCCGACGGCGCCATCGTCGCGGCGGCCAAGCTGTCCCATCGTTACATTACCGATCGTAATTTACCGGACAAGGCGATCGATCTGGTCGACGAAGCCGCCAGCCGGATCCGGATCGAGATCGATTCCAAGCCGGAAGCCCTGGATCGCCTTGATCGGCGCCTGATCCAACTCAAGATCGAACGAGAAGCCCTCAAGAAAGAAAATGATCCAGGCGCCAGAAAAACGCGCGACGTCCTCGAGGGTGAAATCACGGAACTTGAACGGGAAGTCTCTGACCTCGAAGAGAAGTGGAAAGCTGAAAAGGCTCAGGTCTCGGGAAGCGCCGAGGTCAAGGAGGAAATCGACCGGGTTCGCGTTGAAATGGAATCTGCACGGCGCGCTGGTGATCTCGCGCGCATGGCGGAACTTCAGTATGGGCGACTGCCGGAACTTGAACAGCGGCTTGCCGCGGCTTCGGAAACGTCACAGGAAAAATTCGAACTTTTGCGGACCAGCGTCACGGAGGAAGAGATCGCCGAAGTTGTGGCGCGCTGGACGGGCATTCCCGTTTCCAAGCTTCTGGAGGGCGAGCGGGAGAGGCTCCTGCGGATGGAAGAAGCACTGCATCAACGGGTGATTTCCCAGGATGAAGCCATCAGCGCCGTTGCAAATGCGATTCGCCGATCCCGGGCCGGCCTGTCCGATCCAAGGCGCCCGATCGGCTCGTTTCTTTTTCTCGGGCCCACCGGGGTCGGTAAAACCGAATTGTGCAAGGCGCTCGCTGCGTTCCTGTTCGATACCGAAGACAACATGGTCCGCATCGACATGAGCGAGTATGGAGAAC
>OFHJ01000618.1_pt1 | contig 12824 bp, 11 predicted proteins | sample 1522001 | NCBI WGS metagenome assembly OFHJ01 (sample SAMEA2464838, study PRJEB22497) | soil metagenome | biome: Grassland; feature: Farmland; material: Clay | place: Australia | collected 2013-02-01 | depth 1.2 m | reverse complement strand
AAGCAATCGTAAAATGCTGGACACCATCGTATCACTATCGCCACTACCATTCCCGGTCACGACGACGGATGCTTCACGATGGTAATGTTCCGGACTTGGAAAATTAAACAGCGCCAGCGTGGGTAGACCCATGGCGACGGCCATGTGGTACGGCCCGGAGTCGCTGGACACGAAGATATCACAAATCGCAAGAGCTCCCGTCAGGCCGCTGGGAGTGGTCTGGCCAGCAATATCCAGGATGTGTCCGACATCACCCCAGCGCGCAGCATATTGCCCCAGAAAATCCTGATTGATGCTGCGTTCGTTTGGCGCGCCGGTCAGCAAAAGAATATGGGGCGAAGCGGCCGCAACCTGCCCCATCACTTCCACCAGAAATCCGACGGAGGGGCGTTTTTTTTCCGCATCTGGCGTACCACAACCAATGTTCACTCCGATAACAGGGCGGTCTTCTGGTAACCGGGATTGCAGAGATTCGCGAACATAGCGCCCAGCCTCCGTTTCCTGCAACACGATCCGCTGGCCATCCCGCTCCAGCCCCAAAGCCGCCAACGCCGCGAAGTCCCGCTCCGTATAGTCCATGGGCCAGGACAATTCATGCCGCTGGGCGTAGTCCTGTAAACCCGGCCCCGCATAGTCATAGAGTCGCCCCCGCCCCAGCACTTGATTCACCCCGACCGCAGGTGCCGCGCAAAAACGCCGCATCCAGCGGGCGGCGATGCTCGTCTCTATACCGAAAGGTTCGTGGTCGATGATCAGGTCCGGTTGCAGGTCCTGCGCGATGCGCCGCAGCTCCGGCAATAATCGGCGCCAGACATACGGGCCAACGCCCCGTATACCGGCAAAGCGCCCCTCTTGCATGGACAGAAAATGGGCGCTGGACAGCAGATAGTGCTCCCGAATCAGCGCCTCGCTCGGATAACCCGGCCAGCGGCTCAGAAACACCAGATGCAGTTCCGCATCCGGCCAGCGCTTTTTGAGCACCGCCCAGGCCGCCGAGCTGCGCGCCGAACTCGCCGCTCTCGCCGGCCCGCGCTGATTCTGGCCCCGCGCTGATTCTGGCCCCGCGCTGATTCTGGCGAAGCGCCGGCGATTGCGCTATAAGCCTTTGGCCATGAACGACAGCCACACCCCGAGCCCCGAGCTTCTCGCTACCGCGCGGACGCTTTCCGAGGCGTTGCCCTATATGCGGCGCTTTTCCGGCCAGACCTTCGTCATCAAATACGGCGGTCACGCCATGGGCGAGAGCGAGGCGGCGCGCTCGTTTGCCCGCGACGTGGTGCTGATCAAGCAGGTCGGCATCAATCCCGTGGTGGTGCATGGCGGCGGGCCGCAGATCGGCGCCATGCTGGAGCGGCTCAACATCAAGAGCCAGTTCCTCGACGGGCTGCGGGTCACCGACCGGGCGACCTTGGAGGTCGTCGAGATGGTGCTGTCGGGGGCGATCAACAAGGAACTGGTGAGCGCCATCGGTGACGCCGGCGGCCTCGCCATCGGGCTGTCCGGCAAGGACGGGCGGCTGATCGAGGCGCGCAAGCTCCGCCGCACCCAGCGCGATCCGGATTCCAACATCGAGCGCCTGCTCGACCTCGGCTTCGTCGGCGAGCCGCACAAGATCAATCCCGAGCTGCTCTACACCTTGCGCGAGACCCGCACCATTCCGGTGATCGCGCCGGTCGGCTTCGGCGAGGACGGCGAGACCTACAACATCAACGCCGATTCGGTTGCCGGCGCGGTCGCCGGCGCGTTGCGCGCCGCCAAGCTCGTCATGCTCACCGACGTTCCCGGCATTCTCGACCGCAACAAGAAGCTGATCCCGACCCTGACCGTGAAGCAGCTGCGCGCGCTGCTCGCCGAGGGTGTGGTCACCGGCGGCATGATTCCGAAGGTCGAGACCTGCCTTTACGCGCTGGAGGCCGGTGTCCAGGCGGTCCATATCCTGGACGGCCGCGTTCCCCACGTACTGCTGCTCGAACTGTTCACCGCGCACGGCGTCGGCACGATGATCCGCAACGAGGCCGCGGCCGACTTCGATTCTGGCCTTACGAGCTGAAGTAGCCGATCTGCCACTCCATGTCGTCGGGGCTCAGGGGATAATCGATGCCGTCGCGGGCGTTGAGGATCGCCTGCGGCGGCACTTGGCCGAGACGGAGCTGCAGGCGCATTCCCGTTCGCATTGAAAGCCCGGCCTTCCAGGCGAGCGCGGTGATCGCCTTGGGGTCGCGCGCCTCGACGATGCGCTGCGCGATCTCGAGCCGGATCTTGGCGCGAAAGGCGAGGGCATAAAGCGCGAAATCGCGCGCGCCGCGTTCCGCCGCGTCGGCGATGCACTCGTCGTCGAGCGCGTCCTTGGCGTCCAGCGCGGCGACCTCCTTCGCGATCGCCTTCCAATCCGCCGGTTCTTCCGGCGCGGCGAGCCGGCTTCGCACCGTGCTCTTCAATTCGTTCGCGAAGGTCTCCGGCAGGTCGTGATGGTCGACCAGGATATCGACCAGCGACGCGGTGACGAACTGGGCGATGCGGCGCATGGCGCGGAGCGACAGCTCGGAGCGCAGCACCAGCGGCTTGTGCCAGGATTCCGCCTCGGCCGCGTGCTCGACGATCTGCTCCATGGTCGCTTCGCGGATCTCGGCCGACGGGTTGGCGAGAAGCGCCGCGACCGCCGGCACGTCGAGGGTCGCGACGATGGCATCGGCGACCGGCGCCGAGACCGCGGCGCGCCGGGCGATGGCGGACAGCCCGCCCTCGGCGACGCCCTTGGCGATGACCTCGACCAAGTCATGATCGGACAATAGCGGCGAATATTCCAGAATCGGCACCGCGACGATGCCCTCGACGTCGGCGGCGAGGCGGCGGACGATTTCCTTCGGCACGTTCGGCGCCCGTTTCAGTTCCTCCGCGAGGAGCGCGCGGACGCGGGGCAGCGTGTCGGCGGCCAGCCGTTCGAGGACCTCGATGGTGATTTCCCGGATCTGAGTCTTCTTGTCGCTGTCGAGCCACGGCATCAGGCGGCCGATCTTGCGCGCGAGCTGGCACCGCACCTCGTCGTCGGGATCGGCGGTGAGCAGAAGGTCGGCCTGGGCCGGCGTCGCCGGATTGGCCGCCACGTTGCGGCGCACCGCCGGCGCCTTGTCGGCGGCGAGGTAATAGAGGATTTCGGGCTTGGCGTCGGCGCGCTTGGCGAGCGCCCGGCGTACCTCGGTCTCGTCGTCCTGCACGAGATCGCGCGCCGCCTCGTAGGTCAGCGCCTTCGGCACCTTCTTCGCGGCGCGGCGGGATCGCAAAAGGCGAAACAAAAGGCCCCCTCCCGCCGGTCAAGTCCGGATCGGCGGCATCGCGTTCCGTCTGACGCCGGTGCCGGTCACTTGGCCGGCAGCCCGATCTTCGGCTTGCCGAACAGGTAGCCCTGGCCGTAATCGACGCCGAGCCTGGCGAGGAGTTTCACCGTCTCCTCATCCTCGATCATCTCGGCGATGGTGCGGATATCGAGATCGCGGCAGAGCTGTATGATCGCCTTGACGAAGGGGACGTGGCGCGGCTCTTTACAGATGTCGCGCACGTAGGCGCCGTCGATCTTGACGAAATCGACCGCGAGATGGCGCAGGTATTGCAGATCGCTCGATCCGGCACCGAAATCGTCGAGGCAGACCGGGTAGCCGGCGGCGCGGAAACGGTCGATCGTCTCTCGCGCCGCCGGAAGATCGCCGATGCGCGACGATTCGGTGATCTCGAGCAGAATGGCCCCGGGGTCCATGCGATAGGATTGTAGAAGCTCCGAGAGATCGGCCGCGAAGCCCTCGGTCATCAGGGATTTGCCGGAGATATTGATTGCGACCGAGTGGTTCATGCCCTGAAGCTTGGCGCGAGAAACCGCCGCCAGCACGTCGCTTGACACCGCGAGGTCCAGCTCGGTGGCGAGGCCGACGCCCTCGGCGAATAACACCGCGCTGGCCGGCGAGGCCTGATCGGCGAGCCTCATCAGCGCCTCGAAGTGGTGCAGCTTGCCGTCGCCCAGATGCACGATCGGCTGGTAGGCGAGGCGGAAACGGTGGCCGGCGATGACGCTTCGCAGCGTGTTGATGCGGGCGACGGTATCGGCGAGCAGGGTCGGCGACTGGGCGACGAACTCGCGGTTCGTGAGCTTGCTCTTGCCCTCGGTGAACTGATTCAGCGCGTAACGCAGCGCCCGCATGGCGTCTTTCTCCGTGCCCGGCTGCGCGGCGAGCTGAAAACCGCTGCCGGAGACCTCGATGGCGTCCGCCTCTTCCGGCGCCGTCTCGCGCACCAGGGCGCCTATTTCGGCGTGGAGATCGTCGGCCGTGGCGCCGTGCTCGGATATGTAGGCATATTGGTCGTCGCCGAGCCGGGTTGCCGCGCCGCGCACCGAGCGCCGCTTCAGAAGCCGGGCGATGGCGCCCGAAAGCTCGCGCCCGAGCCCCTTTTTCGCCAGCCGGCCTTCCGCCTGGGCGAGACCCTTGGTGGCGAGCAGGTTGATGCGATAGGGCTGCCCCTGGCTGCCTGGCGCGCTCATCGACTGGCGCGCGATCTTGTCGAAGGCGGCGGCATCGAGCAGCCGGTTTGCCGGATCATCCGCCGCTGCGACCGCCGCCGGCGGCTGCGCCGACGCGGCGGGCTTCGCCGCCGCGGCCGTCGCCTGGTCGGCGCGGAAGGCGAGGAACACCGATCCCGGCAGCTGCGGCATGCACGAACCCGAAACCGTGAGCGTGCGGCCCGAGGTCAAGGCCGTGAGCGCCGTCGGGGCGAAGCGGCCCTGCTTGTCCGCCGTCGCCAGCGCCGCGTGAAGCGTACTTTGGCTGGCGGCGAAAATGTGATCGAAGATCGAGCCGCCGATCAGGTCCTCGGGCGGCGTGCCGAACAGCGAGCGGGTGGCGCCGGCGGCGAAGCGCACGGCGCCGTCGCGGCCGATCTCGATCAAAGCGTCGGCGGCGGCGAAAGCGAAAGCCAGAAATCGGTCACGTTCGGCGCGCAGGCCGTTTACGGTTTCCAATGCCCCGTCTGACCCCAAAAATCGCGAGAAACTCTCGTCCAGGCAGCGATCAGTTTGTATAAGCTGATAACGGTAAATAAGTTTTTAAGGGATTGCTTGGCGGCTTGTCATCGCCGGCCCAAGAAGGCAAAGTGGCGCCCATGCTGGAACAGCCCCAATCTGTGACGCGGCCGTCGATCCGTCCGGTCGAAACCTGGATTTTCGACCTCGACAACACGCTCTATCCGGTCGGTACGAATCTCTTCGCCTCGGTCAGCCAGCGCATCGGGCAATATATCGCACGCCATTTCGACATCGATCTGGCCGAGGCGCGCCAGCTTCAGCGCCGCTATTTCCTCGAATACGGCACCTCGCTCCGTGGCTTGATGACGGTGCACAACATTCCTCCCAAGGAGTTCCTCGATTACGTCCACGACATCGAGCTCGACGCGCTCGATCCCTGGCCCGAACTCGACCGGGCGCTGACGCGCCTTCCCGGCCGCAAGGTGATCTTCACCAATGCCGCGGCGGGCTATGCCGAGCGCGTCGTGGCCAAGCTCGGGGTCGAACGCCATTTCATCGGCGTCTTCGATGTCGTCGCCGCCGATTACCGGCCGAAGCCCGATCCCGCGCCTTACGAGGTGTTGTGCGCCCGATACGGCATTCGCCCCGAGCAGGCGGCGATGGTCGAGGACATGCCGGTCAATCTCGGCCCCGCCCATCGCCTCGGCATGACCACCGTCTGGGTGCCGAGCGAGGCCGATTGGCGCGACCGCGACCCCGATCTTAAACATATCCATCATGTCGTCGAGGATCTGCCGGCCTGGCTCGGCGAGCAGGCGGTGGCGCAAGCCGCGCTGCGGGTGGCGGGCGATTGACAGCGTATCTTCTGCCGGTATTGTTCGCGGCCGGAGGGCGCCGGGCCGGGCGTTGACCGTCGACGCCTCGAAGGATCCCAACCAGAACGCGGGGAAAGCCATGCCGCCAGCCGATCTCAAGACCACCATCGAAGCGGCGTGGGAGACCCGCGAACAGATTTCTCCGGCCACCACGGGACCCGTGCGCGAGGCGGTCGAGGCGGCGCTCGCCGGGCTCGACAGCGGCGCCTGCCGCGTCGCCGAGAAGAGCGCGCAGGGCTGGCAGGTGCATCAGTGGCTGAAAAAGGCCGTGCTGCTCTCGTTTCGGCTGAACGACATGGCGCCGATCATGGGCGGGCCGGGCGGCGACGCGCCGTGGTTCGACAAGGTGGCGTCGAAATTCGCCGGCTGGGGCGAGGCGGAGTTCCGCAAGGCGGGCTTCCGCGCGGTGCCGGGCGCGATCGTGCGCCGTTCGGCCTATATCGCGCCGGGCGTCGTGCTCATGCCCTCATTCGTCAATCTCGGCGCCCATGTCGGCGCCGGCACCATGGTCGATACCTGGGCGACGGTCGGCTCCTGCGCCCAGATCGGCAAGAATTGTCATCTCTCGGGCGGCGTCGGCATCGGCGGCGTGCTCGAGCCCTTGCAGGCCAATCCGGTCGTCATCGAGGACGATTGCTTCGTCGGCGCGCGCTCGGAAGTCGCCGAAGGGGTGGTCGTCGAGCAGGGTGCGGTGCTCTCCATGGGCGTCTTTCTCGGCGCCTCGACGCGGATCGTCGATCGCGCAACCGGCGAGGTGCACATCGGCCGCGTGCCGGCCTATTCGGTGGTGGTGCCGGGTTCGTGGCCGGGCAAGCCGATCGGCGGTCAGCCCGGTCCCAGCACCTACTGCGCGGTGATCGTGAAGCGCGTCGACGCGCAGACCCGCTCCAAGACCTCGATCAACGAGCTTCTCCGCGACTAGCGGCCCAATCGGTCGGCCGCGCTTCCGAAAGGCGTTCCCGATGGTCTCACCCGCTGCCTCCAACCTCGGTACCGTGACGCCGCAAAGCCTGACGTTCGCGAACTTCCGCCTCGTAAGCGGCGCGGTTCTGCCGCAAGCGACCATCGCTTATGAGACCTACGGCCGGCTCGCAGCCGACAAGCGCAATGCCGTTCTCATCACCCACGGCTATACCTCGAGCGGCCATGCCGCCGGGTTGAACGCGGCGGGCGAGCCCGGCTGGTGGGACAACATCGTCGGGCCGGACAAGGCAATCGACACCGATCGCGTGTTCGCGATCGCCTCCAACATGCTGGGCTCGAGCTTCGGCTCGACCGGGCCGGGCAGCATCGACCCGCGGACCGGCAAGCCGTACGGTCCGGATTTTCCCGACATCACCCTCGCCGACATCGTCAATCTGCAGAAGGCGCTGCTCGATCATCTCGGCATCCCGCATCTGATCGCGGTCGCCGGGATTTCCTTCGGTGGCTATCAGGCCTTCCAATGGGGCGTGAGCTATCCCGACTTCATGGACGGCCTGGTGCCGGTGGTGACGGCGCCGGACGGCCGCGCCGTCGATCTCAAGGACCCCAATCCGTTGCAGAAGCTGCTCGACGATCCGAATTGGAACGGCGGCCGCTTCTACGACCGGGGCGGCGTCTTCGCGACGCTGGCCGACGTGCGTTACGATTTTCTCAGGCTCTATGGCATGGCGGAACAGATTCAGGCGCGCTTTCCCGATGCGGCGGCGCGCGAGGCCGAGCTGCATCGCATGGCCGAAGCCTGGGCGCGGAACTTCGATGCCAATTCGCTGTTCGTGCTGCGCGGCGCGGCGGGCCGCTTCTCGGTCTCCGACCAGCTCGCCAAAATCCGCGCCAAGGTGCTCTATGTTCTCGCCACCACCGACAAGCTGTTTCCGCCGAGCCTGGCGCCGGTGGTGATGGCCAAGTTCAAGGCCGCCGGGGTCGATGCCGAGTATGTCGAGATCGAGACCGATCTCGGCCATCTCGCAAGCAATCCCGAGGCAGCCAAATGGGCGCCGCGTCTCAAGGCCTTCATGGCCGCGCTCGGCGCTTGAGCCCGGCCGGCGGAACCGTAAGAAAATGGCCGCAGCCGGCCCTCTCGATCCGCTCGATCTCGCTGCCGCGCTGATCCGCTGCAAGAGCGGGACGCCGGTGGACGACGGCGCCATCGCCGTGGTGCAGGCGGCGCTCGCGCCGCTCGGCTTCCGCTGCCATCCGCTTACTTTCACCGCCGAGGGCACGGCGCCGGTCGAGAATCTCTATGCCCGGCTCGGCGCGGAAGGGCCGAACTTCTGCTTCTGCGGCCATACCGACGTGGTGCCGGTCGGCGACAGCGGCGCCTGGAGCGCCGATCCCTTCGATCCCGTGGTCCGCGACGGCCGCCTCTATGGCCGCGGCGCCGCCGACATGAAAGGCTCGATCGCCTGTTTCATCGCCGCCGTGGCGCGCGTCCAGGCGGCGCGCAAGGGCGCGCTTCCGGGATCCGTCAGTCTGCTGATCACCGGCGACGAGGAGGGCGTCAATATCAACGGGGCGGTCAAGGTGCTGCGCTGGATGGCCGAACAGGGCGAGACCATCGACGCCTGCCTCGTCGGCGAGCCGACCAACCCGGCGCGGCTCGGCGAGATGATCAAGGTCGGCCGCCGCGGCTCGGTCTACGGCCGGCTCACGGTCCACGGCACCACCGGCCACATCGCCTATCCCGATCTCGCCGACAATCCGATTCCGCGGCTCCTTCGCATGCTGAGCGCGATCGATACGCATGTTCTGGACCAGGGCTACGCCAATTTCCAGCCGTCCAATCTCGAGATCGTCGATCTCGAGGTCGGCAATACGGCGCGTAACGTGATCCCGCCCAAGGCGAGCGCGGTGTTCGGCATTCGCTTCAACCCGAATCACAGTTCGGCCAGCCTTGAAGCCTGGCTGCACCGGACCTGCGATGCGGTGGGCGGCGATTACACGCTTGAGATGGAGGTGAGTGGCGAGCCCTTCTACACCGAGCCCGGGCCGCTCAGCGATCTGGTCGCCGCCGCGATCCGCTCGGTTACCGGCCTGACGCCGGAATTCTCCACCTCGGGCGGCACCTCCGACGCCCGTTTCGTGCGTGCCTATTGCCCGGTGGTCGAATTCGGCCTGATCAGCCAGAGCATGCACAAGGTGAATGAGAACGCGGCGCTCGACGATCTCGCCAAGCTGACTGACGTCTATTCCGAGATATTGGAACGCTGGTTCGCGGCGCTGCCGTAATCGACGCGGACGAGATAGAGGCCGGCCGCCGGTGCGGTCGGGCCCCCGGCGCTGCGGTCCTGGGCCGCGAGCGCCTGCGCCAGATCGGCCTTGCGCCACTTGCCCTCGCCGACCAGCTTGAGTGAGCCCACCATGGCGCGCACTTGGTTGTGCAGGAACGAGCGCGCCGAGGCCTCGACGCGGATTTCGTCGCCCTCGCGCTGCACCGCGAGCTGGTCCAGCGTTTTTACGGGCGAGCGCGCCTGGCAGGCGCTGGCGCGAAAGGTGGTGAAGTCGTGATGGCCCTGAAGCACCGTTGCGGCCGCCGCCATCGCCTCGGCGTCGAGATCGCCCGGCAGCCACCAGACGCGGTCGCGATCGAGCGTCGGCGGCGCCCGGCGGTTCAGGATGCGATAAAGATAGTGCCGCGCGGTGGCGGAAAAGCGGGCGTGGAAATCCGCCGCCGCGGGTTCCGCCCGCAGCACCACGATCGGCTGCGGTCGAAGATGGAAATTGATCGCCGCCATGACCCGTTCCGGCGCGACATCGCGCGCGAGGTCGAAATGGGCGACTTGGCCGAGCGCGTGCACGCCGGCATCGGTGCGTCCGGCGCCGACCATGGCGACGTGCTCGGCGGCGAAGCAGAACACCGCTTCTTCCAGGCATTCCTGCACGCTCAAGATTCCGTCCTGGCGTTGCCAGCCGGCGAGCCCGGTGCCGTCGTATTCGATCGTGAGCTTGAAGCGCGGCATCAGCCGAGCACGGTCCCGCGCGGCAGGGCGAAGCCGCGCAGGAAGTCGGCGGCGGCAAGCGGCGCCTTGCCCGGCCGCTGCAAGACGAGCAGCCGAATCCGACCGACGCCGCAGGCGATGGTGAGCCGGTCGTCGAGCACGGTGCCGGGCACCGCCTCGTCCTGGCCGGGGCCGGGCGCGGCGAGTGCCTGCGCCACCTTGATGCGGATGCCGCCGTGCTCGAACCAGGCGCCGGGCGACGGCGTGAAGGCGCGAATCCGGCGCGTGATGGCCTGGGCGTCCTCGCGCCAGTCGATGCGGCCCTGATTCTTGTCGATCTTCGCCGCGTAGGTGACGCCGTCGTCCGGCTGCGGCACCGCCGAGGCGGTGCCGGCCTCGATCTTGGCCAGGGTCTCGACCAGCAGTGCGGCGCCGAGCCGGGCGAGCGCGTCGTGCAGCGCTCCGGCATCGATCTCGGGGCCGATCGGGACGGCGCGCATTGCCAGCACCGGCCCGGTGTCGAGCCCAGCCTCCATCCGCATGATCGAGACGCCGCTCTCGGCGTCGCCGGCGAGGATCGCATGCGCGATCGGCGCCGCGCCGCGCCAGCGCGGCAGCAGCGAGGCATGGACGTTGAAACAGCCGAGCCGCGTGCCGGCGAGCACGGCCGGCGGCAGGATCAGGCCATAGGCCGCGACCACGGCGGCATCGGCCCCGAGCGCCGCGAAGTCTTGCGCCGCCGCCGGGTCCTTCAGGCTGCTCGGCGTGCGCACCGGGATGCCGCGCGCGGCCGCGAAGGCGCCGACCGGCGATGGCGTCGGGCGGTGGCCGCGACCGGCCGGGCGCGGCGGCTGGGTATAGACGCACAGCACGCGATGGCCGGCGTCGAGCAGCGCTTCGAGGGCGGGCACCGCGAAATCCGGCGTGCCCATGAAAACGAGGTTGAGCGCCATCAGGTCACGCGGCACGTTCCGAAGGCGCGGAACATGGCTCAGCTCGCCACGGGCTGGAGCTTTTTCTGCTTCGACAGACGCCGCAGGATCATGTTGCGCTTGAGCGCCGAAATGCGGTCGACGAACAGCACGCCCTTGAGATGATCCATTTCGTGCTGGATGCAGATCGCCAGCATGCCTTCGGCCTTCAGGGTCTGCGGCTTGCCCCAATAGTCGAGGTAGGCGACCTCGATGGTCTCGTGGCGCTTCACTTCGGCATATTGGCTCGGCAGCGACAGGCAGCCCTCTTCCTGGCTCACCGTGGCCTCCGAGGCGTCGACGATCTTCGGGTTCACGAGATAGAGCGGTTCGGGATCCTTCGGTGCCGAAAGGTCGATCACGATCACCTGTTTCGGCACGCCGATCTGGATCGCCGCGAGGCCGATGCCGGCTGCGGCATACATGGTCTCGCGCATGTCGTTCATCAGCCGGCGCAAGCCCTCGTCGACCCTGCCGACGGCCTCGGACTTCGCCTTGAGCCGGGGGTCCGGCGCGACGATGATGGAACGAATGGCCATGAACTTCGCTCTAGGAGGACGAACGCACCCCTGGTAGGTATTGCAGCGGCCGGCCGCCGTCAAGCTCGCGGGCGGCCGCGCCGGTTCGGTTGCTCGGGCGCCGGCGCCGCCCCACCGCCCCGGGAAGCAAGCGGGAGCCTGGCGAATGACCTTGTCCTTGATTCTTGTCGTGCTGGCGATCGTCGCGGGCCTCGGCCTCGGCGCGTTGCTGTTCCGGCGGCCGAAAGACGACGGCGCGGCCGAGATGCGCGCCGTCGCTGACAAGGTCGAGGCCCTCTCGGCGACCCAGAATCAGCTTGCCGGCCGCCTCGCGGCGCTTGGCGAGGGCGCCGCCGCGGGTCAGGCCGAGTTCGCACGCACCCTGGCCGAGCGTCTCGACGCGGTGACCAAGGGGGTCGGCGAGAGCCTGGAAAAGTCCAGCGAGAAGACCGGCAAGGTCTTGGGTGACCTCGAAACCCGTCTCACCCGCATTGACGAGGCGCAAAAGCGCCTGGGCGAACTCTCGGGTCAGGTCGTGCGGCTGCAGGACATTCTCGACAACAAGCAGCGCCGCGGCGCTTTTGGCGAGCAGATCCTTGACCAGCTGGTGGCCGATGCTCTGCCCAAAGGGATTTACGAGTTCCAGGTCGGGCTTTCGCCGGGGACCCGGGTCGACTGCCTGATTCGCCTGCCGCATCCGCCCGGGCCGGTGGCGATCGATGCCAAGTTCCCGCTCGAGAGCTATCGCGCCTTCGTCGCCGCCGCCGAGGAGGCAGGGCGCGTCGCCGCCGGCCGCAAGCTTTCGATCGATATGCAGAAACATGTTTCCGACATCGCCGAGAAATACATCGTCCCCGGTGAGACGGCGGATATCGCGCTGTTGTTCTTGCCCTCGGAAGCGATCTACGCCGATTTGCACCGCGATTTCGCCAATGTGATCGAGAACGCGCGCCGCCGTCGGGTCTATATCGTTTCGCCCAACACCTTGATGGCGATGCTGACTGCGATCGGCGCCATCCTGAAGGATGCCCGGGTGCGCGAGCAGGCCGGCATCATCCAGACCGAGGTCGGGCGGCTCAAGGACGACGTGGCGCGGCTGTTGGACCGGGTGGAAAACCTGAAAAAGCACTTCGGCCAGGCGGAAAAGGACCTGAAGGAGGTCGAGATCTCGGCCGGCAAGATCGGCCGCAAGGCGGATCACATCGGCGAACTGCCCCTGGAGGACGAAGGTTTGAGCGAATCCAAGGGCTTGAGTGCCGAGACCGAGGCGACGCCCGGGCTCGGCCGCCGCGCCGGCGGGCCGGCCTTGCCGTTTTCGCCGCCGGCCGGGGAGTCCTAGCCGCTTTCGGCGGTCCAAAGGCGGCGCGCCTTTGCCGATCTGTAGATCGCGCGCCTTCGGCGCGACCCCAGGGCAATCGCATTTCAAATTTGAGCGAGCAGGGTGGCGAGGAAAGCGTTGTTCCAGCCGGCGCGTTTGATTTTGCGGCGGTTGGAAATTTTGGATTTCTGGGAATTAAGGATATTGATGGCCA
>OFHJ01000616.1_pt1 | contig 12883 bp, 16 predicted proteins | sample 1522001 | NCBI WGS metagenome assembly OFHJ01 (sample SAMEA2464838, study PRJEB22497) | soil metagenome | biome: Grassland; feature: Farmland; material: Clay | place: Australia | collected 2013-02-01 | depth 1.2 m | reverse complement strand
ACTGTCAATATATTGACTCAGTAATATTTATTTGACCAGTAAATATAATGAAATGTGTCAATGCAGCACAAATCAAAGAATCTTGAGGAGATCACCGGGTTCCTGTCTGAAAACCTGGGGAAGAAAAAAGCAGTCGTTGGAGTCAGTGGCGGAATAGACAGCGCGACTGTTTTGATGCTCCTGAAGAAGGTTCTTGGAAAAGATTCCATAGTCGCTGTATTCATGCCCGATGAGGGCACCCCGGAAAGTGACTACAGGGATGTAAATGAGCTCGCTGAAGCATCAGGCGTGGATGTAAAGACGGTCAACATACAACCAATGGTTGATGCATTCAGGAAAACGCTCTCTGCTTCAGATCCCAAGATCATAGGAAACATGAAGTCGAGAGTTAGAATGGTCACTCTATACTACCATTCAAACCTGTATAATGGCCTTGTGGTAGGGACGACCAACAAGAGCGAGAACCTTGTAGGATATTTTACCAAATACGGCGACGGAGGCTGTGATATCGAGCCGATAATTGGCCTCTACAAACATGAGGTCAGGGAGCTGGCCAGGGAGCTCGATGTACCAATATCAATAATAAACAAGAGGCCTTCGGCGGGTTTGTGGGCAAACCAGTTTGACGAAACCGAACTGGGAATGTCATACGATGACCTTGATGAAATACTCAAGGACCTCTTTGAAAGGAAAACGGGTGAGATATCAGGCAGGCACAGGAAGGTGCACCTGATGTATCTCAACTCCCGGCACAAGAGGAGAATGCCACTGACAAAGGATAATTGAGGATGATCAGCATTCATGGCGGTAATAGATATAACAACGGAATACTACCAGATAAGTCTAATTCTAATTCTGGCAGCCTTTGCTATACCTATTGCCCGTAAGGTATCTGTAGCTGAGATCCCGATCCTTATTGTACTCGGCATACTTTTCGGGCCCGTTCTTGGAATCGTTCAGACTGGATTTGCCGTCAACTTCATGAACAATTTCGGGGGAGTGGGATTCGGACTCCTGGCCCTCGTATTCATACTCTATTACGAGAGCCACAACATAAGTTTCAGGGTTCTCAGGAGGCATTTCTGGAGGATTATTTCCCTTGATACAGTCGGTATCATCATAACCGCCCTAGTTGCAGGACTCTTCTTCTCGCTCATAACAGGCGCTCCCTTCTCCGTTGGGTTCCTGTTCGGGGCCATCGTTTCACCTACCGATCCGGTAACGCTGATACCCCTGTTCAGGAGGATGAGAATCAAGGAGGACATCTCCGGAACCCTGGTAGGGGAGAGCCTTTTCAACGACCCGCTGGGCATCATTCTCGTAACGATAGCAATAGTCCTTGTTGCGCCAAGCTCAAACTATGTTGCCCTGTTCAGTGTCTTTGCCCACTATGTTGGATTCGCGGGAGGCATTGCATCGTTCTTCCTGCTTCAGATTACAGTTCCCTCGGTTGTGGGGATCGCCATCGGCTTCACAGTGATCTATGTAAACAAGCTTCTCAATTTCGAGAATTTCGTCGTTGGCCTTCTTCTCGGCATCGTGATCCTCGAATTCACCTTTCTGGAAGCCGCTGGAATAACCCCCTTCCCTGCAGTTATAGCCACGGGTGCGATAGTGGGGAACTTCTCCGACAAGAGCATTTTCTGGAACAGGGAGTCAAATTTCCAGCAGAGTCTTGCATTCCTCCTCCAGACTGTGATATTTCTGCTCCTCGGAAGCCAGATTACCAGAGGTGACCTGTTCGAGTATGCCCTGATAGGCTTTGCCCTTTCCCTGGTCGTGATCTTCATTGCCCGCCCGGCATCAGTATTTGCAGCACTCGGAATTTCAGGAAGGAAGGGGAGGGGACCGCCAATTAACAATAGAATCAGGGCATTCTTCTCGCTCACTGGCCCGAGGGGAGTGGTCACCGTTGTTCTTTCCACGCTGCCTTATGCCGTGGGGCTCAATACCAACAATCAGGTACTTATAACATGGGGGCCCCTGATTTCGGTTTCCACATCATTCGTTGTGCTGTTCTCAATTGTGCTGCAGACAATATACCTTCCAATACTGTCCGACAGGCTCTTTGGAGCAAGCGAGGGATCACCGGATGAAAAAACTCCCCGTTCTAATGAATAGAATAGTTGTCCAGAACTGAATCCCTGTCCCTGTGATATTTTCTGACAATTGACGCAACATCATCGAACCTGGTTATTCCGTTTTCTATCATGGACCTCAACAGCATGGTTCTCAGCCTGTGCTCATTTTCAAGGTCAGAGAGGGACTGCCCTGTCCGTTCCGCTATTCTTTCCAGAACGTAGCTGAAAAGCGATGATTCATAAACGTTTGAAGAAGGTTCCCAGTCGTAAAGCCGGTTTGTAATTATCTCTCCACTGCCCTGGTCAAGGCCTGTAATTTCTGATATAGTAGATGTTATCCGCTGCTGCCTGCCATCCCTCTCTGCCATGGAAAGGACTACAACAGTATCGAGTGATGAGATCAGGTTTCTCGGGATATTGATGGGTTTGGATTCAAGCCTGTGAATAAGCGTATCCACTCCATCTGCATGGAAGGTGCAGTAGGAATACCTGCCCACAGACATTGCCTGGAACACGGTGAACGTCTCCCTGCCTCTTACTTCACCTATGACAACATAATCGGGCCTGTGCCTCATGGATGAGACGAGAAGGTCGAACATGTCAATTTCTCCAGAATTCCTGCCTTCTGATGACTGCCCGAACCCAGGCCTGGTCACTGTAGAAAGCCAGTTTTCATGATACAGGTTGATCTCCCGGGTATCCTCTATGCTCACGATCTTCTTTTCAGGGGGAGCAAATAGAAGGATTGAATTAAGGAATGTGGTTTTGCCTGTGGCCGTTCCACCTGTAATCATTATGTTGGCGCCATACTCCGTGAGTATCCACAGGTAGGCGAATATATCGGGTGATGCTGTGCCGTTGACGATCAGGTCAATCGGGCTTAGCGGCACCTCCTTGAATTTCCGGATGGTGAAGCTGGGGCCGTTTGTGGTCACATACCTGCCCAGTGATGCCTGGATCCTTGATCCATCCGGCAGAATCGAATCTGCCAGTGGGGATGATATGGAAATATTTTTTCCTGTTCTCTGAACTGTCTTCCTTATGAAAGAGTTCAGCTCTTCATCGTTTCTGAATTTGACGTTGGTGGGGATGAAACCGTAGGACGTGTGGTAAACAAAAACCGGCACGTGGGATCCATCGCAAGTAATATCCTCAATATTGGGGTCCTTCAGAAGGCCGTCGATTATGTCCAATCCGAGAAAATCCCTGTTCAGGTAGTAGTATACCAGTTTCTTTCCTTTCTGCTCCAGAGATGAAGAAACTACAGCTTCGTTAATCTGTTCCGCGGTGTCCGCAACCTTTTTCCCGTTCCCTGACCGGTCGGATATGAGCCTCACTATCTTCTCCCTAAGGCTGATATATATCTTGTGGAGAATCTCGTTCATATAAGGCTCAACCAGGTCGTACATGATTGAGCTGTCCTCTGATATGTGCACTCTCGAGTATACCCTTCCCGGGTCAATCTCATAGGTGAAAAGATCGTTCTCCCTCTGTTCCGGAATTGTGAGGTCCCTTGAAAAAAGAACCTCATCCAGGCTGTTGCCGGAACCACGGCGTTTCACCATCAGAACACCCCCGCAACAGAGAAGATGAATGTTGTCACGGCAACCAGAATGCCTGACAGAAGAAGGCCTGAAGTGATTCTCACATCCCTAAGTACCCCCGATATCATGCCGATTGCAACAGCCTGAACAATGACCCCTACACTGAATGCGTTTTCGATGGTGGAGCTTGAAAGATTTCCGGCTATAAAGGAGCCGGTCGCAATGCTGTGTTCGAACATAACCTGCAGGAACCTGACATCAAGGAACAGAATAACAAACAGGAAAACTGCGAAGGATATTATCATGACAAGATTGTAGTTCTTCATGTCACCTATCCGTGATCCCCGCAGAAGTTCTGCCCTGGTGGAGAATTCGGAAAGTATCCATATGACATCTGAAGTGTTGCTGCCAGATTCATTGGACTTCTGGAGAATTTTTGAGACCATTGCTATCTTTGATGACTTTACTCCCGAGCCAAGCTCCTTCACTGCTTTTTCGAAGCCAACCCCCGCGGTGACAAGTGATGAAACTCTCCTCACACCTCCGGTGAGAATACCGTAGTCATTCATCCCTATTCTCATGAAGGCTTCAGAAAGGGGAATTCCGAATGATGTGTAATTTGAGAGGTCCCTCAGCAGATCAGGAAGTTTCCGTTCTGCTTTGTATATCCGCTGGATTTCAATATAGTCGAAGCTCCCGTAGGCTATCATCGGCACAGCAATTGCGATTGATGAGATGAATATCGGATTTTCCCTGATGCTGTACGCAGAAGTCGTAAAAACAGCACTGCCGGCAATGAAAACTGCAGAAAATAATAATGAAAGCAATCCTGCAGCCGCCTTCCTTTCTATGTTTCCACCTCCCTGAGAGTCGAGCGGAGAATGTATGTGAAAAATGCTGCCAGCGCGGGGATCATTACAAAGCCGATAAGGTAGAGAAATGTAATTACTGATGCCGGGGAAACTGGCGACAGGGCACCGACCACGCCCAGGATTATCATGAGTATCAGCGGAAAGGCAACTCCCACGGTTATGTAACTTTCACTCATGATGCCCACTGATTCTGAGTTCTTCTTGATTTGATTCTCCTGTTCCCCGTAATATTCTCTTGATTTTGTAGTGAAGTAAAGTTTGAGGTCTCCGCCTGTCGTTACAGTGGTTGTGATCCCCTGGAAAAAATCTGCGAGTCTCGGGGACGGAGACAGTGCTGATGATTCCCTGAGTGCGCTGATTATATCCTTCCCAAACATTCTGCTCGAAACAGATATTGATCTGGCTTCCCTGGAGATTTCCCCAAATTCCCGGGCCTGGCCAAGCTCCCTGACTATTTCGTCAACTGATACATCCGCCGATGCGAGAGTGGCCACAAACGCGATGGCCACGGGAAGTTTTGCATTTATGTCCCTCATCCTGTTCCGTGTAACGATATTCGGCAGTTCAAGGAGAAGGGCAATGAATGCTACCGTGATCAGAAAAGTGAATGAATACAACAGGAATGCCAGATTGGGATAGAGCATGGATAGAAGCGTCATGGTGGCTGTCAGGGCCACGGCGAATATTACGGATGAAAGTGCAACTGTGGAAAGAAACTCCTTCAGGGTAAGGGGTATTTTTGAGACAGAAAGTTCCCTTGAAGTTCTTGAGAACCTGGACTGATCAGAGAAAAACCTGCCCAACAACACTGTTGAGACGTTCACGAAAAAAAACTGTTTCTTGAGGTTGACGGCAGTTCTTGAACGTTTCCCATTCTCAGGTATGTTGCTGTTACTCTCCATCTTTACTCTTCCTGATGATTCTTGACTCATCCCTTCTCCCATTGTAGTATCTTGATACTGTTTCAGCGATTTCCCGGTATTCGAGATTTTCTTTATTTGCGAGGCCATCTATCAATGAAATTCTGTCCTGAAATTCCTTCATCAGAGCCTCCTCATCTATGTTTCTAAGGGCGGCTATCTTTTTCAGGAGAAGGCTGTACCCTGAAAACACATGGGTATCTGTCCTGGAGTCGTAGGAAAACGCCCTGTTGTATATCACTTCGCCGGTTTTGCTGTCCACACCCACTATTTCGTTTACCTCAGTTATTCTCCTGATTGTTCCCTGCCCCTTCCTGATGAAATGCGCTATAATTACAGTTTTCAAATAGGATACAAGTATCCGTGGAACATTCAGAGGCTCGCTTTCAAGCCTGTTGAGAAGTGTTGACATGGATTCGGCATGCATTGTAGAATATGTGGTATGCCCTGTGGACATAGCCTGGAAGAGCGTGTATGCCTCTTTCCCCCTGACTTCACCTACTGCAAGATATGTGGGCCTCTGCCTCATCGCCATCTTGACAAGCTCAAAAAGGTCTATTACGGTGTCCGTGCCCCTGAAGCTGGCGGATGTGTTGCTTGTTTCCCTCGTAGAAGCTGCCACCCAGTTTGGGTGCAGAATGTTGATTTCTCTCGTCTCCTCAATGCTGAATATCTTTGTGTTTGGTGGAACAAGCATGAGGATTGAATTCAAGGTGGATGTCTTTCCAACCGCAGGTGGACCGACTATAAGTGCAGAATTCAGGTATTCTACCATATACCAGAAGTAGGCTATCATTTCAGCGGAAGCAGAACCAGACTTCATTAGATCGATCGGTGTGAAAGGCTTCTCTCTGAACAGCCTTATGGTAAATGCAGAACCCTTTGGTGAAATTTCGTGTCCGTACATTCCCTGAATCCTGTGTCCTGCGTTTGTTATTCCGTCAAGAATTGGGCTGCTGACTGAAACTTCCTTCCCGCACAGCTGGGCAAATTTTACCAGGTTTGAAGAAAGTTCAGCTTCATTCTTGAAGTAGATATTCGTTTTAAGCGACCCATACTTCTTGTGGTAAACGAAGACAGGCATTCCAGGTCCATTGCATGAGACATCTTCCACTTCGGCATCCAATACCGCAACATGTAATTTTCCAAATCCCACGTGTTTTTTCTGCACCGCATACATAAGCTTCTTCTTCAGATCATTGTCGAAATCATGATGCCGGTCAGAAATGTACTTGCTTATCACATAATCTAGGTCCTGGAAAGTATCTAATTCGCCGCCTTCCAGGAGGAGGGGGATCATTCTTTCTATCTCAGAAACCATGCTGTCAATAATTTTCAATTCTCTGAACCCATTTTCCGGCTCCTTTACAAAATATATGTGTTCAAGATCATCACTGTTAAGCAGGATCCGTACTGATGCTATGCCTTCTACTACCGGATATTCCTCAACAACCTGTATCTTTTTCCCGTGCTGAGTATCCAATTGTCCGTTATCGGAGATGTGGTAATCTGGAATTTCAGCAGGCATCCGGTGATAAGATAGCCGTGTAGATATAAAGTTTTATGCCGTAGACTCAACTATAGCGAATTGCCGGATAGCATGCACGTACTGGTTTTCATAAGATAGCCTGCAAGATCTTCTGCACAACATTTATGAATCACGTTAGTATGTTCGCAAGCTTGGTTCGCGTGTTGTTTGAGATCAGGCAGATAAGGGCCGGTAGATCAGAGGTAGATCGCTTCCTTGGCATGGAAGAGGTCCGGGGTTCAAATCCCCGCCGGTCCATACCAATTTAGGTTTAAACCCCTATATTTGACTCTCTAAACTGATGAATAGTATATACCCGTGATAGTCAACTTTAAATAACTATGATGTTACTTATCCTTCGACCTTTTCTCTTTTTCTCCCCAGTAGATATTTTCAATGTCTTCATTCTCATTTGCTGTTCGCAACCACCAGGGTTTTGTTGTAACCATTCTATGAAACACGGAGTCTCCAAATAACTCGTACCTCCTTTGAGCTTTCTCTGTGTCCCATCCTTCTAATTTGAACACCCGTCTTGCTGCCAATCCTTCGGCCGTCAGAATATCCCATGCTTCTGGTTCCGCTTCTAAATCGATTCTTATTGGGCCGGATGCCCTGAGTTTGAGGTGTTCTTGACGTAGGCCCTCCAACCCTAGTTTTTCATTGATCCATTTCCTCTCTTTGTCTTGGTCCATGACGATCTCAGACATTGAGACGCTCACTGCTTGGGCTTTCCATCCTCTTTCGAGAATTAATTTTTCAAGAAGATCAAGCTGCAGTAGGTCGTCCATGTAGACCTCACCTATCGAGTTGTATTTGTTCCAGCCGTTGCAGTCCAAGAGATCCCTTTCTTCTTGTGTGAACTCGGGTTCCATGGAACTCCTTGCAGAATGATAGATCCCAACATTTCTTGATGGATCCTTCATCCCTCTGTCTACGTAATCTTCTATAAGCTTCATGATGCTGTGCTCAATTCCTCTTTTTCCCCTCTGATACAATTCATCAGCAGTCTCCCTAAGGAACTTGAGATAGGCTTCATAATCAACCTTGCATTCGTATCTCTTGGCTCTTTCATCCCATTTTACTAAGTTATAACTTGAGAGCTTGGATAGGGCATAGTTAACAGTCCTGTTCCTTCTTTGACTGTAAAACGACCGTTCAGGCTTGGAGAGCTTCTTTCCTACGTACCTGAGATAATCGCACAATTCTAGAAAGTCGGCTTTCCTCGCGAACCTCAGCCCCCTGTAGATTATGAGACCGGTCACGCCCCTTGGGAAAAAGTCAGCCACATATGGTTAATCATATGGTTAATCATATGGTTGTATATATGTATTTATATAGTGGCTCCGTGAATCTAAAAAGACGATCAATACCTCGTAATCGATAATCATAGTGTGAACCCTATAAGATGGAAAAGGAGGGCCATGCAGGTGCAGGGCAGCTTCCAGATGACGCTGCCCTCTGAGTGGGTTAAGGCCCAGGGGATTGGCAGGTACTCCGATCTGACGGTTGAATTACAGGCGGATGGCTCAATAAGGGTTTTTCCCACGGTGCTAGACAATGACTGAAGTCGATATTAAGGACCTCAAGGCAAAGGCGATCAAGTTTCCTGATCCGGTCAAGACACTGATCCTGTCGGAGCCCGATAGACTGGACATTGATGACTATCTGAGCAAAATGCAGACGTGGGAGCGCCTGCTAAGGATGGAGGCACCCACGTCATGAACAAAAAGAGAGAAAGTGACTTCTCATCGGCAGATTCGAGTCGAAGTAATAATGCAACACGCAATATAAAAATACCGTTCACAGTCTCGGGCTATGCGAAACGCAATTTCTCGGTCCCGCTTGAAATGAGGTTAAAAAAACAGTGGGGTATTGCCAAAGCCGTTTGGAATCAGGGCAAGGGAAAATATGAAAAATATCCATACCAAATAAATGGCTATCCGGCCAAGAGCAACGACCCCAGGACATGGACGAATTTTTTTAGCGTCAGAAATGCCGAGTATCTGAGCTTCTTTTTTAATCATGACTATACCGGGCTTGATTTTGATAACGTGATCCATGACGGCAAAATTGAGGATTGGGTACTTGACCTTATCAATGAGATTCAGAGCTATACCGAGATTTCAATTTCCGGCAATGGTGTTCACATCGTTGTTAAAGGAGCCAAGCCCCAGGGACTAGGGTCCGCCGTCGAGCTAAGGGGACATTCCATCGAGGTTTACGATTATGGGAGATTTTTCCTTCTTACCGGCAATGTGTTTGAGAATTATTCCACGCTGATGGAGATGGACCAGAATAAGCTATTCAAGGATTCAGTTAAGCCGGGATATGAAGGCTCGGTATTGCCGAGACACATAGGGGACGGAATAAAAGACATTGAAACGATAATAGAGGTCCTTACGCCGTATTGGCAGAACGGAACGGGCAAGCTCCATAACTTCATGCTCAGGATAAGCGGATATATCGCCGGATCAGGTGGAACAGAGAATGACCTTCTATACATTATCGGCGAACTGATAAAGCGTACCGGACAAGGACAGTACAGGCCCTGGATTGTTTCCAATGCCTATAATGCATCAATATCAAGGCTCAAGGACGGGAAGGGAAAGGTAGCGGGACCTAACGCACTCATGGAATTTTTAGAGGTCATAGTTAATGAATCCGGATAAGGACATTCAGAAAATCAACAAACAGGTGAAAGGGAAGAAGGCAACGGGTAAGGACAACAAGAGCCAGTTGTTGAATCACCTGACAGGCCAATTTTTCAGCAATCCCCAGGGGATGGGATTCTATGTTGAGGATGATAACATACCACTGGAGATAGAGGGCCGGAATTTCGAGGGTCTCTTAACCGAGAGGAAGTACTCCAGGCTGGGCGAACTCCCAAACGGCGAGGAGATAGCCAACATAAAGCGTTATGCCCGCTATCTTGCTTCAAAGAGCATCAGGGACTTAGGGGTAAGAGTCGCCAAGCATGAAGCGGGATTTATCTACGACCCTATAAGGCCGGACGGTAAGGTTTATTTCATCACAGATTCGGGATTCAGTCTCAAATTACCGGACCAGCCCTACACGGCAAGATATGCCGGCATGCTCGAAGCTCCCATCAAGGACGGAAAGCTAGAGGACCACCAGGCACTTGTCAATCTGTGGAATCTCACAGAGAACGGCAAAATCCTTTCAATGGGCCTTGATTTTTCCCGCTTCATTCCCGGCATTCCTCATGCCATGGAAGTTGTTACCGGCGGACACGGGGCCGGCAAGACTTCTTGCACCGAGACAAAGCGGGAACTATTCGATCCAAGCGGGGCTAACAGCCAATCCCTCAAGCATGACGAAAGGGACCTTTCGATATCAGCCATGCACCAGGGCATGCTGGCCTTCGATAATGTGAATACAATCATGCCGGACTACATTTCAGATATTATTTGCAGACTGACAACAGGACAGGGCTTCAGGACCAGGGAGCTTTACACCAACATGGGAGAGGTGATCCTCAAGCTGAAGCGACCGATCATTATGAATGGGATCAACAGGCCGGGATACAAACCGGACTTTATGGATCGTGAATGTCCCATCGAGTTAGGCGTGATGTCCGAGGTCGCAAGGCTCACTGACGCAGAGATTAGAAGCAAGGCGGACATGCTCATACCGAAAGTGAGGGGATTCATTCTATCAGTTATCCCGAAGGCGATCAAGCTCTATCCTGAGGTAGAATCGGAACATAAGGGGAGATTGCCGAGAATGGCGGACTTCGTTATATGGGCCGAGTGTGGAATCAGGGCCATGGGGCTCCCTGCCATGTCATTCTTCAATGCATATACTGAAGCCAAGCACAATGAGATCGTGGATGTAGCAAAGGACACTACCATACTTCAAGGAATCCGGACCCTCATGGCGGATAGGGACGTCTGGAGAGGCACAACATCAGAATTGTTCGACATTCTTTATGAATTGATGTCCGAGCCGCAGAGGAAACACATGCCGAAGGACGAAAGGAGACTGGGTCGGAACCTGAGAGAACTATCTCCTACGCTCCTTGAACTGGGCTTTTTGTACGAGACCCTCTCGGACGGAAACAGGACAAAAAGAATAACTAAACTGGACAGCGGGGAAAAAAGTTATGAAGTTAATGTCAGTAATGTCAGTACGCAAGCTGATCCTAGGGAATCCGGCACCGGGAAGCTGACATTAGACCCTGACATTAAAAAATCGAAAAAAGCTAATGTAAGTGGTAGCAAGCCTAGGGAATCCGGCTCACAGAATAAAACTGACAGTACTGACATTAGAAATGGAAACTTTTCCCCTGAAAAACAAAAAAACACGGGTAAGAATTCATCTCCTAACCGCTCCTACATTGTCCTGAAACAGTTTTACTTCAACATGACAGTCTACAAAGCCGGCGATATTGTAGAGTATTATCCTGAGAGCCCAAAGACCAAGGAGCTAATCGCACAGTGTAAAATAAAGCTAAAAGGGGGTGATCCGCAATGAAATTCATCGCTATCTTCCACAAATCCCCGGACGGTTCCAGGGTCGAGAGAAGCATAGCCGAAAGAACACAGGAATTTTACGGCAACAAACATAACCTGTACCTTTACTATGATGGGATTTACGGCTCCGGGGCCATTAGAAAAGACCGTGTGTTGCTGATTCTTGAGGAACTGGACAAAAAGGAGTTGATGAAATGACCAATCTACAACTTTGAGCCCTCATGTTCGCATATTTTGTTTTTGCATCGAGGGCCCAGGAACTGGAGGAGAGAATCAGGATAAAAATAAGAAGGTGGAAAGAACGAAACTGAGAGAATTGAGGAAAGAGATCGTGCGGAGACTTCCAGAATTTTCAAAGAAGATTCTGCAAAGAGTAGCAAGGAGAGTAAGACAGTGAGTAAGCAATCAGGTGAGACCCCTTCAATTCTGAGAGACCGGACAAATGAGACAAAAAGAAACGATTTCACCAATGATAAGGAGTCGTTATCGCTTGAATCAATGTCTTACTGTTCGAGGTTCGAGATATGTTCTGCCCCGAAATGCCCGCTCGACATACTGATAGATATAAGGACAAGTATTGAGGACGATCCAAAGTGTGAAATGGCCAAACCTACACGCCATAAGTACTGGTTATCCATGCCCGATGAACTGAAGTCAAGGTTGCCATACCGGGGCTATCTGAGCAAAGAATATAACAGGAAGCTCGCAGCTCGGAAAAGATGGGATTCCCTCACAGATGAACAGCGTAAGGAGATAAGGGATCGGCTGAGCAAGGGAGGGCAATACGATGAAGCATGATTCACCCTCATTATTCAATAAAGACATCCCGTATATTTTCAGGGATTGCCGGAACGAAAAACATGAAAGGTGCCAGGGAGCAGCACTCAATGATCTTGGCACATATTTCGGGGTCAAGGAAACTGCTGTTGTCTATTGCTTGTGCGGTTGTCACGATGAAACTGGAACTAGAGAATGCCATAAAGAAAATGTCGAGGGGAGGTGATAGAGACGAAAAAAGAGATCAAGTTGGTTGTTGAGGAAGCTGTTCTTAGGCGTATAAAACAGAGCAACCCGTCTATTGATATAGAATCATATCTGAGGATGCGCCTCTACAAGCTGGACACATCGTTAAGGGAAGAAATACCGGGCATTCTTATCGAATGCAAGGGATGCGGCCATGAATGGAAATACACGGGGAACGTCTCACGAATTCGCTGCCATAAATGCGGAAGACACATAAGGACGGGACTCAAACCGACAAAGCGAGACGGTAACCACCCCTCTATGTAGTCCCACCCTTAGGCGTCCCTTACATACTAATTATAGTTAAATACCATACTTTTAATACGTATTAGTATTATACAACCATGGGCAGGAAGGAGACCATACCAATTGACAGAAAAATGAGTGTGGAAGAGCTTGAAAAGCGTATCAAGACACTGGAG
>OFHJ01000615.1_pt1 | contig 12884 bp, 10 predicted proteins | sample 1522001 | NCBI WGS metagenome assembly OFHJ01 (sample SAMEA2464838, study PRJEB22497) | soil metagenome | biome: Grassland; feature: Farmland; material: Clay | place: Australia | collected 2013-02-01 | depth 1.2 m | reverse complement strand
GCTAATGTCGCGCTGCATGGGGTGACCATAGAGGCGGATGATAAGGGTTAGTAGATCCTTAGGGAAAATCGAATTATCGTTTTCTTCACGCACCGCGATAATCTGGAGCAAAATCGCACGTGTGATGTTTTTCTTTGTACGGCTGTCTTGTATCTGAAATGGCGTGTGATTCAGCACAAGCTGGAATATTTCATCCAGAGTGATATATCGGCTTGCGTGAGTGTCGTATAAGCGTCGATTCGGATATTTCCGAATCAGACGCGTCTCTATTGGTGCGGGTGCGTCCACAGAGTTTACTGTACTGCGCTGGAGTTGCTGAGCAGGTGAGCAGAAATTTTTCGGTTGGGCGTCAGTGGAATTTCCAGTGACTTTGGTATCCGGTCAGGTTTCCAGTGTTGAATCGCCCACTCAAGCACGATCTTCGGTGTTGCCCGCGCTAGGTCTGGGGGTGGCCGCTGGGCAAATAATCTCAGAATGCGCGTTAGGTTAGCGCTCGCGTTATTTTCGTGTGCCGGCGGCGCTCCATTTTGCTTGGATAGCTTGGCGCCGATACCATTTAGAATTATTGGGACATGACGATAGCTTGTAGGTGGGAGCTGAAGTGCCGCCAGAATTAGTTGGTGACGTAAGCTCGAAAGAAGAAGATCTGCTCCCCGGACGACTTCCGTGATCCCCATATCATGTTCATCAATTGCACTGGCAAGATAATAGCCAATGACCCCGTCTGTTCGTCGTACGATGAAGTCGCCAATGTCGCGGCCGATGTCTCGCTCTAGGTAACCGAAATGACGGTCATCCAGAAAAATGCGACCACTCGGTGCGCGCAGGCGGTACGCAACACGTTCGGGCGAGATTGAAGGAAATCCTTTCCGGCAGCGTCCACTATAGATGGGGCCATCTTGGCCTATGGCCCCTTCACGCCTACTGGTTATCCGGGTGCAGACGCAGGAATAGACCAGCCCCTCGGTCTTCAGCCAGCTTAACATATCATGGTAAAGGTCGACGCGTCTCGATTGACAATACGGTGCGCCGTTCCACCAAAGTCCGTGACCTTCGAGCTGTTTTAAGATGCGTGTGATATGCGAGTTTCGACAGCGAAGGGTATCAAGGTCGTCGATGCGCAGAAACCATTCTCCTTTGACTTTCCTAGCAAAAAGCCAACTTGCTAGTGCCGTTGACAGGGATCCGAGGTGGAGCGGGCCGGATGGCGTTGGAGCAAAGCGACCGATGTAGGGTCGAGCGTCTTTAGTCATGTGCTTCCGATTGGTCCCGATGTGTGTTACCGAGCGAATGACACCTTTTTCGGTCGGCTCTCCGGGTTCCATAATTGCAAGAAACTCTGTTAAAACCGGTTCTTTAGTTTAGCTGCGCGACTGACAGAATGCGTTTCATCCCGCATGGAATTTCTAACAGCCTCGCCATATTCCAAGGAACACGAGAGGGTTGCATTTCTATAATATGGCAGGCATTGATAAAAACTATATTCAGTATAGGAACAATTTTATGTGCATTGCCGCTATTGGTGTGTAGCATTAGGGACGTAGGCGGAGATCCTTAATCTCCATTTTTCTTTACACAACGTTGCTGGTTATTGGAGGACACGCTATGTCACTTAAGGGTTCTAAGACTGAGGAAAATCTGAAAGCTGCGTTTTCAGGTGAATCCCAGGCGAACCGGCGGTATCTTTATTTTGCGCAGAAAGCTGACATTGAAGGCCACAATGATGTGGCCGCCGTTTTTCGGTCGACCGCGGAAGGTGAAACAGGACATGCCCATGGACATCTCGAATACCTCGAACAGTGCGGTGATCCGGCTACCGGGTTGGCATTTGGCGATACCAAACTAAATTTGAAATCGGCCATCGCGGGCGAAACGCACGAGTACACGGATATGTATCCGGGTATGGCCAAAACGGCACGTGATGAAGGGTTCGACGAAATCGCGGACTGGTTTGAAACGCTGGCCAAAGCAGAACGTTCGCACGCAAACCGCTTTAATAAGGCGCTGAATGAGATGGGCGCTTAATAAACGGTTAATGGGTTGGACGCTGGGTGAGCCTTTTCAGGACGCAACGGATTTTGTTGCGTCCTGCTTAATGCGTTGAGGGGTTTAATGAAGGAGATGGGAAGTCCGCCGAATGGTGAAGGCGTGCGCGAAGGAGGGCTTGACGCGCCGACGCGACATCCGATTGCCTGGCGGGAAGAGGTATTTTATGACCAACATTCTATCGACGAGGAACTAAAGCGGGTCTTTGAAATCTGCCATGGATGCCGTCGGTGTGTCAGTCTGTGTGCCGCGTTCCCTACGCTGTTTGACCTTATCGATGAATCATCGACGCTCGAGGTAGACGGCGTCGCGCCTTCCGACTATTCCAAGGTCGTAGCGCACTGTTATCTATGTGATCTTTGCTATCAAAGCAAGTGCCCATACGTTCCTCCGCATGAATGGAACGTTGACTTTCCGCACCTCATGTTGCGAGCCAAGGCCGGGGAGTTCCGCCAAGGAAAGGTAGGGTTTTCCCGCAAGCAGCTTACGAATACGACCCGTATTGGAAAGTTGGCCAGCATCCCGGTGATTTCGGAGGCCGTAAACGGGGCAAATCGTTCCCCAACAATGCGCAAGCTCAGTTCCGGGATCCTCGGCATCCATCGGGAAGCTGAATTACCTGTGTTCCATCGTCATGCAGACACTGCCCGTAAGCGGGTAGAAAATTTGTCGCGAATTTCGGTCGAACCAAAAAGTGATAGCAGGACGCGAGGTCGGGTAGCTGTCTTTGTCACCTGTTACGGCAACTATAATACGCCCGAGATAGTGATCGATCTCGTCAAGGTGTTGAGGCATAACGGTATCGATGTGAAACTTGTAGATCAGGAGCAGTGCTGTGGAATGCCGAAGCTCGAAATAGGCGATTTGGCTTCGGTTGATGTTTTCAAGCAAGCGAATATTCCACTACTGTCCGACTTGGTGAAGACCGGCTGGGATGTCATGGCGGCAATCCCGTCATGTGTCCTGATGTTCCGCCAGGAAATACCACTGATGTATCCAGAGGATGCCGATGTTCAGGCAGTCAAGGCGGCGATCTTCGATCCTTTTGAATACCTGATTTACCGTCATCGGGCTGGACTGCTCAATACGAATTTCCGCTGCGAGTTAGGACGGATTGCGTACCACGCCCCTTGCCATCAGAGAGTGCAGAATATCGGTCCGAAGACGAAAGAATTGCTCGCGTTAATACCCGGGACGGAACTGGAGTATATCGAGCGGTGCTCGGGCCATGACGGGACCTATGGGGTGCGAAACGAGACCTACGAAGCGTCTATGAAAATCGGAAGGGCAGTATTCAGGCGCGCTGAGGAATTCGATTCGGCGGTAATAGCTAGCGATTGCCCGATGGCGTCGGCGCGGATAGCTCATGGGATAGCGGGAAAGAAGCTGGCTCTACATCCGATTTCGCTCGTGCGAAAGGCTTACGGCATTTGAGGGGCAGGCTTGTATGAAGAAATTAACGGTGGGTGACTTTTGGACGCTTGAGGATTATGTGGAACAGCGCCCGGGCTTTCGTGTCGAAGTGATGGCGCATAAAAACGCACGTAAACTGCATCTTGGCGAACATCTGACATTACTGTTTGAGGACCGGACAACAATTAAGTATCAAGTCCAGGAGATGCTGCGAATTGAGCGTATCGTTGAGCGCGCTGCCGTTCAGGATGAACTGGACGCATACAACCCGCTTATTCCAGACGGGACTAACTGGAAAGCCACCTGCTTGGTTGAATATGAGGATCGGCAAGAGCGTATTGGCAAGCTGGCCGAGCTTCGCGGCCTAGAACATCAGATATGGGCCCAAGTCGGTGATAATCATCCAATCCAATCGTATGCGGACGAGGATATGGAGCGCCAAGATGCTGAAAAGACGTCGGCCGTGCATTTCCTCAGATTCGAGCTGGATTCCACGGCACGGAAGCTGGCAAAGGAAGGTGCGTTAATACGGTTTGGCGTCAGTCATCCGGCCTACACGGCGACGACTCTCGCGTCGGAAACGGTGCGTGCAGCGCTGGTTCAGGATCTTGACTAGGGAAGCCGCTTGTGATCACTGCCCATTGCTTTGAGCGTCAAAGGAGCCAGCTCGAATGCACGGCGCGTTTTTGGTGAATAACTGGCGAATCGCAAATTTCATGAATTCGGATTTATTTCTAAGCAGCGGTATATTCGTAGCAGCAGATAAACGACGCTATCCCTGATCGAGTCGCTGCCATAGCGATGGTGGGAGCGAGATCGCCGGTTCCTTGGCCGGCGGCGTCCAGTTTGGCGAAAAATGCTCGGCTACAATATGGGTATAGATTCCGCCGCGCACGTACCAGTCGGTTGTCAGACGCATGAAACGTGGTTCCACCGCTTTAACCAGATCGTCCAGGATCTGGTTGGTTACGGCCTCGTGGAACGCGCCCTTGGCGCGATAGTCCCAAAGGTAGAATTTAAGCGACTTGAGTTCGATACATACAGCATCTGCAATATACTCAAGATATAGCGTCGCAAAATCTGGTTGTCCGGTTTTCGGGCAGACGCATGTGAATTCCGGGATGCGCATGCGGATAACGAAATCCCGCGAAGGTTTAGGATTTGGGAACGTTTCAAGGGACCGGCTAGAATCGGTGGACATCGCTAGGGGATGCAGGTGAGTGTCAATTTTCCTATTGTGCCAAAGCTAGGACTCGCGAAACAGATGGTTGGTCGTTTGTTGTGGTGTGCTCTGCAGTTGTTGGCGACTTCCGTTAGCTGCAACTCTTACGGGTTTGCGGGTTCTACATGCGCCTAACCGCAATTAAACTGGCCGGGTTCAAATCATTTGTCGACTCGGCCCTATTGCCTTTACCCAGTAATCTTGTCGCCATTGTTGGTCCTAATGGTAGCGGAAAGTCCAATCTGATCGACGCCGTGCGGTGGACCCTTGGGGAAAGTAGTTCAAAGACTCTCCGAGGTGTGGACGCCGACGACATCATCTTCGGCGGTGCCGGCGGCCGTAGACAAAGCGGCCGTGCATCTGTCGAACTGCTGTTCGACAATTCCGATAGGTCTTTTCAGGGACCTTTTGGTGTCTACAGTGAAGTCTCGTTACGCCGTGAGGCAGTGCGTGGCGAAGGTTCGCAGTATTTTCTGAATGGTCAGAAGTGTCTCAGGCGAGATGTGGTCAATCTGTTTTTGGGAACGGGATTGGGTGGACGGAGCCAATACGCCATCCTCGAGCAGGGCTCCATAGCACGGGTGGTTGATGCAAAGCCGGATGAGATGCGCGCATGGCTCGAAGAAGTGGCCGGCATCTCTCGCTATCGAGAACGCCGGCGAGAGTGTGAGTTACGAATTCGCGGTACCCGGGACAATTTGGCACGTCTGAACGATTTGCAGCTCGAGATTGATCATCGACTTCAAGCTCTGGAAAAGCAGGCTGACGCCGCGAATCGTTACATGGAGTTCCGGGGGAATGAACGCCGAATCAGGGCTGAAATCCTGATCCTGCGGCGATGCTCCTTTGACGGGCAACTTGATCGCAAGGAAAAAGACCTTAATGACCTCCAGGGCAGGCTTACTAGCGCGCGTGAAATCCTAGCAAAAGCGGAAGAACGGCACCTCCGCTGTATTGAATCGCAGCGTGATGCGCTGGAGCGGCTAGGTCTTCAGCAGGGTGAGCTCTATCAAGCTGAGGCCCTGCTTTCCAAACGAGAGCAGGCACTCGCTCATTCCCGAGAGTTGCGGGACCTGAAGGAAAGAGAACTGCGTCAGGTAATATCGCAAATTGAGGACGCTGGAGCAGAGCAGGCTAGATTGCTGGAGGCCGCGGGGTCGTTGGCATCTGCCGGTGCAGAAATTCGGCAGCGCGTAGATCAGGCGCTTGAACAGGAACAAACGCTTGGTCAAGATTTGGAGAGCGCGGAAGCGCAGCTCGAGTTCGTACAGGCTGAATGGGATGATTTCGGCCATCAGACTCAGGAGCCGCTCTTGCAGGCGGAGGGCGAGAGAGGGCGACTGACTGCAGCGCGATCAACAATTGAACAGATTGATAACCGCATTCAGCGATTGCGACGCGAACGCAGCGGCCTCGATCTGGTTCCGCCGCAGTCGAAGTTGGAGGGTATGGTTGCGGAACTTGGAACGCTCGAACGTGAACTTGAGGGTATCCAGGTCGAGCTGAAAACGATTGAAAGTGAACTTCAGCGGGTAAAAGCACAGTACCTTACTGCAGAAACCGCATTGCACAAGTTGCGGAACGACCTTGAAAGTATTCATGGTCGGCGCGCATCGTTGGAAACCTTGCAACAGGCGGCGCTGCGTCATGATAGCGGCATTGTCAGCGAATGGCTGGAAAAGCATGGTTGGGGCGAACAGACGCAGTTGGCCATGGCAGTTCAGGTTGAACCGGGTTGGGAAGCTGCCGTAGAGCATGTCCTGGGAGGTTTGTTGCATGCGCCACTTCTAATCTCTTGGGACGCCGCCCAGCTTCCCGAGGGTGGACCGTCGGAAGGTGCGGTTCTTGCAGCAGCGGATTCGGGGGAGGGGCATACACCTGACGGGTCGCTGGCTGGCGTGGTTATGGGACCGCTTTTCATTCGGGAGTGGCTAAATTGCGTGTATCGACTTGATGACAAAGGGGAACTAGAAGACCGTCTAGTGAAACTTGAACCTGGTGAGTCACTGATTACCGCGGATGCCGTGTGGCATGGCCGGGGTTGGGTGCGCTATCCACGCATGGACGCAGAACATTCGGGTGTTTTGATTCGTAGGCAAATACTAAAGGAACTTTCCGAACACGATAAACGTCTGAACGACCAGGTAAACAGTGCAGAACGCGATCTGAAATTGTTGCACGACCGCATCAACGTGCTTGAGCGCAACCGGAGAGAAGCTGTCACTCGGCAGGAGGGCACACGGGCACGGCATAGTCGCCTGCTGGCACAGCATCAGGCAGAGAGGGTGCGAGTCGAGCAGTTAGAAGAGCGCATCAAGCTCCTTGATCTCGATATCCACGCATTGCAGACAGAACTTAAACAGGAAGTAGACGAAAGTCGGCGGGTTGAAGAAAGGCTTAAAGAGCTCGAGGGAATCTCGGAACAGCTGCACGCCAAACGTAACCTTCTTCAGCAGAGCCTCGCTGCGGCCCGTGAGAGAGTGCAACAATCTCGGGCTGCCCTCTTGGCAGCCTCACAGCAGCGTAGTCAGGCCCAAATTCATGAGGCCGCAAACGAGAGCGCAGCAAGTTCAGTAAGAGCAACGCTAGCAGAGCTTACCCGGCGTTTGCAGCAGCTAACAGATGAGCGCGAAAAGCGATTGGCTGATACGTCTCGGGTTCAGGTTCCATCGTCTAGTCACGAAGAGCAGGTCGAGCAGGCCAAACTGACGGTTGACGAAGAGCGGGCGAAACTTCTGCAGTGGCGGGAAAATGTGGCAGCAGCGGAAGTAAGCGTCGCCGAAGCTAAACGGTCTCTGCAAAATGGGGGGGCGGAGCGCGATATGCTCGTAGAACAATTGCAGCAAGCGCGACTGGAGTTCGAAGCTATTCGTAGTCGCAGGCAAGCCCTTAGTGACCAGCTAGAGGAAACCCAACTCGACGTAGGAACACTGGAAGCTACGCTTGACGGTAGTGCGTCCCTCGAAGTTTGGGAGAATAAACTTGAGTATATCGAGCGGGAGACTGCGCGACTCGGGCCGATAAATCTCGCTGCGGTTGGCGAACTTGAGGAGAATCGCCAGCGCGCGAGCTACATGGCCGGACAGCGACTCGATCTCGATCAGGCTCTCGAAGAGTTAGAAACCGTCATGCGCAAGCTTGATAAAGAGACTCAGGATTTGTTTCAGGACACATTTGGTCGCATCAATAAATTGTTTGGGGAGCGTTGCTCCAGGCTGTTTGGTGGCGGTGAGGCTTGGCTAGAAATGACCGGGGGAAATTGGATGACATCGGGGATTCGGGTGATGGTGCGTCCGCCGGGAAAGCGCAACAGTACGATCCAGTCGCTATCTGGTGGGGAAAAGGCAATCGCGGCTCTTGCGTTACTATTTGCCTTGTTCGATCTCAATCCCGCCCCTTTTTGCCTCCTTGACGAAGTCGAAGCTCCTCTTGATGATCCCAACGTGCATCGTTTTATCGAACTTATCCGTGATATGTCCGAACGGGTCCAATTCATCATCATTACGCATAACAAGATTACGATGGAGGCGGCGGAGCACTTGCATGGTGTCACGATGAAAGAACCCGGTGTATCGCGGCTTGTCAGCGTCGATATGCGACAGGCCGCCCGATTTATCGATTCATCGCCGGAAATCGCGGAGGCCTGAATACCTATGAGCGAACTTCAATGGGCGTTGTTGATCATCGCGGTGGTTGTAGTTGTTGCAGTTTACCTGTTCTCCCGGAGAGATCGACGTGCCATGGGGCGAGATAGAGCAGGCCCGGCCGAAGAACCTCTTTTGCCTCCGCGTGATCAGCAGCTCGATATTTTTGCTGGTGGTAAGTTCGATGAATTTGGTGTCGGTAAACCTCGTCGAATTGAACCGACGATCGGTGCGCCAAGACATGGCGCCTATACGGATGTGGGGACCGGTTCGGATTGGCGGTCCGACTCTGAAAATTACCCAGATGAAAATCGTCAAGGTAGCTCTGGCAAGCAAAAGGTGCCTTATCGGGAGGCGACGACGTCTTCTGCTGAATCGTCCCAGAACGCCTCCGATGAAAAAATCGTGGCCTTGCTTCTGGCAGGACGCTCAAAGGGTTCGATTACCGGACCACGTCTCCATGCAGCTTTACGTGCTCAAGGGCTGAAATATGGTGATCACAACATCTATCACCGCATGTCTGGCGAGCACTCTGTTTTCAGCGTAGCGAGCCTTGTTAAGCCTGGCTATCTTGATCCAGCGCAGGCCAACGAATTCAGCTCACCAGGATTGACGCTTTTCATGGTTTTGCCGGGTCCCCTGCAGCCAAGTGTCGCGATTCGCGACATGCTCGATACCGCGGACAAATTGGCAGGCTCGCTTAACGCACAAATATTTAATGCCAATCGTCAACCCTTGACCCCGGAGGCGAGTCAGGCGCTTCAGAACGAGGTGAATACCTGGGCGCGTCGGCATGAATTATCTTGACGGTGGATCGCTCTAGCGCAGTACCTCGGCTCACTGAACTTCGTCGCCTCCTTAACGAGTACGATTATCGCTATTACGTACTCGATAACCCAGTCATAAGTGACGCGGAGTACGATAGCTTGTTTCGAGAGCTTCAAGCTCTGGAAGCCAGTTTCCCGGAACTCCTGTGCTCAGACTCACCGACTCAGCGTGTAGGCGGTGAACCTCTCAAGTCCTTTGCTACCGTACAGCACCACCCGCCAATGCAGTCGTTAAGCAATTGCTTTAGCACTGATGAGTTGCGGGAATTCGATCGGCGCATGCGTCAAGAGTTGTCTCGCGAGCGGATCGAATATGTAGGCGAGCCGAAACTAGATGGACTTGCAGTGGCCTTGACCTATGATCACGGGGTATTTGCCTGCGGCGCTACCCGTGGTGACGGTGAGGTGGGCGAGGACGTGACTGAGAACCTGCGGACCGTGCATACCGTTCCATTGAGATTGCGGGGAACTGTACCGGTTTTGATCGAAGTGCGAGGCGAGATCTACATGCCCCGAAGGGGATTTGATCAGATGAATCGGGTCTTGGAGAAGGTTTGCGAGCGCATGTTTGTCAATCCGCGAAATGCCGCCGCTGGGTCACTGCGTCAACTTGATCCAAAACTTACGGCAAAACGACCGCTGGCCTTTTTCGCCTATGGCCATGGGGCATCCGAAGGATGGAGTATTCCCGAAACGCATTCGGCAATCCTGTCTCAGTTTCGTGACTGGGGTTTTCCTGTCTCTGATTTGACGCAAGTAGTTCAGGGGGTAGATGGCTGCCTTGCGTACTACACCACTCTGATGAAGTGTCGCTCAGATCTAGGGTTTGATATAGACGGCGTTGTGTACAAGCTGAACGAATTGGCAGGCCGGTCGGAACTGGGAAGCGTTGCAAGGGCTCCTCGTTGGGCAATTGCCTATAAATTTCCCGCTGAAGAAGCCGTCACGATAGTGGAAAATGTGGACTTTCAGATAGGCAGAACAGGCGCTGTAACACCGGTCGCACGACTGAAGCCGGTTTTTGTCGGCGGCGCAACGGTGAGCAATGCGACCCTGCACAATATCGACGAAATCCGCCGAAAGGATATCCGTGTCGGTGATACCGTTGTGGTGCGCCGCGCCGGAGATGTCATTCCTGAGGTCGGATCTGTCATCAAGGAATTACGTCCCCATTGCGCGCCGGAGGTTAGGTTGCCAACGGCGTGCCCGGTTTGCGGCGCACCTGTTATAAGGGCTGAAGGAGAAGCCGTAGCGCGCTGTAGTGCAGGCTTAACTTGTCCGGCGCAATTGCATGGCGCTCTAAGTCATTTTGCCTCGCGTAAGGCCATGGATATTGAGGGATTGGGTGAAAAACTTCTCGGCCAGCTAGTCAACGGCGCTTACGTCCATAGCCCAGCTGACATTTATTCCTTAGATCTGGCCAAACTTTCGGCTCTGGATCGCATGGGGGACAAGTCGGCCCGTAACGTGATTCAGGCGATCGAACGCAGCAAGACCACAAACTTGCCGCGATTTCTTTATGCGTTAGGTCTTCCCGGTGTTGGTGATACGACCGCGCGTACTATCGCTCGTCATTTTGGCACCTTCGAGGCTCTTCAAAAAGCTGCAGAATCCGATGTCTCGACAATCCATGCGCCGGATCAAAAGGTTCGGTGCCCCCATTTTCAAAAGATCACCGACATTGGTCCTATTGTCGCCGCAAACGTCGTATCGTTCCTGACGGAGCCGCGGAACCGTGCTGTTATCGATGCACTTAGGGGTGCGGGCGTGCATTGGCCGCAAAGCGAGTCAGTTTCGGAAACGGCGCTCTCCGGACTCACCTTTGTCGTGACCGGAACTATCGAGGGAATGAGCCGCGATGACGTAACCAGTTTAATTGAAGGACACGGAGGCAGGGTCGCTGCGAGCGTTTCCAGGAAAACCGATTATTTGGTTGCGGGTTCAGATGCTGGGACTAAGCTCGAGAAGGCTCGAGACCTCAATATTCAAGTGATTGATTTTAAGGAATTACAAAAGCTGATGCGCCGCTAGACCAGTTAATTCGCACGGGCATCGTGTCTATTTGGGGTTGCACGGGCTGATGCCAGCCCCCGGGCGTACGCTTGCATTCGCTGGTTTAATCGTGAACCGGGTTGAATCGGTAAGAGCGACACTTTCTCTTAGCGAGCGAACATGCTTGACGAAAGAGGGCGGCTGCACTGATCGAATAATCGTGTTTCGCCGTGGATATCCATCGATAATCATTGGAACCGCGATTCTTTCCGAGTTCGTACCCGGATGCTTCCGAAAAGCAATTGGCTTCCAGCTTGCCTTCTCAACGGCAAACGATCGTTTCAGCGCTCAAGAAGCCCCAGTTTTCCGACCTTCCCATCCCATTCGGTTGCGTCAGCGGGGGCATCTTTCCTTTCCGTGATGACAGGCCATTTCCTGGACAAGTCGCGGTTAATCTCCAAAAAAGTTTTTTGGTCCTCCGGAACTTCGTCTTCCGCATATATGGCATTGGCTGGACACTCGGGTTCGCACAACGTGCAGTCGATACATTCTTCCGGGTCTATCACGAGGAAGTTCGGCCCTTCGTGGAAACAGTCGACCGGGCAGACTTCCACGCAATCCGTATATTTGCACTTAATGCAGTTTTCTGTGACGACAAAGGTCATATGGCAATTGGAGTGGTAACGTAGAGGCTAAAAGGGGTTAATGTTGAAATTTTAGGACATTCCGCGTATGGCTGCAGGAAGAGAGTTCGTCAATCTGATGTAGCAGCTTCTATGCCTTCGATAGCGGCACGCCCCATCAGGTCGATTTCTTCCGGCGTGATCACGTATGGCGGCATGAAATAAATTACGTTTCCCAAAGGGCGAAGCAAGACCCCCCCATCGCCTCCAGCAATGCGAAGCGCCTGCCGGTAAACGCGAAGTCCGCGACGCTCGTGTGCCGGATAGGCTAATTTTCGCGTGGGATCCTTAGCCATCTCTATTGCGAGGATCATGCCTTGCTGTCGAATCTCCGCTACGTGTGGGTGCCTGGCTAAACTCGCGACGGATGTCCACATACGCTCTGCGAGAATTTTGTTGGATGCCATCCAGTCCTGCTGCCTAAAGATATCCAGCGTTCCAAGTGCTGCTGCGCACGCGAGGGGGTTACCGGTATAGCTATGCGAATGCAAAAATGCATTCTGCGCGTTCTGATCATCGTAAAAAGCTTGGTAAACATCATCCGTGGTTAGTACGGCAGCTAACGGAAGTGTTCCGCCGGTGAGACCCTTTGACACACACATGAAATCAGGCGTGAACGGCGTGCTATTAGTTTCGATTTTGCGAGTACAGTTGACCCAGTCAGACGCGAACATACGACCAGTGCGACCAAATCCGACCGCGATTTCGTCAAGGATCAGGTGGACTCCGTACCGATCACAAGCTTCTCGAAGCAGTTGCAGATAGACAGGATGGTACATGCGCATTCCGCCTGCGCACTGGATCAAGGGTTCCACAATCACAGCTGCTACATTGTCTGCGTGTTGTGCCAGTGAGGTTTCCATGTCTCGAAAGGCTCGTCGACTGTAGTCCTCCCACGATTCACCCGGATTCCGCCCCTCTTTCACGAGTGGACAGCAATCCGGCGAGCGTGCGAAAACCGGCTGCATCAAAAGTGGGGCATATGCGTCTCGATATAGGCCCGTTCCGCCGACGGCCAGCGCACCCAAGGTCTCACCGTGGTAACCATTCTCAAGAG
>OFHJ01000614.1_pt1 | contig 12895 bp, 11 predicted proteins | sample 1522001 | NCBI WGS metagenome assembly OFHJ01 (sample SAMEA2464838, study PRJEB22497) | soil metagenome | biome: Grassland; feature: Farmland; material: Clay | place: Australia | collected 2013-02-01 | depth 1.2 m | reverse complement strand
CCTGGCGGAGGAGCAGCCAGCAGCATGGTGGCCCTGGTAGGCGCATCTCTCACTTCAATGGTCTCGGGACTCACCATAGGCAAAAAGGGTTATGAAGCAAGCCAGGAAGTAGTCACTTCAGCCGAAAAAAGATCTAAGGAATTGATCAGGGAACTGAGGCTTCTTATGAAAGAGGATGAGGATGCATTCAACCTCATAGTAAAGGCATGGAAAATGCCAAAATCGAGTGACGGTGAAAAGGCGGAGAGACAGAAGGAACTGGAAATTGCAACAAGGGTTGCAATAGCAGTGCCCTGGAAAATTGCCTCACTCTCACAGGAAATACTCAGGCTTTCAGCACTTCTGGTTAAGCATGGAAACAGGAATGCAATCACCGATGCAGGTTGTTCCCTGGAATTCTCAAGGGCAGCCATCAGGGGTGTTCTTCAGAACATAAGGATCAACCTGAAGTCACTGAAGGACCAGGAAAAGATAGACTCAGAAAATATGAAGATGAAATTCTTCATGGAAGACACTGAAGAAATTTACGGTTCCGCGATCCAGGAACTTGAAACAAAGCTTTAGACACGAGGAAAATAAATGAAAGACGGACTGCCGGAATTAAAGGACATAGAAGAGGCCAGAGAATACCTGAGGGGGAAGACAAACAGGACAGAACTCGTCCGTACCAACACTTTCAGCGAAATGTTCGGAGGAGAGATCTATTTCAAGATGGAGAATCATCAGAAGACCGGTTCTTTCAAGGCTCGAGGTGCACTTTTCAGGGCTTCAAAATTAACAGAAGAAGAGAAAAGGAAGGGCGTCATCACGGCCAGTTCCGGCAATCATGCGCAGGGTGTTGCATACGCCGCCAAATTTAACGGTATCAGCGCAAAGATAGTCATGCCCCAGTACACAATACCTGCAAAGATAAATGCAGTCCAGGGGTACGGTGCGGAAGTGGTTCTCGGAGGGGCAGACTACACAGAGGCCAAGGCAATTGCAGACAGGATAATGGCTGAGGAAGGCCGAATATTCATGGAGGCATTCAACGATCCGTATATCATAGCGGGGCAGGGCACAGTTGGCCTCGAGATAATGGAAGACCTGAAGGATGTGGAGATCATTGTGGTTCCGGTTGGCGGAGGAGGCCTTATTTCCGGTGTATCCATAGCTGCTAAAAGCATTAATCCTAATGTCAGGATCATTGGCGTTGAATCAGAAATGGCCCAGTCCATGAAGAAATCCATGGAAGTGGGAAAAATTGTTCCAAGCACAAGCGGGCAGAGTATTGCTGAAGGAATTTCCGTGAAATATCCCGGAGAGCTGACATTCAAAACTGCCCAGAAGTATGTTGATGAAATAGTAACAGTGAGCGATGAATCAATAGCCCTTGCAATCTACAAACTTCTTGAAAGAAACAAAACACTTGTTGAACCTTCTGGAGCAGCAAGTGTTGCTGCACTTATGGACAAGAAGATAGATGTGAAGGGGAAGAAAACTGCTGTGGTTATCTCAGGAGGGAACATGAACTTCCTTCTGCTTTCAAAGATTATTTACAAGTCCATGGAAATTGAGTCAAAACTTGTTAGAATTGAATTCAAGATTCCCGATCAGCCAGGCACACTTTACAGGATAGCTTCTGTCATATCCTCCATTGGAGGAAACATATACCACGCCCAGGTGGACAACCTTTCAAGAAACACTCCTGTTGGCCACCAGACCGTGACATTCACGGTTAACGTGAGGGACGAGAAACACCTGAATTCACTGCTTGAAAAAGTAAGGGAAATGAACTATCCGTACGAAATAGTCACCTGATCACAGCGAAATCCTGGTACTCCCTTACTTCATCTTCCAGGGATTCGAATTTTTCCACCTTTGCCGGAAATAATTCCGTGCACGACCTGTGTATAATTGACTGGATCACCTGGGGCTCCCCTTCAATGTGGGCCTCAACGGAGCCATCTGCAACGTTCTTGATCCAGCCCTTGAGTTCCAGGCGGGTTGCGAGCTCAGCAAAATTGCGCCTGAAGTTGACTCCCTGAACCTGCCCGAAAAACCTTACATTCCTTGCAACTATCATTCAGTAACACCTCAGTTCCTGCTTATCACGGTCATTATGTCTCCGTCCAGGAGTTCATATTCCAGCCCAACCCTGAGTTCGGCCTGCTTTCTCATTGGGCCGGATATAATTGCATACCTGAACGAATCAAGCATTTCCCTGCTTATTTTTCTTACGATGTCCCTGACAATGACTCCTTCCCTGACAACCATTGGTTTCTCGTCGATGTGTCCGGATTTCTCCCTGGTGTAGATTCTTATGAGATTCAGGGACCTGTAGATTTCCTCCTTCAGCTCTTCAATGCCGATATTTGCGGCTGCGGAAACCTGGACAACTCTGCCGAATTTCTTCAGTTTCTGTATGTTTTCATTGTCATGCGGAAGGTCTATTTTGTTCACGATGAAAAGCCCGGAGGCATAGACTGTGTTGCCCTTCAGATGGTCAATCAGGTCATCCATGGTTATGGCTTCCCTTATGAACACGTCGGCGTTGGTTATCCTGAATTCTTTCAGGATGTCCTTGATGTCATCATTATTGATGTTAACCTTCTTGGGCTTGTGGATCTTTATACCGCCGCTGTTTGACTTCTGGATTGCTATGTTGCGCCTTCTCCTGTTTAGAACAATGCCTGCCCTGTGGAGTTCAAATATGATCTTGTCCACACCCTTGGCTTCGATATCTGTGACCACAAGAACAAGATCAGCGTTCCTGACAACACCCAGGACTTCCCTTCCTCTCCCGGAACCGACCGCGGCCCCCTCTATGATACCGGGGAGGTCAAGAACCTGTATTTGTGCACCTTTGTAATCCAGGGTTCCCGGAATTACTGTCAGCGTGGTGAAGGCAAAATGCCCTATCTTGCTCTCCTGCTGGGTCAGCTGGTTGAGAAGGCTGCTCTTGCCAACGCTCGGGAATCCCACCAGCGCAACAGTGGAATCGCCTGATTTGGGGACGGAAAATCCCTCTCCTCCACCTTTCCTGTGGGATTGCGCTTCCAGTTCAAGTTTCGAGAGCTTTGCCTTGAGTATCCCGATGTGTTTCTGGGTAGCCTTGTTGTATTGAGTTTTGTGGATCTCTTCCTCGATCTCCTTGATCCTGTCCTGAATTGTTCCCATGGGGCAGATACCTCATTGTTTCCAACCTTAAAACCATGCTATATTTATGGGATTCGGCAAGATTCACAGCAGGACCCGATTAATAAGGATTCTCCGGAATTGGGCAGAATTATATCCCATGGCACAATCATTGCAATAATGCAGGTATCCGTTGACACCTTTCTACTGGCGGCTGTAATACTGATGCTTGTAGGGGCTGCACTGGGGGCCTGGGTAACCAGGATCTTGCTCCGGTATCCTTTTGGAAGAAATCCAATGACCGGAAATGATGCCCTTATTGGAAAAAAAGCAAGGGTAGTGGGCAAGAAGAACGGCTACCTGAGAGTCTTCATAAATTCTCAGGTCTGGAGTGCTGAAACTTCCGACATTGATGCAGTTGGAAAAGGGGATTTTGTTGTCATAAGGGCAGTTGACAATCTTACACTGACTGTTGCACCTTACAGGGAAGTCAGGCAGGCACTCACTCAGGATTCACCTGAAAGCCGGGTTTCGTGAATAACTGGTATAGGTAGATCGTCTCGAAGAAGAATGATTCTCTAGCTTTCTCCTTGAAGGAATACTGCTGGAATTCCCCCATAAGGACTTCAATATCGGTAAGGCTGGAGAGAATTATGTAAATGGAACCCCCTTCAGTGAGGAAATGAATTGCAGATTTCAGGAACGGGCGTATTACGTCGAAGCCTCCAGTTCCACCGTTCCACTGTTCAGATTCCTCATAACGGTCATCTGTGGGCAGGTATGGAGGGTTGAAGATTATGGTGTCATATTCTCCCTTGATATGGTTGAAGAGCTGTGAATCGACAATGTTCAGGTCGACATGATTCCTTATGGCATTTTTCTCAGCACATCTTCTTGCGTCAGGTGAAACGTCACAGCAGGTCACATCCCTGCCCAGTGTAGCACAGTACACGGAGATGATGCCTGTGCCGCAGCCGATCTCAAGAACGGTGTTTCCCGGCACAATGTTATCAAGCATGAGGAAAGTGTCTTCTGCAGGCCTGTACACTTTTTCGCAATTCTCTATGGATATGCCGGAATACTTCTCGTAATGGATTATCAACGGGGCATTATTCCATTTTAAAATATATGGATGATCCAAACTTCATTAAACTGATTGGGGTAAAAACATCTTAATAAGAGAAGCATTAAAGGACGATCCTTTGCAAGAGACAACAGCACCCCGAAAAATCATTATCACGGAGAAGGCCGATGCAGCCAGAAGGATTGCATACATACTTTCTGACGGTAAATCTAAACAGAAAAGAACCAAAGGCCTCAACTATATTGAGTTCGGCGAGGGGGAAGATCACAATGTGGTGATTCCCCTGAGCGGACACATTGTGGCAATAGACTTCACGGATGACATGAAGGACTGGAAGTCCACGGACCTTGAAAATCTCATAGGTTCAAGGATAGTCCACAAGGTCACAAACAAGAGCGCCTTCAACAGCCTGGTATCACTTACAGACAGGGCTGAGAGCATAATAGTTGCCACCGACTACGATCGCGAGGGGGAACTCATAGGTGTAGAGGCTCTGGACATAGTGAAGAAGAATGTCCTGGAGAAGATAAAATCTAATCCGGAAATCAAGAGGGCCAGGTTCAGTGCACTGACACCCGATGAGATTAAGAAAGCGTTCGGCGACCTGGCTGAAGTTGATGATTATCTTGCCCAGTCAGCATCCGCAAGAGAAGAGATTGATCTGTTCTGGGGAGCTGTACTCACCAGATTTTTTTCACTGGCATCCAACAGGCTTGGCAAGAGTTTTCTGTCAGTAGGCCGTGTGCAGACACCAACACTCGCCCTTATAGTGCGAAGGGAACTTGAAATAAATAATTTCAAGGAGGAACCTTACTGGACAATCAGCATCCTGTTCAACAAGAAACGAGATTTCCTGGGGCATTACAAGGAGGGGGCAATCTGGAAGAAAGAGGATGCCGACAGCATTTTCAACGACATAAATGGAAAGAACGGAACTGTAAAGAATTTTTCAAAGAATGAGGAGCGAATCTACAAGCCTCCTCCTTTCAACACAACAGAATTCATAAGGGAAGCGTCAAGAATCGGCGTTAACCCTGCCAGGGCAATGAAGATTGCGGAAGATCTTTACACCAGGGGGTACATCAGTTACCCAAGAACGGACAACACAGTCTATCAGAGGTCCATAAACCTGAAGGGGATCCTGAACAAGCTGCTTGAGTCTGAGTTTGGCGAACATGTGAGGAAGGTTCTGGATCAGGAGACCATAAGGCCTTCCAGGGGCAGAAGGGAAGCCACGGACCATCCGCCAATTTACCCGGTTTCCGCTGCAAAAAAAGGAGAGCTGAAATCAGATCATGCCAAAATCTATGAGCTGGTTGTCAGAAGATTCCTCGCCACCCTTTACAGGGAGGGCAGGAAGGATGTATCACAGGCACTTATTGAAGTCAATGGCCATGAATTTGAAGCCAAGGGTCAGAAAGTCACGGATCCGGGCTGGCTTGAACTGTATCCTTACAGGAAGGTTGAGGATGTCATCATTCCGGGTCTCTCTCCCGGAACTGAGGTGAAGGGGAAGGAGTGGAACCTCAATGAAGAGAAGACAAAGCCCCCAAGGAGGTATGATCTTGCTTCACTCATCAAGAAGATGGAAGAACTTAACCTTGGAACAAAGAGCACAAGGCATGACATCATAGAGAAACTCCAGATGCGGGGCTTTGTTGAGGGCAACCCGGTAAGGCCGACTTATCTCGGAATGGGTTTAATTGAATCCCTGATGATGGTTGAATCAGACATTACCGAACCTGAGATGACTGCCACCCTTGAGAATGAAATGGATAAAATTGCCAACAAGGAAAAGGGCAAGAACGAAGTTGTCCAGATATCCAAGGACATGCTCCTGAAAGCACTGAAGGAGTTCAAGACAAAAGAGCAGGTTATCAGGGACACAATCATTTCAGCACTGAGGAGGGGAAACCCTGTTGGAAAGTGCCCCATTCACGACAAGGATATTGTTCTGCTCAGGAACAGGGACTATTCAAGACTGAAATGTGAAGCGGAAGGATGCAGAATAGATTTCCCCAGTCCTTCCAGGGGGACGCCGCAGATACTTGATCAGAAGTGTGAGGTATGCGGTCTTCCAATGATGAGGGTCATCAGGCGCGGCCAGTCACCGGAAACAAGATGTATAAACCCAAAGTGCGAATTCAACACAAACAAATCGGAGATGGGCATCTGCCCGGGTGACGGCGGAAACCTTATTGTCAGGCAATCCAGGTTTGGAAAAAGGTTCCTTGGATGCGCAAACTATCCTGCCTGTACCGTTACATACGCCCTGCCTCAGATGGGCCAGCTCAAGAATACCGGCGAAAAATGTGAACACTGCGGAGCACCGCTGATCATTGCATTCAGGAACAAGAGGGCCTGGAAATTCTGTCCCAAGATAGAGTGCAAGTACAACACCGACAAGAAGAAGGGGAGTGGCAAAGGTGGCGGGAAAAAAGCTTCCTGAAATATCCGGGATACTGTTATTCACAGTATCATCCATTTTTGCAACCTACTTATCCACCCTCATAATTGAATCAGGCCTGGAGACTGCCCCTTCAAGCCCAACTGCTGGCGCATCCTACATTATTGTTTACCTGGCGGCAGCCCTTGTCTTTTCAGGAATTGTTATATTTCTGGGGCGTAAGAATCTGGGAAAGATTCTGAGATGGATTTTCATAGCTGTCATAGCATACGTTGTCTTCTACGTCTGGCTTTACCTGGGTGCTTTCATCGCGCAGACTGAGCTCCAGTACCTGATCATAATATTTGCTGCACCGGCCATCATGGTTCTCCTCATGATCTTCAAGAATGAGTGGTATGTGGTTGACGCTGCCGGATTCTTCCTTGTTGCAGGAGTTGCCTCCCTATGGGGCATGATTATTGGTGTGTGGGCCTCGGTCGGTTTCCTCGTGGTATTTGCAATATACGACTACATTGCAGTCTACAGGACCAAGCATATGGTGAGCCTTGCAAAGGTTGCAGTTGAGGACCAGCTGCCGCTCCTATTCGTTTTCCCGGGGGAAAAGGGTGTCAGGATGAAGGACCTGAAATTGAGTGAAACCGGAGAAAAGGGAGACAAGAAAGTGTTGTTCCTCGGGTTCGGGGACATGGTTTTCCCGGCCATCATGGTAGTATCCTCAACTATCTACGGGAGGCCTGACATAATACCATTCATGCTTTTCCCGCTCATAGGTGCAATAATCGGCATGGGCTTTCTCTTCTTCACCTCGGTCAGCAAGCCGGCACCCGGACTTCCAATGATAAATGCGGGAGCCGTTTCCGGCTTCCTGCTGGCTTTCCTGATCTTCAGGGTTTTCCTTTGATCAGTGGAGAAAGACACGCTTTCCGGTGAAATACATGGGAATTCCCAGTTCTTTCGCCTTTGCTATTACTTCATCATCCCTGATTGAACCGCCCGGCTGGATGATTGAACTGATTCCCGACAAAGCGGCCAGTTCAACATTATCATAGAATGGGAAGTATGCATCAGATGCGAGAACTGCCCCTTTGGATTTTTCCCCTGCGCGCCCCACTGCTCCACGAAGGGCCTCTATTCGGGACGTCTGCCCGGCTCCAATGCCAACAGTTGCGCCATCCTTCACAAGGACTATAGCATTGCTCTTGCAGTGTGCCACAACTTTCCAGGCAAACTTCAGGTCTTCGATCTGTTTTTCCGTAGAAGGAGTCCCCGTCTTGAGTATGAGGTTGTCAAAGTCTGTCTTGAGCCTGTTCTGAACTATGAAGCCATTTGATATGGACCTGATCCTGAAGTTGTCATCAGCCACAAGGGGCACTTTCAGGACCCTGAGATTCTTCTTCTTTTTCAGTGACTCAAGTGCCTCTTCAGTGTAGTCTGGTGCAATTACTACTTCCACCAGCATCTTTCTGATAGTCTCGAAGCAGTCGTTATCAAAGGTCCTGTTGAATGACATGATGGAGCCATAGGCCGATTCCGGGTCTGCTGCAATAGCTCTTTTCAACGCCTCTGATATTGTGTCTGCAGTTGCAACTCCACAAGGGGTGCTATGCTTCAGCACAACCACGGTGGGATCATCAAACTCAAGTATTGCTTCAAACCCTGCATCTGCGTCCTGAAGATTATTGTAACTGAGTTCCTTGCCCTGCAACTGTTCAGCGTTGGCTATTCCCATTTTGCTTCCGTCCGAGTAAAGGTAACCTTTCTGGTCCGGGTTTTCTCCATAGCGGAGTTCCTTCCCATTTATTCCACGCACGAACAGCCTTGATGGCGCAGTGCCCAGGAAATTCATGGCAAGTGAGTTGTAAATTGCGATATCGTAATCGGATGCCCTTGCGAATGCCTTAAGTGCAAGGCTCTTCCTGGTTTCAGCAGAAATCTTTGAGTTTCTCATTAGCTCTTCCTGGACAGCGGAATACTGGGATGGATCCGAAAGTATCACCACATTCTCAAAATTCTTCGCAGCAGCCCTGAGCAAGGAGAATCCGCCAATGTCTATGTTCTCGATCATCCTTGAAAGATCACCGCTTTTTGCTGCCTCCTCAAATGGATAGAGGTTTACTATGACCATGTCAAATTCAGGAAATTTCCGTTCTTCCAGCTGTTTTTTCGAAAGGTCGTCCCTCTTTGATAATATTCCTGAGAAAATTGCCGGATGCAATGTCTTGACCCTTCCTTCCAGAAGATCTTCAAATCCTGTCAGTGTTGATATGTTTGTAGCCTTGATGCCGGCCGATGTGAGGAACCGGTGCGTCCCACCGCTTGCAAATACCTCAGTGACGTGACTGGCTATGCCCTTCAGAAACGTGTCAAGGTTTTCCTTTTTATCGACGCTGGCTAGTACTTTCATTATGATCATGAATGCCTCGGGGGCTTTAATTGGTTTTCATGCCATGACATGCTATTGAATATCTATATTACTAACAGTAATCAAAATACCTGTGGGGTAATTTGGCGATGTTAAATACAAAACCTTTATCTTATATTTAAAATCCCACGAAAAGAGGCAATATAATGGAAAGGAACATTGCTGTAGAAGGAATCACTCAGATACCAACACACAAGAGAGAAGTAGAAATCGTTGAAAGAAAGGGTATAGGACACCCGGACAGTGTTTCCGACGGAATTGCAGAATCAGTCAGTAGAGCTTTGAGCAAATATTACCTTAAGGAATACGGAAAAATTCTTCATCATAATACGGACCAGGTAGAGGTAGTGGGAGGCCAGTCAGCCCCTACATTCGGAGGAGGCATGGTTCTTGAACCTACCTATATCCTTCTCAGTGGCAGGGCAACAACAAAGGTCGGTAACGACAGGATACCTTACAAGGCCATTGCCATAAAGGCTACCAGGGAATACCTCAATAACAATTTCAAGCACCTCGACCTCGAATCAGATGTCATGATCGACTGCAGAATCGGACATGGTTCAGTAGACCTTACAGAGATTTACGATACCTCCAAGCTCAGGGCAAACGACACTTCCTTTGGAGTGGGTTTTGCACCATTTTCTGACACGGAGAGGCTTGTTTACGAAACTGAAAAGTACCTTAACGGTAAGGAATTCAAGGCAAAACTGCCCGCAATCGGTTACGACATTAAGGTGATGGGTTTCAGGCAGAAGGACACAATTAACCTCACAGTTGCAGCAGCATATGTTGACAAATTCGTGCAGGATGACCCCCAGTATTTCTCCATAAAGGAAGAACTCAGGGAAGCCATCACAAAGAATGCCGAGAAACTAACGGACAAACCCGTGAAGATTTACATCAACACTGCAGACGAGGAAGACGGCAAGGGAACAGGTCATTATCTCACAGTCACAGGGCTTTCCATGGAGAACGGAGATGATGGATCAGTTGGAAGAGGCAACAGGGTTACCGGACTTATCACACCATACAGGCCTATGAGCATGGAAGCGGCTGCGGGAAAGAACCCGGTGACGCACGTTGGAAAACTTTACAACGTTCTTTCATCACTTATTGCACAGGATGTTGTCAAGGAGCACGGAAGTGACGTTGAAGAGGTCCACGTGAGGGTTGTATCACAGATTGGAAGAAGAATCGATGATCCGCATGTAGCCAGTGTCCAGGTTATATACGCAGATAACGTGGATCCTTCCAAGCTCCAGAACAACATAAGAAGGATTGCTGATGAGAGACTTGAAAAAATCAGCGATCTGACACAGATGTTTGTTGAAGGAAAGGTTTCCGTATTCTAAATTATCTTCCACATGGTGAAAGCATCCGAGGCATCGCTGTAATAGGCCCTAAGCCTGGATGTAATCACAAAACCATATTTTTTGTAGAAGTTTATTGCTGAATCGTTATCCGTTTTGACTTCCAGTTTGAGGCTGATGAAGCCGTTCTTGCCACAGAATTCAATGAAATCGCGCATCAGTGCGTCCCCAATACCCTGCCTCCGGTACTTTTCCTCCACGGCAAACATAAGAATCCTGGCTTCATTTGGTGAGATTCTTGAGCAAATCATGAACGCCACGATTCTGTTATCGACCACATAAACCCTGAAACCCTCGGGCCATGCCTCGAACAGATCGATCACCAGGCTATTTGTGTAATACTCACTCAGGGAACTTTCTGCCACATCCAGTACCCTGGAAATATCCCTTGGCTCGAATTGCCTGATGATGCCAAAGTGGGAACTGTCAATATGCATGGTTTATATTCACATGAGATTGGTTAAAACATTAGTACTTTTCGACTAAGGAAATGGCGAAAAGCTAGCTTTGCTCAAGCTGACGCAATTTTATTCTTCGAACTTCCCTGTTGTAAGCCTCAGCCACATCGGAGAAACCGATGGTCCCAAGCACTTTCTTCCTGTCCTTGGAATCAACAACAACAAGTTTTCCTGAAGCTGTTCTGGTAAGCATGTCGAGGGCCACATGAATATTCTCATCCTGAGTTATGGTTGTGGTTTCAGTTGACATGGCCTCTGACACCTTTGCAGTGGAAAGGTCCATTTCAGGTTTAATGTTCTCGATTGAAAGTGTTCCAATAAGATGGTGGTTGTCTTCAACCACTATGGTCTTGGTCTTTGTGGATCTAAGGAGGGAAACAACCTCCCTCAAGGTCTTGTCCGGGCTCGTGGAAGGATAATTTGTCACCATGGCGTCATAAACTGAAACCTGGTCCATGACAGGTTTTTCGTATTCCTGCCTATGGGCGGGAGATGCCTCCCGGTTCTTGACCTGGGCCCGGTATATGGAGTATTTTGTTCCTGACACGAAGTATGAAACCGTTGTTGCCAGCATCAGGGGCAGAAAGAGGCCATAGCCGCCTGTCATTTCCGTTCCCATTATGAGTACAGAAATCGGGGCCTTTGCTATGCCTCCAAAGAAAGCAATCATGGTGACGATCGTGACCTCTGCAACATTCACATAGGGCACATAAGGCTGGATTATAAGCCCAAGTGCCGCCCCAAGGAATGCTCCCGTGACGATTCCAGGGGCAAAGACTCCGCCGGAGCCTCCAGATCCTATTGTGAGAGAGGTTGCAATTATCTTCACGAAGAAAAGGATGATTAAGATGTAGATCGGAAGATAAGTGAGATTATTGAAGAAAATCAGCTGGATCCAGCCGTAACCAAGGCCCAGGATCTCGGGAAACTTAATCGCCACTATCCCGACAATGAGTGCGCCTATAGCCGGCCTGAAGTATTTGGGAACCCTCTTCATCCTCATGAACAGTGCCTGTATTCCGTAGAATGCCTTGACATACAGGATTCCGCCAAGGCCTGCCAGTATGCCCGCGAGAAGGTATACGGCCATGGCAGTGGGGTGGCTGAACCCAAGGAAGGTCGAAGTCGGTATGCTGAAAAGGTGATGGTAATTGAATGGATAGCCGAAAATGAGGTAACCGGTCAGGGATGCTATGATTGATGGTATCAGTGCCTCCACCTCAAAATCCTGCCTGTAGAGAATTTCTGTGCTCAGGAGTGCACCACCCAGTGGTGCCATGAAAATGCTTCCAATACCTGCACCAATTCCGGCAGCCATTGCAATCCTCCTGTCGTGATCAGACATCTTGAACACATCAGCCACGAAAGAACCAAAACCTGCTGCAATCTGGGCAGTTGGGCCTTCTCTTCCTGCGCTTCCGCCGGATCCGATGGTTACAGCAGAAGCCACCAGCTTGATTATGGGTATTCTTCTCCTTATTTTTCCGTTGTTATAGTGAAACGCGCTGATAGCAGCATCGGTTCCATGGCCCTCAGCCTCAGGAGCGAATCTGTATACAAGGAAACCTGATATCAGGCCGCCCAGGACTGTTGAAACCGGGATGAGGAAAGCTTTGTAATTTCCAAAGGAAAAAGCAGCAGTCTGCCCCCCTATGCCTTCGGTTGGAAGGTTGATGCCCGTGATGCCTGTCAGCATATATGTTGAAACCAGGCTGATTGCCTCATAGAGTGCAAGGCTTCCAACGCCAGCAATGACACCTATCAGTAGGCCAACAAACACCCACTTTCCGATCGTACCTTTCTGGAGCATCTTCTGTATGCTCTGTAACAACCGGCTATCACTGCTGAATCTATACAACGGTGAGTGATTTAAGAGGCGTATAAATTATTTGGGAAATAGTGTTCAGTCTCTTTTTTTCGCGAAAAATGTCCATGCATCCTGGACAGGATCCTGGGACAGCTTCATTTCCGGTATGTATTTTTTGAAATAAGCAGCTCTTCTGTCAAGAATGATTGCAGAACCGATATCTTCAGTTC
>OFHJ01000613.1_pt1 | contig 12916 bp, 8 predicted proteins | sample 1522001 | NCBI WGS metagenome assembly OFHJ01 (sample SAMEA2464838, study PRJEB22497) | soil metagenome | biome: Grassland; feature: Farmland; material: Clay | place: Australia | collected 2013-02-01 | depth 1.2 m | reverse complement strand
ATCTTATTTGTGTAAAAAGTAAAACATTTCTCTATAAATGCGGTCAATAAAACTGGCGATTAATAAAAAAAGAATGGTGGTTGAAAAAAATATTAATGCTTTCGTCTCAACGCAATTGCCACAACAGCACCAATTACAACCACTGCTACAACTACTATTCCAATAACCTCATATTCGCTAAGGCCCAAAGGTGTAGCCTTCGAAAGGGCAGTATAAGAGACAGATATGTTGTCTGTTTTGCCGTTTATGGTCACATTTCCACCAGATATGGAGACAGTGTAGTTTGTGATCTGATCTAAACCGTACTTATAGGTTCCGTTTTCCAGATGTACTGTTATGCTTGAAGTCGTTGAGGAGTATGTCTGGTTATCAACTGTCAAGTTCCATTTAGTACCCGATGGGAGTCCTGTCTCAGAAAATGTTAGGGCATAGTAAGAAGGTATTACGGAGTTTGGAGAATATGCCCAATAGACAGTTGGATCCCCCGGTTTCAAGTTGTACACTTCCAGAATGATAGTATAGTTCGATGATACGGTTATTGTGAAGTTGGTGTAAGACACACCATCGATGTATACTTTGCTCTTGACAAGATCAGCTATACTGGTATCTTTCAAGTCACTGAAAGGTACTTCAACCAGTATTTTTCCATTGGATGTAGACGTGTAGTTAAACGATATCGTGTCACCGTTTGTGGAGATAGACGCAACCTTGGCCCCATATCCCTGAATATTCACTCCGCTCCCTGATGTTTGTGATGTTGCCGATGGTAAGCTGTTCATGCTTATGTTGAGGAAGGTGTTGCCAGTCAAATCCATCGTATTAGAGAACGGGTAGTATCCACCAGCGTAAGCAGAAACGGTGTATATCCCTGATGGCACTGATATTTGATAATATCCATTCTGGTTGACATACGCTGAGAAGCCATTCAAAGTTAGGGACGCGTCAACTGGATCAAGATACCCAGACAGGGTTACAGTTGTTGAGGAATGACTTAATGAAACAGTAAGTGAGGTGGTTTGCCCTTTGTCGATATTCTCCACAAATGTCTGTCCAGTATAACCTTTGGCGGTGATGGTGATGTAATACCTCCCAGGAGAGAGTGATTCATTGAAGAAACCATTGTAAGTGGGTACCGTGATACCGTTTGCAGTTACCAATGCATCTCTTGGTGTAACTGTACCTGACAGGAACCCGGCATTGGATAGGCTTGTCAATTTGATGAATAAATTATATGTGCCTCCCGCCTTGACATCTATCAGATTGGAGTAGGAAGTATAACCTGCAAGGGATGCGTTGAAGTAGTATGTTCCAGCTTCCAATGATAGTGTCGCTATCCCCTTGGTCAATGTTATATTGTAGCCATTCTCTGAGACATTGGCATTTTGTGGATCAGCAGTCAAATATACTGTTGCAAACCTGTCATAGGAAACGCCTCTGGTGGTCGACGCACCATTAACCATTATTGTTCCTGATCCACCCGAACTAAGATAGTATCCAACTACTGGATTTGTAGAATACGAATAAGTACCATTTGGCTCATCAAAGACAATTGTTGAGGCACTGGAATTGATCTCCTGCCCATTAAGCGTGATATTCCATTGAGTTCCCTGATTAAGTCCAGTTTCTGTGAAAGTAACCTGATAAACAGTAACTGCTTTCTGAACGATCATTGAGATAGTTCCAGACAATGCATCCGTAACGTAGATCATTTTGTTCGCGGAATCCAGAATAGCCTGGAATGGGAATGATCCAACCGAGATTGTGCCTACCACTGCATTCGTTTGACCATTGATCACGGTCATTTCATTAAAATATGGATTTGTTATGTACAGATATCCGTTATTCTGGTCATACATAACACTGTTTGGACCATAATTTGTACCGATAACATCTACGATCTGGTTTGTCGTCGTGTTAACTACTGTAACATTGCTGTCAAATTGCTCCGCAATATAGAGATTTCCGTTTGTTTGATCCACAGCGAGGCCAGAAGGTGACGACTGAATGGGAATCGAGGTAGATATGCTGTTAGTAATTGGAGTGATAACTTCTACATCATTACCATAAGCGGATGAAGCATACAACATGTTGTTGGATTGATCATAGGTGATTGGGCCCATAGATGCGCCAACCGAGTAGTATGTCACACCATCCGTAACAGCATTTACACCAATAAGATCGGTTCCTGATTGCTCTGTAAGGTAGAGGGCATTATTCACACTGTCAAAAGTCATTCCGCCCATACTATTTGATGGCATATTGAGGGATATTGTGTCAACAACAATATTCAATGGGGTATAGATGACACTAATAGTTGAGGAGTAGCTGTTTGCAACAAAGACTTCACTGTTTTGTGGGTCATAAGACACAAAACCGGGATACAGGCCAACGGGTATATTTTGGATTATTTTTCCAGTTGAGGTATCAATGACACTAACATTGGCCATGTTGATATCAGCAACATAGAGGTATCCGTTTGTTGGATCAAAAGCTTCTCCGGCGGGTATATAATTGAGCACTATTGGATTTAGGGTTGCATAGCTAGCTCCGTTTATGACAGAGATCAGCGAAAATTCAGAAACGTATATGTAGCCATTATATGGATTGTACACAATTCCCTGGCCATTTAATCCCAGTGTTATGACTTCTGAAACGCTTATTCCTGAGAAATAGGTTCCAGTTATTACGCTGACGTTACCATTATCGTTTGCCACAAAGACGTTACCGTTGTTAGAATCAACTCCAATGTATGTGGGCGATCCGCCAACAGTCACAGTATCGAAAACATCATTTGTCGAAGGGAAAGATTGGCCAATCAGAGAAACAGTACCATCGAAATAGTTCGTAACATAAACTGTGTTGGTTACAGAGTCGTAAACAACTCCAGAGGGAGAGCTTCCAACAGAAATAATAGCAACCAAACTGTTTCCCGAAATAGCACTGACTGTATTGCTATAGGAATTTGTAACATATACTTCCCCATTTCCTAAATCATACGTAATTCCCAGGGGATCTTGGCCCACTGAAATCGTTGCTACAACAGTGAAAAGATTGACAGCAGTAACATTGTTTCCAAACTCTTCTGCTACGTAGATATTGCCGTTTCCTGAGTCATAGGTCAGAGAGACGGGATAGTCTCCGACACTGACATAATTTATGACAGTTGTGCCACTAATCACTGCAAGTTGGTTGGAATCAGGCATTCCAACGTAGATATAACCATTGCCGGAGTCATATGCAATTCCCGACAGATAGGGCGCAACATAGAAAGAAGTTATGATCGAATTGGTCTGGCCGTTGATCAAGGTAATGTATCCGGATGAGGAGTCTACAACATAGAGTTCATTAGATGCAGAATCGTAAGCCATGGCATTAGGATTGTAGGAATTTGACACACTGTTACCCGTTGATAAGGTATTTGAGAGCATATTCAGGGACGTGTTGACATATCCTGGATTTGTCAAGGTTTGTGACATACTTTGAATGTTGGAAGCGCTCAAAGGGGCACCCCCCATTTCATTCCCATTAGATGAGGCAATTCCAAAACCATGGATAACAGGCAACGCTAACAATGCGGAAAAAAGGAACGCAAAAACCAGCAGCAATGTCTTAAATCTTAAAAAGTGATCTCGTTTTATCACAAAAGAAGATACAGTTAGAATTATAAATTCGTTTCTATTTGAAATCGGTTTTTTTGTCAACAATTCAATCTTTTTAAGATTTTTTTGGAATAGGAGTTCGAGATTATGTAACCAACTTATTGATAGAAAAAGTGGATTTTTCAGGTTTGCTGTGTTATAGTTGTGGTATCAAAGATCCATTTTTAGCGTCCCTGAGGTATTCATGACATTCCAGCATTTGATTAAATGCACAGTCTAATTGAAGACTTTTAAGTTTAATGTGAGCAAAAAACCCTTCACAAAGATTGGAGGAAAAACCGGGGACATATATTCAGATGAGACCGCAGTACTGAGTGAATTTTTCAGAAGTCTATTCAAGGATGCGCCATATCCATTGGATATGTCCAATTCAATGTTTGTTTTCCTTTCATTATGATTAAAATTCATCGCAATAGTCAAACAAGAAAGTTGCCAAGTTAATTGACTTGATTGAGATGGAATTTTCGAATATTCAGTAACCCAAGTTGCATACAAAATACCCTCGAGCTAAGTGTGAAACCGAAGTCTGTATAACTAATGAATAGACACATGATAAGAAAATGCATTTGAAACGCAGGTTCGAGAAGCCTGTGTTATATTAGACAGAAACTTCATTTTTCCTTTTCTTCTTTTTCCTTCTTTACAAAATGGAAGTACAGGTAGTCCATTTTTACCTCGATATCATTCATCTTCTTGCTGATCTTTGGAATCTCCTCATTAAATGTTTTCTCGAGATTGTCCACTCTCGTGGAAAGGTGTTTGACCTCATCCTCTATTTTAGGGTTTGGTGTGGGCTCAGGAGAGGGGGGCTTAAACGGGTCCTTATCGCTTTCCATCTCTTTCTTTTCAGTTTCCTGGGGAGCCTTGCTCATTGTTCCAGTGAGATCGATCATGTCCATCTTGTAGTCGGTTGCGGAAGGATATCTCGTGAAAATGTAGTGGGAAAGTGTGCTGTCATCGGAAAGAGCCTTTACGCACTCCTCTGTCTTCAATTCCGTATTCAGGCCATTGGAAAACATCAGGGTAATCTTCGCTGTGACACACATTGGATACTCAAATGTGCGGATTTTTTCATCCGCCCTGTTCAGAATGTCAGCGTAAATGCTGAAAGGAAGCTGGCCTTTGGATCTCTGTATTTCGCCCCGCAGGGAGAACAATTGCCGATAGCTGTTTGTGGTGTCAAGTCTTCTCCTGAGGTCATTGTGATCGGCCATTGTGGTTTTAGCATCATAACCAATTAAAATTTTGCCTATGTTGATCACATTAGAGGATTTCCAATAACTTAGAAACTTTGCGGGAGCAACTCTATTTCCTCCATACGATCCCGTTTTTTATTTGAGAAATACTGGAATTTCCCCTATTTCTTCTGTATTCCACTCATTTTTCATGAAAATTTCGATGGCTCACGCTGTCCGGTCAAGAAATCTTGCCCTCATGAGGTTGTAGCACATGGCTGTGAAATATGTCTTGACCCTGACCCTCTGCACCGTTGTTACCATGGTGTGTGCAAACCTGAACATGCGCTTCATGAAGGCATATGGATGCTCAACCAGTGATCTGATGCGGGATATCCTGAGATTTCGTCTTATACTCTGTATTGGAAGCTTGTGGCCTCTCACGGATCGATCCATTGTGCCATTGATTCCCTTGCACTCTGATCCAAAGTATCCCTTGTCCCGATACATGCCCTTTGCCTCCAACTGTTGCTGTAGTTCGTTCCATATGATCCTGTCCCTTCCGGTTCTGGACAGTCTCTCGCGAAAGACCCATATGGTCTTTGCATCCGGCAGGAGATCGGGATAATCCAAAAGATTCATGAATGATATGCGGTCATGAATCTCCTTCTCAGCCTGTTCATCCACGAGATTGTACAGGCTCTGGAGATAGAGGACCTTGACCATGGTGATGATTGGGATGTTTGGCCTTCCTCCTCTGTCTGTGTCGTTGTGATACAGATCCTTAAGGAGCGGAGGAAATGCGCTCCAGTCAATGGCATCCTTCGCGAATGCAAGGGGATCATTGATGAAATACTGCCTGTATTTTTCTTTAAGAGCTTCATCCAGAAGGCTGCTCATACAGTAACATGGGAGGTCCATGAATAAAGTTGACTGTTATCAGACCTGATAAGCAGGTAGGTTTTTGGAAATCCTCGGTTGAAAATAGCTTCTCATTGCACAAAATAGAAGTTGGTTATTGGAAATAGATTTGTAAGAATCTATCGACCTCTTCTTCCCACTAAAACCCATGCAACACCAGATAGAGCAACAACCGCGGCAGCCGCTGCAATGTAATCTGCAGTGCTAAGAGGAGGAATGTCCTGTGGTTTCTGAGGAATGCTCCGCAGAGTAACGTTCACATGACTGGATTGACCTGTTGTAAGGTTACATTATGGTAGTAAGTATAATAACCTGCTTCCATCACAACTATCTCATAACTTCGGCTGGCAAGACTGACATTTAGATATTGGTCGGTGCTGCTGAATGGGGCACCATTAATGATCACCTCTGCACCGCTGGCAGAATTTTCAGTTTTATGAAAGAAATGGTGCAAAGGTTACATTCACACTTACAACGTGCCCATTAACCGTAAATAAACCGGTCCGATTATCACTTACATAATAATCAGTGGTATTCAGTGTTTCGAAGCTGTAGGTGCCGTTCATTTCCTGAAGGTAAATTGATTCAGTGTAAGGAGCCTGACTTGTCGTCTTGTATCCATTCACATCAATGCTCCAATAGGTTCCTGCAGGCAAGCCAGACTCAGTAGTGTTTCATGTGAAAGTCACCGCCAGAAGCTGCACAGATACTTTCTCTGCATTTCCGTTTACCATGAATGGAACTCCACCCGCATTATACGTATACTTGTCCGGAACGTAACCCTTGCTTGAGGTTGAAAGAGCGTAATAATTGGAACCATTTAACATTGAGAAAGTATGGGAACTGCCAGTTAATGGCACGTATTAGACTTGCGAGTTATTGCATCTTAAACACTGGAAATCAGTGAAAATCAAGGCCCTAGTGATGGTACCAGATCGCCATTCCTTTAATTAAAGCCAATGGGAAAAACGTGGTTCAACGTATTCCGGGTTTCCGGGGTGCTGCCTTATCTCAAGGTTACGCAGGTAAAGACAGGATCTGGGATTATCGTGATAAGTTCTGAATCAGATGCAGCAAGAGAACTGATCATGAAAACGAATATGGGATGCCTGGAGAATATGATTGGTGCAGGAGTAAAAAAAGTGACCTGAACAGCAGGATCAGGCAAGTACGTAACCGGCATGCATTATCTCAATAAATATGGTGCAGAACTTAAGTTCGGTATATACTATGCATATCCGTGAAAGGTCAGTAACGCCATGGTCTGTAATATCTCCTGGAGGCAGCCCTCTCCATTTTCCTCTCTTCCTGAACTGCAAAGGGGATGATATATCCCTTCTTCCGGAGGTCAACAACAAATTTTGACAGCACCGCATCCTCTTTCAGGGCAACAGCGGTGTCGCCAATTCGTCTTTCAACCATCCTGTTTAGTTCTGGAATTCCCAATATCTCGTCAATAATTGAAGCATTGCTCGCCAGGAATACAGCCTTGCACTTTATAAGGTTCGTATCACCTCTCTTTTCAGACACATCACTTATGGTGCGCTTTACATTTTCAGGAATTCCCGTTGAACTGTGCCTCTTCAGGAAACTTAATATCTCTTCAGAATCTCCTCCGGCATTCAGATAGGAAGTTATGGATTTAGTCGAAATTCTGAAAGTAAAAACCTCGTTTGCACTGAGAAGCTCAGCAAAGTTCATCACCTTGCTTATATCCTTAAACCGTGATCCGATCCCCACGAGAACCTCGTGATCAGGGAGAACTTTCAGATCCTCTGAACCCTCCTCCTTGATATCCAGCTTTTTAAAATTCTCTGTATCAGTCATCAGATCATCCAACACCTTTCCTGGGAATATGGCTGCATCTTCGTTAATTCCTGAGCCATCAGTCTGAAGAACACCAATAGCCGAGAGTAAATAAGCCATCTGGATAACATTGTCCATGATAACCTTATCAACAAACTTCCGAAGTTCCCCAGTGGTTTTAAGCCCATAAATGTAGTTGCTCCTTCCATACATCATCAAATCGAGCAATGTCCTCAAAATAAGAACAAATCTGTCATCCTGCTCGATCATAACGCAAAGATCCTTGATAAGGATGGGTGCATCAATATCTGAAAGAAGATCCACGGAGAAGCTCTTTACAAAATTAATGATGCCTTCTATGGGGTCTCCCGGCATCCTGTTAAACGCATTGAAATAACTTGACAAAATATTATTCACAATTTTCAGGTAAAAATTGTCCTCATCAATAAGGGAACTGCACTCTTCACTCGGTTTCAATTTTTTCCCTTCACTCTCTAACAAATCCATTCCAAATGAAAAATAAAGGGCAATGCTGACATCAAGGCTATTCAGGGAGGTGTATTTCTCTATAGTATCAGTGGACCTTCTTTTGTTTGTTATTTCCAGGTATTGAATAACTGCCATAACCCGCTTGATGAGCCAATGCAGGTTCACTCTGTGCACACCAAGAGTTTCTGTTCGAATCTGACCGGATCTTTTCGAGCTCTTTTTGGTAGCCAAAGCCTGTTTATTCTTTTCAGTAAGTTGAAAATAAACCTCATTGGGAATTATCAGGGATGTTACGCTATCATATCCCTTCCTGGGATTTATGGCAACCAGCCCTTTCCTGATCATTGAAAGCAGCTCTTTTCCATTTGTCAGGAAACTATTCTCGAAGAAATATCTTGTATCCAGATAAGAAGAATAATATCCCGAACCTCCGGCTTTGATCCCGAACTTACTGAAGACCATGCTGGTTGTGGCTATCCCATAGCTCTTCAGAATGAATTCCATTAGTGACCTCTGATCATTATTGAGGTTTTCTATCATGGAATTCATATTGTTGATCACATGGCAGTAGATTTCAGCAGCCAGTTCATCCTTCGAGCTCTTGGCCCGGATTCCCAGTCCATCCGCCATCTTCTGGATATTCATCAGAGTGTAAGTTCTTGTGAGAAAGTTAAGCAATCCCATGTTTCCGTCGTCTATTAGCCTTGAGCTATATATTGCGTATTCCACCGGGATTACTATGAATTCAGGGTTTTCCTTGGAAGGGACGGCAAACATAACCAGGTTATCAAGACATTCTGTCACATGGCTGGCAAGGTAAGAATTCTTGTCAAGTTTTATTTCCTCCGCCAAACCGGAGGCCAGAAGCGTGGAGTAAAAATTACGTGCATTCTCCTCAAGCCTTTTCAGCCTTCTGTTGAAGCCTTCCTGATTCAGGAGTTCACTGATGAGGCTTTCTGTGTTGTACTGGTCTGTACTGCGATCCAGGCTTTTCTGTATTTTTCTTCCCGTATTAAGATGTTCAATTTCCTTGCGGTAACCGGGGGATATCATGGAAATAATTTCCTTTAATTTTAGTGCCTTTGAGATCATATTATTTTACCTTATCCATGGTTATGAACCACTGGCCTTCCTTGCATTATGGAATCAGATCATAAATAATTCTTACTGTAACGGCCATGGGTCATAGATCACGTGCCCTTTCTGTTTGCAGGTCCATGATAATTTCGTCGTGATCAATTATGTTGTAGCTGTACCCCCTCTCTGTAAGGAAGAGCTGCCTCCTCATTGAGTATTCCTGATCAACTGTGTCCTTTGTCACTATACTGTAAAAAGATGCCTTTGTCCCATTTTTCTTTGGCCTTAGCAATCGTCCAAGCCTCTGTGCCTCCTCCTGCCTGGAACCAAATGTTCCTGACACTTGTATGGCAACATTGGCATCGGGAAGATCAATGGCATAGTTTGCTACCTTTGACACAACCAGGAGCTGTATCTCCTTCCGCCGGAATTTATCATACAGTTCTTCCCTGAATGCAATTTTCATCTTTCCTGTAATCACAGGGGCATTAAGTTCCTGTGATATCCGTTGCAGCTGATCAATATAGTCCCCAATAACAAGGATGGAATCGTCTCCCGAATACCTTGACAGTAATGTCTTGAGCACCTTTATTTTCATTGGGTTTTCTGCTGCAAGCCTATATCTGTATTTCAAAGGCGCAACGGAATATTCCATTCTCGTGTGCTCGTTGGGGAATTTTACCCTCACCTCATGGCATTCTGCTGTGGCAATCCACCCACCCTTCTCCAATTTCTTCCATGGGGCGTCGTATTTTTTTGGGCCGACGAGCGAGAAAACATCATCCTCCTTTCCATCCTCCCTTACAAGGGTTGCTGTGAGTCCCAATCTCTTCTTGGCTTGGATTTCAGAGGTGATCTTGAAGACAGGTGCGGGAAGCAGGTGAACCTCATCGTAAATTATGAGACCCCAGTTATGTGCCCTGAATACCTCAAGGTGAGGATAGGATGCCGGATTGATGCCCCCCTCCTGATGGTCGTTTTCAGAAGCAATATCATCACTGCTATTGCTGCTCCTTTTTCTCGGGGAATAAGTGAGAACCTGGTATGTGCTGACAGTCACTGGTAGTATTTCCTTGCTTTCGCCGGTATACTCGCCTATGGAAAGAGGGTCAATTGAGGATTTATCAATCAGTTCCCTTATCCACTGGCGTACAGCTACCGTTCCTGTGGTTATAATCAGAGTATTTTCCCTGATCTGTTCCATAACCCCCATTCCGACAATGGTTTTACCAGCCCCGCTGGGCAAAACCACTATACCGCTTCTGCTACCGTCTCCACCTGACATAAAAGAGTGAATCGCCTCCAACTGGTAAGGCCTCAAGGAGAGTGGTGTACCATCTCTCGTCTGCCTCATGAGGGAGAATTCAAGGGGATCACCGGCGAGAAAGCCAACCAGGTCCTCCACAGGATATCCGACCTTAATCAGAGCCTGCTTAAGCCTACCCCTGAATAGGGATTTAACCCTGAGTGCATTGGGGGTCTCGATTCTGTCAATGTACAGCTGAAAGGCTTTTCTGTTCAGAATCTCCTGTATTGCAACTGAATCTTCAGATACAAGGTAAATAAATTCCGGGATTCCTCCGTTGACTTCGCGGTATTCATTCACGTCCACAGATCTGAGAAGCTTGACCTTTCCATATCGGCTGAACCAGTCATGAATGTTGTACTGAATATTTCCTGGCACTTCGTATTTTGAAAAGGATCTGAGAGTGGTGAGGATTTCCTCTTCCGAAACACGGGCAGATGCCGCGTTCCATATGGCAAGAGGAGTGATCCTGTAGGTGTGGATGTGTTCCGGGGACTTTACAAGTTCCGCAAACCTGGAAAGCCTCTCCCTGCATTCCTGATCAGAGTCAGAGTCCACATCCAAAAATATTGTACCATCGCCCTGCACGATCAGTGGCTTTTCCTTTTCCTGCACCATTTCATGCAACCTCCGGAAATTCCATTGATTGGCGATGAAACCGAGGTAAATAATCTTATTTGAACCATAGGACTCTCCCCATGTGTCGAAAACTTATCCTTTTTCCCATGATTTCCGAGTGAGCGATGCCTTTTCATGTCTCCTTAATTCATCATCATGGGGCTCTAACAGTTATCGGCAAATACTGATTAATGTTGTAGAATGTTGTGCATTTTTTACCAGATCTCATTTACTCATTTACAGGACGCACAGCAAAGTATTCCTGCCGTTTACAATAAACAAAAAAAGTGGCATATCCAGTGACAGATCCAGTGACAGATCCCCGAGCAAGGGGATAAAGGTGAATCCGGGAGGGACCTCTTCAGAGTGTCCCGTATGTGGTGGAGATGTAAAGCACCCTACCTGGAAGATATCCAGATGTAACTACTGTGATTGGGACTACGACAGGGACAGGCTCGCCTCACTGGCTATAACCCTGCGTGGTCATGATCTAAGCGGAGATCCGTTCCCCGTGAGTGCGGGATCCACTTTGCCATCCGTGATGGATGAATAACCTGTAAACCAGGAATCTACCTGAGATTCCTGGAGCAGGCTGGACTGAGATGGCATACGTTCCGAACGAAGTGAGTGTAAACGAGACTTTAGCCGTGGGTAGTTGGCCGTTGCTCCGAACCAGACCGAGCACATCGATATAGCTCTGAATAGTACGTCCGGCAGTAATGTGCAGGATTACTATTACATCGGAGGGGGGGTAGCTGCGGTTGCTTTGGTTGGAGGAGCAGTTTATGTATTCAGGAGAAAACCAAAAACTTAGGTTCCTTTCAAAATTTTTTAATTTTACATATTGAATTCAGAAACAGAAGCACTCACCCCTTCCGGGAAGGGACGAAATCATACCTCTGGTCCCTTTTCTGTTCCTTCTCTTCCTTTTTTCATAAAATGGTACAGATAATCTATCCTGACATCTATGTCATTCACATTCTTGTTGATCTTCGAGATTTCTTCATTAAATGTTTTCTCCAGGTTATCCACTCTATCAGTAAGAACCTTGACCTCTTCCTAAAATTTAATGCTGACCGAAGGTTCAGGTGCACATGTTTCAAACGGATTCTTTCCACATACTGGCCCATTCTTTTTGGTCTCTTCTGGAGCCTTGCTTGTTGTGTCTGTAGGTAAATCTGGTCCATTCCGTAATCGGATCAAGACGGATATTTCATGAAGATATAATGGGAAAGTGTGTTCTCATCTTCCAGGAGCACTGGGTCCGGTTCGGCATCCATCTATGAAAGTATTGGAATTGGAGGAGCAATAGGGGCAGCTGCCGGCCTGATTGGAACCATGTTCTACACAGGAACGGGCTGGTTCAAGAAGCCTTAAAAGTGACTTCCGACACTTCCTTTTTTATAATTTTTCTACCTTTTTAAGAAGCTCTGCGACTTTCTTTTAAAATATATGCCATACGCTTTGAGATCCTATGTTTATCACATAACCAGCTCACAGTTTTCAAGTTATAGGCCTCTGAAAACAATACCTCATAGGGAACGTATAGGATATTCTGATAGTGTTTCCTGTCTGCTGTGAAGCTCGAAAATAGAATTATGAATTGTTTATTCGAACTCAGTCCCATTTAGGTCTTGAGGATCATTTTGAAGATTTCCACATGGATTTTCCCAGGAAGCAGATGGTGTATACCTCTTCGAGAATGGCTTTATGTCAACCACCGGTGTACCATCAAAGAGGTCAAGGCCTGAAAGGTGAAGGGTCGACCCCTCTATTCTTTCAATTTTCACCAGGGTGAGACCCAACGGATTTGGCCGGGAGGGTGAATCTGAAGCAAAGACGCCTATTTCTGGAAGGTCTTCGAG
>OFHJ01000612.1_pt1 | contig 12925 bp, 10 predicted proteins | sample 1522001 | NCBI WGS metagenome assembly OFHJ01 (sample SAMEA2464838, study PRJEB22497) | soil metagenome | biome: Grassland; feature: Farmland; material: Clay | place: Australia | collected 2013-02-01 | depth 1.2 m | reverse complement strand
AAGGAATGCAGCACCAAATCCTGCCAGAGCAACGAAATAGACAGCCAGCCTGGAAATTGTCAGGAGGATTCCTCCAACAATTATGTTCAGTGAGCGCTCCGACATCCTGAGCCTTCTTGACTTGCGTGGTGTGGTATCCCTGTTGGATGACACCCTGTTCATGGAATAAACTGCATTTACGCCCGATGAGATGACCTGCGTAATCCTTCCTCCTATGGCAGAAATGAAAACGTTGGGCTCGCGCCTCCTTACTTCAGCCTCTTCCGGTATGTTAAGGTCGAAAGTGAACTTGGAGGACCGTTTGAGGAGAGGGTCGATTATGAAATAGAAATTAAGGGCAATGGCAACAATCAGGAACCCAATGAGCAGCAGAATCTGGGAAAACTGGTCGTTGGCTGCGTAATTGACAGCCAGCGAACCAACACCGAAAACCTGGTAATTGGATGTGCCTATGGTTATTACTTCGCTAAGCGTGATGTAGAAAAGCCCACTTGAAAAGGAGGGCATCACGTTTGAAATGACGTGTGGGTAGGAAGCAGGCAGGTAGAGGTTCCTTATCCTGGAAAAAAGGCTGACATCGTACACCTTTGAAACCTGGTAATATTCCTCAGGGATGTGGATGATTGCCTCATAAACCCCAAGAATAATGTTCCACAGGAGCGCTGTGACAATTAGAAAGTCTGACGCCAGGTCAACTCCGGTCTGTCCTCCCACCCTCTTGATGAAAAATACCAGTATAATTGGGAAAAACGATATGCCCGGAACCGCCTGCAGAATGTTTGTTATGGGTATTATTATGGCTCCAGCGGCCTTGACCCTTGCCGCAAGTATGCCAAGGAAGAGTGCAATAACAATGGAGAGAATCATCAGGAGCCATATTCTGAGAAACGTGTCAGCGATGGCGTAAACCATAACAATATAGGTGTATGCATCAGCCGCCATCCATCCTCAACTCCTCCGGTTTCCATCGGGGTTCAGGTTGGTATTGACACCATGTTGTAAAATGTTATCATGGTCCACCCCTCCTGCCAAAAAGGCCGAAGAAGAGCATTGAGATCAATCCGGTTGCCAGAAGGCTCACAATAGTCTTCGGGCTGTCAAGGAGGAGATGCCTCACCGGATCCTTGTTGGGATCAAACCTGTCAACATGGACGGAGTAATGGTCATCGAACTCCACCACATGCACTCCCCTTTTGGAATTTGGGATAGAGCCCCTCCAGTCTGCAACCTGGCCCTTGCGTTCCCCTATGGATCTTGTGAAGAGTCCACTGACTTCTGGGCCAGGTACTCTGCTTCCATCGGGGAAAAGTTTTGGAAAGTCCATGTTTCCGTATGCGAGCACACTTGCAACAACTGTGTTCCAGAAATCATATGGGCTCCTGTTCAACTGTTCTACCATCAAATATACCTCAATATTATGATCTTATTGGTCATAAGGGTGTTGGAACAGATTATCTCTATCCTGTCAAATAAAAAATGGGGATTAATTCTTCCGCCTTTTTTCAAGGAGACTTTCCGGAAGAATCATGGAAACTACAAAATTTGGTTCGTCAACAATTTCACTGATCCTGAGGTTTCCCGCAACTCTGCACAATGCGTAACCTTCGTTATCTGAAAGGCCGTAATTTTTCAGTTCCTCTATCATTTCAAGAGTTGCATTTGATGCCGCTTCATAGAGATCAGGGCCTACACCCATTGCCACCAGTACTGAACCCTGGTTGCTCTCATGGGAGATGAGCTTTGGAAACTTCCTCTGGGTGGATTTGTGAAGCTTCACGGAAACAACAATTTCAGCAGAAGTCTCTATGGCTGTTCCGCACACCTCACCATCTCCCTGTGATCCATGCGGATCTGCGAATGATAACAACCCTCCCTTGACGCTCACTGGCAGGAAAAGACTGGAACCTGCCCTTAGAAGCCTATTGTCCATGTTCCCTCCGAAATCACGGGGCGGAATCATGCCATATTCACCCTGGGCAGGAGCTAAACCCACAACACCAAGGAATGGATTGAGGGGAATGCTTATGTCCCTTAGGAAAGCATTTCTTGCCCTTGCCTGACCGTTTTCCAAATCCCATATGACCAGTTCTTCGCTGAATTGGCCCTTGAGGAGCCCAAAGTTGCTGAGAATCGCAGTCCAGCCCCACCTGCCTGTCTTAAGTTCACTGATGTTTATCTCCAGGGTATCTCCCGGTTCAGCACCCTCAATATATACGGGGCCGACAGCACCGTCAAATTTGCTTTCATCAATCTTGTGCATATCACCGGTCGTGTAGTTTTCATCAATCTGCATGGTGGAAGAATCGGGTATCACTACCCTGAATTCCTCCCCGGGCTGTACGGTTTCTACCGGCTTGTTAAAAGGTGTCCACTTGAAGTGGACATTTTTCAGGTTTGTTCCATCTACTGTTTTCAGATCTCTTCACCTTCCTCCAGTGTAACATTTATACCTTTCTTAAAAGCGTAAAGTATAGCTCCGGCTACTAGCCAGACAACTATAAAGATAACGCCGTAAAATATAATGGTGTTCACTGAGAGGAAAGATCCGTATAGGGCAAACACATAGATTGCCGTTGCAACCAGGGGCACAAGCACATAACTGAGCTTCAGCTGCTTCAGTTTCCTGAAGTAGAGCGGAAGTGACGTGTTGATCAGTATGTGGTCGATTATTGTGCCAGTTCCCGTCCAGAGGCCGGTCATGATAAAACCGTTGAATGGCCCGAAGTACCACCCTGTGAAGGTGAATATAACGAGTCCAACCACGGTATTCACCAGGAGTGACATGTGAGGGCTCTTGTGCTTTGGATGCGTTTCTGCCAGTTTACCAACAAGCATGCCATCCTTGGCCATTGTATACATGTCCCTTGATCCGGCATTGATGATTGCAAGTGTGTCAACAAGGCCGCTGTTCACTATGAAGAGGAACATCACCGCTGCCAGGATCATGCCTCCGTCCTGGAGTGCAAGCATAAGGCCTGGGAGGAAGTTAGTGTAATATGTCCCCATATTTGCAGGGCCCCATCCAATTGTCATAACATAACTCATGAACAGGAAGAAGAGGCCAAGGACCAGTATGGTGGCTATGACACCCTTCCTGATGTTCATATGTGCGGACTTTGCCTCCGTTCCAAGGAAGGTCATTGAACCCCAGCCTGCTAGCGAGGTAAAGGAGAACACAAGGCCCAGTGCCACGCCATTCCAACCTGTTGGTGAGTACTTTGTCGTGAACACTGCGGGGTCAAACGGCTGCTTTGCGTGAACCAGAATCACAACAGCTACCACAAGCAGGAGAAGCATTTCCAGGGCTCCTGTGTAGACACTGTATTTCAGTGAATTCTTTATGCCGGAGTAGGCAAGGCCGAAAGCTCCGAGGGCGGCTGCAATGCCGAATGGGTACCATGACCAGGCCGGGAGGTTAACCCCAAGGATCTGAAGGCCATACTGTGCTGCCAGGGCAGTTTCAAAATAAATGAACGGCGTAGCACCTACCACTGTGTATAACATATACACCCAGCCCCCGAATCCTCCGAACCGGGGGCCAAAACCTCTCTCGATATATCTGTAGTAACCACCACTAGAGGCTACTTTCCTGGAGAAGGCGTAGACCACGAAACCTGCGCTGAGAACTCCAAGGAGAGCCAGTACATATGTCAGTGGCAATGCCCCATAAGCAAAGGAAGCAGCTCCAGTCATGGTAGCGGTTACAGCAATTGCTGGTGCCGTGAAGGATATTGACTGAAAAATCAGTTCAAGATAACCTACAGCACCTTTGTGTAATTGTCTGTCATTGGATGCCATGTCAGCTTTACACACACCATCTATTTATAAGTTTCTTTGATAAAAAACGTGGAAGCAGTAAAGGGCACATTATGCAATATATTGAACTGGAAAGAAATAATAATCTATTCTTTTCAACAGGTTTCCTCTTTCTCTAATCTTGCAAATCACGGCAGAAAAACAGCATTAAATTTAACCATGTGAAGCAAATACAGAAAAAGATAGCACAGATGGTTGAAAATAGTTCTCAAAAAGATTCTGAGTTGATCAACAGGAGGTTCAGGTTCATGCTCATTTCCAGGGCTGCCAGAAGCACAGCACTGATCTTCGTGACCCTGTCAGTCCCTCTCTATCTGTTGCATCTGAACTTCAATATTATTTCGATCGGTCTGATCTATCTTTTCGTTTCACTTTCCACGGTTGCCATTTCACTTGGAATTGGCATCCTTGGAGACAGGATTGGATTCAGGAAGGCCATGGTAATAGGCGAGTTGCCGGCCTGGATCATAACTGCGGCTCTTGCATTCAGCACGAACATCCACCTCATCCTGGCAGGCGTCATTCTATCAGGGGCGGCAGGTTCACCGGGAGCCATGCGTGGCGCAATGTCTCCAGGTATCAACGCATACATCGCAAGCAACTGGCCTGAGGACAAACAGAGGGTATACCATATGGCGCTCATAACATCTGTCGCTTCCGCCTTTTCAATACTGGGAACACTCATGCTATACTCTCAGGGGTATCTTGGCCTGTATTACGGCATAATCGGGTCATTCCGTCTTCTTTACGGAATCAGTTTCATTCTCATTGTAACCTCCACACTTTCCCTGCTTATGCTTAAGGAAAAGCCGGTCCAGAGGAAAAGTAACGTCATAATGAGAAAATCCAGCGGAAAACATGTACTTAAGGTGGCCGCCTCCAATGCTGTAAATGGTGCGGGAATAGGGCTTTCCATCGTCCTGCTTCCAGCATGGTATGAATTGCGCTATGGCATAACGCCCTCACAAGTTGGACTGGCATTCCTCGGCTCCTATGTTGCCTCTGCCATCGGAGGTTACTTCGCAATAAAATTCATGAGCAGCAGGGACCAGGGCGTCCTCAGGATAGCATCGATCACCAGGTTCCTGCAGGGCGCCGTGCTCATTGGAATGGCATTTTCTCCCTTTGTGTGGATGGCGGTGGCTTTCTACACTACAAGGACATTCATTGCCGGATTCGGCATTCCAAGCAGGAATGCAGTTAACGTGAGCGGAATCCAGGATGGGGATTTTGGAGCTGGAACCAGTATTCAGGGGATCTCTGCCAGGGCATTTCAGGGTTCTTCGGGCGTATCAGGATATCTCATGGACTTTTACCTCCCATTTCCAATAATTCTGGGTGGTGCAATACAGGCCTTCAGTGGAATCTTGTACTACAAGCTCATGAAGAAATGAGGATGGCTGCAAAGGAGATCAGAGATTGTAGATCTCCCTGTCTATCTTCGTCTCTGCGGGCATTTTTTCCTGGTCGATTCTGTCATCAACTCCCATCAGGCTGTAAAGTTCATTGAGGAAACGTGCAATCCTGGCGTTGTCAACGATGCCTAGGAGTCCAATCCTTATCATCTGATCTGCCTGTTCGCCCATTCCCCTTGCAACGATTATGTCCTTTTCCGCGAGTTTTCTGACAAGTTCGGATGATGGGACGGAGGGTCTGAATGCAACAACCGTGTCAGAATAATTGTGGTCGTTTCCATAAATTTCCAGGCCAAGCTTCTTCAGGGTCGCCCTCACAAATGAAGCCGATTCATGATGCCTTTTCCAGCGGTTTTCCGCCCCTTCCCTGTCCAGTATTCTCAGTGCAGTGAGCAATGCACTGAAACTTCCTGTCGAGGGTGTATAGGGGGTCTCGTATTTCTTCATGAAATTCATGGTGATCCCAAGGTCCAGGTAGGCAGGCATATCAGCCGATTCAAGCACATATCTCCGGCCCTCATCGCTCATGCATACTATTCCAAGTCCCGGGACTGAGGCCAGCCCTTTCTGGCTGCAGCTGGCAAAGGCATCGATTCCCCACCTGTCGGTTCTTATCTCTGATGCCCCGAATCCGGAAACAGAGTCCACAAGTACTTTCAGCCCCATTTCCTTGGCTTCAAGCGTTATCTTCTCCAGGTTGTGGATCGAGGTTCCATTCCCGGTTTCATTGTGAACGAGGAAAATGGTCCCGATTTCTCTGTTCTTTCTCACGAGATCCTGAATTTCCCCATTCTCGAGTCTTCCCGATTGGTTCTTTGTCAGGATGTGTGGGACCGCACCCCTACGTTTGAGGCTGTCCACCATTCTGTTCCCAAACTCCCCAAAAGTGACTGCAAGGACATTCTCCCCGGGTGATATCATGGAGTAGATTATGGATTCAACCGCTGTTGTGCCGGATCCCGTAGTCATCAGGGCGTGCGTGGAGCCGGAAAGTGTTTTCAGCCTCTCGGAAGCTTCCTTCACAATATCCCTGAATTCCTTCGAACGATGGTTCTGGACATATGCCGATGATTTAAGAACTGCATCCGGCACATCAACCGGCCCCGGGATAAGCAGCATTATTTCACCTCTTCAATTGCCTGGAGGAGGTTATCCAGAGTTACTGATGCAACCCTCCTCTGGGCCTCATGGGTCTGGGCTCCAATGTGTGGTGTTATTATGACGTTCTCCATTGAAATCAGTTCCTTCTCCATCACAGTTTCAGGAGGTTCATGCCAGAGGACATCAGAACCGTATCCACCTATATGTCCATCCTTCAACGATTCGAAAAGTGAATCTGGATCAATTGCTTCAGCCCTGCTGGTGTTTATGACCATTGCGTCTTCCTTGAGCAATGTCAGCTCCCTTCTTCCTAGGACCCTTTCAGATTCCTTCCCCAGGGTCAACAGTACAAACACGTAATCAGAATTCCTCAGGAGTTCATCCAGAGGGACAAATTTCCCGCCAATTTCTTCCATTGCCTTCTTATTTTCAAAAATGTCAAATGCGACTATATTCACGCCAAGAGCTTTCAGGGCCCTCGAAGTAGCCTGGCCAATTCTCCCGAAACCAATGATGCCTGCAGTCTTGCCAGCCAGCTCATTCCCCGTTTCTTTCTTGTAGCTGCCTTTTCTGAGCTCTGAATTCAACTTGATAATCTTTCTTGAAAGGCTGATTAGGAGCCCAATGTTAAGTTCAACAACCGATTGTGTTGAGGACCCTGCGGCGGTTATGACTTTGACTCCCATTGATTCAGCAGCCCTCAGGTCGATGTTGTCGGTCCCAATGCCAGCCCTTGCTATGAACTTGAGATTCCTTGCCCTTCTCAGCAGGTCTCCGTTCAGTTTGGTACGGCTTCTGACCACTACCACTTCATATGGTTCCAGTTTGTCGCCAAGTGCTTCGGCTGTTATTGAAGGCAGAAAATCAACATGGTGCCCGTGTTCTCTCAAACCGTCCACAAGTATTTCGTCAACAGGATCGCTTATTAGAATCTTCAAACCATCTTCAGACTGTTTTTCAGGCACGTAAACGGAATTCCGCGTGAGATTTAACATTTGCTTCACAGGTTCCGCACAATTGATCAGCCCAGGACAATAATGGTCCTGGTGCCGGTGATTCCCTCCATGGAATCGATATCCCTGAGCAGAATCTCCTTCAGGTGGGTTGAATCCACTGCAGTGATCCTTATCATGATGTCTGCCTCTCCAGTTATCACGTATCCCTCATCGACATAATCTGTCCCAAGAAGTTCTTCCAGGAGGTCATCCTGGGTTTTCCCTGTGCTCCGTAGAAGGCTGACGTCTGCCTTGATGAGCACAAAAGCCCTGAGGTTCAGTCCGGCTTTCTTCCAGTCTATGTCGGCCTTGTACCCTCTTATGGCACCCTCCTGCTCCAGCTTCTTCATTCTGGAATGGATGGTGGAAAGGGGCATGTCAAGATGTTTTGCGAGGGTGGAATATTTGGTGATGCCTTGCTCTGCAAGCTCAAGCAATCGTTTGTCGGTCTGGTCCATTAAGGAAATAATACAATAGTATATTTAAAACAATTGGAAATTATTGGAGAAAATACGTAAAATATCGTAGAAAAGTTAATTAAGGCTATGGCTTCCCGAGAATATGGAAAAAGTAATAAGTGCTCAAAATAACGATCTGAAGTCCGCCCTTGGCATCACAAGCAGGATACTCAGGTACGCATCCAACTATTTCCAGGACGCAGGTTTCACGCAGCTGCTTCCGGTAATGTTAGGCAGAAGCACTGATCCCCTTGGCCCCGATCCCAATTCCTCAATCCTGAAGACCATAGAGGTGGATTACCTTGGTACAACATTGAGGACAATGAATTCCATGATACTCCACAAGCAGGTCGCAGCTCGGGGGATAGGTAAGATATTCATCCTTTCCCCTAACATAAGGCTGGAAAAAGCTGACCGGAAGGGAAGCGGGAGGCACCTGTTTGAATTCACGCAGGCTGATTTCGAGATCCCTTATGCAAAGACCAGGGAAGTTTTTGATCTGGTCGAAGGCTTCCTGGAGGGACTGTCTGAATATCTTGGAGAAACAGGCATCAGGTCAACTCCTTCAGGAGGAACTTTCAGTTTCAGGCCTCCATTCAAGGTTTATACGACGCATGAACTCATTGAAAAATACGGGGAGGACTGGGAGTATCCTGCATCCATGGATCACGAGCAGCCATTCTGGGCAACATGCCACAAGAGAGAATTCTATGACATGGAAGATCCAGACAGCCCCGGCCATTACCTGAACTATGATCTCATCTACCCATTTGGGTACGGGGAGGCCCTTTCCGGAGCCGAGAGAGAACACGAATTCGAACAGATCAAGAGGAGGATGGGCAGGGACAAGCTGGAGATGGACATATATGCCTCTTACCTGGAAGAGGCAAAGGATGGATTCCTCCCTTCAGCAGGCGCAGGTTTTGGAATAGAACGGTTGACAAGGTTTCTCACAGGTGCCAGGCATGTCGGGGACATACAGCTGTTCAGGCGTGTGCCAGGGGAGGTTCCTGGAATTTAACTGACTTCCGCTTACACGCAGAAATCTATCTTCAGGGAAAGAACCTCACTTTGACGACAGGTTCGTCCCTGTCCTCCCTCAGTGCATAGTAAATGATTATGCATACCAGCACAAGCCCTATTCCTGCACTGAGTGCCACAGTGGGGAAGCCAAAGAAGAATGCTATGAGCATGAATATTCCAACAACCGGGAGGTAAGGGAAGAAGGGCATTTCGAAGACATTCTCCATGGAGAGTTTTGCATTTTCAATGAACTTTGAATGAGCTTCAGGGTGTTTCCTTGCCCTTCTTATCTTCAGTAGTGCGAAACCGCTCAGCAGGTAACTGAACAGTATCCCAAAATTACTGATTGCCGCTATTATGTAGATATTCCCGGCAAACATCAGCATTATGCCGATTCCTGCGGTCAGCCCCACGGCACTGATTGGGGAGCCCTGTTTCTCGTTGGTCTTCCTGAAGTATCTTGGGAGAAGCCCGTCTGCTGATAGCTGGAACACCAGCTGGGAACCTGCAATCATCATGGCCAGTGTGGCGGAGGTTGTTGCCGCAAGTGCCGCAAGATCGACCAGGTAGAACAGCCAGGATGGCGCGGCAGCATTCTTGAGGGCAAAGCTGAGGGGATCAGCCACCTGCCCGAATCTGGATCCTGGAAGCAGGGACAGAAGCGCCAGTGTAACTAGTATGTAGAGGACCAGACTTATGACAACCGATACCAGAATGGCCCTCGCAGCGGTGCGCCCTCCGCCCTTTATGTTGGGAGCCATTGTTGCGATTGACTGGAAACCGGCGTAAGCGAACATGGCAATAACACTTGCAGCAAAGATTCCAGAAGTTCCGTTAACCGGTGGGAGGCTGATGTTTGTGGAAAGAAAGTGGCCAAACAGAAGGGCAAATGCAATGAAAATTATGAGAACCGCAACCTTGAATGTTACTATGAATAGATCAGCCTTTGCTGCCTCCGCAATTCCTTCAAGGTTGATTCCAACCAGGACAATGATGAGGATTATGGCAAAGATATGGGAAAAGAAGTAGCTGTTAATGCCGACCATGGATGAAAGGTATGAGCCAAAGCCAAGCGCAATTGCTGCAACTGAAGCGGCAAAACTGAGGTATAGTGAAATTCCGGTAATGAACCCGAGCTCGCTTCCAAAAGCGTTGTATACAAAGGAGTACGATGCTCCAGTGCTGTTCGGCATGGAACTTACAAGTTCCCCCATTTCAAGTGCCAGTATTACCGCAACGAACCCGGTTAAAATGAATGCAACAAGTGCACCTGTGCCTGAAAGACTTATCATTGTGCCGCTCAGGACAAATATTCCTGCTCCGATTATGCCGCCAAGCCCAACGGCCAGGGCTCCGGCAAAACTAACAGTCTTCACAGAAACAATACGATTTACGTGAATATATTAATTTGTCAGAGCCTGACAAAGAAATGCGCCATGAGTGGAGAAAATGCCATGAAATATTTTTAATACATCAGCCATTTATATCTGTCAATGAAGGTCAGATCGCTTATTGTCCTCGCTGTCCTGCTTGTGGTTTTATCCTTTATCTCAACAAATTTCAACGCACTCAATCCCCATCTTGGGGTATGGTCGGCAGCAGGGCAGGATAATATTGCCAATTCCACCATCCAGATGAAAGGGTTGAATTCCCCGGTCAATGTTACAATCGACCAGTCCGGAGTGGCGCACATAAAGGCATCTGACATGCACGACCTCTTCTTTGCACAGGGATATTACTCTGCCAGCCAGAGGCTTTTCCAGATGGAGCTTGAGGGGCTACTTGCTTCCGGCAACCTGAGCAAGTATGTTGGCGCAACCGGCGTTAATTCGGACAAGGCCATGCGCCTCATAGGAATGCCGCAGAATGCATACAGCCTTGAACAGGCCTACAAGCAGAAGGAAGCACAGTATTATGGATACCTGCAGGACTACGCCCAGGGCGTGAATGCATATATCAACAGTTCTGCAGCTTCAAAGAACCTGGGATTCAACCTGCTTGGAATTCATCCATACCAGTGGTCTGTATTCTACACCCTCTGCTGGCAGCAGTATATGGCATGGTCACTTACCACCGGCGCAGCCGAGCCATTGCAGAGTTCCCTCCTATACAGTGCACTTGGTTTCCAGAACACTTCCCTGCTGTGGCCTTATTATCCATATTATACGCAGAATGTAACAGTTGTACCGGGAGACGGAACGGTAAATGGATACAACCTGTCCCAGCAGGGCATTTCACCATCCACGCTGTGGTCCCTGAACTGGTATGACCAGTGGGCGACAGGAGTGAACACAACTCTGCTCAAACAGTTGACTCCACTCATAGAGGGTGCCCTTAAGAACATTTCAGACCCTTACGGAATGCCCGGTGCCCATGAACTTGGTTCACCCGTGGGAAGCAACAGCTGGGTAGTTGCTTCAAATTATTCGGGTTCCGGTTTCCCTATAATGGCAAATGATCCGCATCTTCCTCTCACTGCACCATCCATCTGGTTACCCATGCAGCTGACTGGTCCAGGCATAAATGTGACCGGATGGGATCTCGCAGGTGTTCCCGGAATCCTGATTGGACACACGAACAGGACCGCATGGGGCCTCACAACTTCAGAGGGAAACTCAGCCAATGATTTCCTGGAAGTTCTTAACGGAACATCCTATCTTTACAACGGGACGTGGCACGCAATGCGGGTCAGCAATTCCACATTAAATGGACAGCCATTCACCATATATTCCACAAACAATGGCCCCCTTATTGCCAGGTATGGCAATTATGGGATAAGCCTGAACTGGTCTTCACGGTCCCCCTCATTTGATCTTGTGGGGGAACTTGGTCTGGATCAATCCACAAATTACACCCAGATGCTCAATGCCCTGAAGAACTGGGGCTCCCCGCCACAGAATTTTGCCATGGTGTCAGAGCACAGTGCGGGATACATTACTGCAGGCTCATATCCTATTATCCACGAGACCCTGCCAAACAACATGAGCGTTTCAGTGATTGGTTCCAGAAGCCTGCTCAACGGTTCACTCCCACAGTATGAGCCATATGCAAACGTTCCGTTCCAGTACCTCCCACAGGAAAAGAACCCACAGAGGGGCTACATGTTTGCTCCAAACCAGGTAACGGTTGGAATGAACTATCCTTATCCTTTCGTAGGAGGATTCTGGGCTTCAGGTGGAAGGGCACAGACAATATCACATTACCTGGCCAGCCATCCCAACATGACGGTGCAGAACATGATGCAGCTGCAGTCCAATGTTTCTGATTACTGGGCCAGCATGTTGAATCCACATTTTGTCAACGCCCTCCGGGGGATGTCCATGAATGCAACCGAAACCGCAGCATTCAACATGCTCCAGAGCTGGAATTATACCACATATGAGAGCCAGGTCGGGATAACTGTATACTGGTACCTGGCGGCAGAAGTATACAACATGACCTTTGACAAGGTATACCAGGAAAAGGGCATCAGCGGAATACAGCTGCCATTCATTACTTCGGAAATCTACATTGCACAGAATTATCCCAATTCAACCTGGGTGGATGGCAATTTCACAACTATGGTCAGATCTGCCTTCACCAGTGAAGTGGGATCACTCATGGAGAACCTTGGAAACAATGTGAGCTCGTGGACCTGGGATCGTGTGCATTTTCTTGAAATTGCCAGCCCAACAGGACTACAGGCACTTTCCATACCTGCGTTCCCCATATGGGGAGGGAGCCACACTGTCAGCGTCGGTTCCGTGCCACTTGTGTTGCAGGTGCCCCTGCCTTATGTAACGGTAGGCTCATCCCTGAGAACGGTCGCGTCTCCGGGAATGGGGCAATTCTATGGAGTCATTCCCGGAGGCCCAAGCGAGAACATACTGAGCCCTTACTTCTCGAACCAGCTGAGCCACTGGGTGAACCATACGTATTACAACATGAACGACCAGAAGACGCTGGTGGTGATTCGGTATGAATAAGTATCTCCCCTACGTGGGCCTGATCATATCCATTGGCCTTGCCTTCCTTGTGGTGTTCACCATCGAACCGCTTTATGGGGCCATTATGGTCGGGGTACCTCTGATGTTCATCGAGAAGCGGTACTCAGCAGTGTCCGGATTCATAATAGGTC
>OFHJ01000611.1_pt1 | contig 12929 bp, 9 predicted proteins | sample 1522001 | NCBI WGS metagenome assembly OFHJ01 (sample SAMEA2464838, study PRJEB22497) | soil metagenome | biome: Grassland; feature: Farmland; material: Clay | place: Australia | collected 2013-02-01 | depth 1.2 m | reverse complement strand
CCTCCACCGGGACCACCAGCACCAAAGCTTGGTAGACGATGTGCAGGATGGTGGCGCCCACGCGTCCGCCTCGGGGGCGAACAGGGCGTCGAGGCGGGCGCGCTCGGCGGCGACGTTGATCGGCCCCGCCGCCGCGCGCGCGCCGCGTCGCGCCGCGTCGTAGCGCGCCGCCGCCTTCTCGCCGAGCGGGCCGGCGGCCTCCGCGACCTCGACCATTTCCGCCATCGCGCCGGAGCAATGCAGCACGACGTCGCATCCCGCCGTGAGACAGGCTTGCGTGCGCGCCGCGAAATCGCCCGAGAGCGCCTTCATGCCGATGTCGTCGGAAATGAGCATCCCCTGAAAACCGATTTCGCCGCGGATGATGTCGCCGATCACCCGTGCCGAGGTGCTAGCCGGCCGTTCCGCGTCGATCGCGGTATAAAGCACATGGGCGGTCATGGCGAGCGGCGCGTCGGCCAGGCCGGCGAAGGGCGCGAAATCCACCGCCCGCAACTCGGCCAGCGGCGCTTCGACCACCGGCAGATCGTGATGGCTGTCGGCGCGGGCCCGGCCATGGCCCGGAATGTGCTTGACCACCGGCAGCACGCCGCCGGCGGCAAGCCCGGCGCAGACCGCGCGGCCGAGCGCGATCACCGTCGCCGGATCGGTTGCGAAGGCGCGGTCGCCGATGATCTCGTGGCCGTCCTTGGCCGGCACGTCGAGAACGGGGGTGCAATCGACGTCGATGCCAAGGGGGCCGAGCTCGGCCGCGATCAACCGGGCGTTGGCTTCGGCGGCGCTGATCGCCGCTTGGCGGTTGTGTTCGTAAAGCTCGCCGAAGACCCGCGCGGCCGGCGTCTTGCGCCAATGCGGCGGGCTGAGGCGGGCGACGCGGCCGCCTTCCTGGTCGATCAGCACCGGGGCGTCGGCGCGCCCGACCGCCGAGCGGCAGGCCGCGACCAGCGCCTGCACCTGCTCCGGGTCGGCGCAATTGCGGCCGAACAGGATGAAGCCGAACGGCTGGGCCGCGGCAAAAAAACGCGCCTCCTCGGCGCTCAGCCGCGGCCCGGCGCAGCCGAATATCACCGCCTTGACCGGGTTTCCCCTCGTCCGTCGCCGCTTAGTGCGTGACAACGAAGCACCCATGCCCCTTCGCTTTGAGCTCGGCGCAGAAGCGGCGCGCGGCCACGACATTGTTGAAGGGGCCGGCCTGTAGACGCTGGAACACCCCGCGCGCGCCCAGATCGACGCGGCGGATCGCCGGCCGGAGCCCGTGCATCAAGCCGGCGTCAGTCTTGATCAGCCGCCGCCACTCTGCGCTGGCGTCGGCGACGCTTCGATAGGCCCCGATCTGGGCGCGAATTTCGCCGCTGGCGGCGGTCCGCGCCGGTTTCGGCGTTTGCGGCCTCGCTGCGGCCGCGGGCTTGGCCGGTGCCGCGGGCTTGGCCGCCGGCTGTTCCGGTTTTGCCGGCGTCGTCGGCGGCGGCATTTCGGCCGGCGGTTTGGCGAGCGCGGCCGGCGGCGGCGCGGCCGGGCTGGCCGGCCCTTCGCCGGCCGGCTGGCTGGACGTCGCCTGGCTGGATGCCGTCTGGCCGGACGTGGCTTGACCGCCGTTGCTTTCCGGCAGGGCGCCGGCCATCGGCTGTTGCGGCGGCGGCGCCAGATGCTCGACGGTCGGCTGGTTGCCGTTGCCGGTCAAGCGGTCGTAGACGCTCGCCTTCTGGTTCGGGATGTTGATGCCGCCGGGATTCGCCGGCGCGACCTTGCTCGGGCCGGGCGCGGCCTTGATCAGGGGCGGCGCGCCGTTCGAGCCGCTTTCGTTGACGCCGCGGTGATAGCCGTACCAAAGCCCGCCGGCGAAGGCGATGACGATAACGACGCCGACGATGACGCCGCCGGGAAAGCGGCGCGGCTTCTCGGGCGGAAGAATGTGGCCGTAGTCCTCGGGCAACCTATCGCCGTCTGTCATTTAGCGCATCTCTTCCATTGGTTGGACGCCAAGCACCTTGAGGCCGGAGGCGATCACCAGTGCCAGGGCCCGCGTCATCGCGAGTCGCGCCGTGGTCAAGGCCCGGTCGTCGGCGAGAACGAAGCGCAGCTCGGCGGCGTCCTTTCCCAGGTTCCACAAGGCATGGAAGGACGACGCCAGATCGTAGAGGTAGAACGCCACGCGATGCGGCTCATGCGCCTCCGCCGCCGTTTCCACCACGCGCGGCCAGTTTAGCATATCCTTGATCAAAGCAAGCTCGGCCGGATGGGTCAAGCGGCCGAGATCGGCATTCGCCAGCGCTGCCGCCGAGATGTCGAGGTCGGGGAATTGCCCCTGCCCGACGCGCAGCGCCGAATGGGCGCGGGCATGGGCGTATTGCACGTAGAAGACGGGATTGTCCTTCGATTGCTCCGTTACCTTAGCGAAATCGAAGTCGAGCGGCGCGTCGTTACGCCGGGTCAGCATGATGAAGCGCACCACGTCGCGCCCGACCTCGTCGACCACGTCGCGTAGCGTGACGAAGCTGCCGGCCCGCTTCGACATGCGCACCGGCTGGCCGCCGTCGAGCAGATTGACCAGCTGGCAGATCTTGACGTCGAGCTTGGCCTTGCCGCCGGTGAGCGCGGCGAGCGCCGCCTGCACCCGCTTGACGTAGCCGCCGTGATCGGCGCCCCAGACGTCGATCAGGGTCTCGAAGCCGCGCTCGAACTTGTCCAGGTGATAGGCGATATCGGCCGCGAAATAGGTCCACGAGCCATCCGACTTCTGCAGCGGCCGGTCGACGTCGTCGCCGAAGCGGGTGGCGCGGAACAGAAGCTGCTCGCGCGGTTCCCAATCTTCGAGGAGCTTGCCCTTGGGTGGCGGCAGGGTGTCGATCTCGACCAGCCGCTCGCCGCGCTCGGCGCCCATGCGCTCGAGCGTCGTGACCGCGTGCTGGATGCGGCCCTCGTCGTGCAGCCGCCGCTCGGAGACGAAGACGTCGTGATGGACGCCGAGCGCGTCGAGATCTTCGCGGATCGAGGCCATCATGCTGTCGCAGGCGGCGTCGCGAAAGATCTCGCGCCAGGCGCCGTCGGCGATCTCGCCCGCACCCGCGCCCTTCGGCGCGAACCTGTCGCCGTGTCGCGCCGCGAGCGCCGCCGCCACCGGCTTCAGGTAATCGCCGCGATATTGCCACTCGCGGCCTGGAAAGAGGCGGCTGAAGAGCGCGCCGTCGATGTTGTGGCCCAAGGCCTCGAGATAGCGGAGATAGACCGATTCCGCGAGTTGCGCGATCTGCTGGCCGGCGTCGTTGATGTAATATTCCCGACAGACGGCGAAGCCGGCCTTTTCCAGAAGCGCCGCCAGCGCGTCGCCGAACACGGCGCCGCGGCCATGGCCGACATGGAGCGGCCCGGTAGGATTGGCCGAGACATATTCGACATTGATCGGTGCGCCGCCGCCGATCCGGGAATTGCCGAAATCGGTGCCCTCATTCAGGACGTCGCCGACGCGCGCCTGCCAGAAGGCGGCGTCGAGGCGAAGGTTGATGAAGCCCGGCCCCGCCACCTCGGCCGCGGCCACCGCGGGTTCCCGGGCGAGCGCTTCGGCGAGCCGCGTCGCGATGTCGCGCGGCTTGGCGCCGGCTGGCTTGGCCATGACCAGGGCGGCGTTGGTGGTGATGTCGCCGAATTCCGCGTTTTTCGGCGGCTCGACCACGATCGCCGGCAGATTGAGCGCGGCGGCATAGCCATCGGCCTCGGCCTGCGCGCGAACCAGGTCGAGGATGCGGTCGCGAAAATGGGTGAAAAGATTCATGCGCTCATTCTTTAGAGCAATATCGCCGCCGCCTGCGATCCGGTCCCTCGGACCCGGCCCCGGTCGACGGAAAGAAACGCGATTCGGACCTCGCATCGATAGCACGCGAGACGAGCCGGCTCTAGGCCCGACACGCGGTCGCGGCGCACACTAGCCCGAGCCTCTGTCCGCCGCAAGATCGCCGCCGGGTTGTGCTTTCGCCGGCACGGGGCGCGGCGCTTCCGCTTTTGCCCCGGCGCCGGGCCTGCTATGATCCGACATCGAGCGAAATCGACCGGTGGCCACAGCCTTATCCCGCCCAGGGATGGGCGGAGGGCCGTCCGTTGAGCGGAGCGGGCTATGGAAGTGGCGGTCGGACGCAGGCTGGCGGCGATTCTCTCGGCCGACGTCGAAGGCTATTCGCGCCTCGTCGAGGCCGACGAGGACGGCGCGCTCGCGACCCTGCGCGGCCACCGCGCGGTCATGGACCGCCTTCTCGAAGCGGACGGCGGGCGCATCGTCTCGACCGCCGGCGACAGCGTTCTGGCCGAGTTCGCGAGCCCGGTCGCGGCGGTGCGCGCCGCGCTTTCGGTGCAGACGGCGCTGCGCGAGCGCAACGTGCCGCTCGCGCCCGAGCGCCGTGTCGTCTTCCGCATTGGCATCAATCTCGGCGACGTGGTGGTGCAAGGCAACGACGTGCTCGGCGATGGGGTCAACGTCGCGGCGCGGCTCCAGGAGCTCGCCCCGGCGGGTGGTCTCCTGGTCTCGGCCAAGGTCCATGACGAGGTGCAAGGCAAGGTCGACACCGGGTTTCGCGACCAGGGCGAGCGCCGTCTCAAGAACATCGTCCGGCCGGTGCGGGTGTTCGAGGCGGTGGGCGCGGCGACGGAAGGCGCCGAGGCGGCGACCGACGAGGCGCTCTCGGGACCGGGCGCGCGGCCCTCGCTCGCGGTACTGCCGTTCACCAACATGAGCGGCGATCCCGAGCAAGAATATTTCAGCGACGGCATCAGCGAGGATCTCATCACCAATCTCGCGCGCAGCCGCTGGTTCACCGTCGCGGCGCGCAACTCGACCTTCGTCTACAAAGGCAAGGCGGTCGACATCGGCGAGGTCGGCCGCGCCCTTCGCGTCCGCTACGTGCTCGAAGGCAGCGTGCGCAAGTCCGGCAAGCGCGTCCGCGTCACCGCGCAGCTCATCGAGGCCGAAAGCGGCAACCATATCTGGGCCGAACGCTACGACCGCGAGCTCACCGATATCTTCGATCTTCAGGACGAGCTCACGCGGTCGGTGGCGCAGGCGATCGAGCCAGCGCTGTGGCGCGTCGAAAGCCACCGCGTCGCGCGCAAGGACCCGCAGCGGCTCGACGCGTGGGATTGCGTGCTGCGCGCCTTTTGGCACTCCGCCCGGATGACCGCAGACGACAACGCCGAGGCGATCCGCCTCGCGCGCCGCGCGGTGGCGCTCGATCCGGCCTATGCGCGCGGCTGGTCGCATCTCGCCTTCAGCCTCGCGGTAAGCTGGTTCTGGGGTTGGGCCGCCGATCCCGAGACGGCGATGCGCGAAAGCCTGGAGGCGGCGCAGCGCGCGTTGCGTCTCGATTCCGACGATCCGCATGGCATGGGCGCGCTCTCCTTGGTGCAGGCCTGGCGCGGCGAGGTCGCCGAGGCGATCCGTCACGGCCGCGACGCGCTTGGCCGCGATCCGGGCGAGCTCTTCGCCACCGTTGGCCTCGGTCTCGGCCTGATCTATAGCGGCCAGCCCGACGACGCGATCGCGGTTTTCGAAACCGGCCTCAAGCAGGTGTCGGGCGATCTCGCGCTCGTGCGCTGGCCGATGCTGAGCCTGATCAGCCTCGCCCATGTGGTGGCGCGGCGTTACGAGAAGGCCATCGAGACCGGCCGCGAGGCGATTTTGGCGAATGCCGATTTCCCCGGCAATTACCGCGCCTTGGCGGCGGCTTACGGGCAGCTTGGCGAGATCGAGAAAGGCCGCGAGGCGGAAGCCGAATTCCGCCGCCGCGTGCCGGACGGCGGCACCGGCCAGTTGGTTCCGGCGCGCGCCTCGATCGCCGCCGCGATGGCGCCGATGATCGAGGGCATCGCCAAGCTCGGCCTCGATTGAGCCAAAGCGCCGGGTCCGGCCTTGGCTCTCGCGTTAACTTTTGCCGGCGGCGAGCCGCAGCGGGGAAATTGACAAGCGGGCGCGCGCCCCTACATATGAGACTCGGCATTGGATTGCTAGATTTAGATAGACTCTCTTGAAACTGGGCGGCGCGGCCAAGCGAGGGCGACAGCGATGAGCGACATGAGTGCGATGGCGGCGGCGGAGATTTCGGTCACGGCAAGCGCGGCCAAACGCATCGCCGAGATCATCCGCGACGAGGGAAATCCCGGCATGATGCTGCGCATCGCCGTGAACGGCGGCGGCTGTTCCGGCTTTCAGTACGATTTCACCCTCGATGATACCCGGAGCGAGGAAGACGTCGCGATCGAGCGCGACGGCTCCACGGTGCTCGTCGATCAGGTCTCGCTTGCCTATATGAAGGGCGCGGAAGTGGATTTCGTCGAGGACATGATCGGCGCCTCGTTCCATATCCGCAATCCGAACGCCACGGCGCAATGCGGATGCGGATCGTCCTTTTCGGTATGATCTGATCTGACCTCGTGCTAGAAGCAAGGCCCGGCTCAAGCCGGGCCTTGGTTTTTTGCCGATGAAGATTGCGACCTGGAACGTCAACTCGATCAAGGCGCGCCTCGGCCACGTTCTGTCCTGGCTCACGACGGCGGCGCCCGATGTCTTGCTCTTGCAGGAGATCAAATGCCAGACCGGCGATTTTCCCACCGCGCCGTTTCTCGACATCGGATATTCGGCCGCGGTGCTCGGGCAGAAGGCCTATAACGGCGTGGCGATTCTGTCGCGCCACGCGATCGAGGATCGGCGCACCGGCCTGCCCGGCGGCGATCACGACGAACAGGCGCGCTATATCGAGGCGACGATCGCCGGCGTGCGCGTCGCCTCGATCTATCTGCCGAACGGCAATCCGGTCGATTCGGAGAAATTCGATTATAAGCTCGCCTGGATGGAACGGTTGCGCCAGCACGCCGAGACTCTGCTCGAAGGCGACGAGATGGTCGTGCTCGGCGGCGACTACAATGTTTGCCCGACCGATCTCGACGTCTGCGATCCCGCCGCCTTCGCCGGCGACGCGCTGTGCCGGCCGCAAAGCCGCGCCGCCTTTCGCGCGCTTCTGCATCTCGGACTCACCGACGCCTTCCGCGCGCGCCATCCCGATGAGCCGCGGCGCTATAGCTTCTGGGATTACCAGAACCGCGCCTGGCCGCTGGATCAGGGCTTGCGCATCGACCACCTGTTGCTGAGCGCCAACGCCGCTGACCGGCTCGGGCGTTGCGATATAGATCGGGCGCCGCGCGGCCTCGAAAAAGCCTCCGACCACGTTCCGGTGTGGTGCGAGATCGACGCATGAGCGACCGGCAATCCCGTCCGCCAGGCGAATCGCAATCGCCGCCGCTTGCCGCGGCCGGCCGCGCGCGCAACGGCGACGCCGCGGGCGGCGACGAGGACGCGGCGAAGCGCGTCTCGCTCGGCGCGCGCTGGCGCGGCTTCAAGAAGCTCATCCTCGGCGCGCCGCGCAATCCGATGGCGGCGGAGACGCGCCACGGCATGGTGCTGATCGCCTTCCTGGCCTGGATCGGCCTTGGCGCCGACGGCCTGTCGTCGGCGAACTACGGTCCCGAGGCCGCCTTCGTCACGCTCGGCGGCCAGACCCATCTCGCGCTCTATCTCGCGGCGATGACCGCGGTCGCGGTGTTCATCATCAGCTTTTCCTACAACCAGGTGATCGAGCTGTTCCCGTCGGGCGGCGGCGGCTACAAGGTGGCGACGGTCCTGATCGGGCCGCGCGCCGGGCTGATCTCGGGCGCCGCGCTGATCGTCGACTACGTGCTCACCATCGCGATCTCGATCGCGGCCGGCGCCGACGCGCTCTACAGCTTGCTGCCGGTGGGTTGGCAGAGCACCAAACTGTTCGTCGATCTCGCGGCGCTGCTGCTTCTCCTGGTGCTCAACCTGCGCGGCGTGAAGGAACCGATCAAGATCCTGCTGCCGCTCTTTCTCGGCTTTCTGTTCACCACCTGGGCGCTGATCATCTACGGCATCGCGCTGCACGCGAGCCAGCTTCCGACCTTGGTGCCGGAGACGCTGCACGCCACGCGCTCGGTCGCGCGTTCGGTCGGCTGGCTCGCGGTTCTGTCGCTGCTGTTCCGCGCCTTCGCCTTCGGTGGCGGCACCTATACCGGCATCGAGGCGGTCTCGAACAACGTCAACATCCTGAAGGAGCCGAAGGTCGCGACCGGCCAATGGACCATGCTTTACATGGCCGCCTCGCTCGCCTTCACCGCCGCCGGGCTGATCGTCCTCTATCTGCTGTGGCACGCCGTGCCGGAGAGCGGGCGGACGCTGAACGCCATCGTCTTCAAGCTCATTCTCGAACACGTGCTCGGCGCCCATCCGCTGGTGATCAACGGTATCATGCTGGCAACGCTGGCCTTCGCGGCGGCGATTCTGTTCGTCGCCGCTAACGCCGGTTTCCTCGGCGGCCAGGCGGTGCTCGCTAACATGGCGGCCGATCGCTGGGTGCCGCACCAGTTCAGCCAGCTCTCGAGCCGGCTGGTGACGCAGAACGGCATCCTTCTCATGGGCGTTGCCGCGCTCGCCATCCTGCTGCTCACCGAAGGCAAGGTCGATCTCCTGGTCTCGCTCTACAGCATCAACGTGTTCATCACCTTCACGCTCTCGACCAGCGGGCTTTGCATCTACTGGTGGCGGCACTGGGGCGAGGTGCCGTCGCCGGCGCTGCGCCTGCTGCTTTCGGCCGCCGGCACGGTGGTCTGCGCCAGCATCCTGGTCGCGACGCTGGTGGAGAAATTCACCTCCGGCGCCTGGATGACGGTGCTGATCACCGGCCTCGTGATCCTGCTCTGCTTCCGCATCAAGAATCATTACCGCGAGACCGCGCGCCAGCTCGCCAAGGTGGACGCGCTGTTCGCCACCGCGACGCCGACCGGCACGACCGAGAATCCGCCCGAGCTCGACCCGCAGGCCTCGACCGCGGTGTTCCTCGTCGGCGGTAGCCTCGGCACCGGCATGCACACGCTGCTCGCCACCCAGCGGCTGTTTCCGAAGCAGTTCAAGAACTACGTCTTCATCAGCGTGGGTGAAATCGACGCCGAGAGCTTCTACGGCGAGGAGCGCCTGAACCAGATGCGCAGCGAGGTCGAGGCCAACCTCGCCTTCTACGTCAATTACTGCCACCGGCGCGGTATGGCGGCGACCTCGTTCCATCGTTTTGGTGCCGATACGGTGGAGCAATTGACCCAGCTCGCCGACCAGGTGATGCAGCAGTTCCCGAACTGCGTGTTCTTCGCCTCGAAGCTCCTGTTCGCCGACGACAACCCTCTCGCCCGCTTCCTGCACAACCAGACCGCCTTGAGCGTGCAGCAGCGCCTGCAGGCGAAGGGCGTGATCATGACCATCCTGCCGATGAAGGTCTGAGGCGCGCTCGGCCTTATCGCCCGACGCGGGCGGCGGCGTGGTTAGAATTTCCGGTGCGGGCGGGAAGTGGGCGGCAGCTTTGGATGCTGTGGTTGGCTAATTCTGTCCCCACCAAAACACTGAGCTATGCACTTCCGTCGACGCGCCGCCAAAACAGCCCTGCATAGCGCTGCCACATCAGGCGCCGGTCCGCAAATGGCGAGAGGTACGAGTAGCCAATAAACTGAGCCGCTTGCTCAACAAGGGGCGTGGTCAATTCCAGTACTTTGCGCTCGGCGCCATACTGTGCGACCCGCGCTCTTCCTTTGTATGGTTGATTTGGCGTTGCGGTGTGAGCGAGGGCGCGATCACGGGCACGCTTCAGGGCCGATAGCTCTTCGGATTTGCTGCCGTTAGCCACTCCCGCGCACCACCTGTTCAACGCGTCGGGATCGGCTATATGTCCGGTTCTTTCGAGATCGGCACGTACCGCTTTGCTGCGAAACTCGCTGGCCAGCTTGTTTAGGTTGGCGGTATCGGGACGCCTATCCCAGATTCGGCATAACCCTAAGATCACCTCTCTATGGAGGGCGTCTGAAATGACGTTGAAGGCAGGATGAATACCCGACTGGTTCACTGCTTTAATCAATGCTGCATCCCGCGCGGAAACAACATAGGTTTCATAAAACGCGATGGCTTCATCGAGGGTAATACTAATCGCGCGGACTGTTCGGTGAATTTCAGGGTTTATAGACATAATTTTCCCCTTAGAACCCAACCGACGGTAATGTCCCGTGTCTGACAAATTTCGGCAACGCAAATTCGTGAATTGCGGCATTCCTCTATTTTCCGAATGACTGCTTCCAAGCCACGTCGCAAGGTACGAGAGTGGCGACAACGCGTTGGAATCTGACCTTCAAACGGATCCGCCCGCTCCTGCGCGTCGGTTCTTGCGCCGGGGCGGGCGAAAGCTGATATACTGCGCTCGGGAGGTTGGCTGCGGACGGGCCGCTCGCCAACCCGGTCAGGTCCGGAAGGAAGCAGCCGTAACGAATCCGGCTCGGGTCGTGACCAGCCTCCCACCCGGCGCGCGAACCCCCCCGGGGCCTTGGACTTCGGGCCGTGGGCTTTCGCGTTCGGGCCGCGCTGCCGCCCCCGCCCGGCTTCGCGCGGCCCGCGCCGTTTCCGCACTCAGACCGTTGGCCGCAGCCGGGCCCGTGGCCCGTATCAAGACTCTTGGCCTGGGAAGCCCGGCCCAGGTATTCTGGCCCCGCAATGACCGAGACCGGCGTCTACCGCGTTCTGGCGCGAAAATACCGCCCCACCACCTTCGCCGCCCTGATCGGGCAGGATGCGATGGTGCGTACGCTCGAAAACGCTTTCGCCAGCGGCCGGCTCGCCCATGCCTTCATCCTCACCGGCGTGCGCGGGGTCGGCAAGACGACCACGGCGCGGCTTCTGGCGCGGGCCTTGAACTGCACCAAGAGCGACCGCCCGACCTTCGAGCCCTGCGGCGAATGCGACAATTGCCTGCGCATCGCCGAGGACCGCCATGTCGACGTCTTGGAGATGGACGCCGCCTCGCGCACCGGCATCGGCGACATCCGCGAGATCATCGAGCAGGTACGCTATGCCCCGGTGGCGGCGCGCTATAAGGTCTATATCATCGACGAAGTCCACATGCTCTCGACGGCGGCCTTCAACGGCCTGTTGAAGACGCTGGAAGAGCCGCCGCCGCACGTGAAGTTCATCTTCGCCACCACCGAAATCCGCAAGGTGCCGGTGACCGTGCTCTCGCGCTGCCAGCGCTTCGATCTGCGCCGGGTCGATTCCGAGGTGCTGCTCGCCGATCTCGCCCGCATCGCCGAGCTTGAGGGCGTGCCGGCCGAGCGCGCGGCGCTCGGCCTCATCGTCGGCGCGGCGGAAGGCTCGGTGCGCGACGCGCAATCGCTGCTCGATCAGGCGATCGCGCACGGCAACGGCAAGGTCACCGCCGAGGCGGTGCGCGATATGCTGGGCCTCGCCGACCGCGGCCGCATCTTCGATCTGTTCGAGGCACTGATGCGCGGCGATATCCAGGCTGCGCTCGATTTGTTCCACGACCAGTATCAGGCCGGCGCCGATCCGCAGGTGGTGATGCGCGACCTCCTCGAAGTCTGCCATTGGGTCAGCCGCATCAAGGTGACGCCCCAGGTCGCGGAAGATGCGACGGTGGCCGATTTCGCGCGCGATCGCGGCCGCGCCCTGGCCGCCAACCAGTTGGCCCGGCTCACCGCCAGCTCGGCCGGTATCGCCTTCACCGGCTGGATGTTCGACGCCTCGGAAATCGCCCTTCCGTTTTTTGCATACGCCGCTATCATGATTTCCAACATCTATCTGTATTTCCGGTTCTTCTCGGCCTGGGACGCCGGCGCTGCTGCCCGTGCCGGAAAGCAGCCGAAGTCGATCAATGGAGCGTAAGCTCGGACGGATTTGCGCATCAAACCGAAACGAGAACGAGGAGGAAGCGATCGATGGGACGTTTTATCTTTGGAGTCATTATCGGCATCTGCCTGGTGGCTGCCGGTGCCTTCACCTATTTCTTGACCGGCATGGCTCCGGTTGCCGCCACGGCGCAACCCATGCCTTTTGAAAGACTGCTTGCCCACGCTGCGCTCCACGCCAAGATTGGCCGGGAAGCGCCCAAGACTGTGCCCATTCAGACAACACCGGCCAACCTCGGCGCTGGCGCACACCTCTACGTTCACAATTGCGCTTTCTGCCACGGCATGCCGTCGAGCAAACCTTCGCTCGAGGGTCGCGGCATGTTTCCCCACGCCCCGCAGCTCTTCACCCAGCGTGGCATGGTCACTGACGATCCGCCGGGCGTGACTTTCTGGAAGATCAAGAACGGGATCCGGCTTACCGGAATGCCGAGCTTCGAGCGCGGCCTCACCACCGAGCAGATGTGGCAACTCGCGCTGCTGCTGCGCAACGCCGACAAGTTGCCGCCCGACGTTTCCGCGATACTCTCCCCGACGCTCGCGCCGCCGCCGGCTGAGCCGGCCAAGAAACCGGTGCCGCGCAAACATCGGTAATACAATTTCGGAGGTATCGGCTCGCCACGAGCCACGGGAGGAACTTTTGATGCGTTTTGTCTCGAGACGAATCGTTCTATTGCTCGCTGCCGGCGCCGCACTGCTCTTCGCGGCCGCGCCGGCGGCCTGGAGCGCCTCACCCACGTCGGCTGCCGGCACTGCAACCGGGGCGCGCCCCGCCCAAGAGTACGCCAAGGGATTCCAACAGGCGCTCATCCAGCCGGAACAGTTGCTGCAGGAGCTGAAGGAATCCAAAGAAAGGCGGCCTATTGTGCTGCACGTCGGTTTCGAGGTGCTCTATCGTGGAGCCCACGTTCCCGGCGCCATCTTCGCCGGCCCGGCGTCCCAACCGGAAGGCATGGCCCGGCTGCGCGCCGCTGCGGCCCGGATTCCCCGCAATCACTTGGTAGTCATCTACTGCGGTTGCTGCCCGATGACCAAATGCCCCAACATCCATCCGGCCTACGTCGCCCTGCGCAAGATGGGTTTCCGCCATCTCCAGGTGCTCAACTTGCCCGACGATTTCGCAAGGGACTGGGTGGCAAAGGGCC
>OFHJ01000609.1_pt1 | contig 12933 bp, 14 predicted proteins | sample 1522001 | NCBI WGS metagenome assembly OFHJ01 (sample SAMEA2464838, study PRJEB22497) | soil metagenome | biome: Grassland; feature: Farmland; material: Clay | place: Australia | collected 2013-02-01 | depth 1.2 m | reverse complement strand
TATGTGAGGGAGCTCGCGCAGCACCATACCGGCGGTTATCTGAAGATCGCGCCCGAGGCGATCGCCGAGGGGCCGCTGTCGATGATGATGAAGCCGGGGATCGGCGTCTACCATCGCTTCAAGGAGCTGTTCGAGCGCTACTCGCGCGAGGCCGGCAAGGAGCAGTACCTCATCCCGTACTTCATCGCCGCGCATCCGGGGACGAGCGACGAGGACATGCTGGAGCTGGCGCTGTGGCTGAAGCGCAATGGCTTTCGGGCCGACCAGGTGCAGGCTTTCCTGCCCTCGCCCATGGCGAGCGCCACGGCCATGTACCACTCCGGCAAGAATCCCTTGAAGCGAGTCCGCCGCGTGGGCGGCGATGTGCGCATCCCGAAGGGTCTCAAGGTGCGGCGGCTGCACAAGGCATTCCTACGCTATCACGATCCGCAGAACTGGCCGGTGCTGCGCGAGGCGCTGCGGCGCATGGGCCGCGCCGATCTGATCGGCAGCGGCAAGCGGCACCTGGTGCCGGCCTGCCAGCCGCCAGGCACGGGCGATGGCGCTCGCCGCTCGAGCGCGGCTCGTCCGTTTCGCACCCAGCACACCGGTCTGCCGCGGGTGCCAGGGCGAGTGCCCAAGCGGTGAGATGTCCGGCCGTGCCGAGGGCGTAGAATCCTCGGCGAACGGTCGTACGCAGCTTGATCTCCAACCCGGCCTGACAGCCGGAGCCTGCATGGCGAGCATCCCATGAGCCGCGGCTTCAGCCTACAGCGTTGCCTCCCGGCAGCACTCTGCACGGTCCTGCTTCTCTCGGCGCCGGTTTCGGTGTGCGCTCACGCGAAGCCGCTCACCGCGATCCTGCTCGTCGCCCGCAGGAGGCTCGCCGATCCCTTTTTCGCCAAATCGGTCGTACTGGTGATGAACGACCTCGGCCCCGCCCCGGTCGGACTCATCATCAACAAGCCGACCTCGATCCGCGTCGCGAGCGTCTTCCCGGATATCACGCGTCTGACGCAGGTGCGCGACACGGTGTACTTCGGCGGCCCCGTCGAGACCGGCTCCGTATGGTTCCTGTTTCGCGCCCGCGGGCCGGTCCCGCACGCCGTGCGGGTCCTGCGCGGCGTGTATTTGAGCGCCGACCCGAAGCTGCTGCTGCGCCTGCTCGAGCGCCAAAGGCCCCTGCGGGGCTTGCGGCTCTATGCCGGCCACGCAGGCTGGGCGCCGGGTCAGCTCCAGAGCGAGATCACCATGGGCTACTGGAATCTGAAGCGCGCCGATGCGGCGGCGATCTTCAACGGCAGATCCGAATATCCCCGGCCCGCGCCGCAGGGGCCGCAGCGCGGCGCCCGGCCGGCGTCCGCGCGGCACCTGGTCAAGAACGGCGCGAGCGCAGCGCCCGCCGGGTCAGCCGCCCGGGGATGATTGCCCGCCGCTGGAGCAAGGGGCTCCGACTGAGATAGCCTACGCCAACGGAGGCGGCGAGAAGGCGGCAAGCGCGACTTGCGCTTGCGACTGACGCGGCGCCGAGGCATTTCATGATCACGTATCGCGATCGCATGGCACGCGGCATCAGCCGCACGGGCTGGCTGGAGAGCCGGCACACCTTCTCATTCGGTGAATACCGGGACCCGAAGCACATGGGCTTCCGCAATCTTCGCGTCATCAACGAAGACCGCGTCGTGCCCGGCGGCGGCTTCGCGACGCACGGCCACAAGGACATGGACATCATCTCGATCGTGCTCGAGGGGACGCTCGAGCACAAGGACAGTCTGGGCAACGGCACGCGGATCAGGCCGGGCGAGGTGCAGCGCATGAGCGCCGGCACCGGCATCACGCACAGCGAGTTCAATCCATCAGCGACCGAGCCGGTGCATTTCCTGCAGATCTGGATCGTTCCGCAGCGGATGGGGTTGTCTCCGAGCTACGCGCAGCGCGAGTTCCCGCTCGAGCGCCGGCGCGGGCAGCTGCTGCTCGTGGCGGCGCCGGACGGCGCACAGGGCGCGCTCACCGTGCACCAGGATGCGCGCCTGTATGCCGGCGCCCTGCGGGCGGGCGAGACGGTCAGACACATGGTGCAGCCGGGCCGCGGCCTGTGGCTGCAGGTGACCCGGGGAATCGTTGCGCTCAACGGCACCGAGATGCGCGAGGGTGACGGCGCCGCGGCGCAAGACGAATCCGACATCGCGCTCGAGGCCGACACGGACGCCGAGGTACTGCTGTTCGATCTGAGCTGAGGCCGCAGCGCCCGCCCGCCGCGTCCGCCCGACCGGTGCCGGCCTCGCGGCGCACCGGGGCGAGGCTTGCAATCGACCCGGGCGCAACGCACTATCGGCCGGTTCCCGCCACACGCCAACCAACTACATCCCGCAAGGGGGGGCGCTATGGGGCTGCAGATCATCGGGGCCGGCTTCGGCCGCACCGGCACATTGTCGACGTTCGCGGCGCTGAACCGGCTCGGCTTTCCGTGCTACCACATGAAGGAAGTCATCCACAACAAAACCAACAAGGGGCATCTTGACTTCTGGCGCAAAGTGGCCAACGCCGCGCCCGGAAGCCGCCACGAGTGGAGCCGGGTGTTCGCGCGGTACACCGCGACGGTCGACAACCCGGCCTGCTGCGTGTGGCGGGAGCTGTTCGAGGAGTGCCCGGACTCGAAGGTGCTGCTCACCTTGCACCCGCGCGGAGCGGAAGCCTGGTACGACAGCACGATCGACACGATCTACTTCACCGAGACGCTCTGGCAGTTCAAGGTGCTCGAGTGGCTCACGCCGTTCGGCAGGAAATTCGGCGAGATGTCGCACAAGCTGGTCTGGGGCCGGGCGCTGAAGGACGTGATGAAGAACAAAGCGCAGGCCGTCGCCCGCTACAGCGCCTATATCGAGGAAGTCAAGGCGGCAGTCCCGCCGGACCGGCTGCTGGTCTTCCAAGTGACCGAGGGTTGGGGACCTCTGTGTCGGTTCCTCGGGGTGCCGGAGCCGCAGGAGCCCTTTCCCAGCCTCAACGACCGCGACCAGATCAAGCAGACGATCCGGAACTTGATCAAAGGGTGCTACCTGACGCTCGGCGCCTACGTGGCCGCCGGCGCCGCGATCGCAGGCGCGCTGTGGTGGGTGTTGCGCTAGCCTGAGGTTCGCGAGGGCCGGCCGGCAAGCGCTCGAGCCGGCGCAGTCCGCCCGGATCCTCGGCTGGCGAGCTCCGGCCGGACTCGAAATCACTTCCCGGAGGGAACAAATGCGATCGGGGGAGGTCATCAGACGGTGGCCTGTCGGCCGACGCGAATACCAAGCACGGGGGAGATTAAGAGCCATGTTCATGTTCGAGATTCTCATGGCGGTCCTTCTCGGAGGATTGGTGCTGTTCTCCCTGATCGAGAGGCTCTGCCCCTATCGCGGCAAGCCGGGCGCCGCACGGTGGCCGAATGTGGCGCTTGGCGTATGCAGTCACGTGATCGGCCGGGCGGCCGTTCCGATCGGCCTGGGTGTCTTCGCCATGCACTGGCGTGCGGGTCTGCTGAACTGGGTCGCGATGCCGCTATGGCTGAAAATCGTGCTCGGTGTCTTGATGCTCGATCTGATCAAATACGGCCAGCACCGGATGTTTCACAGAGTGCCTTTCTTGTGGAGATTCCACCGGGTTCACCACAGCGACAAACATCTCGACACGACCACGGCATTGCGTTTTCATCCGGGGCAGATGCTCATTTCCGTCGGCATATCGGTGCTTGCCGTGATGCTTCTGGGACTGCCCATGGCCACCATATTCGCGTTTGCCCTCCTGAACGAGCTGGTGCTCTTGATCACTCATACCAACCTCAACATCCTGCGCTGGCTCGACGCATTGATGCGACTGGTCATCATCTCGCCCCGCATGCACTGGATTCATCACTCCGCCGTGGGCCCGCGCGAGCTGGATCACAACTTCGGCATTTGCTTTTCGTGGTGGGATCGCCTGTTCGGAACTTATCGCGCGCGCTCCACGGCCGGCGACCGGTTCCCGTTCGGAATCGAAAATCAGCCCCACGACGCAGCCACCTTTCTTCAGATGCTGTTGCTGCCGGTCGGTTGGCAGGTCATGGCGCCCGATGCCGCGCCACGGATTCCGCCATCGTATTGACCGCGACCGGTCTTTGGGCGGCCGTCGGGCCGCCATCGACCGTCATCGGCGTGCCTGTGACCGCCGCCAGACGAGCATGCGATTGTTGGCCGGCATCGCACGATCCTCGACCAGGTGCAAGCCGATCGACCGAGCCAGCGCGTCGACCGCGGCGAAATCGCGGATGCCGCTGTCCGGGGAGCGTTGTTTGAGCCAGGCATCGAACGCGGCGTTGCTCGCGCTGGTGAAGGCGCCGTCGTAGTTGAAAGGACCGTACACGGCCAGCACGGCATCCTCCGCCAGCACCCCGGGCAGCGCTGCGAACAGGGAGCGTACGCCCTCCCAGCTCATGATGTGCAGGGTGTTCGCCGTGAACGCGGCATCGAATCGCGCGGCGGGCCAAGGGCCGAAGACATCGAGCGCGAGCGGCGGCGGCAGGTTGGGCAGCCGGGCCTGCTCGAGCCACAGTTCGATGCCGGGGAGGTTCGGCTCCCGGTCGGAGGTCTGCCAGGTGAGCTGCGGCAGGGCCGCGGCGAAGCGCGCCGCGTGCTGCCCCGTGCCGCTGCCGATCTCGAGCACGCGGCGCCGGTCGGCGAAGTGCTGCCGCAGCACCTGAAGGATCGGCTCCGCGTTGCGCTCGCAGGCCTCGGAGTACGGTTTGGGCTCAGGCATGGTCTGCTCATCATAGCCACAGTCTCGACCTCACGCCTGTTGATCAGCGGTGCGTGCAGCCGGCCTGGCATCGGCCCGCGCTCACATGGCAGACGCCGCTGCACGGTCCGCGATGAGTGCGTTCTCAATCGGCGGCAGGCAGATTCGCCAAGACCTCGCCGATGCGATGCACGAAGAGCGAGAGATGCCCTTCGCCGGCGATGTAGTGAGTCTCGCACGCAGGAAGCCTCGGCGCCCATTCGCGGGCCATCGCCGCGGGGAGAATCTGATCGGCGAGCCCCTGCCAGAGACTGACGCGCATGCGCACGTCCTGGAGGCGGAAATCCCAGGGCCGCGCAATCAGCGTCAGCTCCCACGCCGCGCCCCGTCCGCCCTGGCGCAGCGCCTCGATCGTGCTCTGTGTCATGAGCGAGCGATAGCCCGGATCGGCAAACAGGTCGCGGTCGGGCGAGTCCAGGCCGGTCATCAGGAACTTCAGGCACCTGTCCGGGCCGCGCCGCATCCACCGCGCGAGCAGGTGAACCACTACGCGGGCGATCGGCGGCGCGCGAGCGGCCAACACCAGCAGCGCCCTGTCGTGCGCGATCATCCCGGCCGTGCCGCCGGCACCATCGAGCGGACCGAGCGGACACAGCAGCGCGAGGCCGGCCAGCCGTTCGGCGAGTGAAGCGGCGCAGGCCAGCGCATACGGCGCGCCTCCCGACACTCCAACGATCGAGAAGCGCTCGAGGCCGAGCTCATCGGCCAGAGCGGCGATGTCGGCAGGCCAGTGGCCGATGCGCCGCCGGGGCTGAAACGTGGATTGCCCGAACCCCGGTCGATCGACGGCCAGCAGCCGCAAGCCCAGCCGCCCAGCCGCGGCGGCGGCCACCCGGGCTTCCAGGCGCGAGCCGGGATATCCGTGGAAATACAGCACGGGCGACCCCGAGGGATCCCCGAGACCGAGGCAGGCGAGAGTGCGTCCGTCCGGGAGACGCACCCGGTACTCTGTCTCGGGGCTGGCGCCGCCGCTCTGCCCGGCGATGATTTCCGAAGCCGTCACCGGCGCATATTAACCGGCGTTCACTGCCGATGCAGGGTGCCCCGGAATCCCTCTCGCGCCGCACGAGGAAACGCTTCGCGCAAGCGCCCGTCAGCCGCCGCCTGGATCGGCTCGCGGCTGCCAGCTACACGGCGGCCAGCGCCAGGGCGCAGGGCTCGGACACCTTCAGGGTCAACAGCTCGTCGGCGCGCGTTCGGCCGAGGTTGACCGCGGCAACCGGCTTGCCGGACTGTGCGGCCGCGTGCACGAACCGGTAGCCGGAGTACACCATGAGCGAGGAGCCGACGACGAGCACGGCCTCGGCCCGCTCGAGGCCCCGTATCGCCGCATCGACCCGAGAGCGCGGGACGCTCTCCCCATAGAACACGACGTCCGGCTTCAGTACCCCGCCGCAGCGAGTGCGCGAGGGAACCGCGAATTCGCCGAACGGCTCGAAGCGCCGGAGGAGGGCGCGAAGCTCGTCGGTGGCAGCAGATCGGGCGGGCGTTCGCAGGCGCGCCGTACGGAGCACGCGATTGCCGGGCAGCGGGCGGCATCTATGGTGCGCCCCGTTCGGGTGATATATATAGCCCACTTTCGCGGACGCGCTGTGGAGGCCCGGCTTCGCTGGCGAGCTTCGCGCACACTCATGAAGACACTGCTGATCGTCCAACACTCGGTCACGGGCGGCGCGTTGCAGATGGCGCGCGCGGCCGCGGCCGGCGCCGCTCGCGAATCGAGCGTCCGCGTACGCCTCGAAACCGCCGCCGAGAGCGGCCCGCAGTCGCTGCTCGACTCGGACGGATATCTGTTCGCATGCCCTGAGAACCTGGCGGCGATCTCGGGACTGATGAAGGACTTCTTCGATCGCAGCTATTACGCCGTGCTCGGGCGCATCGAAGGCCGGCCGTACGCGAGCCTCATCTGCGCCGGAAGCGACGGCACCAATGCCGCGCGACAGATCGAGCGCATCGCCACGGGCTGGCGGCTGCGCGCGATCGCCCCGCCTCTCATTGTCTGCACGCATGCGCAAACACCCGAGGAGATTCTAAGGCCCAAGACGATCGGTCCCTCCGACCTTTCGCGCTGCGAGCAGATTGGCGCCACACTCGCCGCCGGCCTCGAGCTCGGAATTTTCTGATCGACGAGGATGCGCCCGCGGCCTCGGGACCCCGGGGCGGCCCGCACCCGATGCTGGTATCGTGTGCGCCGATGCAAGTCCTCCCTGAGCGTCTTTCCCAGCGTCAGACCCATGCGGCCGATGAAGTGCCGGACGAGGCCGGTCCGCACGTCGTTCTCAGCGTCACGGAGCTGCGCAAAAGCTATTCGGAAGTGGTGGCCGTCGACCGGATCTCCTTCGAACTGCGCCGCGGCGAGGTGCTCGGCCTTCTCGGTCCCAACGGCGCGGGAAAGACCACCACGATCAACATGATCCTGGGAGTGCTCAGTCCGACCGCGGGCCGCATCCGCATCGCCGGCATCGACCTGGCGCGGCATCGGGCGCGCGCCCTGGCGCGGGCGAACTTCTCGGCCGTCTACGCTTCCCTGCCCGGCAATCTCACCGTCCGGCAGAACCTCACGTTCTTCGGGCTGGTGTACGGTATCCCGCATCTTGCCGAGCGGGTCGCCGGGCTGCTCGAGCAATTCGACCTGCAGGACCTGAAGGACGCCAAATGCGGCGTGTTGTCCTCGGGAGAGCAGACTCGCGTTGCGCTCGCGAAGGCGGTTCTCAACCGGCCCGAGCTGCTGCTGCTCGATGAGCCGACCGCCTCGCTCGACCCTTCCGCCGCGGACACCGTGCGCTCGCAGATACGCCGGCTCACGACCGAGGGAGAGTGCGGCATTCTCTGGACCTCCCACAACATGTACGAAGTCGAGGAGGTCTGCGACCGCGTGCTGTTCCTTTCCCATGGACGGATCCTGCTGGAGGGCGATCCGCGGCGGCTGCCCTCGGAGCACGGCGCCTCCACGCTCGAGGAGCTTTTCATCCGCCTGGCCCGCGAGCCGCTCGCCGACTCCCCGGGGCGCGCCGTTTGAAAGCCCGTCCCATCGCCGGCATCCTGCTGCGCCAGTTCTACCTGATCCGCGGCAGTCCGGTGCGCGCGCTGCCGATGTTCGCCTGGGTGGCGATCGACATCGTCATGTGGGGATTCATCACACGGTATCTGAACTCGATGAGCGCCGGGCGGTTCAACTATGTGCCGAGCCTGCTCGGGGCGGTGCTGTTGTGGGATTTCTTCACCCGGATCATGCAGGGCGTGAGCACGGCGTTTCTCGAAGACGTCTGGTCGAGGAACTTCCTCAATCTGTTCGCCACCCCGCTCACCACGCCGGAGTACATCACCGGACTCGTGCTGACGAGCATCGGCACCAGCGCCGTGGGTCTCGCCGTGATGCTCGTGCTGGCCTCGGCCGCGTTCGGTTTGTCGTTCTTCTCGCTCGGGCTCATGCTGATCCCCTTCCTGCTCGTCCTGTTCAGCTTCGGCATCGCCCTCGGCGTCTTCGCCAGCGGGCTCGTGCTGCGCCTGGGCCCGGCTTCCGAATGGCTCGTCTGGCCGTTGCCCGCGCTGCTCTCGCCCTTCGTCGGGGTCTTCTATCCGCTTTCGATTCTGCCGCATTGGATGCGGGACGTCGGGTTGTTGCTGCCGCCCTCGTACGTGTTCCAGGGCATGCGCGCGATCCTCGCGGGCCACGCCCTCTCGGCGGGCAGCCTGCTGCCGGGCGCGGCGCTCGCGCTGCTCGACATCGTGCTGGCGGGATACTTTTTCGCGCGGGTGTTCAAGCACGCCGTGCGCACCGGATTGCTGGCCCGGTACAGTGCCGAGAGCGTCTCCTGAGACGACCTGTGCAGCCTCGGTGCGGACGAGGCGCTCGACCGCGACGCGAACCTCCGCGCTGCGGGACCTGCGCGCGGCGCAGGAGGATTTCCTGTCGAAATCCCATGTCGGAAAAATCGGCATCCGGGTCGGGGACTGAGGCGCGTCATGCCCCTGGCCGATCGAGTCGCCTGTTGGCGGGAGGCGGCGCGGGCAGGAACAGTGCCGCGATTCCCAGAAGCGGCAGATACGAACACGCCTCGAACGCCGCGTCGATCCCGAAGTGCTCGGCCACCGCGCCGAGCAGAATCGCGCCGAGTCCGCCGAAACCGAACGCCACCCCAAAGAACAGGCCCGATATCAGGCCGGCCCGGTGCGGCAGCAAGTCCTGGGCGAAGACGAGGATCGCCGGGAAGGCGGAGGCGAGGATCAGGCCCGTGACGAAGCTCAAGGCGCATGTCCATCCAAGGGAAACATACGGGATCGCCAGGGTGAACGGGGCCACGCCGAGAATCGAGGTCCAGATGACCGGCTTGCCGCCGATCCGGTCGACGACCGGTCCGCCGATCAGGGTGCCCGCGGCAATGGCGAGGAGAAATACGAACAGGTACAACTGAGAGGATCGCGCTGCCAGGCCGAAACGATGTATGAGATAAAAGGTGTAATAGGTGCCGATGCCGGCGAGGTAGACGTACTTCGAGAACATCAGCACGAGTAGAACGATCAGCGTGCGCGCGACAATGGCGCCGGACACGGGCGGCTCTGCGTGTCGAAGTCGCCCGGAGACGGCCCCGGCGAGCGAGCGGTGGATGTCCGGGAGCCTCGCCAGGCGCAAGCACGACGCCAAGGCCAGGACGGTGGGGACGCAAAGCCAGGACAAGCCGCCCAGGCCGTGCGGCAGGACCAGCAGCGCGGCGAGCAGCGGCCCCAGGGCCGCGCCGGCGTTTCCTCCGATCTGAAAGACCGACTGCGCGAGCCCATGGCGTCCCATGGAGAGATCGCGAACGATGGGACTGGCGAGCGGATGAAACACGGAGGAGGCCAGGCCGATCAGTGCCGCCGCAAGCAACACAGAGCCGTAATCACCGGCTGTGGCCAGAGTCAGCAATCCGATCGACTCGAGCAAGAACGCGAGACAGAGCAGCCGGGGGGCCGGCCTTTTGTCGTGAAAGTGGCCGAGCCAAGGCTGGGGGATCGACGCGGTGACCTGGTAGGCCAGAGTGATGACGCCGATCTGGACGTAACTCAGAGCGAACGTGCTTTTCAACAGAGGATAGAGCGCGAGCAGCAGAGACTGCAGGGTGTCGTTGACCAGATGCGAGGCGCTGAGCACGGCCAGCGCGCCGATGTGGGTGCGCGGCGGCCCGGGGGCGGTCCGCACGGACGGGGCCGTTCCCGCGGCGGGGCGTGAAGAGCGGCTTGCATGGGGCGGCTGCGTCACCACCGGATCAGTCTAGAGAGCCGTCCGGATGCCTGTCTCGCTGCAATATGGCATGATACTTCGCGAAATGGGCATTCCGATTGCAGAATCCCCGGACCGTGCCGCGACTCGAGCGGACCGTGTCCGAGAGCCGCCCGTCGCGGTGGAGTCATTCGACTACCGTTCCGGCGAGGGGGTCGATCAGCACGGGCATTGCGCGTGCCAGCTGATCTACGCCGTTCAGGGCGTGATGGTGGTGGCCACGACGGCGGGGCAGTGGGTGGTGCCGACGACCCGTGCGGTCTGGGTGCCCGCGGGGGTCGAGCATTCCATCCGCATGGTCGGGCAGGTTCGGATGCGCACCGCGTACGTTCGCCCGGGAGTGGTGTCAGGCCTGCCGGAGCGCTGCGGCGTGCTCGCCGTGTCGCCGTTGTTGCGGGAGCTTCTGCTGGCGGCGGCCGCGATCGGCCCCGGCTATGGCTGGGATTCGCGCGAGGGCAGGCTCATGAGGGTGCTGCTCGATGAAGTCGCCGAGCTTCCCTCGCTGTCGCTCGGGCTGCCGTACCCACACGATCCCAGGCTGCGCATCATCCACGAGACCCTCATCAGCCGCTGCGACGATCGCACGACGCTGACGGCCTGGGCCGAGCACGTCGGGGTCGATCCCAAGACGCTGCACCGCCTGTTCCTCAAGGAGACGGGCATGACATTTCGGCAGTGGCGGCAACAGGCGCGGCTCCTGTCGGCGCTCGAGTGCCTGGCAAGGGGCGAGCGCGTCATAGACGTGGCCGCCATGGTCGGCTACAGCAGTCCCACCGCGTTTGCCACGATGTTCCGGCGTCAATTCGGCAAGACACCGAGCGAATATTTCGCGGCGCTGACCGGATGACGTCCGGCGCGCGCCTAAGCAGCTCGCGCAAACGCTACAATGACCGGGAGCGGGCGACACAGGAAGCACGAAGCGATGACCTCCCCAGCCGGCGACGCTGATGCCGGGCTTTCCATCCGGCGCGCGCGCGTCGACGACGCGCCGGAGGTGGCGCGGCTCGCGGGCGAGCTCGGTTACCCGGGCGCGGCCGATCAGATGCGCCAGCGCCTCGAGACGATCGGGGCCAGCTCCGATCACGCGGTGTTCGCGGCCGAGCGCGGCGCTTGCGCGGTGGGCGAGCCGGGCGCCTGCGCCGGCCGGTCCGCGGCGCCACTGCTCGGCTGGATCCACGTAGCGCGCCGGATCCTGCTGGAGTCCGGCGAATGCGCGGAAATCGTGGGGCTCGTCGTCGTCGTCGGCGCCCGCCGGGCTGGAGTGGGCCGGCGGCTCGTGGCGGCCGCCGAGCAGTGGAGCCGCTCGCTCGCCCTGCAGCGGATCGTGGTGCGCTCGAACGCGGTGAGGACGGAATCGCACGAGTTCTATCCGGCATTGGACTACGCGCTTGCCAAAAGTCAGCGCGTGTACGTCAAACAGTTAGGGTGAGCAGTTGCCGGAGCTTGCCCGCAAGGGTTATCTTGGCCGGCCTATGAGGGCATCGCTTCGTGCGCTCGCACTGGTGCTGGCAGGTCTGACCGCCGGCGCTCCCGCCCTCGCAACGGCGGCGCCGCCACCTCCCGCCCCTGCGCAGGCGGCGTCCGAGACTGCGGCCGCCGGGCCCGTGACCGGACTCGAGCTGCGGGGCGCGATCGGTCCGGCCACTGCGGAATACATCGTGCATGGCCTGCACACGGCCGCCGCTCGCGGCAGCCCCTTCGTCATCCTGCGGATGGACACCCCGGGGGGGCTCGGGAGCTCCATGCGGCGGATCATCAAGGCCATCCTGGCGTCGCCGATCCCGGTGGTGGGCTACGTCGCGCCATCCGGTGCGCGGGCCGCAAGCGCCGGCACCTACATTCTCTACGCCTGCAATGTTGCCGTCATGGCCCCAGCCACCAATGTCGGAGCGGCCACCCCGGTGACGCTCGGGGGCTCGGAGCCCGCCCCGCCGGCGCATCCGGCCAAGTCGGGCAAGTCGGCCCAGAAAGCCGCGGCGCAGCCGCCGGGGCCGCGGATGACGGCCGAGCAGCGCAAGGTTCTGAATGACTCGATCGCCTACATCCGCTCCCTCGCGCAGCTTCGCGGCCGCAACGCGCACTGGGCGGAGCAGGCGGTTCGCGGCGCGGCGAGTCTGCCGGCCGAGGATGCGCTGGCCAGGCACGTCATCGACTTCATCGCTCCCAACCTCAAAAGCCTGCTCGCGCAGTTGAACGGCCGCGAGGTGAGCGTGGGGGGCCGCGAGGTCAGGTTGGACACCGCGGGCGTACGGGTGGTGTGGCTGAAGCCCGGGCTGCGGACCCGGCTGCTCGCCGTCATCACCAATCCCATGATCGCCTACGGGCTGCTGCTGATCGGCCTGGGGGGCCTGATTTTCGAGGCCTTCCATCCCGGGGGCGTGCTGCCCGGGGTGGTGGGCGTGATCTCGCTGCTCGTGGCCCTGTTCGCCTTCCAGATGCTGCCGACCGATTTCGCCGGGCTGGCGCTGATCCTGGTCGGCGCCGGCATGATGGCCGCGGAATTCTTCGTCCCCGCGTATGGCTCGCTCAGCATCGGCGGGCTCCTTCCCTTCCTGGTCGGCTCCCTCCTTTTGTTCGATTCGGGCGTGCCCGGCCTGCGCATCAGCCGCTCCCTTAGTGGCCGGGTTGTCACCGGCTGGGGGGGTGTGCTCCCCTCGGTCGTGTTTATTTCTACCCCCGCCCCCTCCCACCCCCGCTCCCCCCGCCTCCCCGCGGGTGGCCAGGTGGCGGCGGTTTCCCGCCGTGACGCGTGTGCCGCGAGTGGCGCGTGTACCCCGTGTAACCCTTGTGCCCGCCGTCACACGCGTTCCGGGCACGAATTCGATTTCGCTGGGTGACGGGGTGGCCTCGGTGATCGCCTGTGCGGGGGTGTGGACGCTGTTCATGGC
>OFHJ01000608.1_pt1 | contig 12948 bp, 6 predicted proteins | sample 1522001 | NCBI WGS metagenome assembly OFHJ01 (sample SAMEA2464838, study PRJEB22497) | soil metagenome | biome: Grassland; feature: Farmland; material: Clay | place: Australia | collected 2013-02-01 | depth 1.2 m | reverse complement strand
CAGGTACTGATACAGCATTATGTTGTCCCCGGCAACCATGATATTCTCCTCGTACGTTGTGATCGCAGTCGGATTAATCTGAGGGCTTATCTCCCTCCACTGGATTTCCTGAACGATCGGAATGGTCAGCGTCAGATTCACGAACTCGCCGTTCATTTTCTGGAACCAGTACTTGGACTGATCCGGAGTGAGTGCTGCCGATCCATTGTTGTAATCATTCACAAGGCTCTGCAGGGACATGGCCTCAGTCTTGTTCTGGTATGAATTCGACGTGTTGCCATAGATCCAGTACGGAGTCATGTCAGACGGCCCGACGAAGGTGGACCCGTTTGTAGGCAGTGCTATTGGAGCCAGGTAGTCCGTGGGGTACGGGTAATCCGGATACCAGTCCTGGATGAATATCGGCATCGGGTTCCCGTTCGGAACGTCGTATGCATTCCTGACTATCCCAGTTACCTGCTGTATAGTCAGTTTAATGCCAGTCAGGTTGGAGACTGCACTTGCCCATACCGGCAGCATGCCTATATCTGAGGTCTTCTGCGTAAGGATAAATACCGGTATCTGGACCTGTTTGCTGTTGTACATTGCCTTTCCGCCTGAATATGTTATTCCGAGGTTATTGGACCCATTAAGGAAGTAGTTCCAGTATTGTTTGGCAAGCGTAGGACTGAAGTAAGGCACCGCCGAACCAGATGCATTCAGCTGAGCCGGTGACTGTGCATACAGCATTCCTGCTGGGAGTGCTCCCGCGAAGCTCTGTCCGAATTTTGTGTGGTAAATAGAGTTTCCCAGTTCGTAATTAAGGTAGTACTGGTCATTGAATGCATATGAAAGTGCTTTCCTCACATTCAGGTCAGAGAACAGATTTGAGGGCATATTGGCCTGAGAATCAATGTTCTTTGTCAGCATGGTTGTGTTAACATTGGCATTGAATGCGTACCACCATATCCCAAGGGATGGATATCCATAAGGCTTTGCCGCTCCACTGTTGTTCAGTGCCTGGACATCATTCCAGTTTGCTGTCGGGATGCTTGTTCCCTGAGCCTGTCCTGATTTGACTGCCAGGTAAGCCTGTGAAGGCGAGTTGATGTAGTTTATCACAATCTCGTGTATCTTCGGCTTGGGGTCCCAGGACCCTGGTGACGTGAATTCCGGATTTGCAACCAGAACAACCTGTGAGCTCGGGCTGATATATGCTATCTTATATGGCCCCGTGGCCAGTACATGGTTCTCCACATACTGGTTGTAATTCCCCGAATCTGCCTGCGACTGGTAGTTCTTGAATCCCTGCGGTGACCACTTTATCCCCGCACCATGTGCTTCAAGCCACTTTGCACTTGTAATCCATGTTCCGCTGGTTTCCAGTATCTGGAAAACAAGGGCTGCAGGCATTGAGTTCTGGAAATGGAATGTTATTGAGTTTGTATTGTTGTTCACTGTCATGTTGTTCGTGATGTTGTAGAATGTATTGCTTGAGAAATAGTCTCCCGGAAGCAGATACTGTGCCTGAATCCATCCCGGTGTCCCTGGTGATCCGCCGTCAAAGAGCAGAGTCCTGGTGAATGAGTACATTACATCCCATGCCGTAACAGGAGATCCATCCTGGAATGAGGCGTTCTGCCTTATCTGGAATGTAAAGTTCTGTGACGGCCTGAGGTGAACAGTGTATGTGGTTCCCCACGGGGTTGTCTCAGTGTAGTTCTTTGAGTTGTTGTTAACCATGCCGTTTGCCATTGACGGCACTGCAGTGGCGAGGGCAGGCAGGAATGAAGTTGCCGATGACTTGTTGAAAGTAAGCAGCCATTGAGCTGTGTTGTCCAGTATGCTGTATCCAAGAAGATCATAGTTGATAGCCGGGTCGAGTGTTGTATAACCTCCAGGTGCAACCTGATCGTTCACAAAGATGGAGTTGCTGGTTGGAGGCTGATAAAGTACCGCGTTTTTAAACACCGGCACATCAGTGTAGTAATTTGTGCTGTGAAGCCCCATGGATACGTTAAGCGCGCCTGTGGTTGTGTTGGCAACATCTGCAGTGTACGTTGTGACTTCTATCACATAGTACCCTTCCTTCATTCCACTCATGTTGAGAAGTGAAGATGAGGATGGAAGCTCATATACACCGGAACTCGAATTGAACGAATAACCAAGCTGTTCAGATCTCATGATGGATCCGTTAAGGTACAAATTGGCTGTCTGGCTGACAACCTGGAAACTCGAATTTGAAGGCTGTGTGAAATATCCTATCAGGAATGATGCATGTGAGCCCGGGGAAAAGACCGTGGTCTGATTGATCTCAGGCTGACTTGACCCGGACTGAACCAGGTTTACAAGACCTATCGATGAATACTGGTCCAGTGATGAACTGGTGGCTATGACCTTCACCATTGAACCGCTTCCCTCATACACTGAATTTCCAAAGTTGATTGTGTAGTATATGTAATAGGTTCCAGGGTGTTCATAAACGTGCGAAACAGATATGTTGGTAGTTCCGGAATAGTATATCTTAGTCTGTGTGTGGTCTCCAAAATAGACAGTCATGTCCTTGAATACTCCATTAGCATGCACTGTGAAATTATACGTGCTGCCCGTGGCTGTTGACGATGCAGCGCTGGCTACATTCGCGGAACTTCCCCGGGCCGTAGAATGACCGAAATTCAGTACGGCAAGTCCGGCGATTATGATGACCAGCACCACAATTACCGCAAGGAGCGCCCTGCTCCCTGAACCTCTCCCCGCTGGTGGTCCAGCCGGGCCAGGTACAATCGGATCTTTTGTATCTGTCATTTGTTATCATGGGGGTAAAAAGTTCCAATATATAAAATTCTGTTTTCGTTTCTATAATCCGAATATCGTTATAAACCAGTCAGTCAGAGAGAGGTTACGAAATAATATAATGCCGCCTATCCATGTAATCCCTGATTAACATGAGCATCAAATCAATTGACGGCTGGAATTTTGACAGAATACATTTTTCCTGGAAACCCTCCATGGAACCAATTGATAGCGTTAAAGACGGTGAGGAATTCGAGGTAAGCGTGCCGGATTCATCAACAATGCAGGTTAAGGAAGACTGGACTACCAGTGATATGGATCATCTGGATACCAGCAAATTCGATGGAGCAGTAGGCCCTGTTTACGTTGAAGGCGCCGAGGCCGGAGATGTTCTGGAGGTAGAAATCGTGGATATAAAAACCGGAAGATGGGGATGGACATCCATTCAACCAGACTTTGGCTTCATCAAGAAAAGGTTCCAGAACAGGCTGATCATCTGGAAGATACAGGACGGGGTTGCTTATACAGATGATGATTTTCTCAAAGGTGTCAGGATAGAGGCAAAACCGTTCCTCGGAGTTACAGGCGTAGCACCTGGGAGCGGGGAGTACGGCATGATACCGCCTCAGTACTTCGGGGGCAACATGGATAACCATCTTCTTGTCAAGGGTGCAAAATTGTATCTTCCGGTTCACCAGAAAGGCGCCCTCCTATCCGTCTCAGATCCACATGCTTCCCAGGGCGATGGTGAGGTTTGTGGGACGGCAATAGAGACAAGCGCCAATGTAACTCTCCGGGTGAGCGTCCTGAAGGGCAGGAATATGAAATTTCCCAGGGCTGTTTCACCCTATACAGACACTGATGAAAAAATCGTGGCTATGGGGATTGCCCCCGATCTTAAGGAGGCCGCATCAATTGCCGTCGACAGCATGATCGAGGAGTTGCAGACGAAAGGGTTTACCGATGAGGAGGCTTATGCCCTGATGAGCGTGGCTGGCGACCTCAGGATCTCCGAGGTTGTCGATGAGCCCAACTTTGTTGTATCTGCAACCATGGCTGCCAGGTACGCCAGAAGGGAGCGGGATTAACTATCCCGGAATCCCTCCCTTCCTGTATTTTACAAGTTTTACAATTTCCATCCAGAAAGATGACAGTACAGAGGCTGCAATGATCATCAGCCAGTCCGGAACCGTCAGGGAAGCTGTGCTGAGCAGCACCTGCAGTTCCGGAAATATTGTTATCACTGCCAGTGCCATGACCACTCCAACTCCCCAGAGAACTATTATCCTGTTTGAGAAAAACCCTTTCCTTAGAACAGGCTCCCTTTCCGTCCGCAGATTCTGTGCCAGGAAAACGTGTGAGAGGACCCATGTCGCGAATGCCGCCGTCTGTGCTTCTATTACGTTTCCGGTAACAAAGTAGGAGTACAGATAGATGAATGTCACAGCAACTACAAGCCCGGCAGATCCAAAGATTATGCCGGTCTTCATGCTTCTGCCCAGGAACTTGCTTCCTGTTCCATGGGGAGGCTGGTCCATTATTCCGCTCTCTCCGCGTTCGGAGACGAATCCACCCAGAGCCGCCACGTCCATGAACAGCTCGATGACAATGATCTGTATGGGTGAGAACGGAAATGGAATGGAAAGGAGCAGTGGAATTACAAAAATGGAGACAAGAGACATCTTCACCGTTATGTAGTACCTGACCCCCTTTCTCAGCGTGTGGAATATCTTCCTCCCCTCCCTCACGGCATCAACGATCGTTGAAAAGTTGTCGTCCATGAGGACCATGTCCGAAGCTTCCTTGGCCACGTCGGTCCCGCGTATTCCCATGGATATTCCTATCTGGGCTGTCTGAAGGGCCGGCGAATCGTTAACACCGTCTCCGGTCACCGCGACTATCTGGTCAAGCCCCTCCAGGAGTTTCACTATCCTGAGCTTGTCCTCTGATGTTATCCTGGCAAAGACCGAGACTTTTCCGAGCTCCTCACTGAGGAGATCATCATCCATGTCCTGCAATTGGGTTCCGGTGATCACACGCCCAGTGTGGTTTATTCCCACACTGTTCGCGATGGACCTCGCTGTCCGGGGGTGGTCTCCCGTAAGCATGATCACCCTGATACCTGCGTTCTGGCATCTCCTGATGGCGCTCTTTATTTCAGGCCTCGGAGGATCAACAAAACTTATAAGGCCTGCAAAAGTCAGGTCACGTTCGAGGCTTTCCCTCGTGTCCTCCGGATCGATCCCCTCCCTGAAAGATACAGCGATGATCCTTTCGCCCATTTCAGTCAGGTATTCAACAGATTCCAGTATTCTTTCACGGTCAGCATTTGTGATTTCCCTTGCCACATTGTTCTCATAGATCCGTGCGGAACTCTCAACCACAACTTCCGGTGCACCACTGACATATATCGCGTTCTCCCTGTCCTCGCGATAAATGTAGGATGACATCTTTATCCTGTTGTCGAAGCCGAATTCCTCGATGACTTCAAACCTCGATCGAAGATGGCCTATATCCGCACCTATTCTGTTTGCATATTCCAGAACTGCCACCTCCATTGGGTCCTTGTATTTTGACGACACCCGGATGTCAGAAAGGAGTGTGCCGGTGCACAGCACTCCTATGTCCATGAATTCTGTGGGCGGAACACTGGAACTCTCCTTCATTTCCCCGTTGAAGTATGTATGCCCGACGTTCATCCTGTTCTCGGTGATTGTGCCGGTCTTGTCGGTTGCAATCACGGTGACATTCCCAAGGGTCTCCGCTGCCCTCAGGCTCCTGACTATTGCATTCTTCCTCGACAGCGCGTAGGCACCCACTGCCAGCGTGACAGAGATGACGATGGGTAGCTCTTCCGGTACGGTGGCGAACGCCATCGAGAGTGCTGTTATTATCATCAGGTCCAGTGGCTGACCCTCGAAGTATCCTATCAGTGGTATTGACACGCTGAAGAATATTGCAACAAACGCCAGGATGAAGGCAAGCTTATTCATCGACTCTTCAAGGGGTGTCTCAGGCTCCTCAGCTTCCTCAACCAGCTGGGATATCCTCCCGATCTCAGTATTCCTGCCCGTGCCGGTTACTATCATCTTCGCGGTTCCCTGCACCATGAGTGTCCCGGAAAATACCATGTTGAAGAGATCCGCGATCTGGCTGCCCTCCGGAATCCTGTCATAAAACTTGCTTACTGGAAAGGATTCACCCGTAAGGGAGGATTCGTCCACTTTCGTGTTGTAGGAGTCTATGAGCCTCCCATCGGCCGGGATACGGTCCCCCGCGGAAAGAATAAGGACGTCACCGGGAACAATGTACCTGCTCTTGATTTCTGTTAATTTCCGGCCCCTGTATACCACGGAGGAGAGTGAGGTGAGAGCCTTGAGCGCTTCCATGGACTTCCTTGCCCTGTTTATGTTGAACACTTCTATGATGACCACCAGCAGGACAATGACTACGATGGTGAGGGAATCGGCAGGATTGCCTATGAAGGAATAGATGACGGCCACAACAACCAGTATTATGATCATGGGTTCCCGGATTTCCTCCAGAAGAACATCGAGGAAACCCTTCTTTTTTGCCTCGGTGAGCCGGTTCTGGCCGAACTGCTTCAGGCGTTTGTCTGCATCATCCTGAGTGAGGCCGCCCTCAGGATCAGTGTGAAGGGAGGATATGAATTCATGCAGCTCCAGGTGAGAAACTGCAACGGGATCTGCTTTATCTGTCATCAGAACAGGGAAATATGTTGACTCTGTTCATAAGGGCCATACCGAACATGTTATGAAACAGTTCGATATCTTTAAACAGGAGCATAAACCGCCACAATTCAACTCATTCCGCACTGTAAATTTTTCTTCCTTTCACGTAGGTCTCAAGCACCTTCAAATTGCGAAGTTCATTGAAGTCCAGGGTCATCGGGTCCATACCCACAACGATGAAGTCGGCCATGTTTCCCTCCCTCAGGGACCCGATTTCGTCATCCAGTACAGCCTTCGCAGATCCTTCCGTGTAAAGTTCTATGGATTTGCTTACGCTGAGCCTCTCATCATCTGTAACCTGCCCGAGTAAAGTCCCTTCCGATCTCCCCCTGGTTGCTGCTGCATAAACCGTTTCCCATGGATTCAGCGGCTCAACCGGGGAATCGGTCGACAGTGCCATGTCAAGACCTCTTGAAAGGAGTGTCCTGAAAGGATATGCCATCTTTGCCCTGGATCTGCCAATCCTGTCCAGGGTCCAGAAGTCTGTAATGATGAAATGTGGCTGCACCACGAGCATCGGCGATATCAACTCAAGCTCATCCATCTGGTCCTGCCTGATGAGTGATGCATGCTCGATCCTGTGTTTCCCCTTCAGCTTCCTGTACACTTCTATAACGTTGTCCAGGGCCTTGTCCCCTATGGCGTGTGTGGCAATGTGCAGACCTTTTTCCTCGGCTTTTCTTGCAAGCTCCAGCATCTTCGCCTGGCCTGTTATCTCAATTCCACGGTTGTCAGGATCATCCCTGTATGAGAACGAAAGCAGTGCGGTCTTGGTCCCCAGGGAACCATCGGCAAAGATCTTCACGCCCACCACCCTCAGCATATCATCATTCTCGAATCCCTTGAAGTTGTCAAGTTCATCCGCATTCAGGTAGGCCCTGACCCTCACGTTGAGGCTCCCCTCTCTCCTCATGCGTTCAAGGAACTTCAGGGACCCAAGTGAGCAGCTCACGAAGCCCACAGTGGTAACTCCCAGCCTCGCAGCCTCATTGAGTGCGTCTATCAGCATAGTACAGCTCTGGTCCTCCTCGCATTTCTCCTTTATGGCGCGGTCAACGTATTCGAATGCTTTCTCCCTCACCACTCCAGTCAACTCGCCTTCACTCATCTCAAGGTCGCCGGACCTGTGAAACCTGTCTTTCAGCTCGAGCATATCAATCGCCTTGGTATTCAGCACAGCAGAATGGAGGTCCACCCTGCTCAGGTACACAGGCCTCTCCTTCTCTATCTCTTCAATATCCATCCTGGTTGGCATCCTGTGCTCCTTGAACCTGTGCTCGTCCCAGCCATGCCCGATCACCCACCCCATCATGCCATGGGATCCCCTGATCTTTGCCTGCAGCTCAGTGATGGATGATACGCCTACGAGATCTATCTCGTTAAGGTACTCGCCAAAATTGTCCAGGTGCATGTGTGCGTCGATGAACCCCGGGAGGATCACCCTTCCCTTCAAATCAACAACTTCAGCGTCCTTTCCGGCCTTACTGCGCATGCTGCCCTCTTTTCCAAGAGCGGTTATTCTGCCGTCCCGGACAACCATCGCCTCGACATGCCCGATCGGATCAAACGATGTAAAAATCTTCGCGTTTGTAAAAATGGTGTCTGCCATTCTCCCCCTCTTATGAAAAGTACCTACTACCATATTAAGGCTTGAGGCTTAAGATGTAGGCTCAGAACAGTTTACTGGCGCCAGACCCTTATTCTCCAGACATAGAGCAGGCTGATGACGTAGTTCAACGGATAAGCCGCCAGGGCTCCGCCAATGTTTGCAATGACCGGGTTGATTCCAAAGTTGTAATAGATAAGCAACTGTACAATAATTCCAACAGCACTGCCAGCCGCGTATATCAGCTCAAACTTGATGAGCCGGATTAACAGGCCCACCCTTTCCCCGCCATGATTGCCCTCATTCCTCACAGTCCACCATTCATTGGCGAGGAAGCCGAAGGCAACACTGAAGAAGACTGCCGCAACATTGATCGGGATTATGTAGTAAACTCCGAATGCGAAAAGCCCCCATGCAAGGATTGCTTCCTCAAGGCCAAAGGATATTATGCTCACAGTGGAGAATTTTGATCCTCTTATGATGTTTGAAATCAGTACCCTGTACTTTCCTTTCTCCATGAGTATCATCTCCTCTTCGGCATGTTTGAGGACCCGACGGCGCAACTCAAAGAACGGCCTGCCATGGGCAATATTTATTGCCGCCCAAGCTTAAAAATGTTGCAACTCAAATATTCCATAACGTTCGAGTCAGCTGGAAGACTTTCCCGGCATAACTGCATTTAAGGCCTCTGCTATTTTGAGCATCTTGCTGTCGTCCCCGGGAGCTCCGCTCACCATCAGTCCAGTCGGAAGACCGCTGGCGAATCCTGATGGAATGGATATCGATGGGGCACCCACGACGTTGAAGAGTTCCGTGTTCCTGATCAGGCTTTCCCTGTAATTTTCCTCATTACCGATAACGTCAAGTATCCTGGGCGCGGTAATGGTGGTTGTCTGCGAAACGATGACATCGTAGTCATACATGACCTCGTTGAACTGGGCAACCATCTCCTTTCTCAGGGACAGTGCCTCATCATAATCGCTCTTCTCAATACCACTCCCAGACTGCAGAACATTCCTCACATCGGGAAAATAATCGCATGCGTGATCCTTCAGCATATCCTTGTGTGCTTCATACCCGTCCCTTGCGGACACAAGCCTCCTGACCCTGTTGCCTTCCTTCTCCAGAAGAGGTATATTGGCATATTCCGCCGTGGTCCTGCCACTCCCGGACCTGACTTTGTCGAGGAAGGACGAGAAATTCATATCACGCGATTCCCCGAGGATCCCGATCTTTATCCCGTCCGAGCTCCAGTCCATATCCTCTATGTTTGGGAATAATTCCCTGGCAACCCATTTCAGGGTCGTAAAGTCCCTGGTGATGAGGCCGGTTGTTTCCATTATGTCTGAGAATGGAATTTCAGAATCGCTCCTGGCATACATGTTTGACGGCTTGTAGCCAATCACGCCGCAGAGGGAAGCCGGGATGCGTATTGATCCACCTGTGTCTGTTCCCACGCCTACATCAACGTAGCCAGCCGCCACTGCAGCAGCCGATCCTCCCGATGATCCCCCGCAGATCCTGTCCATGTCGAACGGGTTCCTGCATGGCCCCATCACGGAGGATGTGCTGGTTGCACCGACCCCGAATTCATGAAGGTTTGTCTTCCCGGAAATTTCACCACCGTTGAAGAGGATTGTCTGGGCAGTTTTTGAGTGTTTATCGGCAACATGGTTGAGCATTACCCTAGAACCGGAAGTGCACCTCATGCCCTTTACCGGTATGGAGTCCTTTATCCCGAAAGTCATCCCGTTGAGGGAGCCTGAATCCCTTTCCTTCACCGATTCTATCGAAATGAAAGAGTTTGTAATGTCCCTTACACCCATGGCGATCTATCAACGACTGGACAATGATTAATTTTGTGTAATCTAGACAACCATGCAAAAAGGTGTTTAAAAGAAATAAAAAATAAAAAAAATTAGTTGTAGGAAAGGTAGTTGTAGAAGTAACTACCTGTTCCTGCAATCAGCGGGTTGTCGTTCCACTGAGTTATGGACTGTGAGTCCACGTGGGAGTTGACAACCCTGTTTACAACACTCTGGTATAGGTATATGTCCATGGTCATGTTCACCAGTTCTTCGTTCATCCTGTGGAAGTATTTCTCACGTACTGCCTGGTTGCTGGATGCTGTCGCGTTGTTGTAGTATGACTGCATGTCTGTCAGGTGCTGTGCCTGTGCTGCATATCCGAGGTTATTCGGATTGGAGAGGTTTCCTCCGCCCATCCATCCCGGAGACATGTAAGTCTGGAATGAAAGGGAGAGGGATGGATATGCAAGCGGCCCAAGGTTGGACGACGGAGTCGTCAGTGAAGGTATCCAGTTGCCCGGGTATATTGTCATCGGGTTCTGGCCATTCACGGACAGTGAAAGCCATTCCGGGAATGAAATCTTCACTATTGTCAGCTTGACACCGGGTATGACGTTCTGAAGGCTGGTCTGCCACGTGCTGATTGCAATTGGCGTGGAGAAATCATTCTTCAGGACGAATACAGGTATGTCAAGAGTCTGGCCGTTGTAAGTTGTAACTCCGTTTTGTACAGCTATGTTGACCTTGGCGGCATCACTGCTCATGAACTGGTCCCAGTACGTCTTCGCAAGCTGCAGGTTGAAGTAGGGCACATTTCCATTGGTCGTGCTGTTGAGGTCGGATATGCTCTGGGAGAATCCCATTCCCTGCTCCAGGAAGCCGGCGAATCTCTTGCCCACCTGAAGGTTGGGGTAAGCCGGGTTTCCGAGCTGGTGCGACAGGTAGTACTTGTAGTTGAACGAATACGCGAACGCCTTCCTTACGCTGTGGTTCGTGAACAGGTTGAATGGAAGGTTGGCCTTCGATGTGTATGACTTGTGCAGGAATGATATGTTTATGTTTGTGTTGAAGTTGAACCAGTATATGGCAGGCGTAACAAGGCTCAGTACCTTGACTTTGCCCTGGTTCTGCATGTTCACAACGGAGCTCCAGTCTGATGTCGGCATCTGGCCTGACTGGGACTGGTTGGACTGAAGCATCAGTGAAATCGTGGACGGTGAGCTTACGTAGTCAATGATTATCTTGCTTATCTTTGCCTTGGGGAACCAGGGACCCGGTGAAACGAAGTTCGGGTTTGATACCAGGACAATCTGCGATCCGGGTATGACGTATGCAATCTTGTAAGGACCGTCGGACAGCACATGGTTTTCAACGTATGTATTGTAGTGTGGTGCGTTTCCCTGCTGTTCATAGTTCTTGAATCCTTTCGGAGTCCATGTTATTCCTGCTCCATGCGCCTGCAGCCAGTTTGCGCTTGTCACCTGGCTTCCATAGTTGTCGAAAGTCTGGAACACAAGGTTCGGGGACTCAGGCTGCTGGAAGTGGAACGAGATTGAATTGGTCGCGTTGTCCACAGTCATGTTGTTTGTTATGTTGTAGAACGTGTTCGTCTTGAGGTAATTGCCAGGCAGCATCAGCGGCGCCTGTATGTAAGCGGGCGTTGTCGGGGAGCCTCCTGCGAAGAGCAGTGTCCTTGTGAGTGAATACATTACGTCCCATGCTGTCACCGGCTGGCCGTTCTGCCATTTTGTGTTGTTGCTGATGTAGAACGTGTAGTTCTCATAGGGCTTCAGGTGCACCGTGTACGAAACGCCTGAAGGTGTCATTTCGGTGTAGTTCTTTGTGTTGTTGTTGATCATGCCATTTGCAGTTGTTGGAAGCGCTGTTGCAAGCATGGGCTTGAACGTGTTCTCGCTCGATCCGTTAAACATGACAAGCTGCTGGTATGTATTCATCAGAAGCTCGTAGCTGACCGTGTCGAATACGGTTGCGGGGTCAAGCTTGGAATAACCGCCATTCTCAAGTTCGGCGTTAACAAGCACCGTTCCGCCGGTCTGTGTCATTACGCTTGCCTTCTGGAACACTGCAACATCGACATAGTATGTGGTGTTGTACTCATTTGCCTTGTCCAGAGCTCCCGTGGTGCTGTTAAGCATGGGTGCGGTCGTCGTTATTACCTTAAGCGAATACACTCCCTGTTTCAGGCCCGATACGTTCAGGAAGGAATTCCCCTCGTTGAGTATGTATCCACCCGCTGAACTGTTGAAACTGTATGCGTAGGTATCGTTCTTCACGACCGTTGTGTTCTGGATGATTGACACTTCCTGGGATATTACCTGGTAAGTCTTGTTTGCAGGCGGCGTGTAATATCCTATCCCGAAGGAAACGTGTGAGCCCGGTGAAAACACGTATGAGTTGTTCACAAGTTCACTCGATGACGAAGCCCTGTTCAATGTCAGAAGGCCAACGGACTCCTGGGGAGGCTGGGATGTCTGTGTAGCTTCAACGGGTATCAGATTGTTCGCTCCCGAATAAACCGATCCGCTGTAGTTCACCCTGTAATATATAAAATAATTTCCAGGTGCATTGTAAACGTGTGTTACGTTTAGGTCAGTAGTTCCATTGAAAGCAAATGTGTGAGAAGAACCGTCCCCGAAGTAAACCTGTACCGAGGAGAAATCCTTCTTCGTGTTTAGCAGGAAGCTGTAGGCACTGCCTACACTGACTACCTGCTGTGCGTTAGTGACCGAAGGTGTCGCTGTGTTGTTTCTATTATGTGTTACTATTGCCAGTATCGAAAGACCTGAGACTATTACTATTACGGCCAAAATGATGGCCAATCTCTTCTTCCTGTTTGGATTCCCGTGGGAAAGTACTGGCTCGTTACTAGAGTCGTTTTTTTCCATAGTATTTCACCAAACAAAATCGGAGAAACATAATACCATTCAATAAGTAATTTGTCCTCAAAACAAATTTTTGGTATTTTACTCATTAATTTAAATACTATATC
>OFHJ01000607.1_pt1 | contig 12954 bp, 10 predicted proteins | sample 1522001 | NCBI WGS metagenome assembly OFHJ01 (sample SAMEA2464838, study PRJEB22497) | soil metagenome | biome: Grassland; feature: Farmland; material: Clay | place: Australia | collected 2013-02-01 | depth 1.2 m | reverse complement strand
GGCCAACAACGTACCATCCAACACCTCGGATCCCGGTTTCTGGCAGCACATGGATACCTTTACCGTCGGACTTGGTGTGCAGGGAACCCTGGCCTACCCGGGTGCACTGACCGGCCTTGAGGCCGGGACCACCGCCTGGCCGAAACCCTGCTCGGGTTGCCTGCAAACAAACATCGACGATCTCTGGCATGCCGGAATCGATGGTCATGGGGCATACCTCAACGCGCAGAACCCGACTGAATTCGCATCTGCCATGGGTCAGGCGCTTGGCGAGATCAGTTCGCGCGCCGGGTCCAGCGCCAGCCTTGCCGCCAACTCGACGCAGCTGAAGACGGGCACCGTTGCCTACCAGGCACTGTATTACACCAACACCTGGGCTGGGAATCTCGATGCATTCGCCATCGACCCAAACACTGGGGCCATCGCCACCGCGCCAACATGGAGCGCGGCAGCACAGATGCCAACCTGGAAAAACCGAAACGTCTGGACTGACAACCCTAACAACTCAGGCTCGGCCAAATTCATCGCGTTCAACCAGCCGTCAACCCTGACGGGAGCCGAACAGGTGGCGCTCGGCGCCACGCCCACCGCGCAGCAGTCAATGATCGACTACCTGCTCGGCGATGCCAGCAACGAGCAAAAGAATGGTGGGACCTACCGCAACCGAACCACTCCGCTGGGCGACATCGTGCACTCACAGCCCGTGTACGTCGGCGTCCCAGATCCCAACACCTACTACGGCATGACGTTTACCGGTTCCAGCAGCTACACAACGTTTGTGGACACCGAAACCACTCGCGAACCAGCTATCTGGGTCGCGGCCAACGACGGGATGCTGCATGCTTTCGACGCGAACAGCGGCGCGGAAGTCTTCGCCTACCTGCCAGCTGCTGTTATATGCCCAGACCCAACAGCAACATCCTGTTCCAGCACGAGTGGGATCAGCGAGCTGGCCAGTGCTGGCTACGGGAGCGGCATACCCCATCAGTACTTTAACGATGGTCAGCTGACCGTGGCCGACGTCTATCTGGGAAGCCATACCGGATGGCAAACGGTGCTGGTTGGCACCACGGGGCGTGGCCCGGCCGAGGCAATTTATGCACTGAACATCACCAACCCGGCAAGCCCTACCCTCCTGTGGGAGCGTTCAGCCAACGACGGGCAGTCATACAGCAACTACATCGGCCAGATAGTTGGCAAACCCATCATCGCACAAACCGCCGATGGGGTATGGTCGGTGCTCATCGGCAACGGCTATAACAGTGCGGCAGGAACGGCGGCACTTCTCCAGTTCGATATCGCAACGGGAAGCCTCACGGTGTACCCGACCAATTCCGCCACCGACAACGGACTCGCGGCCCCCGCGGTCTGGCTAGGAAGTCCATCAAATGGCGTCAGTACCACCGCGTATGCCGGAGACCTGGATGGGAAAGTCTGGTCGTTCGACCTTACTAATCCCGGAAGCAACGGTACCTTGTTGTTCACCGCCACCAACAGTGCAGGAACGCCGCAACCAATTACGGCCGGCATGTTGGCAGGTGAGAACCCGACAACCGGAAACATCTGGCTGTTTTTCGGTACGGGTCGCTATCTGAGCACCGCGGACCTCACCGACACCAGCGTCCAGACCTGGTACGGGATCATCGTTAAGGCCGGTCCCAGCGAGCCATCTACCCTGGTCACCAACCTCGTGAACGGCCGGAGCGCGCTGGTCCAGCGGTCCATTATCGCCGAACAGGAGCCCAACCCCAGTGCGACTCCGGCCGTCCTGGGTCTGCGCGCGATCTCGACTCCGACCGCGGGCGACATGACCGGCAAATCAGGATGGTACATCGATCTGGTCTCGCCAACTCTCGGGGACCAGGGTGAACGGATGGTCACACCCAATCAGTTCCAGGGAAGCCTGCTGCTCGGCACCACGCTTATTCCGGAAGGCTCCGATCTCTGCAATCCATCGGGGAGCGGCTGGGTGATGGCGATCAATCCATTTACCGGAACCAACCCGACCTCGCTATTCTTTGATGCGAACGGGGATGGGGAATTTACTTCGGCGGACGAGATCACCGTGAACGGGACACCGATGGCCGCCGCTGGCCTAGGCTTCAATTCCGTGCCCAATAACCCGATCTTCGTGGGCAACACCATGCTTATGAGTTTCCAGAACGCCACCACCAGCAGCATTAAAACGGCCGGTACGGTCGGATCGATCAGCCGTGTCTCCTGGCAGGAGCTTGTCAACCCGTGAGATCACTATGAACCCGCCAAAAACTCCTTCTGCACGCTTGCGTCAAGCGGGCTTTAATCTGATCGAACTGATGGTGGTGTTGCTCGTCGTGGCCATCCTTGCCGCCGTGGCCTACCCCGCCTATACCAATTACTTGACGCGATCCAGGCGGGCCGCTGCCGAGGCCTGCCTCTCCAACTACGCAACCTACATGGAGCGCTACTACACGACCTATATGCGATATGACCAGGCCGGCAGCGGCGGCAAAGCCAATACCTTGCCGACCCTGGATTGCGCCACCAGCCAGAACACCGGAGCGTACTACAGCTACAAATTTGACCAGACTCCGACCCAATCAACCTATACCATCGACGCGGTCCCGGCGGGCGTACAGCTATCGAACGACACCGAGTGTGGGACACTGACGCTGGACCAGACCGGACAGCGCGGCATCACCGGCACCGGCACCGTATCGGAGTGCTGGTAAAAATCTTCTATTGGACAACGTGTCTCGTCAATTCCGCAGATGCTTTTTGCCCTGCGTAAACGAGAGCAACATATCCAGCAGCAGCAGCCCTGTTCCTACCGTAATCGCGCTGTCTGCCACGTTGAAGGCGGCGAAGTGCCAATTCCCGACATAGAAATCGATAAAATCCACGACAAAGCCGCGAGTCAATCGATCCAGAGCATTTCCAATGGCGCCGCCCATGATCAGGCACAGACCCACAGCCATCAGGGTTTGCCCGCGTGGATTCCGAAAGAACCAGATCAGTATTACAAAGCTCACGACCGCGGCAAACGCGACAAAAACAGCGGCCGGGGCATGATCAAACGTGGAAAACGCGGCGCCGGTATTGTGTCGGCACACCAAATTGAGGTGCGGGATAAGCGGCACCACCTGGTCCAGGGTCAGTTCTCGCTGAATCAGCCATTTTGTGATCTGATCAATCCCGATTACGAGCAAGGTCGCCAGTAGCCACACGCGGTTCTTTTGGAACATTGCAGTCATGGCTCGGAGCGATCAGACATGGAGTCGCTCTTCACCCACCCCTGAAACATTCTCGACACATCGCCCGCACAACTCCGCGTGTTCCGTATGGATACCGATATCGGGACGACGATGCCAACACCGCGCGCATTTGCGGTGTTCGCTCCGAACCGCGGTAACCCAAATCGATCCACCCTCGTCCGTCAGGATCTTGGTACCTTCTGCCCCTTCGGACAGGGATTTTACTGACGCTTCGGAGGTGATGAACCAGAAACGAAGCTCGTCGCCTAGCATCTGCAGCGCCTTCAGCATGGCTCCGTCGGCGTAGACGCACACCTCGGCATCAAGGCTTCCCCCAATCTCGCCCGCCACCCTGAGGTCTTCCAAAAACTTGTTAACCGCATCCCGTGCCCTACGCAGTAATAACCATTCGCCGCCGGTGAGCCTCCCGCCGCCGGCGATGTTTTCGGGGCCCTCGTACCATACCTGCGCAAATATGGATTCCGTCCGGTCACCCGGCAACATCACCCAAGCCTCGTCGGCGGTAAACGACAAAATCGGGTTGATCCAGCGTACCAGCATTTCGGCAAGCTGAAACAACGCGGTCTGGGCCGAGCGGCGACCCAGACTATCGGCTGACATCGTGTAAAGACGGTCTTTCAGCACATCGAGATACAGCCCTCCCATGTCCACAACGCAGTAGTTGCGCAGTTTCTGATAAACCACGTGGAATTCGGCTGCACAATATGCGGCGATGATGGCCTGCTGAAGTTCCATCGCCTGATTAATTGCCCAACGATCCATGCTCAATAGGCTGCCGACGTCCACTGCATCGCGCAGTGGCTCGAAGTCATGAAGATTTCCCAGCAGGTAACGCAGGGTGTTCCGCATGCGCCGGTAGGCATCGCTGGTGCGTCGCAGCAACTGCTCGGAAATAGCGATTTCACCGGAATAATCACTCGACGCGACCCAAAGGCGGAGTACGTCCGCACCCAAGGTCTTGGTAATCTGCTGGGGAGCGACCACGTTTCCGACGGATTTGCTCATTTTTCGCCCGGATTCATCCACCGTAAATCCATGTGTAAGCACCGCACGGTACGGGGCCGCGCGCCGCATGGCGACAGAGGTGAGCAGGCTGGACTGGAACCAGCCACGATGCTGATCAGAGCCTTCCAGATAGAGATCCGCTTGCGGAGCCAAGCCGTTTTCGTCCAAAGCTGACTGCTCAGTCGCCTCGAAGGCGCACTGATGCGCGCATCCCGAATCGAACCAAACGTCGAGCGTATCCGTGCATTTCACGTAACTGGACGCATCGACCGCGTTCAGCCAGTCTGAAGGTTCAGATTGGAACCACACCTCTAATCCTTCAGTCTCGATGCGATCGGCAACTTTGTAGAGTAGCGCAACCGAATCAGGGTGCATCATCTGGTTCTCCCGATGCACGAACAGGGCGAGTGGAACCCCCCATGTGCGTTGCCTCGAGATGCACCAGTCCGGACGCTGCGTCACCATTGCCCGCATCCGTTCCCTGCCCCAACTTGGAATAAAGCGGGTCTGGTCGATCAAACGGATCGCCTGATCCCGTAAACCGGCAGCGTCCATCGACATAAACCATTGCGGTGTAGCCAAGGTCACGAGCGGTGTTTTATGGCGCCAGCAATGAGGATAGCTATGCCTGACGGATTTCTGGTGAAGGAGGGCTCCCGCATCCTCGAGAGCGCTAAGAATCGGCGCTTCCGCCTTTCGCAGATGCAGTCCCCCGACCACGGGGGTTCCGTCGAGAAATCGGCCATCGGCACCAACTGGATTTTCGATCGGAATGCCTGCTGCAGAACAAGCGGCGTAATCTTCCGTACCGTGGGCTGGTGCGCTATGGACCAGCCCGGTGCCATCATCGACCGTGACATCGTGACTTGGTATCAGCGGCACCGACCGCATCGCAAACGGGTGGCGCGCCTTCAGACCTACCAGTTTCAGTCCGGTGGTACGCCCCAAGATCGCCGGCCCCGGCCCTCCCCAGCGTTCCGCGCACTGTTCAAGCAGGGCAGCTGCAACAATCAGTCGCCGACCTTCGAAATGCGCCAAAACATACTCGATGTCTGGCGCAACCTGAATAGCCTGGTTCCCCGGAAGTGACCATGGGGTCGTCGTCCAGATGACGAAGCCAATATCATGACCGGCATCGGTAACATGAAAACAACGGGCAACCGCTACCGAATCCTCGGCACCGAAAATCACATCGACCGCCGTGGAGGTCTTGTCGGCGTACTCAACCTCAGCTTCCGCCAGCGCAGAGCTGCAATCCAGACACCAGTGAACTGGTTTAAAGCCGCGAACGATATGTCCGTTCTGTACGATGCGCGCAAGAACCCGCAGCTGCTCGGCTTCATATGCCGGCTGCATGGTGAGGTACGGATGGTCCCAGTCAGCCAACACCCCGAGCCGCTTGAAGTCCTCTCGCTGTCGCCTCACCTGTTCCGAGGCGTATTCGCGGCACTTCACGCGAAAAGCGGGAGCGTCGATTTTCTGGCCCACCTTCCCGAACTTCTTCTCGACCTGCAGTTCGATGGGCAATCCATGACAATCCCATCCAGGCCTGAATGCCGCATCGCGACCGTCCAACCGCATGGCCTTGACCATCATGTCCTTGAGCACCTTATTGACCGCGTGCCCAATGTGAATGTCTCCGTTGGCGTAAGGAGGGCCATCTATCAGCCAGTACGCTGGCCGATTTGCACAGGCCTGCCGGACCCTTTCATAGACGCTCTCATATTGCCAGCGCTCAAGAATTTCCGGCTCACGCTTGGCAAGGTTCGCCTGCATCGGAAAATCCGTATGCGGAAGATTGAGTGTTTTGCGGTAGTCGCTCACGATCGTTGCTTTCGTCTTGTTCTGGTAGTTACTCTAGGCGCTGCATCCACTAAATCTGTGGCTGTCCTGCCCTCGAAGTGTTTTCGATCCGCTTCTGAATATGCAACGCGAGACCCCTCTTACGGTTGGCTTCACACACCCGTGCCCAGCAATTGATGGGCATGTTCTGCGTCCTCACGCATCTGTCGACTTAAAGCATCAAGCGTCTCGAAGCGCTGCTGAGGTCGTATGAAAGCTTCGAATTCTACCTCCATAAGCTGACCATACAGATCCGGCTGTCCACCAAAAACATGGATCTCCAACAAACAGCCATCGCGTCGGTTGAGTGTCGGCCGTTCTCCCAGACTGGCTACTCCAGCAATTTTCTGATGCCCCTCCCAGCTGGCGCGTACCGCGTAGACGCCATGACGCAGCGCTGTCGGTCGTTTCCGATGAATATTGGCGGTAGGCATACCGAGTGTGCGTCCGAGTCGCAATCCGGAACGAACCCTTCCGAACATACTGTAGGAACGACCGAGCAGAAGACGGGCAGCGGTCAGGTCACCTGCCTCGAGGACGGTGCGAAGACGGGTCGAACTGACTCGGTCGTCGCCCTGTACCACTGCCTCCACAGAGTGGACCGAAAATCCTCGATCGGCTCCTGCCTCCTTCAGAAATGGCGTGTTGCCACGCCTTTGGTACCCGAAGCGGAAATCCTCCCCAACGACGACAGCGCGAGCATTCAGGCCATCAATGAGAACCTGATCGATGAACTCCTCCGGTCGCATCTCCGCAAGACGTTGATCAAAGCGCAAACAAAGCACACGATGCATGCCGACCTGATCCAGAGCACTCAGCTTTTCCCTCAGCGTGAAAATGCGCCGGGGCACCTGCTGGCGAAAGAAATACTCTCGTGGATGTGGTTCGAAAATCACAGCCGTAGGCACAAGGTGGTTTTCAATCGCAACGGCCAACGTCCGTTCCGCAAGCGCCTGATGACCTAGATGCATGCCATCGAAGTTGCCGATCGTGGCAACAGCCCCCCGCTCATGCGCGGGTTTCAGGTTGTAAACACCGCGAATCAATTCCATCAAGAAGGTCGGAAGCAGGCCGCGCTGGAAATAGGAAAGTCGGGTTTCGCTGTCATGACGGAGCGAATTATAGGGCTTGTTTACCCTCAGTTGCTTCGGTTATCTGCCGGAAATGTCGCGGACGCATGCCCACCAGCCATAAAACGGCAAAGTAGACGGCGGCCCCCAGGCACACCAGTTCCAGCAGTCGTCCTGCCCGGGCCAGACTGCCCAGACGCATCCATGTATCCAGTCCCCCCTCCAGCCAAAGCAACAGCCCGCCCATCACCGTATTCGCCACTGCCAATCGAAGGCCAAGCATTCGCCAACCGGAACGAGGCTGATACACCGAATCGCGGCGAAGTCGCCTGAGCAATAGCCCACCATTGACCCATGCATTGATCGAAGTTGACAGCGCCAACCCCATGTGCGGCGCAGGAAACCCCGACAAAAGCATCGCACCCACTAGAACAACACTCATCAATATGCCAACACTCAAAGCGATGACACCATATCGAACGGGAGTCCTTGTTTCCTGTCGCGCATAAAAACCCGGAACCAGGATCTTGACCAGCGAAAACCCCATGAAACCGAACGCAAATCCGATAAGACTCCATTGCGTCATGCGGACATCGTGGGCGTTAAACCGGGCATGCTGGAATAGCGTGGACACCAACGGACCGGAAAGCACGGCTAAACCAACCATCGCCGGCAGTCCTATAACAAAAATCACCCGCAGGCCCCAGTCAATCGTGTCACTGAACGCGATAGTTGACCGCTTTACATGATGGGCTGAGAGGCTAGGCAAAATAACTGTTGCGAGCGCAATTGAGAACAGACCCAGCGGAAACTCCATCACGCGATCCGAGTAGTAGATCCAACTCACGCTGCCGGTGGCCAGAAACGAAGCGATCACGGTATCGACAAGAAGGCTGATCTGTGACACCGACGAACCGAAAAGAATCGGCACCATCAACTTGACAATGCGGCGCACCAAAGGATCTCGCCACGCCCATCTCGGTCGTGGCATAAGCCGAAGATGGGCCAGTGATGGCAACTGAAAGCCAAGCTGCAGTACGCCGGCAATTAGTACCGCCCATGCAAGCACGGAAATGGAGCGCCTGTCTGTCAGTACCGCGGCGATCATGCACACGTTGAGGATGATCGACGTGGCAGCGGGAATGGCAAATTTCCCGTGGCTGTTGAGTATGCCGGTGACCAACGCCGTCAGCGAGATGAGCATCAGATAAGGGAAGGTAATCCGCAGCAAGTGGACTCCCAGATCGTGCTTGGCGGTATCGAAACCGAAGCCCGGCGCGAATAGAACCATCAAAAACGGTGCGCCAGCTATTCCGATAATCGTCACCAGCGCCAACACGCCACCTAGTGTTCCGCTGACAACATCAACTAGATGTTGCTGCTCTTCATGTGAGCGTTCTGCTCTGGCCTCGCTAAATATCGGAACAAAGGCTTGCGAGAATGCTCCTTCGGCAAACATTCGCCGCAGCAGATTCGGTACTCGCCAGGCAACCAGAAAAGCATCCATGCCCGAACCGGCACCGAAGACGCTTGCGATAAGCATGTCGCGTACAAATCCAAGCACTCGCGATGCCAGCGTCATAACGCTGACAATCCCGGTCGATTTAAAAAGTTCGCGCGACATGCGTCAGCGAATGCGCGCTAAATAAAAGCGCAAGTGCCGGCATACGAACAAGTTGGAAGTCCCAGTCGTTCGCCATTTTTCGAATTGACAGAGCATGTATCGCGCGAAGATACTATTTATCTTTACCCATGTCAGTGACACTGGAGTCCGCGTTTTGGCAAATACCCTTCAAGCTCGTAAGCGAGTCCGTCAGGCTGAAAAACGCCATACAGACAATGTGGCGCGCCGCTCAATGTTGCGCACCACCATTAAAAAAGTCGTTAAAGCGATTGATGCAGGCGACAAGGCTGCTGCAGAAACCGCGTACAAGGAAATGGTTCCGGTATTGGATCGGTATGCCAACCGAGGGCTCATTCACAAAAATAAAGCAGCCCGTCATAAAAGTCGGCTGACCGCTCACATCAAAGCGCTCTGATCGGGTAGCGCACGCCAGTGCGCTTTATCCAGATAATCATTGAATAGAGATGGTTCGCTCTGCTGCCGAGGTATCGTCATACAGCCGAACGGCGCGTTCCTGTTCACCGGTATCGGCTCTCGACGAACGTTGACAGTACAAGATTGTCTCGGTGAATCAGTTCTTCGTCCCCGCGATACCCCAAAAGGACCGGTAATTTAGCACTTGTCTGACCACGTATGCGCTCCGCTTCGGCGGCGCTGTAGTTCACCAATCCACGTGCGACCTCGTGGCCGTCCGGATCGAAACATCGCACCAGATCTCCACGCAGGAAATCCCCCTCGATTCGGATGACACCGACGGGTAGCAGACTACGCCCGGATTCTTTCAGGACCTTCGCGGCTCCGGCATCAATATGCACGCTGCCGCGCGCTACGTGCTGATGTGCTATCCAGCGCTTTCGAGCAGCCATTGTGTCCTGCCGGGACGTAATAAGCGTGCCTACAGGCTCACCAGCCGCTATACGCAGCAATACATCAGGCGTGCGTCCGTGCGCAATGATCGTAGCGGTGCCGGATCGTGCAGCCCATTGTGCCGCCTTTATCTTGGTAACCATGCCTCCCTTGCCCAACAGCCCACGACTATTTCCCGCCATAGACACAAGCTTAGGATCGTCAATGGCGACTTGGGAAATCATCTCCGCATCAGGGTAATCACGAGGATCCGACGCATAGAGGCCGTCCTGATCGGTGAGAATGACGAGCAGATCGGCGTCTATGAGGTTGCAGGTGAGCGCCCCAAGGGTATCGTTGTCGCCGAAACGAATCTCGTCCGTCGCAACCGTGTCGTTTTCATTAACGATCGGGATAACTCCAAGAGCGATAAGCGTTTGCAAGGCACCTCTGGCGTTGAGGTATCGGGCCCGGTAAGCGATATCATCGTGGGTCAGAAGAATCTGCGCTGTTTTTAACCCATGCGCGTTAAGTGCTGATTCATAGGCTCGAACAAGACCCATCTGACCCACTGCGGCGGCGGCCTGCAGATCCCGCAGTCGTTCCGGTCGCTGCTTGTATCCCAATCGCACCATGCCCTCCGCCACGGCACCTGAGGAAACCCATGCAATTTCTTTTCCTTCAACTCTTAATTTTGCGAGCTGACTACTCCAATCACCAATCGCATCGCTATCGAGTCCTTGACCAGACGCGGTAACCAAGGAACTACCGACCTTGATGACCCATCGGCGACTATGAGCTAGACTCTTCCGGTCCATTTCGTGAGTCCTCACTGTTATCAACTCGGAGTCTCTGCTGCTCTTCTGCATTGCGCGCCTCCACCTGCTCCATCACGTCTCGGCACAGCGCTTCGAGTCCATTACCGGTCACCGAAGAAATCACATAATACGGAGCTGTCCAAGTGAGTTGCTTGAGCACACGATGCACCACTTCATATGCATCCTCTTCCGGCATGAGGTCGGATTTTGTAAATACGAGCCATTGGGGATGCTCTTCAAGCCCATGCCCGAAAGCTTCCACTTCCTGCAAAATGCCGCGTACACGATCGACTACATCGGTGCCGTCAGCGCTGTTGAGGTCGACTAAATGCAGCAGCAAGCGAGTACGTTGAAGATGTTTTAGAAAACGCATCCCGAGACCCGCGCCCTGCGCAGCACCCTCAATAAGGCCTGGAATATCCATCATTACAAAGCTTTTTAACGGCCCCACGTAAACCACGCCAGGCTGTGGGTACAGTGTGGTAAACGGATAGTCGGCAACCTTAGGACGCGCCGCGGATACCGCGGAAAGCAACGTTGACTTGCCTGCATTAGGCAATCCGAGTAACCCAACGTCGGCAATCAGTGACAACTCGAGGTAGAGATCACGATGCTCACCTTGCGAACCTGGAGTCGATTTTCTGGGTGCCCGGTTTATGCTGCTCTTGAAACGCGTGTTACCCAGACCATGAAACCCCCCTGCAGCCAAAGGCAACCGTTCCTTGGCGTAAACGAGTTCTCCCAAACAACCACCGCTTTCGACATCAATCACCTTTGTCCCCAAAGGCAGTGGGATAACCAGGTCGTGTCCATTTGCCCCCCGCCGGTTAGCGCCACTGCCGTTGGATCCGCGACCCGCACGGAAAACGCGGTTGAATCGTAAATCCGCTAACGTATTAAGGTTCGGATCGCCCACTGCGATAACGCTACCGCCATCGCCGCCATCACCGCCTTCAGATGCGCCGCGGAAAGCCCCAGCCCATTCAGCTGCTTCAGGAAGCCAAACTGCGCGAAGATCAGAAAATAGGTATATGTACCCGCTACGAGTACAATTCCCTGCCAACCGCTGCTGCGGCCGGTCCGCGGCTCCGTTCTGTGCATTCCATTACTCGGCAAGAGCGATCCAATCCCTGCGCAGTCCGACCCATTGGACGGCCGCAAACGTTGCATCCGTCAGCGCCACTGCAATCCACGCCGGCTGCATGATGCCCCTGGCGACCTCGGCACACACAAATACGGCAATCGCCGTGCGAAACAGCGCCGTAATCAACCACTGGGTGCGCCAGCTGGCGGAGCCCAGCGATTTCGCCAGCCCCGTGCCGGGAACCACCAGGTAGCTGAACCCCACGCAGAACACGAAAATCCCCACGTAGCTCGCGTAAAACAGCGGCTGCGGATTCCGCGTGATCCCCATCAGCCGCAGCGTGAAGGCCGGGGCAAACACCAGCAGCAGTCCGGTACTCGTATCGCAAAGCCCGGCAGCGTAGTGATACAGAAAAATGGCCGTGCGCGGCTTCATCAGGAAAGCACCTCCGCCGTGCGCGCCGGAACCTCACGCCCGCTCTTCGCGCTCTTCTCCGCGGCGCGGCTCTGCATCCGCCGCGTGAGCCGGTAAAGCCAGTTGATGGAACCGGCCGTCATCCCTATGCCCAGCACCAGCCGCAGCCAGTAGATCGCATTCCGCAGCGGCCCCGGCACCATCGTGAAGACCGGATGCGCGCCTTCGATCCAGCCCGTGTAAAACATGATCGCAACGTAGGCGAAAGTCCCAAACTGCCAGGCCCAGAAGGCCCAGCGCGAATCGAAAACATCGCCGTCCTCGCCCAGCATCATCACCAGCAGCAGGATCAGCAGCGTCGTCACGAACCCGGCCATCGCCATCAGCGAGTGCCCCACAAGGCCATCGGTAAATTTAAAGCGGTCCAGCACGCCGGGCAGAAACAGAATCCATCCCGTCACCAGCAGCATGGCCCACCACGCGTAAGTCGCCAGCAGCCAGATGCGCGCCACCGGCCGCCACACAAACGCCCGGTAATACTTCGGGATCAGCGGCGCCCACACCAGCACGGTCGCCAGCCCCATGTACTGCGCGGGATTGCTGTTGCTGGCGTCAACGCGCCCCAGGCTGATGCACAGCACCGACTCCAGCGCAAACACAATCCAGCAGATTTTCAGCCAGCGCGTCGGCTCTTCTGTGCGTTTTGTCACTCCGTACGGCACCAGAAACAAAATCAGAACTGTGACGAGTACAGATTCCAACTGGCTCGCGCCGGTCGGTCCGCCCGTCGCCGGATTCACCGGAGGATAAATATTCGGATTGCACGCAATGTAAATCAGGAACGGGATCACCAGCAGCACCGCAAGGCCGCCCAGCTTCGCCGCCAGCCCCATCATCGACGCGCGCGCCTCGCGCCAGCCCCGCGCCAGCGCGATCACGAGAATGCCCCACAGATAAAGGATGGACGCCGGAAAGAAGACGCGCACATAGCCCGTCC
>OFHJ01000606.1_pt1 | contig 12954 bp, 11 predicted proteins | sample 1522001 | NCBI WGS metagenome assembly OFHJ01 (sample SAMEA2464838, study PRJEB22497) | soil metagenome | biome: Grassland; feature: Farmland; material: Clay | place: Australia | collected 2013-02-01 | depth 1.2 m | reverse complement strand
CTCTGTATTCCTGGGGGCCGCTGCCGCCAGGCGGCGGCCGTCGCCCCTGACCCCCCCCCCCTCCCTCCTCTTCTGCCCTTCGCTCGTCCCTGGTCCCTCGTTCCCACCCTGCGCTCGCCAGCCCGCCTCCTCGGCGGTCCATTCCGGCCGCCGCGCCGCGTTTTTTCCACTCGCCCCGGCCTTTCAGCCGCGCCCAGCATCTCTCACGCTCCCGCGCCGCTAACTCCCGCGCAATCAACGCCACGCATCTCGCCAGCTACTGTCATTTCGGCCGGTTTTGAGAGTCTCTCGCAACGCCGCTACCGCCCCCCAGCAGCCGCAGCCGCTGGCCCCGCAGCGCCGGGTGCGCCAGCCATGGTCCCGACGGCTGTCCCGCTGGCGGCGGCAGAGCGCCCAGGCTGCGCAGCGGCTGCAAAACGAATCGCCGCGTGAACAGCCGCGGATGCGGCAGCGTCAGCTCCGGCGTGCGCATCCGCGCGTGGCCGTAGGCCAGCAGGTCCAAATCCACCGTGCGCGGCCCGCCGCGCGCCCCGTCCCGCCGCCGTCCCAGCGAGAACTCGATGCGCTGCAATTCCCGCAGCAGTCCCCGCGGCCCGCGGCTCGTTTCGATGGCCGCCACGGCGTTCCAGAATGGCCGCTGCGCCCGTCCCCCCACCGGAGCGGATTCATAGACCTCGGAAACCGCCACGATGCGGTTTCCCGCCCGCCGCAGCGCCAGCAGCGCCTGGCTCAGGTAGGCCGCCCGGTCGCCGATGTTCCCGCCCAGGCCGACGAATGCCCGCGCCACGTCAGAACAGCCGCGCCGCCGCCGCCGGCGGCTCCCGCTTGAAATGCTGGTAGGCCAGCGCCGTGGCCACGCGGCCCCGCGGCGTTCGGTCCAGGAAGCCGATTTGCAGCAGAAACGGCTCGTAGACCTCTTCAACCGTGTGCGGATCCTCGGCCAGGATCGCCGCCAGCGTGCCCACGCCCACCGGCCCGCCGTTGTATTTGTCAATCAGCGCCAGCAGCAGCCGGCGGTCGGTGTCGTCAAAGCCGTACTCGTCGATCTCCAGCATCTCCAGCGCGTCGGCCGCCACCGCGGCCGTGATCCGTCCCTGCGCCCGCACCTCGGCGAAGTCCCGCACCCGCCGCAGCAAGCGGTTGGCGATGCGCGGAGTGCCCCGGCAGCGCCGCGCCAAAAGCGCACCCCCCTCCGCGTCCATCGGCACGCCAAGAATCCGCGCCGAGCGGTCCAGGATCCGCGCCAACTCCTCCGGCTCATAGTGCTGCAGCCGCAGCAGCAGCCCGAAGCGCGAGCGCAGCGGCGCGGTGATCAGTCCGGCGCGCGTCGTGGCCGCGATAAAGGTGAACGGCTGCAGTTCCAGCACGTGCGTCCGCGCCGCCGGTCCCTGGCCGATCAGGATGTCCAGCTTGTAATCCTCCAGCGCCGAGTAAAGGATCTCCTCCAACTGCGCTTGCAGCCGGTGCACCTCGTCCAGGAATAAAACTTGCCGCGTCTCCAGGTTGCTCAGCAGCGCGGTCACGTCGCCTTTGATTTGCAGCACCGGCCCCGACGTGGCCTGGAACGCCACGCCCAGTTCCTGCGCCACAATCGCCGCCAGCGTTGTCTTCCCCAGGCCCGGCGGCCCGTACAGCAGCACATGATCCATGGCTTCGCCCCGAGCCCGCGCCGCCTCGATCGCCAAGCCCAGTTGCTGTTTGACCTTCGTTTGCCCAACGAAGTCGTCCAAGCGGCTCGGCCGCAGCCGCTGTTCGAAGGCGGCGTCGTCTTCGCCCCGCTCGGCGGCCATCAGCCGCGCCCGGCTGGGCGGCTCGGAGGAGAAAGAAGGCATGGCAACAGCATACGGCACCGTCCGCGCCGCCCGCGGATTTGCGGGAACCGGGGCGACGCCCCGGGCGCGCCGGCGGGACACAGCCCCGCATCTTGCCAGGCCGGACGCCCAGCCCGGCACGCAAGCAGGATGCCCCGCCCGCGGCGGGCTGGGGCCCGCGCCAATAACTAACCCGCGGCCCTCGTTCTCGTGCCCATAGGCAGCTTGGCGACCGTGACCAGCGCCAGCAGTCCGCAGGCTTCCGCCGCCCACAGCACGCCGGTCGCGTGCCAGCGTGCCGCCAGCAAGCCCAATGCGGCGACACCGATGGCGCCGATGGCGTTGGCCAATCCCAGCGCCAAGCCGGAGCCGAGGGAATGATGCCGCGGCAATAGATCTTGGCCCATCAGCAGGGTGAGGGGAAACGTTGCGAAGATCGCGATGCCGAATCCGGACAACGCCAGCCACATGCCCGCGCCGTGGGTCGCCAGGAAGGCGGGCAGCAATGCGCAGGCGGCCGCCGTCGCCAGGAAGACCACGCGGCGGCGGCCCCAGCGCTCCGCCAGCAGCGCCGCCGCTAAATTGCCGGCGATGCCCACCACGAGCATCGCGGTGATCAGCCCGGCGCCCGTCACCAGGCTGCCGCCTCGTTCCGCCCACAGCAGCGGCACGAAGGCGGTGACGCCCAGCAGCAGCACATTCCGCAGCCCGGAGTAGGCGAGCAGCCAGACCAGCGGCCGGCCAGCCGCCCGCAGGCCGCCGAGCGCCGAATGCGTGTGGCTGCGCCGCGGCTGCGGCGGCAGCCGCGCCCACATCCAGCCCACGGTCGGAATCGCCGCCAACGGCAGCACCCACAGCGCGTGCAAACCCCACGTCGCCACCACCAAGCCGGCCAACAGCGGCCACAGGCCCCGGCCAATCTCTCCCCCCACCAGGAAAGCCGCGATCGCTCGCTCCCCGGAGCCGCTCGAAAGCCGGCGGATGGACGCTAGGGCCGGGGGATGAAACAGCGAATTGGCCACGCCAATCAAGACCAAGGCGGCCAGCAGCGGGCCCAGACCATGCGCCCAGCCCACCCACGCCGCGCCCAGTGCCGTGCCCGCCAAGCCTAGCGCCGGCATCGCCCGCCCGCCCCAGCGGTCCGACCAGGCGCCGGTCAGCGGCTGGAGCGCCTGGCCCACGATCAGGGTGGCGAGAATCGCGCCGGCATAGGCGATCGGCAGCCCTAGCGCCGCCAGCACCGCCGGCAGCACGCCGGGCAGGTAGTTCGCCGCCCCGTCGTTCAGGAAATGCGCCCACGCCAGCAGTCCGATTAGCCGGCCTGCCTCCGGCCGAGTGCCGGTGGGTTGGGGCGGCGCGGAGGGGTGGGTCGAAGCTGCGGCGGTCACGTCTTTCCAGGCTACACGACGCCCGCTTGCCGCCGCCTCGTTCCGGGCAAAACGCAGCGACGCATAAACGGGCCAGCGCCTCGCGCCAATCGTGAAGCGCCGGGCGCGTCGCCCTCCCAGGCGGCGTCATTCCATGCCTGCTCCCCGCCTCCCGGCGGCAGCGGACTTCCCGATCGCCGGGTGTACGCTCTAAGGCAAACACCTGAGGAGGCGATCCATGGCTGAAAAATCAACGTTGACGGCGCAACGACGCTCCCGCTTCGCGCCGCGGGCCGGCTTCACCCCGCAAGCCGTCAAGGAACTGTCCGCCGCCCTGAACGCGCTCTTGGCGGACACCTTCGCCCTGTATATCAAGACCAAGAACTTCCATTGGCATATGGGCGGCCCGCATTTCCGCGATTACCATCTCCTGCTGGATGAGCAGGGCGAGCAGATTTTTGCCATCACCGACGCTATCGCCGAGCGGGTGCGCAAAATCGGTGGCCTAACCCTGCGCTCCGTCGGCGAGATCGCCCGCCTCAAGCGCATCGCCGACAATGACGCCGATTTCGTGGATCCCGCCGACATGCTCGCCGAATTGCGTGAGGACAACGAAGCCCTGGCCTCCCGCATGTTGGAGGTGCACGGCCTCTGCGCCGCGCGCGACGACGTGGCCACCGCCAGTCTGCTGGAAGGCTGGATAGATGAGGCCCAGCGCCGCGCCTGGTTCCTCGCTGAAACCGGCAAACGGCCATAACCAGCAGCTTCCCGTGCGACCAGCTCACGGCGCCCGCGCCTTTTGGCCGGGGGCAAAGCAGGCTAGGAACGGCCGCGAGACTCGCGGCGCGCCCGCGGCGCGTGAGCACGCTGCGGTTCGTCCCCAGCGGCAAAAGCGGCGCGGCCCCCAACGACGCAAGAGCCGCGCGACGCTCCGCGCGCCAGGCGGGCTGGTGCCACCGGGCCCCCGGCCCGCCGCTGATACACTGCCTCCATGGCGGCGTCTGGGACGGAAGCGTTTTTCGCCTTCGAGGGAGTTTCCAAGGCGTTCGGCGGGAATCCTGTTCTCGACGACGTCAGCTTCGACGTCCGCCCGGGCGAAACCGTCTGCATCATGGGCCGCAGCGGCGTCGGCAAATCCGTCAGTCTGCGTTTGCTGATGGGCTTCCTCAAGGCCGATTCTGGCCGCGTCATCGCCGCCGGCCAAGACATCACCGCCTGGACCGAACCGCAGCTCCACGAGCTGCATAAAAAGGTCACCCTCGTTTTCCAGTCGGGCGCGCTGTTCGACTCCCTGACCGTCGGCGATAACGTCGCATTTCCGCTCCGCGAGCAGAATCACCATTCCGAGCGGGAGACTGCCGAAGTAGTGGACCGGCTGCTGGAAATGCTCGAAATCAGCCGCTTTCGCAATGAGTTTCCCGCCGCGCTCTCCACCGGCATGAAGCGCGCCGTGGCCATCGCCCGCGCCCTGGCGGCGCGGCCGGAGGCCATCCTGTACGATGAGCCCACCACCATGGTGGACCCCATGATGGTTCACGTCATCGCCGACCTGATGCGCAAGGTGCGGGAGCAAGTGAAGCTCACCAGCGTGGTCGTCACGCATGACACGCGCCTGGCGCGCCAAATCGCCGACCGCCTGGTGTTTCTCCACGATGGCCGCGCCCGCTTCTTCGGCACCGTCGGGCAGATGGAGGCCACCCAGGATCCCGTGCTGCGCTCGTTCTTGCAGCAAGACGAGGGCAGCCTGTTGCAGCCGCAGCGGCGCTGATCCTAGGGGCCGCGCGGCGCAGCCGCGCCGGGGCCCGCGCCAATCCTTGCCGCCTAGGTTAGCGGGGTGCGGATCATCAGGAAGAAGCTGCCCAGCGTGATGACGATCGCCGCCAGCTGAATGCCTCGCCACAGACTCGCGTTCGCCGCGGTCAACGGCGGCCGGTCGGAGATCACGCGCCCCAGCGCCGCGCCGCTCGCCAAGCCGCCCAGATGCGCCGCCAGGCTGATCTCGCCAAACCCCATCGCGGGCGCGAAGACGGTGAACGCCAGGGCGAAGATTGTCCAGGTCCAGCCCTGGGATCGCACCTGCCGCGACATCCCATCGTGCCGTCCCAATCCATACGTGATCATCAGCCCCAGCAGCCCGAAAAGCGCTCCCGACGCGCCCAGCACCGCGGTGTTCGCCGCGCTGGCCACGATGTTGCCAATAAAGCCGGTGGCCAAATAAATGCTCAGGAACTTGGCGGGCCCGTACAGAGATTCGCAGATCGGCCCTAGGTAGTACAGCGCCAGCATGTTGAAGCCGATGTGCATCCAGCCGGCGTGCAGAAACATCGCCGTCACCCAGCGCCAATATTGCCCGCTCGCCAGCATGAATGGCATGGGCAGGCTCAGTCCCAGCCGCACCATCGCGGTGTTGCCCACCGGTTGCAGCAAGGACCCCGTGTGGCTCAGCAGCATCTCCACGGCGAACATCAGCAAGTTGCCCAGGAGCAGCAGGCTGGTCACCGGCGCGGTTTTTGGCAGGAAGCGCGACAGCAAGCGCCCCGCCGGTCCAGTGCCGAGCACGCGCAGCGACTGGCCGCAGTACGGGCATTGCCGCGCGTGGCGGTCGGTCAAGGCGCGGCAGGAGGGGCACATCTTTTGCTCGACGAACACCTCCCGCGCCGTCTCCCGCGCCGATTCCCGGGCGCGAAACCAGCGGTTTTTCCAGCGGTTCCAGCGGAACCGCATCCTGGGCGTGATCAGGGGCATGACAATGGATTCCGCGCCAGCCCGAACGCTTAGACCACCGTTTCGATGGTCAGCTTTTCGATCGTCACCGGTTGCTTGGGCCGGTCCTGCCGGTCGCGCGGCGCCTCGGAGATCTTCTTCACCACTTCCATGCCTTCCACCACTTGGCCAAAAACCGAGTGCCGGTTGTCCAGCCAGGGGGTCGGCGCCACGGTGACGAAAAACTGCGAGCCGTTGGTGTTCGGCCCGGCGTTGGCCATGGACAGCATGCCCGCCTCGCCGTGCCGCAACTCGGGGTGAAACTCATCCTTGAATTGGTATCCTGGCCCGCCGGTGCCCGTGCCCAAGGGATCGCCGCCCTGGATCATGAAATCGGGAATGACGCGATGGAATTGCAAGCCATCGTAGAAGGGCCGGCGCGTTTTCTGTCGCGTCTTCGGATCCACGAACTCTTTCTGGCCGCTGGCCAGCCCGGTGAAATTCGCGACCGTTTCCGGCGCGTGTTCGGGAAACAGGCGCGCCACGAATGCGCCATGGTTGGTTTGAAAACGAGCGTAAAGGCCCGGCTCAAGCGGCATCATCAGCCTCCAAAGTTCTACCGTTCAGTTTAGCAAGCGGCCGCCCCGCGGCGGCCCGGCGCGTACGCGGGGCTGAGCCCCGCTTCTAGGCAAGGCGAGGCCCGCCAACGGCTCGGTTGGGGCCCCCGCCCATCCATCGCCGCCGGGCGCCGATCCAGCAACCCTATTGCGCCCATTCAATCACGGCTTTGATTTCATCGTCGGGGTGCTGGGAGAACCCGGTCGCGAAGTCCTTCGCAGCGTAGCGATGGGTGATCAGCTTGGCCACGTGGCCCGGCCAGCGCAATTCCGCCGACAGCATATCGTCCACACCCAGCTGGAAGTGATCTCGTGCGGCGTTGACGCTGCCCGCGATGGCCTGGTTGCCAAGCACCAGCCCGCGCACCAGTGCCGCGCCGTTCAGTTCGATGGGACGGTCTCCATCGGGTAATCCGGTGAGCACCACCACGCCGTTCGCGCCCAGGGCGTCGAGCAAATTGAACGAAAGCGACGCGATGCCCGCCGCTTCGATGATCACGTCCATGCTCTGGCGCAAGGAGGCGATCTTATCCAGCGGTATCTCCTTGCCATTGATATATTGTCCGCCGATGGCCAGCAGCCACTGCGGCCGCGCCGACGCCTCGGGAACGATGTCCAGCCCGTACACCGCCGCGCCGCGCACGCGCAGGGCCAGCGCGGCCAATAAGCCGATCGGCCCTAGGCCCGCCACCAGGCACGGCCGCCCAAACCACCAATCTGGAGCGGCGGAAGCCTGCGGCAGGCGCCCGGCTTGAATGCGTTCCGCTTCGTCAATCGCCTTTTCCGCCACCGACATTGGCTCAGCCAGCACGCCGATGCCGGCGAGCTCCGGCGCCAGGCGCACCAAATATTGTTCCTGGTCCACCACGTATTCGGTTTGGTAGCCGTCCATTCCCCAAATGCCGCGCTCATGGTATTTCCCCGTCAGGCACATGTCCGGGCGGTTCATCGCGCAGGGGAGGCATTCCCCGCAGACGCGCCGCACCGTGAACACTGCCAGGTCGCCTGGTTTGGCGCGGGTGACCTGGTCACCCACTTTTTCCACCCGGCCCAGCATCTCGTGGCCAATCACCAGTTCCTTCTGCCCATCCGGCGCTTTCGACCGGCCCCCCAGGATCTCCTCCCGGTCGGTGCCGCAGATGCCGACGCGGAGCACCCGCAGCAACACTTGGTTGGCGGCGGTTATGGTGGGCTGCGTCCGGTCCACCATGTGGGGTTGGCCGGCGCCGGGCTGGATGGCGATTGCTTTCATGCATTTATCCTAGTGCCCCCGGCGGCCGGGAACAAACGCTGGCAGCTCCATGAGGAAGCTCTCATGCCGGGTTCCTGCCTGGATACCTGGACTAACCCGGCCAGTTGTGCCCTTCCTCGCAACTTTGCTACTGTCTTTGCTACCGCTGTGCGTCGGGTATGAGTGAGAGGATCGAACGTGGCCGCCTGGCCCCAGGTGTGGGTCTGCCAGGCGCGGTGATTGACGCCGAATTGCGCCTGCAATCGGCGGATGCGGCGTTTTGCCGCTTGCTGGGCCTGAACGCCGCCGAGATCCTCGGGCGCGGCGTTGAGGAATTGGGCCGCGGCCGTTGGGATGGCGCCGGCTTGCGTTCCGCTCTGGCTCCGCTGGCCATGGGTCCGCCCGCCTCCGACTCGCCGCCATTGGACCTGCGCTTGGAACCGATGCTGCTGGGTGTCGGAATTCCCCCTTTGTGGCTCCAGGCGCAGCGCGAAGACGGCGCCGCGGGCCTGGGCATCCGCCTGTGGATTCGCAGTCCCGCCGAGCCCGCGGGCCCCGCGCCCGAGCCCGCGCCTGCCGCCGTGGCGGGAGCACCCGCTCCTTCGTCCGCCGACGGTGCCGGTCCCGCCCCGGAGATGCTGGGACGGGAAAGCTACCTGTTGCAGTTGCTGATGCAAGCGGTCCCGGATTCGATCTTTATCAAGGACCGGCAGCTCCGCTTCGTGCAGGCCAACCACGCCTTGGGACGCAAGCTGGGGTTAAGCGATTCCCGCCAGGCGCTGGGCAAAACCGACGCGGACTTCTTCACCCCCGAGCTGGCTGAGGCGTTTCGCGCCCGGGATGAGCGCGTCCTGACCCAGGGAGAGGCGATCGTCAATTGGGAGCAGCGCGAAGTCTGGCGGGACGGTAGGTCAAGCTGGGCGCTGGTCACCGAACTGCCCCTCCGCGACGCCGACGGCGAAATTGCCGGCTTGCTGGGCATTGTGCGCGACATCAGTGAGCGCCGCCAGGCGCAGGAGGCATTACTCGCCTCCGAACGCATGTACCGCTCGCTGTTTGAGCGCAGCCTCTGCGGCGTTTTCCTGAGCACGCTGCAAGGGCGGCTGTTGGACGTCAATGATGCCTTTACCGCCATGATGGGCTACGATTCCCGCGCCGAATTATTGGCTCACCCGGCGGTGGATCTGTACTTCGGTCCCGCGGATCGCGCGGTCCACGTGGAACAGTTGCGGCGCCACGGTTCGGTCACGAATTTCGAAGTGCGCTTCCGCCGCCGTGATGGCAGCGAAATTTGGGTACTGGAAAACACCGGCGTCATCCGCGATGAGCGCGGCGAGGAGCTGCTGCAAGGCACGGTGATTGACATTACCGAGCGGCGGCAATTGGAGGCGCGGCTCAGGGAAAGCATGAAGATGGAAGCCGTGGGGAAGTTGGCCGGTGGCGTCGCCCACGACTTTAATAATCTCCTGACCGTCATCAGCGGCCAATGCGAAATGCTGGCCATGCAAGCCGAGCCGGCGGCGCGGCAACAAGAGCGCCTGGAGGCGATCAGCGGCGCCGCCCAGCGCGCCGCGGGCCTCACCCGGCAACTGCTGGCGTTTGGACGCCAGTTGCCGGTGTCTTTGGAGCCAGTGGACCTGAACGCCTGCGTGCGCTCCTGCTGGCCGCTGCTGCGCAGCGTGATGGGAGAAGGCATTGAGATCCAATTGGATCTGTCTCCGGGGCTCGATTGGGTGCATGGCGACCGCCGGGAAATCGAGCAAGCCCTGGTGCACCTCGCGGGAAACGCCCGTTCCGCCATGCCCGAGGGGGGCACCCTGCGCGTGTGCACCTATAACCGTGAGCTGGCCACAGGGCAGCGCGAGGGCGCACGGCCATTAGCTCCCGGCCGGTATGCGGTCGTGGCCCTCTGCGACACCGGCGTGGGTATGGCGCCCGAGGTGCAGGCCCGCATCTTCGAGCCGTTCTACACCACGCAGGAGGTCGGGCGCGGATCTGGCCTGGGCCTGGCGGGCATTCTTGGCATGGCGCAATTGAGCGGTGGCGAGCTGCGCGTGCGCAGCGCGCCCGGCCAGGGTGCGACCTTTGAAATCTGGCTGCCCGCGCGTCCGGCGCCGGAGGCCGTCTCCACGGCGCGGCCGACCGTTTTGTGTTTGCAGCCGGATGCCAATCTGCGCGCCGCGCTGCGGGCGGCGCTAGAACAGGGTGGCTACTCGGTGTTGGAGGCGGCCACGGCGGAGCAGGCGCTGGAGCAGGCCCGCGTGAATCCCCTCCCCATTCATCTGCTGTTCGTCGAGCCCGGCGGCGCCAATGGCGAAGGCTGGAGCCTCTGCCGGCAGATGCGCGGCTTGCGGCCCGAGGTCCGCTTTCTGGCCATTACCGCCTTTGCCGAGCGCCTGGCGGCGGCGCAGACCGCCTCCGAGTTGGGAGCCCACCTGCTCCTGAAGCCGTTTACGCCGGAAGGGGTGGTGGATCGGGTGCGGGAAATTCTCGGCGTCGTGGCGGCTCCCGACCCCGTGCGGCGTTAGGCGTTTCGCGGCGCGCCCCGGCCCAGCCGGGCGCGCAAGCCAGAGGCGCGGCGCAGGCGCGCCGGGGCCCGCGCCAACCGATTAGCTGGCGCCCGCCTTCGCGCCGCCAAACTTCAATAACCGGTCGAGGACGAAGTCGCTGCTCACCGATTCGCCGCTGAGGGCCATGGCCAGGATTTCGCCGCCCAGCACCTGCGGAGCCAGCATGATGTCCGGCTGCACGCGGCGCACCCGGTCCATGTTTTTGCCGTCGTTGATCACCGCCACGGTTTTGACCTTGCCGCCCAGCTCCTTGACGGCCAGCACGATGAAGGCGTTCTCGGAATCGTCGGCCCGCATCGCCAGCACTGCGCGGGCTTGCGGCGCCCCGGCGCGCTGCAAAACCTCCAGGTTATTGGCGTCGCCGACAACGATGTCGGCGCCCTCGAAGTCGCCGGGGGCGGGGTGCTGCGCGAAGATCAGCGTCACCGGCTTCTGGCGTTTTTGCAGTTCCCGGTAGGTGTTGTAGGCCAGCGAGGTGTTGCCGATGATGATGAAGTGGTCTTTGCGGTTCATATGCTTCTCCTCGCTCACGATGCGTTGCAGGCTGCCGCTGATCAGCGGGGCGACGATCGCCGTCAGTGACGTGGCGAAGACCGTGATGCCCAGGATGATGATGGACACCGTGAACAGGCGGGCATGCGGCGTCGCGGGCACGATGTCCCCGTAGCCGACCGTGGACATGGTGACCACCGCGTAATAGAGCGCGGTGGAGAGGCTGTGAATATGGGGTTTGAATTCGCGCCCCAGGTACAGCGTACCGAAGACCGCGTAGATGACCAGCAGCAAGCTGCTGGCCAGGGCGAAGAGCGTGCCGGCGGCCAGGCTGCTCTTGTTGAAGGCGCGATGGAAGACCAGCAGCGCGACCAGCAGCGCCACGTCCCAGCCCAGCGCCGTGGAGTACAGCGAACGACTGAAATGGAAGGCGAAGGCGGCGGTCAACACCATCAGGCTGAGCGCCACGATCCAGCTGAAGCGCGAGCGCAGCAGCAGCCCAATGGAGGTCAGCAGCATCGCCAGCCCGAGCACCACGATCGGCAAGCCGCTCTGCGCCAGCCCGGGAATGCCCATCCCGCGGATGGTTTGCACGGCCAATTGCGCATGCACCAGTTCAAGGGCCCCGGGCAGGCCCGCCAGCAGCAAGCTCAGCCCGACGAGGGCGACGCCAATGCCCAGCGGAATGTGCGGAAACCAGTGGGAGGTGTCCACCGCCCGCCGCACCCAGTCCCACGCCTTGCGCCACGGCGCGTCCTTGCCGGGAAGCAGATGGAAATGGCGCTGCGACGAATCCTTGGGCATGGTGACTGGTTCAGGATAAAACACCGGCCGCCGGAATTTACGGCGGCAATGTGGCCCGCCTGGTGCATGATCGGTACATGCAGAAACGGCTTTCCTGTGCCTTGACCGTGCTGGCCGCGGTGTTGGCGGCCGCTCCGTTATTCGCGGCGGGTCCCGTGCCCGCTCCGCGGCGCATCAGCGCCGCGACCCTGGCGGCGCAATTGCGCCGCGGACAGCGGCCGGTGATCATCCAGGTGGGCTTCCGGGAACTCTACGCCGCCGCCCACATCCCCGGAGCCCGCTATGCCGGACCGGCGTTCCGCCGCGCTGGGCGGATGCGCTTGCGCCGTGCGCTGGCGCGCCTGCCGCGTAACCGCCGGGTCATCTTGTACTGCGGCTGCTGCCCCTGGCCGAAATGCCCGAACATTCGGCCCGCGGCCCGCTTGGCTCGCCGCATGGGTTTCCGCCATGTCGAACTGCTATACCTGCCGCATAGCTTCGCGCGGGATTGGGTGCGGCGCGGCTATCCGATCGTTGGCCGGGACGCCAGGGGCTTGCGGAAGGGTGGCCGCTAGAGCTTGTGGCGCTCCAAGCGCCGGTACAGCCCGCTGCGGCTTAGGCCTAGGGCCTTGGCGGCGTGGCTGACGTTGCCGCCGCAGCGCTGCATCGTCTTCTGAATCAGCACCCGTTCCACCTCTTCCAGCGTCATCTCTTCGAGCTGGCGGTCGGCTTCGCTTTTCAGCGGCGGCGGCCCGGCCAAGGCCAAATCGGCGGGAGTGATCCGTTCGCCGCTGGCGAGCAGGACGGCCCGCTCGACCGCATGTTCCAGTTCCCGGACGTTGCCGGGCCATGGATACTCCAGCAGCAGGCGCATCGCGGCGGGGTCAAAGCCCGCGCCCGAGGCGGTGAATGGCTTGCCGTAATGGGCGGCGAAGTGGGCGAGAAAATGGCCCGCCAGCAGCGGAATGTCCTCCCGCCTTTCGCGCAGCGGGGGCAGGTGAATTTCCACCGTATTCAGGCGGAACAGCAGATCGGGACGGAAATGGCCGCTGGCCGCCGCCGGCGCCAGGTTCATGTTGGTGGCGCTGACAATGCGCACGTCCACGCAACGCGTGCGCGAGGATCCGACCCGCTCCAATTCCCCGGTTTGCAGCACGCGCAGCAGCTTGGCCTGCTGCGTCAGCGCCAGGTTGCCGACCTCGTCGAGAAACAGCGTGCCGCCGTCGGCCATTTCGAACCGGCCCATGCGGTCGGCCTTGGCGTCGGTAAACGCGCCGCGCACATGGCCGAAGAGTTCGCTTTCTAAGACGCCTTCCGGAAGTCCGCCGACGTTGACCGCCACCCAGGGCTTCGCGGCGCGCGCCGACAGCGCGCGCAGGG
>OFHJ01000605.1_pt1 | contig 12988 bp, 10 predicted proteins | sample 1522001 | NCBI WGS metagenome assembly OFHJ01 (sample SAMEA2464838, study PRJEB22497) | soil metagenome | biome: Grassland; feature: Farmland; material: Clay | place: Australia | collected 2013-02-01 | depth 1.2 m | reverse complement strand
GCCTGGTGGTGATTCTGTGTGGCGCTACACCGCTTCGCGCACAGAAGCAGGACTCGCCGACAATGCCATTCGCTTCCATCGGCGCACACGGAGTCAACTACGCGGGACCTGGAAGACAATCCTCATTCGACCTGACAGGATCGACTATTCATATCGGTATCCTCGTTCCAACCCATGGTCCGCAAAAAGCTGACGGGGAGGCCATTCTAACAGCGGCAAAGATGGCCATTCAGGATGCATCCAGAAACCCCTTGCCCGGTGGCCGCCATCTCGCTCTTTCTGTCGCCGATGAAAGCGTTCCTCCCTGGGGACTCCTTGGCGACAAAATTATTCATCTCATCATGCATGACAAAGCGGTCGCTATTGTGACTTGTGCCGATGGCGTCGCAGCGCATTTAAGTGAGCAAATCGGTAACAAGATCGGGATTGCTACGCTCACTCTGTCGGGAGATGACACCGCGACTGAGATCAATATGCCATGGATTTTCCGGATGGGGCCGAGTGACATCCAGCAAGCACGAGTGATTGCCCAAAGCATCTATCAAGTGCATGGTTATAAGCGGGTATTACTGGTCACTGGACAAAAGCATGATGGCCAAATCGCCCGAAAGGAATACATCAAGGAAGTTCATAAATTGGGGGCACCATCTCCGGCTTCTTTGGTGATTAATGAGCTGCGACCGGATCCCCATGCACTGCTGACGCTGATCAAGGCCAAGAATCCTCAGGCAATCGTTCTTTGGACCGAGCCTGAAAATGCAAAAGACTTGATTCGTGCAATCCGCTCTGATGGTTACCACACTCCCATCTATGTTTCGCAGAAGACAGCTCAAATAGGCTTGGGGCTTACATTCCCCATGCTGAACAAAGGCGAGGCAAAAGGCATGGCCGGAATGAACATCTACTCAGTCGATTCCCGGCAGAGTGAATCGTCCTTGCGCAAGCATTTTGTGCACCGCTATCAATTGGCGACCGGAACCCTGCCGAGTCCTGTGGCGGGGGAAGCGTACGATGCGGTTCTGCTGGCAGCCCCGGCCGTGCGCGAAGCCCGGGCCAATCGCGCTCGCGTACGTGACGCAATCGCAACTGCCCACAACATTACGGGGGCTTCAGGGGAAATTGCTTTTGGTAGTCAAGGCAATAACCACGCAAAAATCTATCTTGTCCGCCTTCAATAAGAGAAATATCGCTTCACTTATCCCCGGCGCAAAGCGCGCCGCTGTACCAGAAGTTAGAAGTTGTTATTCAGGAGTAGAAAATGCCAAATTCAGTACCCACTTCCAGCACTTATGACGCCATCATTGTCGGTTCCGGAGCCGGTGGTGGAATGGCTGCTTATAACTTGACCAAAGCCGGGGCCAAGTGTCTGATGCTTGAAGCGGGGGGCTGGTATGACGCGGCCAAAGACTCCAAATGGCTCGAGTGGCAGTACGATGCTCCTCATCGCGGCGGAGGAGATTACACCAGTCCCATGAACTACTTCCTCGCGGCGGTTGGAGGCTGGGAAGTTCCAGGAGAACCTTACCTTGACGCGCCGGGTTCCGAATGGATGTGGTTCCGGTCTCGAATGCTGGGGGGACGTACCAACTCATGGGGAAGAATCTCACTGCGATACGGACCTTACGACTTCAAACCTTATGACCATTACGGAAACGGCTTTAACTGGCCAATTAGTTACGACGATCTGGCGCCTTACTACGACAAGACAGAAGAGCTGATAGGAGTATTTGGCTCGAAGGAGGGTCTGGAGAATCTTCCCGACGGAAAATTTCTCCCTCCGCCGGCTCCACGCTGTTATGAGTTGCTCATCCAGCAGGCCTGTCGCAAGCTCGATATTCCATGTATCCCGTCTCGTCTCGCGATTCTAACGAAGCCTCTCCACGGCCGTCCGGAATGCCATTACGTTGCACAATGCGGCCGCTGCTGCCGGATGGGTTCGAACTTTTCCTCGCCGGTTGTTCTTCTGCTTCCGGCGCGCGAGACCGGAAACCTTGAAATTCGAACTGATGCGATGGTGCGCGAAGTCCTGACCGGCCCTGATGGACGCGCTACAGGGGTTTCCTACATCGACAAGAAAACCCGGAAAGAGGTTCAGGTGCGCGCCAAAGTGGTGGTCTTGGCCGCAAGCTCTTGTGAGACGGCCCGTCTGTTGATGAATTCTCGTAGCAGCCAATTTCCCAATGGCCTCGCCAACTCCAATGGAATGGTGGGCAAATATATCATGGACACCCCGATGTCGAGTGTCACCGGGTTTCTTCCCAAAATGATGGGCTTGCCTCCCCACAATGGTGACGGTGTAGGCGGGATGCATGTCTTCATCCCGTGGTGGCGCTATCAGAAGTCGGCGCGGAAGGAACTGCCATTCTCCCGCGGCTACCATACTGAGATCTACGGTGGCCGCCAGGGAATGCCCATGCCGGGCATCTTGAGCGGTACTCAGAATCTGGTAGGTGGAGGCTACGGGGAAAAACTCAAGGAAAACTGCCGGAAGTTATACGGTTCATTTGTCACCTTAACTGGGCGCGGAGAAATGATTCCTAACGAAGATAGCTACTGCGAAATTGATAACAACGTGGTGGATGAGTGGGGGATTCCGGTGCTGAAGTTCCATTTCAAATGGGGTAAGGATGAGCGTCTCATGGCGCGGAACATGCAGGAGACCTATCGGGAGATATTCGAGGCTGCGGGTGGCGAAGCCATCGAATCTTATGGTGCCGCTCAGGATTGGGGCATCTCAGAAGGCGGGCAGGGAATTCATGAAGTAGGTGGAGTCCGTATGGGCGATGATCCCAAAACTTCGGCCCTTAATCCGCATTGTCAGGCATGGGAGTGCAAGAACCTGTTTGTTGCTGACGGCGCGCCTTTCGTCGGCCTTGCCAATAAGAATCCCACTTTGACCATCATGGCTCTGGCCTGGCGGACATCAGATTACATCGTGGATCAGATGAAAAAGGGAAATGTGTAGGCTGTGCGCAGTGGGGAAGACAGAACGAACAGGTAGCTGCTGAAGTGTTCTTGTTCCCAAGAGACAAGACTCTAACTGTCACCTTGAGTGGATTTTCGGAGGAACCATGGAAAAGAAGTCAAACGGAAAGGGCGCTCGCTTTGAGCGGCGTGACATTCTCAAGCTGATGACGACGCTTCCGGCGGCTGCCTTGGTGCCGATGACGCCGTTCGCGTCAGGCGTGGCACAGGCCATGCCTTTGGAACCCAACGCGCAGAATCACATTGCGGGCTACCAGCCTAAAGCATTCAACTCGCATGAGTGGCAGACGATTCGCGTTCTTTCTGACCTGATTATCCCGGCCGACAGACGCTCCTGCAGTGCTTCTGAAGCCGACGTGCCGGAGTTTATCGATGGCTGGCTGAGTGTGAAAAAGGGAACCCTTCTGGATGAGATTCGGGGTGGGCTCACATGGCTCGACATGCAGGCCAACCGCGCTTTCTCGTACAACTTTGTCGACTGTTCGACTACACGTCAGAAGCAGCTTCTTGATCGTATTGCCTATCCTGAAAAAGCTGCTCCAGAGGATACCAGCGCGGTTGCCTTTTTCAACAAGCTTCGCGATCTTGTCATCAGCGGCTTTTACACCAGCCGGCAGGGAATCCGCGATCTTCCCTATGTCGGCAACCAGCCGCAGCAAAAGTGGACGGGGTGTCCGCCAGAAGTGAAGGCCAAGTTGGGACTTGGCTAATGCTGCCTGTGCCTTGTAGCTTCGGCGCTGCGAACGCAAGCAAAGGCGCTCGGCGTATGAGCCCGCCCTGAAACGTGGCTTGGAGATAGGGCAGAACACTTTAAAGTGATCGGTGGACTTCGCCAGGCGATGGGCCAGATCGCTCCTGAGCGGAGTTCTAGCCCCTGAGCGGAGTTCCCAATATGCAGCCGTAATGCTGCGACTCGATCTTCAAGAGAAAAAAATTCCTCTTGTCTGCGCACAAATGGTCTGACCATTAGATAATGGCAGGAGCTTTCGGTTGACGCTCTCAGCCTCGCGCCATCTCGCGGCGTATGGTCGGCATCATTTCTTGTGTGTCGAGCGAATCAATCCTCAGGAAGGAAGAATGGAAATGCAAAGTTGTGACATCGGTCTGATAGGCCTGGCGGTAATGGGGCAGAACCTCGTGCTGAATATGAATGACCATGGCTATAAGGTGGCCGTCTTCAATCGCACGGTTTCCAAGGTGGATGATTTTTTGGCGCAGGAGGCCAAGGGAACTCAAGTTGTCGGCGCTCATTCCATCGAGGAGTTCCTCAGCCTGCTCAAGCGGCCCCGCCGCGTCATGCTGATGGTTAAGGCTGGCGAGACCGTCGACCGCGTGATTGGGCAGCTTCTGCCTCATCTGGAGGAGGGTGACATCATCATCGACGGTGGAAACTCGCTCTTCACCGACTCCAATCGTCGCACCAAGGAACTTGCTGAAAAGGGCATTCTCTTCATTGGTACTGGTGTCTCAGGCGGCGAGGAGGGTGCCCGCTTCGGTCCCTCCATCATGCCCGGCGGCAATCCGGCGGCTTGGCCTCATGTCAAGGAGATCTTCCAATCCATCGCGGCCAAGGTTGATGACGGCTCACCCTGCTGCGAGTGGGTCGGAGAAAATGGGGCCGGCCACTACGTCAAGATGGTGCACAATGGCATCGAATACGGCGACATGCAACTGATCTGCGAGGCCTACCAACTCCTCCAGACCGGCCTCGGTCTTAGTGCCGACGAGCTGCACGAGGTCTTTGCCGAATGGAACAAAGGTGAGTTGGACAGCTTCCTGATCGAAATCTCCAGTGCCATCTTCGCCACCAAGGATGAAGACGGCCAGCCGCTGCTAGACAAGATCCTCGACACAGCCGGGCAAAAGGGAACCGGCAAGTGGACTGCGATGAGCGCGCTCGACCTCGGCATGCCGGTTACTCTCATTGGCGAGGCCGTCTTTGCCCGCTGCCTGTCGGCGCTTAAGGACGCGCGTGTGCATGCCTCCACCGTGCTGAGCGGCCCGTCTGAGGTCCCGGCCGTCGAAGACCGCCAGCAGTTCATCGAGGACGTGCGCCGCGCCCTCTACTGCTCCAAGATGATCTCCTATGCGCAGGGATACATGCTGCTGAGTGCGGCTGCCAAGGAGCACGGCTGGAACCTGAATATGGGCGGCATCGCGTTGATGTGGCGCGGCGGATGCATCATCCGCAGCCAGTTCCTGGGTCGCATCAAGGAAGCCTACGATCGCAATCCTGCGCTTGAGAATCTGCTGCTCGACGGCTTCTTTTCCGATGTTCTCAACCGCTACCAGTCCTCTTGGCGCAAGGCTCTCGTGCGCGCCATTGAGCGGGGCATACCCATGCCGGCCTTCTCCACCGCGCTGGCTTTCTTTGACGGCTATCGCACCGCCCGTCTGCCCGCCAACCTGTTGCAGGCCCAGCGCGATTACTTTGGTGCGCATACCTACGAGCGGGTCGACCGCCCGCGTGGCCAGTTTTTCCATACCAACTGGACTGGCCACGGCGGCCGCGTCTCGTCGACCTCTTACAACGCATAAAAAGTCATCGTAATGGCGACAGAAAGCCGTCCTTTTCCCGGCGAAGCTTGCGAAAGCTTTCCTCGGGAAGGACGGTTTTTTCTGTACCGCAAATCATTGAAATCCCGAAGGAATTCCACCCCCATCATCCTGCATCTGGTTCTACTTCCAGGCATCCAATATCGGCATAGGAAGAACCGAATCCTTCGGAGAAACAATTCCTCTCAAAATCCGATACCAAATTGCTGTACGATGTACACCGCATATGTGTTCAGTGCCCGGTAACCGCCAAGATCCGGTGTCGTGCGATTCCCGCGCTCCTGAAATGCCAATAAGGTCCGAAAAATCAATGCCGATGTCCAAACCTCGCTCCTCCTCTCGTTCCAGAGTTTCTAACCTGAATTCCTCTCCATCTTCATCGGTTCCTCATCCGTTGCCGTGCCAGAATACTCCCTTAGAGCAGGGGCCTCCCCTCGCTGTGGAAGACAGGCAGGAAGAAATCATGAGCGACATCGACCTTCTTCATGACATTGGCAGCCGAATCGCTGCCGCCAATCCGCTGCATACTGTTCTCGATCGCATCATCGAGCTGGTCAGCGATACCATGGGCTGCGACTCCTGTTTCATTTACGTTCTTGACCACAATCGGCTCGTATTGCGCGCCTCCAAGAATCCCCATTCCGATCTCATTGATCAGGTGGCTATTCCGCTCGACAAGGGAATTACCGGCTGGGTGGCCACCAACAAGCAACTCGTTGCGATTTCCGCCAATGCACCCTCCGATCCTCGTTTTGAGCGCTTCGCAAATCTCCCTGAAGATCGCTATGAGGCATTTCTCGCCGTTCCTATCCTTTGCCGTGGCAAGCTTGTCGGTGTCATCAATATGCAGCATCGTGACCCCCATCATCACACCCAGCGTCAGATTCGTCTCGTCACCATGCTCGGCTATCTTGTAGGGGCTGAAGTGGAGCTGGCTCGGATGGAATTTGAGAAGCTTCAGTTGGCAAACCAGCTGGAAACTCGCAAGCTCATGGAACGTGCCAAAGGCATCCTGCAGCGTGAGCTTGGCGTAGATGAAGAAGCCTCTTATCTTGCGCTTCAGAAGCAGAGCCGTCAGCGCCGCAAACCAATCCGTGAAATTGCCGAAGCCATCATCCTGATGGAAGACATGCGCCGCGTCAAAAAATAGCGAATCCGGTTACGAATCCGCCCAGTAAGCATCAACCACGGTTATGATTTCGCAGTCTTGACCCTTCTGCTCTCTTTCCAGCGCTGCTTGTCTCGTCACGCGTGGGCCAGATAAATAAACCGCAGCACAAACAAGGCCGCCAGCAGGTACAGCATCCAGTGCTTTCTCTGCACCCGGCCGGTCAAGACCTCCAGCGCGGCAAAGGCAATCAGCCCAAAACTCAGCCCCGTCGCAATCGAATAGGTCAGCGGAATCGCCACCAGCGTCAGAAACGCCGGTACGGCAATGGCTGGATCGCTCCACTCGATCTTCGCTACGCCGCCCAGCATGAGCACCCCGACCAGGATCAGCGCTGGTGCCGTGGCAAACTCCGGAATTGGTCCCACCAGCGGTGCTACGAATAGCGCCAGTACAAACAGCAGTCCCGTTACAATCGCCGTCACTCCTGTTCGCCCGCCTGCGGCCACGCCTGCGCCGGATTCGATATAGCTGGTTACCGTACTGGTGCCCATCATCGCGCCCACCACCGTACTGCTCGCATCCGCAAAGAAAATGCGGCTCAGCCTTGGAATAGAATGATCCTCGGCAATCAGTTCCGCGCGATCGGCAACCGCCACCAGCGTTCCAATGTTGTCGAGCAGGTCCACGAACAGAAACGCAAAGATAATCTCCAGCAAGCTCAGGTGAAGCGCCCCGAGTACATTCATCTTCATGGCAGTTCCAGCCAGCGCGTGCGGTGAAAACCTTTCGGGCTTCCAATGCACCTGCCCCAGCGCAATACCCAGCGCCGTTGTTCCCAGCACTCCGATCAGCATGGCCGCCTTGACTCGGTAGGCTTGCAGCACGGCAATCAGCAGAATTCCGAACAGCGCCAGCAGCGGAGCCGGTTTGTCCAGGTTCCCCAGCGTCACAGTCGTCGCTGCGCTGGGAACAATAATCCCAGCGTTATTCAGTCCGATGAACGCAATGAACAGCCCGATGCCGCCCGAAACCGCCGCATGCAGCTGATAGGGAATCGCCTCCAGCAGCATTTGCCGGATGCCGGTGTACGTGAGCAGCAGAAAAACCACGCCCGAAATGAACACCGCGCCCAGCGCAGTCTGCCACGGCACGCCCATGCCTTTTACCACCGTGTAGGTGAAGTACGCATTCAGCCCCATTCCCGGCGCCAGCGCCAGCGGATAATTCGCAAAGGCCCCCATCACCACCGATCCGAACGCCGCGCATAGGCAGGTCGCCGCCGTCACCGCCGCCAAAGGCATTCCGGTTTGCGAAAGAATCGCCGGGTTCACGAAAATGATGTAGGCCATCGTGATGAAGGTCGTGAATCCGGCCAGCACTTCCGTGCGCCAGTTCGTGCCATGCTCTTCAAAACGGAAGTAGCGCTCCAGCCGGGTGCGCATCGGCAAACGGTCCCTCATCAAAACGTAGAATGGTTAGCGGTTGATCCAGAATATCGCAGGAGAATTAGATTTATGACCGCGGAAGAAATCAAGCAGCAGCTTGGCCTCATGCCCCACCCCCGCGAAGGCGGCTGGTTCATCCAGACTTGGGCCTCGGACGAAATCCTCTCGCCTTCCAGCTTTGCGGCTGATCGTTATCCCGGTCCGCGTCGCGTCGCCACCGCCATCTACTATCTTCTGGAACCGGATTCCTTCAGCGAAATGCACCGCCTGCGCAGCGATGAAATCTTTCACCACTATGCCGGAGATCCCGTCCAGATGCTGCAACTGGAGCCCAAAGGCCAGGGCCGAACAATTACCATTGGCCGCGATCTCGCCGTCGGTCAGCGTCCCCAGGTGGTCGTAGACCGTGGCATCTGGCAGGGCTCGCGCCTGTTGCCTGGCGGAAGTTGGGCGCTGCTCGGCTGTACCGTCAGCCCCGGTTTTGAATATGAAGACTATGACAGCGGTTCGCGCAGAGAATTGCTCGCAGGCTGGCGGCAATGGGCTGAGCTGATTACCGCGCTCACCCATCCGGAGTAGGCTGCCTAGCCTTCAGCGCTGCGCAATCCTTAGCAATCCATCAATACGGCTGCTTGTAGGGACTCACGTCCCAGGCGGTAAACCCTGCCTGCGCTTCCTCGCGTAGCATCTCTTCGGCGGGCAGCGAACGCTCATGTCTTGGCAGTGCCAGCTCGTGGTACAAAAATGCGTCATCAAAGCCCGCCCGCGCCGCATCCTCGGCGTTTGCGGCATAACAGATTCTGGCCAGATGCGCCCAGTAACACGCCGCCAGGCACATCGGGCAGGGCTCCGAGCTGGTGTACAGCGTGCACCCCTCCAGCCAGAACACCTCCAGCTTCTGGCACGCCGTCCGAATCGCATTTACCTCGGCATGCGCGGTGGGATCATTCGTCGTGAAGACCGAATTGCCCGCCTCGGCCACCACTTCGCCGTTACGCACAATCACCGCGCCAAATGGTCCGCCTTGGCCTGACTCTACGTTGTTCACCGCCAGGGCTATGGCTCGCCGCAGAAAGCCTTTGTCCTGCTCTGTTGCGTCGTTCGCCATCTCGCCTTATCCTCCGCCCAGCATGACCAGTGTCACGCCCAGCACCACCAGCAGAACTCCAAGCCAGCGCTGTGCCGTTACTTTTTCTTTCAGAAAAACCATGCCGCCTAGAATTCCAGCCACATAGCTCAGTGCTGTTACCGGGACCACGAAGCTTACCGGCAGTTCGGCTAGCGCGCCCAGCAGAGCAAAGAATGCTGCGGCCATCATCGCCACGCCTACCCACATCCACGGCTCCCGCAGCGCTCGCAAAATCACGCGCGCCACCGCCAGCGGACGGAAGTTCGTCACCTCGCCCACAGTTTTCATCGCGCGCGAAACGCACAGCTCGCCGCCGGTTCCGGCCACCACGATCAGCGCGAAAAGAATGAAGTTTTTCAGCATCTAATCTCCCCTCGCCGCCTCGGTTTTCGGAGCCTTGGCTTCCGCTGCCTTGGTGGAGATCTCATTCGGCACCGTGGTCTGCGGATCCGTGCGCCCCACCACAAATACTCCCAGGCAGATAATCGCAATTCCTACCCAGCGCACCAGCGATACATGTTCACCTAGAATCGCCCAGCTCAGCAGCGCCACCACGCCATATGCCAGCGATGCTGCTGGCTGCACGTAACTGTAGTCTGCCCACGACAGCACCAGCATGTAGGAAACAAGAAACAGAATTAGCGACCCTATTCCCATCCAGATCGCCGGAAGCGAGAAGATATGCAGCCCGGTCGTGATCAGTGCTCCCAGGGGCCAGATATGCAGCGCTCCCGCGTGCTTCATGCCTTCGCCGAGCAGAACGTTGCCCAGCGGCCCGGCCACGATCATCACCAGGATCATCAGGGTGGTTTTCATCTGAAGCGATTTCGCCTTGGCTTTGCTGGCTTCGCTGGAGCTTTCTGTCGCCACAGCTTCATCTTACAGTGGTCTGTCCGCTTCACAACGACGCACAGCCACATGCCCCATCTGGAAAGTACACCCCTCGGACTGTCCCTTTCAGGAGTGTCTATGCTGACGCCTTCGTTCAGGCGGTATGCGGAGTAACGGAGATGTTGAATAGAGCCGTCTAGAAAAGGCGGAATCGGATGGCGAAGTATTTCCTGGGATTCTTGCGAATAGCTGTGGCAAGCCGTTTGCTTTTGCTGACAAGCTCATTGAGATTGCTGTGCAGAGACGGGGTTTTGATGAACTGGCCGAGGGTACCCTTGCCAGCGTTGGCCTGGGCTCGGATGGCGCTGAGTTGTTCCCTGGTATGGCGGAGTTCTTTCGAGAAGGCAGGGTCCTTAAGCATCATGCCTATGGCTCCGTGACCGGATTTGACCTCTGCCGATATCTGATCAAGCTGCTTTGAAGCCTCTTTCAGATTGTTACGGAAAGCGGGGTCCTTGATGAATTTTCCGGCTGTTCCTTTACCGCTGTTGATATCAGTTTTAATGCTATCCAGCTTGGCTACAGTGTCTTTGAGATGGTTTGAGAGCAAATGGTCAGTTCTGAACTTGCCGAGGGACCCCTTGCCGCTGCCAACCTGCTTGGCGATGGAGCTGATTTGGTTCATCGCCGTGACAGTGTGCTTGTGGAAGGAGGGGTCGTTGATGAACTTCCCGATGGAGCCTTTATCGCTGCTGAGATTTTTCCCTAGCGTATCCACTTGACCGACGATAGTCGAAATCTTCTGGGTCGTGGATTGGAAAGACTGAAGTGCGTTTTGAAAGTTAGAGGTCTCATTGGTTGGGAGGACAGCGTCATTCTGGATCGGTTGACCGTGGGAGTGAAGGTTATCAATATCGACTTCGGTGTTGCCCAGCACGCCGATGGTCTTGAGCCTGGCGCTGGAATCTGTTCGCAGGTTACTGCGGAACTTTTCCTTTATCGCCATAATGACTTCCACCGGGGTGTGTTTGGGCTGCTCCACAAGGCGAATGGCTCTGACATTGCCAATCGTGATGCCATCCAGGTTGACTGGTGCGCCTACTTTTAGGCCGGATGAGTTCTCAAAATAGGCTCGAACCCTGAACTTGCCGGAAAACAAGTCTCCCCTGGTGCCGGATATCAGCAGGATTAAGGCAGCAACTGCTGAAAGCGCGACGATAACCAGCACGCCGACTTTCAGATAGGACCGTTGGGCTTCCCGACGAACAGGCATGACGCTCCACCAATGCAACGGACTTAAACAGAGGATAACAAACGAGGCGTTCTTCCCTCGTTGGGACCAATCAGCAGAAGATTACCGATGACTCGCTGATTGTTCGGAAGTAGTCAAAGCGAAGGAAAAGACGTGGAGGCTGGCCGTGCGGACAGCCCCCGTCCAGTCTTAGTGCCGGAAATGCCGCATGCCGGTAAACACCATGGCAATGCCCAGCCGGTCGGCTGCTTCAATCACCTCGGCGTCGCGGACTGACCCGCCTGGCTGAATCACCGCTGTCGCGCCCGAGGAAACCACCGTCTCCAGTCCATCCGGGAACGGGAAGAACGCGTCTGAGGCCGCCACGCATCCTGTCATCGGCAAAATCGCCTTCATCGCTCCAATTTTCGCGGCATCCACGCGGCTCATCTGTCCGGCGCCCACCGCCACCGTCTGATCATCGCGAGCATACAGAATCGCGTTCGACTTCACATGCTTGCATACCTTCCAGGCAAAGAGCAGGGAACTCAACTCGTCGTCCGTCGGCTTGCGCTTGGTGACCACCTGCAGCTCGCTTGGCGTTACGCGTCCAGTGTCCGCGTCCTGCAGCAGCAGTCCGCCGGAAACTTGCTTCAGCACGCGTCCCGGCTTGGCTGCTTTCACTTCCACCAGCCGCAGATTTTTTTTCGCCGCAAACCGGGCCTTTGCTTCATCGGTAAAGCCCGGAGCCGCAATCGCCTCCACAAAAAGCTTGGCGATTTCCTCGGCTGCTTCACCGTCTACCGTACGATTGATGCCAATCACGCTGCCAAAGGCTGAAACCGGATCAGTCGATAGCGCCTTGCGGTAAGCTTCCACCACCGATTCGGCCCGCGCCGCGCCACAGGGATTAGTGTGTTTGATGATTGCCACCATCGGCTCATCAAACTCCTGGGCCAGATCCCAGCAGGCGTCCAGGTCCACTAGGTTGTTGTAGCTCAGCTCCTTGCCCTGCAATTGTCTGGCTCCGGCAATCCCCGTTCCGCTGCCATCCTGGTACAGCGCTGCTTTCTGGTGCGGATTCTCCCCATAGCGCAGAGGCATCGCCAGCGGATAGTTAATCCGCAGCGCGGAAGGGAACTCCGCTTTCAGAGGATCGCCCAACTCGACCTTCGCCTTGGCATCCGGTGCCACAATCCGCTCCAGCGTATTCGCAATTGCCGTATCGTAAGCCGCCGTCGTGGCAAAGGCCTGCTTGGCAAGCCGCCAGCGCGTCTCCAGGCTCAGCGCGCCATCGTTGGCTGTCATTTCCTCGGCCAGCGCCGCATAATCACCCGCAGCCGTCACCACCGCCACGTCTTCAAAATTCTTGGCCGCCGAACGCACCATCGACGGCCCGCCAATATCAATGTTTTCGATCAGATGTCCCACCGTCACGTCCGGCTTGACCGCCGTCGCCTCAAAGGCGTACAGGTTCACCACCACCATGTCGATCGGCTCAATCCCGTGCTCCTCGACCGCCGCCCGGTGCTCGGCATTGCCGCGAATATGCAGAATGCCTCCATGCACTTTCGGGTGCAGAGTCTTCACGCGTCCATCCAGCATCTCCGGAAAGCCGGTCAGCTCCGCGATGTCGCGTACCTTCAATCCCGCTTCGCGCAACACGCGTGCCGTGCCTCCGGTCGAGATCAGGTCTACAC
>OFHJ01000604.1_pt1 | contig 12997 bp, 15 predicted proteins | sample 1522001 | NCBI WGS metagenome assembly OFHJ01 (sample SAMEA2464838, study PRJEB22497) | soil metagenome | biome: Grassland; feature: Farmland; material: Clay | place: Australia | collected 2013-02-01 | depth 1.2 m | reverse complement strand
CTCACACCCGATGATCGACGTCACGGTTCAGGTTAAATTTGCCTGACTCGCCTACAATGCCGAAGTGAGTAATTCCACGACAGATACCAGTAAAGCTCGAGCGGTTTCAAGCGCCTTGGCTTCCGGTGATGAACCAAGCGAACGAACGCTGCGCCCGAAATGCTTGGAAGACTACGTTGGCCAGCCGGGCGTGAAAGAGCAAATGTCGATTTTTGTAACCGCGGCGCGTGGTCGGGGGGAAGCCTTGGATCATACGCTGATCTTTGGTCCGCCAGGGCTGGGGAAAACGACGCTTGCACATATCCTTGCTGCCGAGATGGGGGTGAACCTCCGTCTAACCTCAGGACCTGTTCTTGAAAAGGCCGGAGATCTTGCGGCGTTGCTAACGAATCTGGAGCCACGTGATGTTCTTTTCGTAGACGAAATTCATCGCTTGTCCCCAGTTATCGAAGAAGTCCTGTACCCTGCTCTTGAAGACTACCAACTGGATATCATGATCGGCGAAGGACCGGCAGCCCGATCAATTCGACTAGAGTTACCCCCCTTCACTCTCGTGGGCGCGACGACGCGAGCTGGGTCTCTGACCAGCCCGTTGCGGGATCGCTTTGGGATTGTCCAGCGCTTGGAGTTTTACAAGGTTGATGACCTGACGATGATCGTCGGACGCTCTGCCCATATTCTGGGGATTCCGATTGAATCGAGCGGTGCAACGGAAATTGCTAGACGTTCTCGTGGTACGCCACGCATTGCTAATCGTTTGCTTCGAAGGGTACGCGATTACGCTCAAGTTTGTGGTGAGGGCGTGATTACCCGCGGTACGGCAGACGCTGCCATGAAAATGCTTAGGGTGGATGAAGGCGGACTGGATGGAATGGATCGGCGATTACTTGAAGCCTTGATCCAGCGTTTTGACGGTGGTCCGACCGGCATTGATAGCTTGGCGGCAGCGATTGGAGAAGCGCGCGAGACCATCGAAGATGTCATTGAACCGTTCCTGGTGCAGCAGGGTTATCTCATGCGAACTCCGCGAGGAAGGGTGGCGGGAGCTCTTGCCTATCGATCGTGCGGTCTTGCCGCGCCACTGGACGAAGTTCCAGATTTATTCAGAAGTCCATCAGATCAACAGTAATCAATGCTCCACCGTTTTTGTCAGTAGTTGGCCTACGCTTCGGTCGCTTTGAGAAAGCTCGAGGAAAGATGATGTTTTCGTATCCGATGCGGATCTACTACGAGGACACCGATGGTACGGGCGTGGTGTACCATGCAAAGTACCTAAACTATTTTGAACGCGCACGCAGCGAATGGCTGCGAATGATGGGGTTTTCGCAGCAAGCTCTTCGCGAATCGCTAGGTATTGCATTCACAGTCAATCGGTTGGATGTCCGATACCTCCGCCCGGCCCGGCTAGACGATCTTTTGATCGTCACAGTTCGTCTTGTTGAACGACGGCGCGTTAGCATGAGTCTTGAACAAGCCTTGCGACGCAAAGGAGAAACAACCGATCTTTGTCGAGCCTCAGTTAGTGTCGCGTGTATCCGGACGTTAACGTTTAAGCCCTGTCGTCTGCCGGATAAACTTTGCCAGCAGATCGCCGATCAAACATCCCGGTCATTGGAGCGTCTCAAGACATGAACGATGGTTTCTCGCTGGTTCGTATGCTTGTGGATACGAGTGTGCTGGTTCAGGTGATCCTTCTCCTCCTGCTGATCGCCTCCATTGCCTCTTGGGCAGTCATTATCGCTAAACGGAGCGTGCTCACGAAGACCCAAAAAGCTGCCCAACAGTTTGAAAATCGGTTTTGGTCGGGTGGGACGCTAACGGATCTATATGACGAACTTCAGGCTCGACGCGATGACGAACAAGGATTAGCACCAATTTTTCTCTCTGGCTATGAGGAATTCGCGCGTCAGCAACAGCGGCGCGCCCCAATTGTTCCAGAGGATGCAATGGCCTCTGTGCAGCGGCAGATGCGGGTGGCCCAGTCCCGTGAGGTTGAGCGGCTCGAAGGCGGCCTTGCTCTGCTTGCCACGATTGGATCGACCAGTCCGTATGTGGGTTTATTCGGTACAGTTTGGGGCATCATGCACGCGTTTATCGCAATTGGAAATGTTAAACAGGCATCGCTGGCGATGGTCGCGCCAGGGATTGCCGAAGCGTTAATCGCGACAGCCATGGGGCTTTTCGCGGCCATACCGGCGGTCATTGCTTACAACTTTTTTACCGCAAGAGTGGATCGGCTTGAGGGTCGCTATAGCACTTTTTCTGATGAAATGATTGGCATTATCGAGCGAGGCCTTCGTGGGCTAGGTGGAGATCAGTCCTGATGCCTGTAGCGCAGGTGGGACGCGGCGGCAGACGTCGGAGATTGGCGGCGGAAATCAATATAGTTCCCTATATCGATGTGATGTTGGTGCTACTCGTGATTTTCATGGTTACGGCGCCTCTTCTCACTCAGGGGATCAGCGTCAAGTTACCGAGAACCGCTTCGCAGCCAATCCGTTCGAGTGAAGAGCCAGTGACGCTCTACGTGGATGCGCACGGTCGTTTTTTTCTTGATGTAGGGAGTCATCCGAAAAAGCCCATTGATGGGGCTCAAGTGACTGAGACCGTGTCCAAGGTGTTGAAAATCAGACCTGATGCGATGATCCTAATCCGCGCTGATAGGTCAGTGCCATATGCCCGAGTGGCAGAAGGCATGGCATTTTTGCAAGCTGCGGGCGCCTCGAGGATTGGATTTGTTACACAGCCGCCCAGTTTTAACAAGAACCTGAAAAGTAGGTAGATGAAGCTGCGCCTTCGTCACTATTTGTTTGCGATAGCGATTCACGTCATCGTTTTCGCGTTCGTGTTCATCGGTGTCCGATGTGTCCATATCAGTCCGCCACCCTCCACGATACAAGGCACTCTTGTGAATCCGTCGCAACTGAAGGAGCAGCATGGCGCTTCAAAGCAGACCGCGATACGAGAGGCAAATCGCGAAGCGGCAATCGAAAAGGAGGTACAACTCCGACAGCATCAGTTGACCGCGCTGGAAGGACAGCAGCGGCAGCAGGGGGATTTGCGGAGAGCCACGCGAAAGGCCGTGGAGAGGGCGCTGAGGCAGGCGCAAGAACTCGCCAACCGTCAAAAAGCACTGGATCAGCGGATCCAGGCACAGGAGGCAGCCGAGGCGAAGCTCCGCGCATTGCAGAAGGCCAAGAAAGAAGCCCGAGAACGCCGTCTGGCGAAGCAAAAAGAGGAAGCGGTGGCGCGCAAGAAAGCGGCAGAGGCAAAGGCCAGGGCAGAGGCAAAGGCCAGGGCAGAGGCAAAGGCCAGGGCAGAGGCAAAGGCCAGGGCAGAGGCAAAGGCCAGGGCAGAGGCAAAGGCCAGGGCAGAGGCACGAGCGGAAGCTAAAAAAAGACGGGAAGCATTGAAGAAAAGACGTGAGCGCGCGCTTGCAGGCCAGTTGAGTAGCGAGGCCAAGCAGCTCAAGCAGACAGCGCTGCGTGCTTGGATTGCCGCGATCACATCAAAGCTGCGCGACAATTGGGTTCGACCCCCTTCTGTCCAGAATGATATTTCAGCGACCGTGGAGGTTACGCTGCAAGATAACGGCACTGTCCTTTCCGTAACTATCGAAAAAAGCAGTGGAAACCTACTTTACGATGACTCTGTTCGTAAGGCAGTGCTAAAGTCCAGTCCCCTTCCGTTGCCCGTGGACCCCCAAGTGTTTGTTGCAACCCTTATTCTGACCTTTACCCCGAATCAATTGCAGGGCGGTAGTTAGTATGGACCACAAGTACCTCATATTATTTGGAATGATGTTCCTGTGCGGCTCTGCGCAGGCTCAGCTTCGCATCACAGTGACTGGTGGCAAGGCGGCGCCCCAACCCATTGCCGTTGTCCCATTTCGCGAGGGCGCGGGCGTGGGTTTTGATGTCTCAAAGGTTGTTCAGGGTGACCTTAATCGAAGTGGGCTTTTCAAAACGTTGCCGCGTTCCGAAATGTTGGCGAAACCAAGTCTTCCCGCCGAAGTCCATTATCAGAACTGGCGCGTTCTCGGGATGAACGACCTCGTCATAGGAAGCGAAGAAGTGATCAACGGAAAGGTCTCAGTTCAGTTTTATCTTCTCGACGTGTTTAGCGGTCAGCAACTGCTTGCATTTCGTATGCCGCCGATTAGCCCAAGCGAACTGCGCTACGTGGGCCATCGAATTGCTGATCTGATTTATAAAAAGCTAACAGGGGTGAATGGTTATTTTGATACGCAGATCGCTTACGTGGAGGCCAGCGGATTGGGGGAGGACCGAACCTTCAAACTTGTTGTCGCTGATTCGGATGGCGAGTTTCCCCATACGGTAGCGTCTTCGGCACATCCACTGGTTTCACCGGCTTGGTCTCCGGATCGAAAAAAACTGGCTTTCACCGGGTTCGAGGATGGTCGGTGGGCTATCTTCATCGAAACGCTGGCTACCGGAAGGCTACGAAAAGTGATTAGTCTGCCAGGCGTGGACACTGGTGCGGCATGGTCCCCTAACGGTGGGCAGCTTGCTGTGACATTAGCGCCGAAAGGTATTTCTAATATTTACATCATCGATTTGAAAACAGGCCATCGGCGACAGCTTACACACGATTCGTCCATAGATACCGGGGCAAGCTGGTCGCCAAATGGAGAGAGCATAGTCTTTACTTCAGATCGCGATGGATCACCGCAAATCTTCGAGATCCCGGTAGACGGTAGTGCGCCGCCTGAGCGCCTGACCTTTCAGGGGCAGAAGAACATGAACCCCGAGTTCTCGCCGGATGGGAAAAATCTAGCGCTTGTCCAAGAAGATAATGGTAAATACTGTATCGGTGTGATGAATCTTGAGACCGGCGTTATCAAATTGTTGACCGCCGGCCCAGTTGATACCGGGCCATCTTTTGCTCCTAATGGTGAAATTCTCATTTATGAACGCGACCGGTCGGACGCCAGCGGAACGAACCTTGGCATCGTCTCAACAGATGGGGTAGTTCACGAAACCATCAAGGGTCCACCCGGAAAGGATCTTCAGGATCCTGCATGGTCACCATATATTGGTTAGCGCCATTCATTCCAATTTCCCGCGCAACATTATCTGTAGATTGTTATCATCTATTGGCGGTTGGTTCTACAGTCACCAAGGAGTGGTTCCTATGTTCAAACTAAGTCATCGGGCAACCTTTCTTGCCCTAGCTGTTGCAGCTACCGCTTTGGCCGGATGTGCCAGCAGCGGAACAAAGCAGAGCGCGTCGACCACACCAGCGCCGACAAGTCCGTCGGAAAGCGGCGGTGTCAGTACCAGCGGGACAAATGGCACAGTGATCGGGAATGGCTCGCCTACCGGGACGACAACTAGCTCCGCGGCTTCGAAACTGAGCTTGCCGACTCTCCATAGCGCTTATTTTGATACTGACAAAAGCTTCATTAAGCCAAAGTACCAGTCACTTATCGGTAAGTGGGCGAGCTACCTAGACGCAAATCCGGGTACCGAAGTCCAGATTCAGGGTAATTGCGATGAGCGCGGTACAGAAGAATACAACATGGCTCTTGGCGAGCGTCGCGCAGTAGCAGTTGAAAAGGCGCTCGAGGCCGATGGCGCATCGGCGTCGCAGCTAAGTACGATCAGCTACGGAAAGGACCGCCCCGTCTGCACTCAGCATGACGAAGCGTGTTGGTGGCAGAATCGCCGTGCTGACATAGTGGTTCAGTAGGCTGTTTTTAGGTTAATGCAGGTTCCGTATCACAGAATTGTGGCAGTGACCGGCGGGCTTCTGCTCGCCGGTTGCGCTGCTGCTCAACAATCGTATGGCAATCAGCCTGCTTTGAGTCCCGACGAAAGGGAGCTGCAAGCTCTTCAGAGTCAAATGGCGGTTGTTAATCGGCGACTCGACGCCATTGCAAGTGCAGAGCAAAGTAGTCAGGCAGAAAGTGAGGTGCGTGCCCTACGTGGACAGCTTGAGAATCTGCAGTACGAGGTCAAACAGAATCAGCAACAGGTAACGGCCACGCTGCAAAATTTAAATAGCCGCCTTCAGCAATTGGAGAAAGGGAAATCGGCCTCTCCTGCACCCGCGAGTTCTGTTGCGCCGGTTGCAAATCACTCTTCAACGGTGCCCAATCCGGTGTCCTCATCTTCAGCCGGCAATAAGGTCGAATCATCTTCTGCCCGGTCAACTAGCGAAGCAGGAGGAGCTTCGCTGTCTCCATCAAGTAATCGGCCAACTAAACAACAATCGTCTGGCAAAAGTCTTGGTTTAACAGAGGAAGTGACGTACATTCACGCCTTTAACTTGTTGCAGGCAGGTCAGCTCGATAAGGCTATTGGCGAATTCCAGGCATTTCTGAAGCAGCACCCTGATGGCGAATATGCAGACAACGCGTTGTACTGGCTTGGATCGGCATATTACGTGGAGAATGACACCAAGAACGCATTATCGAAGCTTTATTTGCTTCTGAAAAAGTTCCCAAACAGCCCAAAGGTTCCTGATGCCATGGTGAAAATCGGCATTATTTACCAGAATGAACACAAAATTAATCGGGCGCGTGCGGAATTTAAGCGCGTTCTCGCAAATTATCCCAACTCAAATGCTGCATCGATCGCCAAGCAGCGACTAGATGCGATGCCCCATTGAGCTGAATTCGTGTACGGTGAGGGCTAGCGGGTGCCGTGCGTCCCGCATTAGTACGACCCGCAACCCATGTGCGCGTTGCGGAGGTTTTTGCCTCATTGCAGGGCGAGTCGTCCCTGGTGGGTTGGCCGACGCTCTTTATTCGGCTTTCCGGTTGTCCCTTGAGGTGCAGTTACTGTGACACGACGTACGCGTTTCACGGTGGGCGCCTGCTGGCTATCGCGGATCTTCTTTTGCAGGTTCAGGAGAGCCGCATGTCGCATATCTGTGTCACCGGTGGCGAACCGTTGGCCCAGCCCGGGTGCCTTAAACTTCTTGAAGGTCTTTGTAATGATAACTATGTGGTTTCGCTAGAAACCAGTGGAGCCTTGGATATCTCTTGCGTAGATCCCCGCGTAAGGCGCATCGTCGATATCAAGACGCCGGGCTCGGGGGAGGTAGGTAAAAATTATTGGAATAATCTCAAGGTTCTCGGGGAAAGCGACGAACTGAAATTCGTGTTAACGGATCGAGCCGATTATGAATGGGCGCGGCTTTTGCTTTATGAAGGACGGATCCCCGATCTATGTCAGACTTTTTTTTCGCCCGCTTATGACATGTTGTCGCCGACGGAACTGGCAGAGTGGATTGTCGCTGATAAGCTCAATGTCCGCATGCAAATACAGCTCCATAAGGTTCTTTGGGGAGATCAGCCGGGCAAGTGACTGGGCGTAAAAAAAGCGCGGTGGTTCTGTTGTCAGGAGGGCTCGATTCCGCTACGGTCTTGGCGCTCGTTTCTTCGCAAAAGACACAAGTTCACGCCTTATCCGTAGCCTATGGCCAGCGCCATAAAGCGGAACTTGATGCGGCTGCGAGGCTCGCCCAGGCGTATGGTGTGCTTACCCACCGGGTGGTTTACGTCAATCTTGATGTGATCGGCGGCTCGTCGTTGACTGACGCGAATATCTCAGTGCCGACGCCAAGAGAGTCAAAAAATGAGGTGATCCCGGCAACATATGTGCCGGCACGAAACAGCCTTTTCCTTTCGATTGCATTGGGACTTGCGGAAGTCGTCGAAACTGAAGACATCTATATAGGCGTGAACGCTGTGGATTACTCAGGGTACCCGGACTGTAGACCGGAATTTATCGCGGCATTTCAGAATCTAGCTAACCTGGGAACGAAAGCCGGGCTCGAAGGGCGACATTTTCGTATTCATGCCCCGCTTGTGGCCATGACGAAGGATCGAATAATCCGGACCGGCGTCTCGCTGGGTTTGGACTACAGCATGACGGTGTCATGCTACCAAGCGGATACGGAAGGACGTGCCTGCGGGAACTGCGATGCGTGTCGATTGCGCCGCGAAGGATTCCGCAAAGCAGGATTGATGGACCCAACACGCTATTTCATATGATCGGGGATATCTTGGGTAGGACATTTGGCAGTTTGAAGTTGAAACAGGATAGGGTAAAAGAGAACAAAATTTCGCGTTACATGTAAAGGGAGGACCGTTTCGGCGTCGAGGATCTATGTTGGGTTTGTTAGGGTTGTTTTTTTGCAAAGTCCCGCGTTGAATTGGCATTAGTGACGGTGGAAAGATATTCTCTGCATCCGGTATACTCCGGCGCTTCGGGCCGTTAGCTCAGTCGGTAGAGCATCGGACTTTTAATCCGCTGGTCGTTGGTTCGAATCCAACACGGCCCACCAATTGGATGTAAGTGGGAAGGCGAATAGGATCTAGAGTTGTTCCGTAGCGTGTGGATTTGATAGGTAAAACCTGAAAAATCTGCCTTGCGTTATCTATCGACCAAACTGCAGTCGATTAAGAAACTCTGCCTACTGCATAGTTATTTGTTCCGCTCCATGCCGCGATACAATGGTTTTGCCGAACTGTGTAAATCGAACCCCCAATCCGCCGGTCTTTGACTCAAACTAAATGCAGCCACGGAGTTGTATTTTTCTACCTTTGCGCATGTTTCGCTGAAAAATGTTGCGAAACAAGGACCTTGATCTGGTCTTGTAAATGAAGGCCTATACAAATCGCGAATTTCTCGGAAGTCAAGATGCGAGGGAATTGCGCATTTTGGCCGAGTATATAGAGCCTCGTGCCCGCCTAAAGCGAGCTGGAGTGCAGCGTGTCATTGCAATTTTTGGATCCGCGCGACTACGACCTGGTGGATCACCGGATTATTGCGCGGCGGCCACTGAACTCGGGCGCCGGTTCGCCGCCTGGACAAGCAAAAAGCATCCATCGGGCCAGCGATACCATATATGTACCGGAGGTGGTCCTGGGATTATGGAGGCTGTTGGACGAGGTGTAGCGGCTGTTAATCGCCGTCTAAACGTTGGCCTTAATATTTCGCTGCCTCGCGAACAACATCCTAATCCCTATCTGGATCAAGATCTGATATTCGAATTTCATTATTTCTTTATGCGGAAATTCTGGTTCGCAAATCTGGCTCTAGGGGTTGTAGTGTTTCCTGGTGGTTTTGGAACCCTCGACGAATTATTCGAGGCATTAACGCTTATTCAGAGCAACAAAGTCGCTCCTCGTCCCCTGTTGCTGTTTGGAAGTTCCTACTGGTCTCGGATCATCGACATGCAGCTGCTAGTCGATCGCGGTTTTATAGATAACAAGGATCGTGACTTATTTATTTGTGTTGATGATGTGCAGCGAGCTTATGAACATTTGATAAAACGATTGCCCGAGTAGCGTGATCTTGACGCGTTGACTCCACCTGGCATTTTGTCCCTTGCTCGGTTCCGGTAGCGTGAGTGTCAGGTATGCGTCACCGTTTCGATTTTTTAGATCGGGAGTGATCTGTTCCCAATTCCTCGATTAGGCCGTCCAGGTCGTCCCCCACTAGTTTGCGTAGCTCACGGAGCTCGCGCAGTTTTTCAACGTCGCGCCAATCACGGCTCCTAAGTGGGTGCGTCTCGGGTGCTTCTGGATCAAGTTTCGAGACGTCCTCTTCGAAGCAATCGACTTCATCGTCAAAGTCTTCGAAGGATTTGGCGTTTTGGGTCTGAGCTTTCTTTCTGGATTTCCCTGCCATTGACATCTGCCCTCGACATTTTGCCATGGGAATTCGGGCGCCTTTTAGCAGGCTTTTACGCGCAACGGAAGCCCCCCCTAAAAAAACGAGGCGGTACCATTGGGTTTTTCATTCCCCGGATGTTCGCTTACCATTTTCCGCGCTAATGCCGCTTGTCACGATGACCGCAATTTAAGCTTATGAATTTGTCCAAGGCTGGCGATCGGCTGGTTGTTGTTGGTAAACTTCAACCATATGATGGGGCGGTAGCTCAGCTGGGAGAGCGCTGCGTTCGCAATGCAGAGGTCGGGAGTTCGATCCTCCTCCGCTCCACCAGTGATATCCGGTGCAGGTCGGTTCGTGGTTGGCACAGTGGTGCCGGTAGCTACACCCTCTTCATAAGAAAACTAAAAAGGCCTGGATCGACGCGAAATCGCGTTGGCCGGCGTTGCAGAGCAGATAATGATTAGTATTTTACGTGACTGGTTATATTTTAGGCGTGAGGATCCGTTCAGAGGTCCGCGCAGGCCTATCTTCATGGCGAGCGTCGTTGCGGTCGTTATGCTCGGAGGATGTGCATCAGCCCAGATGAGCGACTGCCTGAATATCGCCGGGTCCGGCTGGAAGGTACTCAGTCATCCGCCCGCGAACGCGGTACGGCTTTTGTCCATGCAGGGCGTCGCAGCTGATGGGTCGATTGTCTGGCTCGTGCGGGGAGATAAGCGGGTGTTAGCGTGTCGTTACGAAGCAAGCATGACGAGCCCGGGATGTAGCGAGTCAAGGGGATATGAGTTTTTGCGCACGAATAGTGGATGGGAATCGAAAGGGGTCTTATTGAGCCCATGTGACGCTACTCAGTGAAATGCCAGGGCACGGCTATTTATGTTCTGGTCCTGATTCTGGGAAGTGCTTGTTTTGACTGCATACTTTCTGTCAAGCGTCATATCTTGGGGTAAAAAGTGAGTAAATGGCTTTAGTTTTCACTCTGTTAAGATAACCAGAGCGCATTTCCTGAAAATATTGTTAGTGCCTTGATTGCGGTGCGGGTTGTTGTCCGGAAGACCAACGAGATGAAGCGAGCGATTCCAGTTTCACGTGCGACGTTTGACGAAGTCATGGTGCCGACCTACCAACCCGCCGATGTTCTGGTGACGCGCGGTCTCGGCTCGCATATTTGGGATCAACAAGGAAGGAATTACATCGACTTTGCGGGCGGTGTTGCGGTGACTTCGCTGGGGCACTGTTTCCCCAAGCTAGTCACTGCGCTAGAAGCTCAAGCGCATCGGATATGGCACGTTTCCAACGTCATGACAAACGAGCCGGCCTTGCAGCTGGCGTACAAACTTGTCGACACGACGTTTGCCAGTCGTGTTTTTTTCTGCAACTCCGGTGCTGAAGCTAATGAGGCGGCGTTTAAGCTTGCGCGCCGGTATGGGGTTGGAAGCGATCCGGATAAATGCTTGATTGTAGCCTTTGAAAATGCTTTTCACGGACGAACCCTATTCACTGTTAGTGTCGGTGGACAGCCCCAGTACGCCGATGGGTTCGGGCCGCTTCCGGAAGGAATTCTGCACCTGCCTTTTAATGATGTCTCGGCATTGGAGAAAACTATGTCGAGGAATGTCTGTGCGATCGTCATGGAACTAGTTCAGGGAGAAGGCGGAGTTAATGCTGCCGACCCCCTTTTTGTGCAGGCAGCACGGGACTTATGCAGTCGCTATGATGCACTGCTAATTCTAGATGAGGTTCAGACCGGGATGGGGCGGACAGGCCATCTTTTTGCCCATGAGTATTACGGCATTGTTCCTGATGTCCTTACAACTGCAAAAGGGCTTGGCGGGGGATTCCCTATCGGAGCAATGCTGTGCAATGAGAGGTCGGCTCGTGCATTGACTCCCGGGAGCCATGGTTCGACGTATGGGGGGAACCCCCTGGCATGTGCCGTAGCTTCAGTCGTGCTGGACGAAGTCAATTCAACGGAATTGCTTGAAGGTGTTCGTAGTCGATCTGATCTAATGAGCAATCGCTTGGATACAATAGGGAAGCGTCATGGGATATTTGATCACGTTCGCGGGCTGGGTCTGCTGCTAGGGGTGTCCCTTAGTGAAAACTGGAAAGGGCGCGTCCGGGAAATCGTTGATGCGGGTCTGCGGAACGGCGTCTGGGCATTGGCCGCAGGTCCTGACGTGCTTCGATTTGCACCTGCCCTCAATATTCCGGTTGCAGATGTTAACGAGGGTTTGGATCGCTTAGACCGTGCTTGCGCGGAACTGGTCAGGGGCGATGCGCCTTTTCAGCGCTGATAAAGTGGTAACCAAAGTTGATTTGGTCGTTGGCTAGGAATATATCCGCTATCTAGTAGCATTACATTGATTCATCAACCTGGCCATCATGGGGCCGAGATAGCTCAGTTGGTAGAGCGGCTGATTCGTAATCAGTAGGTCGGAGGTTCGAATCCTCTTCTCGGCACCAAATATCCATCCAACACCATCCAGAGAAGTCCATAAAACCCAGCAAACAGCTGGGTTTTTTGTTGGGTGATCATCCGATAGCGTCCACGCAGATTCGCTGGAATACCCCCACAGTTGGGGGGTATATTTGGGGGTATCGTGAAAGTGTCTGGGGGTATTTTATGTCTCTGACCGATGTAGAGGCCCGAAAGGCCAAGCCAAGGGAGCGCGCCTACAAGCTCTCAGACGGATTGGGACTGTATCTACTAGAAGGCCGAGTGGACGTTCGAGCATCTGCTATTCCCGTGGCTAGGGGAGCGCCCCATCGCCGAGATCACCGCTCCCGAAGTACTGGGGGTCCTGGACGCATCGAATCACGCGGCAAGCTGGAGACTGCCCAGCGGACCAAGCAGCGGTGCAGCCAGGTGTTCCGCTACGGCATTGCCACCGGACGGTGTGAACGTGATCCAGCCGCCGACCTTAAGGGGGCGCTGGCCACCCCCAAGACCCAACATCGGGCCAGCATCACCGAGGCTGCGCAAGTGCGCTGCGCCGATACCGGCCCCGCCCCCAATCCTGTCGACCCCACCCTTGCTCCAAGGATCATTGCCTGGACAACCAAAGTCGAGGGTTCGCTCGGCCTTCTCCCGCGCAGTTGGCAAGGAGGCCCGCGCCTGCCGGCAAATCAAGCGGCCGGCGAGAAACTTCAAGCAATCATAGGAAATTGGACGGGGCGTGCGGAAGACTCGGAACCGGGAAGCATGGAGGCAGATTATCGGCAGGCGGTAATGCACGGGGTAGATGTGCAGTACGAGACAATGATGATTAAAGCGGACGCCGCACATGCCAAAGATCATCGTTACTGGGCTGACGTTGAAGCCGCCCGCGCGGCCACCTGCTTGG
>OFHJ01000602.1_pt1 | contig 13019 bp, 11 predicted proteins | sample 1522001 | NCBI WGS metagenome assembly OFHJ01 (sample SAMEA2464838, study PRJEB22497) | soil metagenome | biome: Grassland; feature: Farmland; material: Clay | place: Australia | collected 2013-02-01 | depth 1.2 m | reverse complement strand
AACGCCTTGATCAGGCTGCGCTCCTCGACCGTGTAGGTGGCGTGCGCGTACGTGATGGCGGTCATCTCGGCGCGCACCTCGACGGCGCGACCCCCGTCCGCGCCGGGGACCGGCTCGACGTCGTCCGGGATCTTGAACGACCGCGCCCACCGGTCGGCCAGCTTGAACGGGCGGACCCACAGCTCGGCGGTGCCGGTTCCTCCGCCCACACCAGGCGTCTGCCGCGCCCGCAGCCCGCGCGCTTGGCGCGGCGGCGCTTTTTCTCGAAGTCGCGGCGGACAATGCGGGCGCGATCGCGCTATACCAGCAGGCGGAGTTTGGCGCCGTGGGCAGCCGGAAGGACTATTATGCCAGCGCTGGCGAAACGGTCGACGCCCTGGTGCTCGCGCGCAAGGCTTGATCGGATGTTCCAAATATATAGCGTCTCGGAACCCGGGCCGATGAGACCTCTGTAGGTTATGCGGTCGGGAATGCCCGTTTTCCCGGCGGCGACCCCCGGCTTTGAGGGGCTTGAATGGAAAGCTTATCCGGCGCGCCTTCTAGCGTTCTCTGGTCGAATATTTCGAGTTGCTTAGGTTCGAAATTACTTATATATAGGCCCGGCGACCCTATTGGAGGCTTTGACTTACAATGAACGAGAAACCGGAAAAAAGCGAATTGCTGGCCCTGACAACGGATATTGTTGCCTCGCACGTGGCCAACAATCGGGTCGACAGTGCCGAACTGCCGCAGTTAATTCGCCAAGTGTTCGCCACCTTGGCGGGTATCGGCGAGACCCAGCCGGCCCCCGAGAAGCTGCAACCCGCGGTCCCGATTAAGAAATCGATCACGCCGGATTATATCATCTGTCTCGAGGACGGCAAAAAGCTGAAAATGCTGAAGCGTCATCTGAAGACAAGCTATAACATGACGCCCGAGCAATACCGGGATAGATGGGGGCTTGCGACCGATTATCCGATGGTGGCGCCGAATTACGCCGTGCAACGGCGTGAACTGGCCAAGAAGATCGGACTCGGAAACATCCGGAGCAAGGCCCGTCGCTGAGCCGTGCGGTAATGGCCGATGCGCTGACGGCGGCGGCCTCCGATACCGCGAGCGCTAAGGGGCGGGGGGAGAAATGATGCCGTCTCGATTAGAAAAACTTTGCCAGGATAAAGGCTTGCGGATGACCGAGCAACGCCGCGTGATCGCGCGGGTGCTCTCCGAAGCCTTGGATCATCCCGATGTGGAAGAGCTCTACCGGCGCGCCAGCGCGGTCGATCCGCGTATCAGCATCGCCACCGTCTACCGCACCGTCCGTCTCTTCGAGGAGGCCGGCATTCTGAGCCGGCATGATTTCGGCGAGGGCCGCGCCCGTTACGAGGAACTGCCGAAAATCCATCACGATCATCTTATTGACGTCTCGACCCATAAGGTGGTCGAATTCCAAAACGAGGAAATCGAGGAGCTCCAACGCAAGATTGCCGAGCGTTTGGGCTATCGGCTCGTCGACCATCGGCTCGAGCTTTACGGTGTTCCGCTCGAAGCCGTCCAGAAGCGGGAAATGGACGAGAAATAGGTCACAGATCGAACAGATAGACGATTGATCGATGCTGGCGGTACGGCGGATCACAACTCTTCTCGTGATGGCGGCATGGACGCTGCTGCTGCTGCCCCTCCAGGTCATTGCCGTGGCGCGGCGCGCGCCGATTGCCGAAAAAATCCCGAGACTCTATCACCGCGGCCTTTGTCGCATGCTCGGCGTCAAGGTCGAGGTGCGTGGCGCACCGCTGGCGACCCGGCCGGTGCTGTTCGTCTCGAACCACGTCTCCTGGCTCGACATCCTGGTGCTGACCAGCCAGCTGCCGCACGCCGCCTATGTCGCCAAGCACGAGGTCGCGAGTTGGCCCGTGTTTGGCTATCTCGCCAAGCTGCACGACACGGTGTTCATCGAGCGCAAGGCGCAGCGCACCGCCAATCATCGCGACGAAATGACCGAGCGGCTCGCCAAGGGCGATAATCTGATCCTGTTTCCCGAAGGGACCTCGCATGACGGCCTGCGCGTTCTGCCCTTCAAGTCGAGCTTCTTCTCCCTGGCGGAGAGGGAGATCCAGGGTCGGCCGCTCGCGGTGCAGCCGGTCGCCATAACCTTCAACCGCCTCAATCGGCTGCCGGTCATGCGGCGCAACATGGCCATCTATGCCTGGGTCGGCGACCAGGGCCTGGTCGAGCATCTGTGGAAGTTCCTTCATGCCGGCCCGGCGACCGTGGTGCTTGAGTTCCTGCCGCCGGTGACGATCGAGGGTTTCGCCTCGCGCAAGGAAATGGCGCGGCACTGCCGCGAGGCGATTTGCCAGAGCGTCTATGCGGCGCTGACCGGGCGGCCCCGCGCCGCCGCGCCGACCCCGGCCGCGCCTGGGGGGGCATCTGGGCCGGTATCCGAGCCGGTATTGGAGTCGGTATCCGAGCAGGCGCCCGCGCCGGTCGCCGTGCCGGTGCTCGGTGGCGGCGCTTGAAAGGCGCCGCACCGGCCTTGTCTTTGTGCTATGGCGTCCCATGTTCTCTAGTTTCGTTGCGGGCGACGCCGGCGGCGCGGTCCTTGACAGCGGGCCGAGGCTCGCTACTGTGAGCCGGCTGCTCTGCCCGCACGGGTTTGAGCGGGGTTGCTGCGCGTTCAAGGGGGTGCGCCGTTGAAGAAAACGGCGGAATGCGGGAAAGCGACGGAAATCGAGAAACTTTCGGTGGCACGAAAGCTTTTTATTAAAACCTACGGTTGTCAAATGAACGTCTATGACTCCGCTCGCATGGCGGGGTTGTTGGCGCCCATGGGCTATAGCGAGGTCGCCGAACCCGCCGACGCGGACCTGGTCATCCTCAATACCTGCCATATCCGCGAGAAGGCGGCGGAAAAGGTCTATTCCGAACTCGGGCGGCTCAATCTCCTGCGGCGCGAGAAGGCAGCCGCCGGCCGCCGCATGACGATCGCCGTCGCCGGTTGTGTTGCCCAGGCCGAGGGCGTGGAGATCCGCCGCCGCGCGCCTTATGTCGATATCGTCTTCGGTCCGCAGACCTATCACCGGCTGCCGCAAATGGTGGCGCGGATCGAATCCGGACGCGACGAGGCCGTGATCGACACCGAATTCCCGGTCGAGAGCAAATTCGATTTCCTGCCCGAGGAGCTGAGCCCGCCGGGTGCCAGTGCGTTCCTCGCGGTGCAGGAGGGCTGCGACAAGTTCTGCAGCTTCTGCGTCGTTCCCTATACCCGGGGCGCGGAATATTCGCGACCGCAGGATGACGTGCTACGCGAGGCGGCGCGCTTGGTGGCGGCCGGCGCCCGCGAGATCGTGCTCGTCGGGCAGAACGTCAATGCCTATCACGGGCCCGACGCAACCGGGCAGCCGAGCTCGTTGAGCCGCCTGATCTACGCGCTGGCCGAGTTGCCGGGGCTGATGCGGCTGCGCTACACCACTTCGCATCCGCTCGAGCTCGGCGACGATCTGATCGCCGCGCACCGCGATGTCGCGATCCTGATGCCTTTCCTGCATCTCCCCGTACAGTCGGGATCGGATCGGATCCTCGGCCTCATGCAGCGCCGCCACAGCGCCGATCATTATCGCCGCTTGGTCGACAGGCTACGCCAAGCGCGGCCCGATCTCGCCATGGCCTCCGACTTCATCGTCGGGTTTCCCGGCGAGAGCGATGCGGACTTTCAGGCGACCCTGGCTCTCGTCCGCGATATCGGCTTCGCCCAGGCCTATTCCTTCATGTACAGCCCGCGGCCGGGCACACCCGCCGCGGCGCTGGTCGAGGACCAGGTTCCGGAAGCGGTCAAGGCCGCGCGCCTCGCCGAATTGCAAGCGCTCATCGGCGATCAGCAATTCGCCTTCAACCGTGCCCAGGAGGGCCGCGAACTGGCGGTTCTCTTCGATCGTCCGGGGCGGCGGGCGGGCCAGCTTTGGGGCCGCAGCCCCTATATGCAGGCGGTTCACGTGACCGCGCCCGAGGCGTTGATGGGCGGCGTCGCCAAGGTCGAGATCGCGCGGGCGCACGCCGTCTCGCTCGAGGGCCGGCTTGGCCGGGATATGGAAAATGCCGCCTGAACCCGCTCCGGTGCGGTCGCGTTCGGGCCCCTCGGTGTCCGCCGCGCCGCTCGTCATCGACTTCGACGACAACCGGCTGTTGGCCGCCCTTTGCGGCGAGTACGACCGCCATCTCGCCCGCATCGAGCAGCAGCTTTCGGTGACCGTCGCGCCGCGCGGCAACCGCCTCGCCATTGCCGGCTCGCCGGCCGCGCGGGAGGCCGCCGAGGCCGTGCTGCACGAGCTTTACGCGCGCTTGCAGCGCGGCCAGGACCTCGAGAACGGCGATATCGACGGCGTCATCCGCATGGCGCTGAGCGGCGTGCAGGGCGCGGCCGGCAAGGGCGGAAGGAAAATCGCCATGGCTGGTGACTTCCCGGCGCTGATCACGCGCAAGCGGCCGGTGACGCCGCGCTCCGCCAATCAGGGCGCCTATCTCAAGGCGCTGGAAACGCGCGAACTCGTCTTCGGCCTTGGCCCCGCCGGTACCGGCAAGACCTATCTCGCGGTGGCCATGGCGGTGACCATGCTGCTGTCCGGCCGGGCGGACCGCATCATCCTGTCGCGGCCGGCGGTCGAGGCCGGCGAGCGGCTGGGCTTTCTGCCGGGCGACATGCGCGAGAAAGTCGATCCCTATCTCCGGCCGCTTTACGACGCGCTCTACGACATGCTGCCGGGCGAGCAGGTGATGAAGTATCTCGAGAGCGGCGACATCGAGGTGGCGCCGCTCGCCTTCATGCGCGGACGCACGCTGGCCAATGCCTTCGTCATCCTGGATGAGGCGCAAAACACGACGCCGGTGCAGATGAAGATGCTGCTGACCCGGCTCGGCGAGAATACGCGCATGGTGGTGACCGGCGATCTCAGTCAGGTCGATCTGCCGCTCGGCATGCCGTCCGGCCTGCGCGACGCCGTGACCCTTCTGGAAGGGGTCGAGGGCATTGCGGTCGTGTCCTTCTCCGAGGACGATGTCGTACGCCACCCGCTGGTGACGCGGGTCGTCCGCGCCTATGCGCAGCGCGACGCCGGGCTCGCGCTCGGCGCCGCAACGCCCAAGGAACGAGGCAAGCCATGACCGACGACACCAAGGGTAACGACGGCGCCGCCGCGTCCGTCGGCACGGCCTCGGAAAGCGAGCTGGCTGCCGCCCGACGTCTTCTGTCGGCAACCGCCATCCGCGCGCTGGCCGAGGATCGCTGGCAGAAGTACCGGCCGTGGCTCGATTGGCCGCTGGTGGTTCTCTGCGTGCTCGCCTTCGCGGTCCTGTTCTCGCCAGCGACCCTGACGCCTTATCCGGTGCCGCCCGTCGGCAGCATTGCGCCGGCGACGATCCGCGCCGAGCGCGACTTCCTCATTCTCGACCACAACGTGACGGCCGAGCGCGAAGCCCGCGCCGCGGCTGACACCGCGCCCATCTTCGATTACAATCCGCATGCCATCCAGGCGCTGAAGGACAAGGTCCGGAACGCCGTCGCCGCGCTTGAGGCGGGCAAGAAACGCAATCCCGGCGATGTCGCGGGCCGCGAGGCGGCGTTCTCGAAGGCGCTCGGCATGCCGGTCCATCGCCCGGTCTTCGCGTTGATCGATGGTCTGCCAAGGCCATCCGATCTCGTGGACGCGATCACTTATTTCCTCGACTTCGCGCACGGCGAGCTGGTAGTCGGGCAGCATTCGGAACTGCCGGCCAAGGGGCCGATCACCCTGGTCGATTTGAGCGACCGCAGCCAGCGCGCGGTGTCCTCGCTCAACCGCATCGTCGATCTCGCCGATGTTCGCCATCTCATGGCGATGCATGCCGGCGACGCGCCTTACGGCTCGGCCCGCGTCGTGCGCAGCTTCATTCTCGACGCCGCGAGCGATCTGCTGCAGCCGACGCTGACCCCCGACGTCGCCGCGACCCAGACCGCGCGGCGCGCGGCCAAGAGCCAGATCGCGCCGGTCTATGTGCGGATCAAGGACGGGCAAATCATGGTTGCCGCCGGCCAGCGGGTGACGGCGGCGATGCACGAGCGCTTGGTGCGCCTGAACGCGATCGTCGCCAGCCGTCATCCCTGGGGCGGCATGGCGGCCTTCGCCATTCTGGCAAGCGGCCTGATGCTGCTCGGCGGCTGGTACTTCCGCCGCAGCGGCGCGCCGAACTGGCCCTCGCGCAAGCAAGCCTATCTCACGCTTTCCGTCACCCTGGTGTCGGCGCTGGTCGCGATCGCCGCCTATCTCGCCGGCCGGAGCTTCGCGGCTGGGCTCGGGCTCGACCGTTTCGCGGCCGATTTCCTGCCGCCGGTCGCGCTGGTTTCGGTGCTGCTGGCGCTTCTCGCCGGCGCCCGCGGCAGCCTGCTCGCCGGCACCGTGCTGTCGATCTTCCTCGCCTTCCGCGTCGACGGCAACGCGCTGATGGTGAGCTACTACCTGGTCGGCATCCTGACCGGCGGGCTGATCGCTCGCGGCAGCCGACGCCGCGCCGATCTGATGCGGCTCGGCCTTGCCGTCGGCGTCGCCCAGGCGGCGGCGGTGCCGGTGATCTTCGTGCTCTCGAACAAGGGGCTCGACGCCAGCCTGCTGCCGGCGATGGCGGCGGCGCTCGTCTCCGGCTTGCTCACCGCCTTCGCCTCGGCCGGCCTGTTGCCGCTCTTCGAGCAGGTCTTCGAGGAGACCACCAATATGCGCCTGGTCGAGCTTGCCTCGGCCGACAGCCCGCTTTTGAAGCAGCTCGCGCTGCAATCGCCCGGCACCTTCTACCATTCGATGATCATGAGCAATCTGGCCGAGGCGGCGGGTGACGCCATCGCCGCCAACGGCCTGCAGTGCCGCGTCATGGCGCTCTATCACGACATCGGCAAAATGGTGCGGCCGAGCTATTTCGCCGAAAACCAGCGCGGCGCCAATATTCACGACCGCCTGCCGCCCGAGCTTTCGGCGCGCATCATCTTTGCCCATATCAAGGACGGCATCGATCTGGCGCGCAAGAACCGCCTCGGCCGGCCGGTGCTCGATGCCGTTACCCAGCATCAGGGCACGACGCTGCTGCGGGTGTTCTATTTGAAGGCGCTGGAGCGCGCCAAGACCACCGGCGAGAGCGTCGACGAAAACGAATTCCGCTACCCGGGGCCGCGGCCGCGCACCCGGGAGGCCGCGATCCTGCTGCTGGCCGACGCCGCCGAGGCGGCGACGCGGGCCTTGAAGGAGCCCTCGCCGACCGATCTTCGCGAGCGCGTGCATAAGGTGGTGCAGGAGAAGGTCGCCGATCGCCAGCTCGACGAGTGCAGCCTGACCTTGAAGGACCTCAACCGAATCGAAGCCGCGTTCGTGCGGACGCTGACGCTTGGCGTCTATCATTCGCGTATCGAATATCCGCCGCTCCCGCGCGTGGTGCCGGCGGCGACAAAGGAAGATAGTGGAACTCCAGATCGAGATTACGGCCGACAATCCAGCCTGGGCGAGCGCGGTTCCTGACGCCGCGGCGATCGCCGAGCGCGCCGCCCGAGCGGCGTTGGCCGAAGTGCGGGCCCGGGCGCCGGCGGCGCTCGGCGCGGCCAGTGCCTGCGAGCTTGGCATCACGCTGACCGACGATCGGCATATCGCCGTGCTCAATCGCGACTGGCGGGGTCAGGACCGGCCGACCAATGTATTGTCCTTCCCGATCGGCGAGGCCGGCGAGGCCGGCGAGGCCGACGGGCCGGCGCCGCGGCTGCTCGGCGACGTGGTGGTGGCGCTTGAGACCTTGCTGGCCGAGGCCGCCGCGGAAGCGATGTCGCCGACCGCCCATCTCAGCCATCTAGTTGTCCATGGCGTGCTGCATCTTCTCGGCTACGATCACGAGGTGACGGCCGAGGCCGAGGCGATGGAGGCGCTGGAGCGCGACGTTCTGGCCGGGCTTGGCATCGCCGATCCCTATCGTGAACAGGAGGCTGCCGAGACCGGCCGATGATGCCAAAGTGAGTGACCACCCCCCGTCTCCCTCTTCGCCGTCATTCGCCCGTTCGGGCGCCAAGTCCGCCCCGTTTCGCGCGCGCCTTAAAAGCCTGCTGGCCCGCGCCCGCCGACGCGGCGGCGGCGATCTCGAGAACGACGCGCTGCTCGAGGAGCTGATCGAGGAGCGGCTCGATGCCGGTCCGCCGAGCAACCCGCAAGAGCGGCTGATGCTCGCCAATATCCTGCATCTCGAGGATGCGCGGGTCGAGGACGTGATGGTGCCGCGCGTCGACATCATCGCGATCGAGATTTCGACCGGTCTCGATGACGTGCTGGCGATCTGCCGCGAGGCCGGCCACTCCCGTTATCCGGTCTATCGCGAGAGCCTCGACGACGTTCTCGGCATGGTGCATATCAAGGACCTGCTGCGATTCTGGGGCACGACCGAGCGCTTTACGCTCACCTCGGTGATGCGCAAGGCGCTTTTCGTGCCGCCGTCGATGCCGATCCTCGACCTTCTCATGCAGATGCGCACCACCCGCCACCACATGGCGCTGGTGGTCGACGAATATGGCGGCATCGACGGGCTCGCGACGATCGAGGATCTGGTCGAGGAGATCGTCGGCGAAATCGAGGACGAGCACGACGTCGAGGAGGGACCGAGCCTCATCGAGCGTCCCGACGGCACGCTTGAGGCCAATGCCCGCATGCCGATCGAGGAACTCGAGGAGCGGCTTGGTTGCGAGCTTCGCACCGAAATGGAGGGGGAGGATATCGATACCTTGGCCGGCCTCGTCTTCGCCCTGGTCGGTCGCGTGCCCCAGCGCGGCGAGCGCATCCTGCATCCGAGCGGCGTCGAGTTCGAGGTGCTGGACGCCGATCCGCACCGCCTGCGCCGTCTCAAGGTCCGCGTTCCGCCGCGGCCGGATGGCGGCGACGCATGAGCGCCGGCGGTCGCCAAAGGGCGCGTGCAGGGCGTGCACGGCGATGACGGCGCTGGCCCGGACCGTCGCCGGTCTGCGCGGCTGGCGGCGCTTTCTCGCCGCCTTGCTGCTCGGCGCCCTGGCGGCGCTCGCGTTCGCGCCGCTTTATTTGCTGCCGCTCCTGGTCGTCGGCCTGACCGGCCTGTTCTGGCTCCTTGAGGGCGCCGAGAGCCGCTTCGCCCGTTTTTTCGTGCCCTGGGCCTTCGCCTGGGGCCACTTTATCGTGGCGCTGTCTTGGATCGGCGAATCCTTCATGATCGATCCTGGGCGCTTCGGCTGGCTGTTGCCGGCGCCGGTTCTTGGTCTTCCCGCGGTGGTCGCGCTGTTTCCCGCCGCGCTGATCTGGCTCGCCTGGCAGTTTCCGCTCGAAGGCCCGACGCGGGTTCTCGGCCTGGCGCTGGCCTGGACCGCCTCGGAATGGCTACGCGGCCATCTCTTTACCGGCTTCCCCTGGGATCTGGTCGGCTATGTCTGGGTGGTCTCCGATCGCATGATGCAGTTCGCCGCACTCTCCGGCGTCTATGCCTTGAGCCTGATCACCGTCGCGGCCGCCGCCGCACCGGCGCTTTTCGGCCGGCACGGCTGGCGCGACCGCAGGGCGCAACTTTGGGTCGGCGGCGCTTATGGGTTGTTGGCGCTGATCTGGATCGGCGGCGCGATCCGGCTTGCCGGTGTCACGGTGACCGACGTGCCCGGGGTGCGCTTGCGGTTGGTGCAGGCCGATATCCCGGTCCGGGCGGAGCTTTCCGCCGCCGATCGCCTGCCGATCTTCGAGCGCTATTTGCAATTGTCCGACGCGCCGGGCGCCAAGGACATCACCGCCTGGGTCTGGCCGGAGAGCGCGCTGCCCTATTTCATTCCCTACGACGCCGGCGTGCTGCCGGTGCTCGAGCGCCTGGTCGGCGCCAAGGGCGTGCTCTTTACCGGCGCCGACCGCCGCACGCCGCCCGGCGTGCGGCCGATCCGGGTCTGGAACAGCCTCGAGGTCGTCAATCACACCGGCATCATCGCGACCTACGACAAGCACCATCTCGTGCCCTTCGGCGAATACCTGCCGTTCCGTAATCTTCTGCCCTGGCTCGGGCTGCGCGCCATCGCCGCGTCGATGATGGATTTCTCGTTCGGCACCGGCGATGGCATCCTCACCGTGCCCGGCCTGCCGCCGGTCCGCGCCTTGATCTGCTACGAGGCGATTTTCCCGAACCAGGTCGACCTCGGCGGGCCGCGGCCGCGGTGGCTGCTCAACATCTCGAACGACGCCTGGTTCGGGCGAAGCTTCGGCCCGCATCAACACTTCGCCATGGCGCGGGTGCGGGCGATCGAGCAGGGCGCGCCGCTGATCCGCGCCGCCAATACCGGAATCTCGGCGGTGGTCGATCCCTATGGCCGGGTGCTGCACCGCCTCGGCCTCGATCGCGCGGGGGTGATCGACAGCGGCTTGCCGCAAGCCTTGCCGCATCGCCCGCCTTACGGCCGCTTCGGGGACCTCTTGCTGCTGCCCTGGTTATTTCTCGCTATCGTCTTGATAATATTCACGGAGCGCGCGAAGCGCCGGTAGGATATTCCTTTTGGAATGCAATTCATTCTATAGATTGAGCGGCATATCTTGCCCCTGGGTTGAATCTCTGCGACCAAAGTGTTAATATAATTTCTACGAGAAACTTGGTCCGTTTGCATGAAGCGGCGCGGAAAAGCTGGCGAATATTATGAGATGCCAGATGTTTCGTTACCGGCCGACGCGGTTTCGGCCTCGCCAGCCGTAGCGTCGGACCGCCTAACCGGACGCCGGTCCGGGCACGCCGCCGTGACACAAGAAAGCCCGATTCTCCGACAATCATTGTTAACCCCACGACCCTAATTTCGAGGTTTTCCGTGAGTGAGAAGCGTAACCCAGTGGATGCCCACGTCGGAAGCCGACTTCGGCTTCGCCGCACCTTGATGGGCATGAGCCAGGAAAAGCTGGGCGAGGCCGTCGGCCTGACCTTCCAGCAGATTCAGAAATACGAGAAGGGCGCGAACCGTATCGGCGCCAGCCGGCTGTTTCAGTTCAGCCGTATTCTCGAGGTGCCGCCGTCTTTCTTCTTCGACGACATGCCGGGCGAGGTGGCAGGCGGACCGGTCAAGGGCGTCGCCGAGCCCGAGGGCGAGGGCTTTCGCCACGATCCGATGTCGAAGCGCGAGACCTTGGAGTTGGTGCGGGCTTATTACCGCATCACCGATCGCTCGGTCCGCAAGCGCCTGTTCGAGCTGATCAAGGCGGTCGCCAACGCCGCCGACGGCAGGATCGAGTAGAAAATCCGCTTAAATTTTTCGTCCACGGCTTGACCTCGGGTCCCAAGCTGGTCGAAAGTCTCGGCTTCCTTGGGGCGCCAAGGGGCAACCGCGCTCCGATTACACGGCAAAGAAGGGCATTCGATGCAGCGAAAGAGCTACCTGTTCACCAGTGAATCCGTCTCCGAGGGCCATCCGGACAAGGTCTGCGACCGCATTTCCGATGCGGTGGTCGATCTCTATCTCGGCGCCGATCCGCTGTCGCGGGTGGCTTGCGAAACCCTGGCTACCACCAATCGCGTGATCCTCGCGGGCGAAATCCGCGGTCCGGATTCGGTGACCAAGGATCGTCTGATCGAGGCGGCGCGCGAGAGCGTGCGCGACATCGGCTACGAGCAGGACGGCTTCCATTGGCAGAAGATGGCGGTCGAGGTCTATCTCCACCGCCAGTCCCCGGACATCGCGCAAGGGGTGGACGCTGCGGGCAACAAGGACGAGGGCGCTGGCGACCAGGGCCTGATGTTCGGCTATGCCGTGCGCGAGACGCCCTCGCTGATGCCGGCGCCGATCCATTACGCCCACCGGATCGTGCATAACATGGCCGAGGCGCGCCATTCCGGCAAGACGCCGGCCTTCGGCCCTGATGCCAAGAGCCAGGTGACGTTGCTTTACGAGAACGGCAAGCCGGTGCGCGCCACCAGCGTCGTGGTCTCGACCCAGCATCTCGACCACTTGAGCCAGGACGAGGTGCGGGACGCGGTGCGCCCCTTCGTGCTGCAGAGCTTGCCCGATGGCTGGATGTGCGACGACGAGCACTTCTACGTCAATCCGACCGGCAAGTTCGTGATCGGCGGCCCGGATGGCGACGCCGGCCTCACCGGGCGCAAGATCATCGTCGACACCTACGGGGGCATGGCGCGCCACGGCGGCGGGGCCTTCTCGGGCAAGGATCCCTCGAAGGTCGATCGTTCGGCCGCGTACGCGGCGCGCTGGGTGGCCAAGCACGTGGTCGCCGCCGGGGCGGCGCGCCGATGCGAGCTGCAGGTCGCGTACGCGATCGGGGTCGCGCACCCCGTCTCCGTCGCGCTGGAGACGTTCGGCACCGAGGCCGTGGACCCCGAGCGGATCGCCCGCGCGGTGCGCGAGGTGTTCGACCTCCGCCCGGCCGCCATCATCCGCGACCTCGAGCTGCGGCGGCCGATCTACCGGCGCACCGCGGCGTACGGGCACTTCGGACGCAGCGACAAGGAGCTGACCTGGGAGCAGACCCCCAGGGTCGACGACCTGCGCCGCGCGCTCGACCTCTGATCGCCCGCGTCGTCCCGGACCTGCCGGCGGCGAGCCGCCGGCAGTTCGACTACGCGGTCCCCGAGCGCTTCGAGGGCGAGCTGCGCGTCGGCACGAGGGTCCGGGTCGAGTTCCACGGCCGGCGGGTCGGCGGGTGGGTGACGTCGCTCGACAGCGTGCCGCCGCCCGGCGTCGAGCTGCGCGCCCTCGCGCAGCTGTCGGGCCACGGCCCCCCGCCCCCCGTGCTCGAGCTCGCGCAGTGGGCCGCCTGGCGCTGGGCGATCCCGGTCGCGACCCTCCTGCGGACGGCGTCGCCCGAGCGCAACGTGTGGTCGCTGCCCGCCCCGCCCCCGCGCCCGGCGGCGTCGGCGCTCTGCACGTCGAGTCCGGGGAGGGCGAGCACGCCGGCCACCGAGGCCAGCAGCCCCCGGCGGTCCGGGGCCGCCACGACCACCTGGGGGCGCTCGATCCGCACCACCGGGCGCCCCGAGACCCGCACCTCGTCCATGAC
>OFHJ01000601.1_pt1 | contig 13031 bp, 17 predicted proteins | sample 1522001 | NCBI WGS metagenome assembly OFHJ01 (sample SAMEA2464838, study PRJEB22497) | soil metagenome | biome: Grassland; feature: Farmland; material: Clay | place: Australia | collected 2013-02-01 | depth 1.2 m | reverse complement strand
CACCAGTACGGGGCGACCGACGAGCCCGGTGCGTAGACGCCCGTGACGACGATCGGCGCCTCCTTGCTCGAACCGGTGAAGCCGACGTCGAGCGACTGGCCGACCGCCAGGCGCAGCGCGACGGCCGTGCGGGTGCTGATCACCGCCGACCCGCGGCCGAGGACGCACTTGCCCGCGACGATGTGAAGGTGCGCGCAGACGTCGGTGCGCGAGGTGAGCGACCCGAGGTACAGCCGGTGTCCCGGGTGGGGGACGAATGTGAATGTGGTCCGTGCCGGCGACACCCCGCCGGGCGTCGTTGTCGACGGTGTCGAAGAGGGCGTGGACGTGACGAAGGCGGCGAACTGGCTCACGACCGGCGCGCCGAACAGCCGAGGTCCCCGGGCCGGCTGGGGGACGTGGCGCGAGGAGGCGAGCAGCGGACCCGGGTACCCGTGGCCGGAGATCTCGACGAAGGTGAGCCCCGCGTCACGCTCCTGGGCCGCGCCGAGGACGCCGTTCAGGACGACCTGGTCGGCGCCGTGGAGGTACATCGGGCCGAACGCACCAGCCGCCGCGCCGAACGCGGCCACCGCGAGCATCGCCAGCGAGCTCCGGGCGCGCCAGCGGATCCCGGACAGGAGCAGCGCCAACCGGAAGCGGCGCCCCTGGGGCCGGTTCGGCAGGGCGGTCGGGCCGGTCACGCTCACTCGCCCGCCGGTCCCGCGACCATGCCGATCAGCGTCTCTGGGTGCGGACCTCGAGCGCGTCCTCGGCCGTACCGCCCGAGGCGCGGGTCCGGCGCCGGGCCGCCCTGCCAGCGATCGAACCGCAAGACATCGCGAAGCGGCAAGCGCGGCAGCCAGCCGGCGCTTTCGAGCTCGGGCTTGGCGAAGAAGTGCGAGACATGGCCGAGGCAGAGATAGGCGATGGGCTGGATCGCCGCCGGAATGCCGAGCGCCGCGCGCAGGTCGTCGTGGCGCAGGATCGAGACCCAACCGACGCCGATATTCTCCGCCCGCGCCGCCAGCCACAGATTCTGCACCGCGCAGACGGCGCTGTAGAGATCCATTTCGCGCTGGTGCGTGCGCCCGATCACCACCGGGCCCGAGCGGCTGCGGTCGCAGGTGACGCAGATGCCGACCGGCGCCTCGAGGATGCCTTCGAGCTTCAAGCCGCGATAGGTCGGCTGCCGCGCGGCGTCGAACATCTCCGCCGCCTCGCGGTGCGCGGCCTCGAAGGCGTCATGCACCTGGCGCTTGACCGCGCCGTCGCGCACGACGATGAAATCCCACGGCTGCATGAAGCCGACCGAGGGCGCATGATGGGCAGCGGTGAGAATCCGCGCCAGCACGTCGTCGGCGATCGGCTCGGGCAGGAACTGGTCGCGCACGTCGCGGCGGGAAAAGATGCATTTGTAGACAGCGTCCCGCTCGGCGGGCGAAAGGTCGGCGTCGATTTGGATCGGACTGTTTTCCATGGTGTCCCCATTCATGGCACATCGCGAGCGGCCGCCTCTCCGGGGCGGCGCGCCATGGCTTCCAGGCCGGTCTTCTGACTGAGGTTCATCCCCTCCGAACGCCTTCCCGGCGGATGCCAGTGGCGAATGTCCGGACGGTCCCCTTCACAGCGTTGGGCACGTGGCGGACTTGCACCGCCTTCCCGATTCTCCCGAGGGCGACCCCGGGCACCTGAAGCGGCCGGGATCATGGCATGAAAGCGGCCCGGTCGGAATTTTTTTCCCGTGCCATACTGCGGGCGATGGGCGTGTGGCCGAGGCGGAGGAAACGGGATCCCAGAGAGAGACGCAGATCGAGAGATCGTCATCTACGGCGACCGCATTTCCTGCAATTGCGACAAGGTCCGCTTTGTCGCCGAGCGCTTAGGGATTCCCTATCGCTGGGTCGAGACCAGCGTCATTGGCGGCGAGACGCGGACGGCGGAATTTCTCGCCCGCAACCCCGCCGGACAGGTGCCGACGGTGGTGCTTTCGAACGGCCGCGTGCTGGCGCAATCGAACGCGATCCTGCTTTATCTCGCCGCCGGCAGCGATCTTCTGCCGAACGACCCCTATGACCGGGCGCTGGTCGATCAATGGCTGTTCTGGGAACAGAACACGCACGAGACCGCGATCGCCGCGCGCCGCTATCGCAAGAGCTACCTGAAGCTGCCCGAGGCTGAGATCGACCCGAGCCTCAAGCCACGGGGCGAGCGCGCCCTCGACCTGATGGAGCGGCACTTGGCGGCCCGGCATTTTCTCGTCGGCGAACGGCTCAGCGTCGCCGACATCGCGCTTCTCGCCTATACCCGCATGGCGTCCGAGGGCGGCTTCGATCTAGAGAAGTGGCCGGGGCTGCGGCGCTGGGTGCGGCGGGTGGAGACGCCGTTGGGGGTGGAGCATTTCGAGGGAACCAACTGACAACGGCGGAGGATATGGCGGGGACTGGGCGGCGCGCAGCTCACCGGCGGCGTTGAACGGCCGGTTTTGGCTCCGAGCCAAGCCGACCACGGTCCCTACCGCTTGAACAGCTGCTCGGCGCTGCCGCGTTGCGCTTGCTTGGCGGCGATCGCCGCCTCGGCGCGGGCGATTTCCGCCCTCAGCGCGACGATATGCTCCTGCAATTCGGCGATGGACAGCGTCTCCAGATCGGGCGCGCCCTTGGGCTTCGGCGGCGGGGCCAGATCGTCCGTATCCATCGCGTCCTCCTCGGCCGGCGGCGGCTTGCCAGGGCTTTGTTAACATTATAAACCTCCGGCTGCGTTTTCCTGCAACCGCGAGGCATGCCATGGCCGAACTTCCCGCGACGATGACCGCCATCGAGATCAGCCGCCCGGGCGGCCCCGAGGTGCTGCTCCCGACCACCCGGCCGCGCCCCGAGCCCGGCCCCGGCGAGGTGCTGATCAAGGTCGCGGCCGCCGGCGTCAACCGGCCGGACGTCTTGCAACGACTCGGCAACTACGCGCCGCCGCCCGGCGCCTCCGACCTGCCGGGGCTCGAGATCGCGGGCGAGATCGCGGCGCTCGGCCCCGAGGTCGCGGGCTGGACCGTAGGCGACAAATGCATGGCCCTGGTCGCCGGCGGCGGCTACGCCGAATATTGCGTCGCCCCGGCGCCGCAATGCTTGCCGATCCCCGAAGGGCTCTCGATGGTCGAGGCCGCGGCCGTGCCGGAGACCTTCTTCACCGTCTGGACCAACGTCTTCGAGCGCGGCGCCTTGCAGGCCGGCGAGACCATCCTGATCCATGGCGGCGCCTCAGGCATCGGCACCACCGCGATCCAGCTCGCCAAAGCCTTCGGCGCTCGGGTCTTCGTCACCGCCAGCAGCGCCGAGAAGTGCCGCGCATGCGAAAAGCTCGGGGCCGAGCGCGCCATCGACTACAAATCGGAGGATTTCGTCCGCGCGGTCAAGGAACTGACCCAAAACGAGGGCGTCAACCTGATCCTCGACATGGTGGGCGGGGATTACATTTCGCGCAACATCGCGGCCCTGGCGCCGGAAGGCCGGCTCGTCTATATCGCCTTCCTGAAAGGGCCGGTGGCCGAGATCAACCTGGCGCCCTTGATGCAAAAGCGCCTCACCATCACCGGCTCGACCCTGCGTCCGCGCCCGGTGGCACGCAAGGGCGAGATCGCCAAGGCCTTGAAGGAAAAGGTCTGGCCGCTGATCGCGGCGGGCCGGGTGAAGCCCATCATCGACACCACCTTCGCACTCGCGGAGGCCGCCGCGGCGCATCGCCATATCGACGCCGACCATTTCGGCAAGATCGTCCTGACCGTGTGAGCCGGGGCCGAGCTTCCGAAACCGACGCGGCATCGCGAAATAATCTGGCCCGCGGCCCGCTTCTTGGGGGCGCGGGCGCCGGCAGGTCATGGTAAAGTGTTGAAAACCCGGCCCCGGTCAGCAGCAAAAGGAATGAGGAATGGCGACGACCCGCCGCAATGAAGCCAGCCAACTCCCGCTGATGCCGAAGGCGACAGCGGTGTGGCTGGTGGAGAATACCGCTTTGACTTTCGACCAGATCGCCGAGTTCTGCGGCCTGCACCCCCTGGAGGTGAAGGGCATCGCCGACGGCGAGGTGGCGACCGGCATCTCCGGCCTCGACCCAGTGGCCAACGGACAGCTGACCCGCGCGGAAATCGAGCGCTGCACCAACGATTCCAAGGCCCGTCTCAAGCTTTCGGAAAGCCCGGTGCCGGTGGCGCCGGCGCGCGGCAAGGGCGCCCGCTATACCCCGGTCTCGAAACGCCAGGACCGGCCCGACGCCATCGCCTGGATCCTGAAGTTCCACCCGGAAATCCCCGACAGCCAGATTCTCAAGCTGCTCGGCACCACCAAGGCAACGGTCGACGCGATCCGCGGCCGCACCCACTGGAATACGGCCAACATCAAGCCGCGCGACCCGGTCGGGCTCGGCATCTGCACCCAGATCGAGCTCGATCAGGCGGTCGCCCGGGCCGCCCAGCGCAAGCAGGCGCTGGCGGCGAAGCACGGCCTGCCGCCAGCCGATCCCGGCGCCGAGGAAGCGGCGCCAACCGAAACGCCGGAGGATCCCGCCGCCGACTCGGAGGCTTGAGGCGGGCCGAGGGAAATCGCCGACCGGAGGCGTGGCGCGGGCAAACGGCCGATTGATCTTCGACCCTCCGCGCGGTTAGCTTCTTGTCGAGCCGGAAGCCCGATCGGCCCGAAATCCGATCGCGTCGCGGCATAAAAGCGCGGGACCGGCCCCGGGGGGCCAGAACCCGCCCGATAAGGGGACATCCGGGAGGAGCAGATGGCCGACAATCCGTTTGAGCAGAATCTCGACCGCAATCCGGCGAATTTCCAGCCGCTTTCGCCACTTTCCTTCATCGAGCGCACCGCCGCGGTCTACCCCGACCATCTCGCCGTGATTCACGGCGCCTTCCGCGCCACCTATGCCGAGCTTTACACCCGCGCGCGGCGCCTCGCCTCGGCGCTCGCCAAGCGCGGCATCGGCGTCGGCGACACGGTCGCGGTGCTGGCGCCGAACGTGCCGGCGATCCTCGAAGCGCATTTCGCGGTGCCCATGGTGGGCGGCGTCCTGAACGCCCTCAACATCCGCCTCGACGCCAAGACCATCGCCTTCATCCTCGGCCATGGCGAGGCCAAAGTGCTGATCGTCGACGGCGAGTTCGCCGGCCTCGCCAAGGTGGCGCTGGCCGAGATTGCCGGCGACAAGCCCTATGTCATCGATATCGACGATCCGCTCTATCCAGAGGGCGAGCGCATCGGCGCGATCACCTATGCCGAGTTCGTCGCCGGCGGCGATCCCGATTTTACCTGGAACTGGCCGGCCGACGAATGGCAGGCGCTGGCGCTCAACTATACCTCCGGCACCACCGGCAATCCGAAGGGCGTGGTCTACAGCCACCGCGGCGCTTATCTCAACAGCATCTCGAACGCGCTTGATTGGGGCATGGGCCAGCACCCGGTCTATCTCTGGACGCTGCCGATGTTCCACTGCAACGGCTGGTGCTTCCCCTGGACCGTGACCTCGATGGTCGGCACCCATGTCTGCCTCCGCCGGGTCGAGGCCAAGGCGGTGTATGAGGCGATCGCCGAGCACGGCGTCACCCATTTCAACGGCGCGCCGATCGTGCTCAACATGCTGGTCAACGCGCCGGCGGAACTAAAGGTGGGGCTGAAACCGAGCGTCGAGGTCGCGACCGCCGGCGCGGCGCCGCCCGCTGCCGTGATCGGCGCGATGGAGACGCTCGGCTTCAAAGTGAGCCATGTCTACGGCCTGACCGAGACCTACGGCCCGGCGGTGGTCTGCGCCTGGCATCGCGATTGGGACCGGCGGGACGCCACCGAACGGGCCCGGCTCCGCGCCCGCCAAGGCGTGCGCTACCGCATGCTCGAGGCCTTGACCGTCATGAACCCAAAGACCATGGAACGGGTGGCGGCCGACGGCGCGACCATGGGCGAGGTCATGTTCCGCGGCAATGTGGTGATGAAGGGCTATCTGAAGAACCCCAAGGCGACGACGGAAGCCTTCGCCAAGGGCTGGTTCCATTCCGGCGATCTCGCGGTGCTGCACCCGGACGGCTATATCGAGATCCGCGACCGCTCAAAGGACATCATCATTTCCGGCGGCGAGAACATCTCGACCATCGAGGTCGAATCCGTACTCTATCGCCATCCCAAGGTGCTGGAGGCGGCGGTGGTGGCGCGGCCCGACGCCACCTGGGGCGAGACCCCTTGCGCCTTCGTCACCCTGAAGCCGGACGTCCAAGCGACAACGGACGAGATCATCGCCTTCTGCCGCGACCATCTCGCGCATTACAAATGCCCACGGACGGTGGTGTTCAGCGACCTGCCGAAGACCTCGACCGGCAAGATTCAGAAATACGCCTTGCGCGACAAAGCCAAGGCGCTTTGACGCCGGGCGAAAACCGGGTGAGAGCGGAGCCGGGATCGGCCCCGCGGCTCAGGTTTGCGCGAAGCTATCGTGTTGAAGGCGGACGATTTCGTCTTTGAGCTTGAGCTTCTTGCGCTTCAACTGGGCGAGGCGCTCGGCATCGGGATGGGGACGGTGGTTTTCTTGGAAAATGACGTCGTCGAGGGCTGCATGTTTCAGGCGAAGCTGTTCGATGCGAGGCTCAAGATTCATTCCGCATTCTCCTACATGTTCTCTTACATGTTCTCTCCCAACGCGCGACACCATGGGCTCCATTCCCGCGGCGCGCGGCGGGGCAAGGCCTTGAAGAGGACGTTTGCCCCCTGTTATCTGACTTGGCGCGGCGCCGAAGCGGGTTCAAGGGGTCATTGCAACAAAACCGCCACTTTTCCGAAAGGCCCGAGATGACCGCCCCAGAAAGGCTTATCGTCGGTATCAGCGGCGCTTCCGGCAGCATCTACGGCGTGCGCCTGCTCGAGGTCTTGCGCGGGCGGATCGAGACCCATCTGGTGATGAGCAAGGCGGCCGAGATGACCCTGGCCTACGAGACCGATCGGACGCCCGCCGCGGTGCGCGCCCTGGCCGACAAGGCCTATGCCATCGGCGATGTCGGCGGTGCCATCGCCTCGGGCTCGTTCGCCACCCGCGGCATGGTGATCGCGCCTTGCTCGGTCAAGACCTTGGCCGAGATCGCGAGCGGCATCACCGGCAGCCTGCTCACGCGCGCCGCCGACGTGGTGCTGAAGGAACGGCGCAAGCTGGTCTTGGTGCTGCGCGAGACACCGCTTCATCTCGGCCATATCCGCAACATGCTGGCGGTTGCCGAGATGGGCGCCATCGTCGCGCCGCCGGTGCCGGCCTTCTATGCCAAGCCCGCGACGCTTGACGATATGGTCGATCATACGATCGGGCGGGTGCTCGATCTGTTCGGCATCGACAGCGATCTCGTGCGCCGCTGGGGCGAGGCGCGGCCGGCCGACGACCATGCTGCGGGTGCCCCGCCAAGAACCGCGAGGCGGGCGAGCGACGCGACGCCCCGCCCCGCCAAGGCATCGCGGAAGGCGCCGTAAGCGAATAGATTGCCGCGCACGGCCCGCGCCGGCGGCGCCGCGCGGAGCGGCCGGCCGGCATGCCAGCGGGCAAGCCGGCGCGCCGCCTTGTGCTCGGCCGCCATTTCGGCCGCGAGCAGGCGTTGCCGCGCTGCCCGCGCGCCGGCGGGCAAGGCGCGACGGCGGCGGCGCAGCGGCAAAATGGCGGCTTCGCGCCACGGCCGCACCGCCGCCTCGAGACCGGCGAGGGCTTGGCGGTCGAGCTGGCGCCCGCCGACGCCGAGAAAGGCGCAGAACAGCAGCACCATGACGTCGCAGCCGTAAGCGTCCTGCAATTTCAGGCAAAGCGGCGTCACGCCGGGCCGGGCGTAAAGCGCCAAGGCCGCTTGCCAGAACGCCGCCGCCAGATCGCGGCGTCGGACGCCGGAACCGCGCGAAACGGCGCTCTTCGGCAAGCAGGGCTTTGGCTTCATGGCCGCAAAGTGATAGCCTGTCGGTCCGATCGCTGAGCCCGCCCCGGCCGGATTTACCGGCCGGCGGTGAGCCGGCGGAGATGCGTGAGCATTTCCGATATTTGCAGCGGTGTCACGGACGATGACGACAGATTTGCCGAGGTGCGAGGCGGGCTTTTCGCCGGCAGGTTCGACGACGCGACGATGAACGACGCGGACACCCCGAACGAGGCCACGGACGCGATGAAACGCCGGCTTCTCGAACTTCGGAGCGAGCATCGCGACCTCGACGCCGCGATCGCCGCACTGGAGGAATCCGGCAGTTTCAATCCGCTCCAGGTGCAGCGCCTGAAAAAGCGCAAGCTGTCGTTGCGCGACCAGATCCTGCGGCTGGAAAGCCTGCTGTTGCCGGACATCATCGCCTGACGCCGGCCGCCGCGCGTCGCGCCGGGAGCGTCGCGCGGCGGCCAGTCTCAGCCGCCCGACTTCGTCGCCGCGCGCAAGCTCTGCTTGTGGAGATACATCGCGCGGTCGGCGGCGGCGAGCGCCGCCTGCGGGTCCTGGTGCTGACCGAGCGCCAACGGATAGACGCCATAGGCCGCGCCGAGCGGAATGCTCGCCCCTTCCCATTGCAGCGGATTATGGACCAGCACCTCGGCCAGGCTGGCGGCCTTCTCGCGGCCGCGCGCCTCGTCCACCTGCACCAGGATGACGCCAAACTCGTCGCCGCCGAGGCGACCGACGACATCCGATTCGCGCACGTTCGCCTTGAGCAGCTGCGCCACCTGGTGCAGCGCGGCATCGCCGGCGGCATGGCCGAAGCGATCGTTGATGGCCTTCAGGTTATTGATGTCGAAATAGGCTAGGCAGGCTGGGATGGAATAGCGCTGGACGAAAGAGAACACTCGGCTGAGCTCGCGGACGAAGGCGCGGCGGTTGTAGAGCGGCAGCACCGCGTCCTGGTCGGCGATATCCTCAAGCTCCTTGAGCTTGGCCCTGGCCTGCTCGACCTGGCGGCGAAGATCGTCGACCTCGGCCATCAAGGTCATGATCGCCTGGCGCACCTTGGGCGTCAGCTCGGCTTCCGGGATGCCCATGACCGAGGCGGTATCGGCGACTTGGCGCGGGGCGGAAACGGCCTCGGCCTTGGCCCCCGCGCCTGTGGTTCTAACGGCAGGGGCCGCGCCCGAGACCGGCCGGGAGCCGGTGATCTTTATCACTAGCGATTAACCCCCTAGAGAACAATCCCCTCTTCGACCGCGTTGCGGCCGAGTTTTCAGGCATTGCAGCAATCATGTCGCCTAATCGTGAAGAATACATCATCCAGTCTGCAAAACGTAGATGATTTGCCGCGAATTCCGACGGCGAAAAAAACTTCCCCTCGGCTTGTCTCGCCGGCCCGTGGCCGTATAATCCCGCCTCCCGTCGCCAGGCGGATATCGGTCACGAACGGACGAAGAGGTCAGCGATGTCGAAAGCCGCGCCGATGGTTGGCATCATCATGGGAAGCCAGTCCGACTGGGAGGTCATGCGCAACGCCGCGACCGTCCTGGACGAACTCGGCATCGCCAACGAATGCCGCATCATTTCCGCCCATCGCACGCCCGAGCGCCTTACCGCCTATACCCGCGACGCACACGCGCGCGGCCTCAAGGTGATCATCGCCGGCGCCGGCGGCGCGGCGCATCTGCCCGGCGTCACCGCGGCGCAGACCCCGCTGCCGGTGCTCGGCGTGCCGATGGAAAGCGCCGCCCTAAAGGGCATGGACAGCCTGCTCTCGATCGTGCAGATGCCGGCCGGCGTGCCGGTCGGAACGCTCGCCATCGGCAAGGCGGGAGCGATCAACGCCGGCATTTTCGCGGCCCAGATCATCGCCCTCACCGATCCCGAGGCGGCGAAGCGGCTCGCCGCTTGGCGCCAGGCCCGCGCCGACGCGGTGCCCGAGGTGCCGGTCTCGTCCTGACCGCACGGCGCGGCGCCTTTTTCGGCCGCCGGCGCGCGGGCTTCAGCGCCGCCGCGGCCGGCGGGCAAAGGCGCGCCCCGGCCGCAAGACGCCGCCGGCGAGCTCGTCGAGGCGGCGGCGAAGCTGCGGAATCCGCCCGACATCGCGCAGCCGCCGGTCGAGGAAGGCCCAGGTCGCGGCGCTGCCCTCGGAGCGGTCCTGCAGCCAATAGGCAAGTGTCGCGCTATAGACGCCGGCCAAGGTCATCCGCTTGGTATAGAAGCTGAAATTGGTCGCGGTATCGCCCACCGCGTGCCACATGGCATCGACCGTGCGATAAAGCCCCTTGAGCGCCCGCGCGGCATGGAAGGGCAGCGCGTAGAAGGCGGTGGCGCGGCGCACCGCCTCCTTGTGGCCGGCCTGGCCTTCGAGGCGGAGCCGGATCGCGAGCGCTATGCGCTCGGGCACGCGCAGGCCCGCAAGATCGCGACCCGCTAGCGCCGCGACCATGGCGCGGTCGGCCTCGGCGACGAAGAAATCCACCAGTTCCGCGACTCCGCCGGGAAATGCGCGAAGCGGCAGCGTCGGATCGAGCCCGGCGGCCTTGGCCGCGTCGACCAGGATGCGGTCGCTCCAGCCCGAAAACGGCACCTCGCGCAAGGCGGCGGCGAGCAGGGCGCGCTTCTCGGTGTCGAGATGATCGGTCTTCATGGCACCTCCTCCGCGTCGGGCGCGGCGGGAAAATATCGCATTTCGCTGGCGAAGATCAGCAGCCGGAGATCACTCATCCGCTGCGGATAGAGAACCCCGTCGAGGTGGTCGCATTCGTGCTGCACGACGCGGGCATGCATTCCGGAAACATCGCGCTCGATCGCCGTGCCGTTGAGATCGAGGCCGCGATAGCGGATGCGGTCATAGCGCGGCACGACGCCGCGCAGCTCCGGCACCGACAGGCAACCCTCCCAGCCCAAGGTCTGCGCCGGACCCAAGGGCTCGATCTCGGGGTTGATCAGGACGGTGAGGCCGGCCGGCGGCTCACCGGGCGCGGCGCGCGTGGCCGGCACGTGAAAGATCACGATCCGAAGCGAGGCATGGACCTGCGGCGCGGCGCGGCCGAGGCCCGGCGCGTCCTCCATGGTCTCGATCATGTCGGCGACGAGCTGGCGGATTGCGGGCGCGCTCGGGTCCGCGACCGCGTCCGCCCGCCGGCGCAACACCGGGTGCCCCATGCGGGCTATCTTGAGAATGGCCATGCGCCCCTATATATGCCGATCCGGCCGGGCGCGGTCAAAGCTTCACAAACCGGGCCGGCTGTGCTATGACCCGCCCCTCGCCGCGCGTTTTCGGCGAAAACGGCAGAATTCAGGAGAATGAACGGCTGTGCAGGTTCTGGTCCGCGACAATAATGTCGATCAAGCGCTCCGCGCCCTGAAGAAGAAGATGCAGCGCGAAGGCGTGTTCCGGGAAATGAAGCTGAGGAATTTCTACGAGAAGCCATCGGAGCGCCGGGCCCGCGAAAAGGCCGAGGCGATCCGCCGCGCCCGCAAACTGGCCCGCAAGCGCGCCCAGCGCGAAGGTCTCACCTAACCCCAGAGACCGCCCGGCGGGCCGCCGATCCTGTCATTCCGGCCCACCGCTCCGACCCGCCTCCTCCCGGCAATTCGGCCCCCAGCCCTTCCCAGCCGGGCCCCGCAGCGGGATGGCGTTTCCGATTCTTTCCCTCGCCGGCCCAAAATTTCAGCCTGAGACACCGCCCGGCACCCGCTTGCTGGAAGCCGCCTTGCTGGAAGCCGCCTTGCTGGAAGCCTGGCCGCCGCCGGGCTATGATGCCGGCCGCGCGTTTCGAGCGCGATCCGGCCCCCAATCATCCTGTGCTAGCCGAGGACCCCCATGGCAGAGCCCCAGACAGCCGCTCCCGCGACGGCCGACATCGTCATCGTCACCACCAACGACATACCGGGCGCCACGGTGGCGCGCGTCCTCGGCCCCTGCTATGGCACCGCCGTGCGCTCGCGCAACATCGTCGGCAACGTGCTCGGCGGGCTCAGGGCGATCTTCGGCGGCTCGCAAACCGGCTTCACCCAGATGATCTCGCAAACCCGCGACGAGGCGCTGCAGGCGCTGCGCGCCCATGCGGCGACGCTTGGCGCCAACGCGGTGCTCGCCATGCGCTTCGATTCCGGCGAGTTCGACGCCGGCCAAGGCCAGGCGATGAACGAGGTCACGGCCTATGGCACTGCGGTCTGGATCGAGACCGCGAACGGCGCGCCGGCGGCCGATCCCGGCCGGCAAAGCCCCTGGGGCAACCGCGGCTAGCGCACCATGCTCGTGCGCTGTTCTAATGATTCAGAGCATGATCTGACGCGGGAAGACGAGTCCCGCCCCGAGTGGCGGCAGTGGCGTAAGGAGGAGTGATGTTTCCCGAACGACTTTCCCAAGGCTATCGCGCGTTTCTCGACGGCCGCTTCGCGGCCGAGCGCGCGCGCTACGGAACCCTGGCCAAGACCGGGCAACGGCCGGAGATCATGGTCATCGGCTGCATCGATTCGCGGGTCTCACCGGAGGTGATCTTCGACGCCGCGCCGGGCGAACTTCTGGTCGTGCGCAATGTCGCCAATCTGGTGCCGCCCTACGAGCCTGACCGCGATTCCCAGCACGGCACCTCGGCGGCGCTCGAATTCGGCGTCGAGGCGCTGAACGTCAAGCACATCGTCGTGCTCGGCCATGCCTTTTGCGGCGGCATCCGCGCCTTCGCCGACGAGCAGGCGCCGCTCTCGCCGGGCGATTTCATCGGCCGCTGGATGTCGCAGATCGCGCCAGCGGCGAACGCCCTAGGGCAGTGCGAGGCGCATGACCACGACAGCTATCTGCGCGATTTGGAGCGCGCCTCGGTCGCGCTCAGCCTCGAACATCTGATGACCTTCCCCAACGTGCGCCGCCGCGTCGAACAGGGCACGCTCGCGCTCCACGGTGCCTATTTCGGCGTCGCCTCGGGACGGCTTCTGGTGCGCGACCCGAAAAGCGGCAATTTCGCCCCGGTGGCGGCGGAAGCGCTGCCCGGCTGCTAGGAGTCCGTCTCCGTAATGTCGAGAGGCGGGGCCTCTCGCCGCTCACCGCGAAGGGCCCTGTGGCCCTTTGTTCGCAGTGGACAAGGTCGGCACGGCGTGATTCCTTGGCGGGATGAGTAAG
>OFHJ01000600.1_pt1 | contig 13055 bp, 12 predicted proteins | sample 1522001 | NCBI WGS metagenome assembly OFHJ01 (sample SAMEA2464838, study PRJEB22497) | soil metagenome | biome: Grassland; feature: Farmland; material: Clay | place: Australia | collected 2013-02-01 | depth 1.2 m | reverse complement strand
ATGTCAGGGGCTGCAAACAGTATGGCCCCGGGCAAATACAGGAATTGGGGATTCACACTGAAATGGAGGATAAAAAAATTGTTGGGTGGGGCGGGGGAGTCCTGCGCCCTGTCTCCCTTCAAAAGGGCGGTCAATCATTCCTGGTCTCTCTTTACCGGTGCCCTGTAAGGTGCTGTGTATTCTTCATGGTAGTACTCTTCCTTGAGCCCCGAAAGTACTCCCCACGGAAAGAACACCAGGGTTGTGGTCAGGAACACGATCAGCGTACCCCACACGAACGGAATGTACCCAACCTGTATTCCAAAAAGCTGTTCCGGACCAACTGTATGGGAGAACACAACTATGAGCAGCAGGAACACGAAGTAGAACATGTACCAGAGCGAGTTCCTGATCTGCTCAAACGCCCGCATGGGGATGCCGAAAATGAGGATTCCAAACAGGATCAGGAGCATAGCGTATGGATCAGACGGCCAGCCGCTCCAGTAAACTACGAGTGAGGACACCCCCATTGCGATCGGGCCGAAGATATACGCACCCCTGAATTTCTGAGCCTTTGTGGTAATTCCCTGCCTGCGCTGAACGATCATGGCGACAGGGTGAGTGGAGAAACCGAGGTATCCCGCCACCGTCGCATCAACTATAACGCTGTAAACAGTTGGTGCGGGGGCCGAAATCATGACCGTTATGGCGCCAACAATAGCGAAGGTGATCAGTGCCCAGAACGGGACAGCATACCTCGCATGAAGCTCCTTGAACGCACCTCCAAGGAAACCTGATCTGGCGCTTGAGAAGAAGATTCTCGCCCCGGCGCCTGTGTATATATAACCTGTCACGAAAGGCGCCATGATTCCTGCAACAACTGCAAAAGCAAATATGATGCCAAGGTTGTTCGAATTTGCCAGTATGAAGAATGGGTTGTTTCCGCCCATAGCCCCTTTCAGTGAACTGAAATCGCCCGGTGCTATGCCGAGTGCACTCCAGTTTATGCTGGCAAGAATTGCCACAGCTATCGAGATGTAAATAAGCGTTTCAAACAGGACAGTATAGGCAACGGCCTTCACAATGGCATCTTTTTTCTCTACTTCGCTAAGCTTGGTTTCGCCTGCCAGGTCAGGTATGACGCGTATACCTCCGAAGTCATACATTGTTAGGGGCATAATCAGCAGTATTGCGGAGATTCCATATGGAAGGAATCCGCCGTAGTCAGGGTTGGCAAAGTTCCCAAAGTTGTGCACGAAGAAAATAAGCCCAAGTCCCATGGAAACGTAGAAAAACAGTTTGACTGCACCAATGTAAAGGGTGCTCTTCCCGAACATGCCCACACCGAAGTAGTTGAAGGGGGTAAATGCGAGAACAAGCCCGACACCGACAAGCACACCCTGGATTGTCGGGTATCCGGTCGATGCTATGATCAGCGGTGACCCCGGTATTATGTAGTTCAGCCCTGCCACGATGGACAGTGCTTCCAGTGGCGGTATGAAGATATACCAAACCATATCGGCGAATGCGTTTATGAGGCTTGTTGTACGCCCGTGTGAGTACAGTGTGAACCTCGATGGGGCACCCGCTTCCGGATGCACCCTGGAGAGCTCCATGTACGTGAGGGCGATGCTGATGTAGATAACACCGCCAAAAATGAATGCTATTATTGCCCCGGAGCCTGCAGTCGTAACCATGCCGACCGCACCAAAGAGCGCTCCATTCCCGAGAGCTCCAGAAACTCCTATTACAACCAGCTGGGTAAGCGTAAGTTCTCTTTTGAGCTCAACCTGCTTCTTCCTCTTCTTTTCCGGATCCATTAACATTTAAAAGATCGGCCCCCTTAAAACTGGATAGACTTAATATTTGGGGACTGCTCTGCGGGCAGGCATTTCAGGGTTCCAGACACCGCTTACTACGAAGAGCATTGCATGTTACGCGTTGTAATTGCTGCCTCCCATCTTGAGAAAATGTCAGGGGGTCGAGAAATTGCCTGTCCGGTTCGGCACAGGGAAATTGACATCTTAACCGAGAATGTACTTTACAGATAGGAGAGCTGGGCAGTTTCTGCTTTATTGTCGGCAGGCCGCGATAAACTCAGGAAAGCATGCCTTCTCCATTTCCCACCTTCTCTATGGCATATATTCTCCTATCCATGATTCTGCGCTTTCTTCTGTTATACCTTTCTGACTGGCGTCCAGAAAATGTGGATGGAGGGAGGGGAAGATCAGATGTTTTCCTTATCAGGTTCATGAGGTCTTCAGAGTTGCCAAATACCTAACCGCGCTCCTATCCGCCCTGATAGCCGCACGGGAAAAGAGGGAAAGCATATGGAAGGGAAGGCTCAAGAACAGAACAAACGATGCAATTGCAACGCCAGGGAATACCAAACTAAGGGATGGAAGCACGTCCTTCAGGATTGGCATGGCGATGAGGAGATCGATATAGGGGGCAACCAGCTTACCAGCAGGCATGTTAATGAAAATACTATCAGCTCGACTGTCAGGAACCCTTCCGCAAGGTTGATGATTCCGGCGTTAATCAGATGAGGGAGAGCTATCACGGGTATCAGAAAAAGGAAATTGACTCCGATAGTGATCAGGAACCTTCTTGATCTCTTCAAGCCAATGAAAAGTTACATTCATGGAATACATGAACATTTCTCAGCGTCCCCCGAAGCGCTTAGGTCCTGCCATGATTCCTCTTTCACTTCTACCGCTATGGTATGTATATTTAAAATACGCCGAAACTCGGAATTCAAGCAAAAATGAACGCAATCTGCGCCTAAAATAGAAATCATAACGGTTATAACTGAACATCCATTTCAGAATCAATGCAAACGGGAACATATGATCTCAGTTACTGGTCTGAAAGGGCAAGGGCCGACAAGCCCATTTCCTTCAAGGAAGGAACGGCCATGCTTGATGACCTGGACACGCATTCTTTACTGTCATTGGCCAATTCCCTGACTTCAGAGCAGGTGGGAGATACCGTTACGTATGCTGTATCTTACAACCTGAATTATTCGAATTACTGCACAGCCAGCTGCCCAATTTGCGCCTTCTACGTGCCTATGTCACTCAAGGGGAAGAGCGACCGCGGATACGAACTGTCGATCGAGGACGCCAGGAATGAAATCGCAAAGGCGAAAGCGCTCAACGTCACTGAAGTCCACATTGTCGGGGGCTTCAACTCTGATCTTCCCCTGGAATACTATGAGGAACTTTTCAGCACCGTGAAGAAATACATGCCCGACATAACACTCAAGACTCTCACCATACCTGAAATAGACTTCATAGCAAGAACAACCGGCAACTCGATCCAGGAAGTTGTGAAGAGGTTCCATGCGGCAGGAATGGATGCGCACACCGGCGGAGGGGCCGAGATATTCGACCAGGAAGTCAGGAAGCAGATCACCACCCCACAGAAGATCAGCGGCGAGAAATGGCTGGAAGATGCCAGGATAATCCATTCCCTGGGCATACCCGGAAACTCAACAATGACCTACGGGCACGTTGAGAAATGGAGCCACATCGTAGACCACATAGTCAGGCTGAGGGACAACCAGATCGAAGTTCCCGGATTCCTGTCTTTCATACCACTGAAGTTCAGCCCCGAGAACACTCCCCTGATGAAGATGAAGAAGGTCTCAGGGCCGGGATCGGCAGAGAAGGACCTTAAGGTCATAGCCCTGGGAAGGATTCTGGCAGGGAAGGAGATCAGGAACGTCAGTGTTTACTGGGTTGCGCTTGGAAAACTCACTGCACAGGTTGCACTGAACAGCGGAGGCAGCGACCTTGTAGGGACAGCCTTCAGCGAGGAGGTCTTCGGGGCAACCGACAGGACAGAAGGGGCAACCATCGAGGAACTGAACAACCTTGTGTCGCAGATCGGTAAAATACCAGCCCAAAGAGACACATTCTACAACATAAAGTCGTACTGAGCGGGCAGCTTTGCATTTCTTCCCCATTTTGCCATTATTCTCAAAATCAAAATTCATAATCTATGCTGCAATGAACCAGGGTGGAACATCCTATTTTCCAGTAGTGCTGTTCCGGTGAAGTGACTGTTATGCCTCAGGAAGCAAGGAATCCGGTGGATCTTACCCCCTACATATCGATCGACAGGGAAGCATGGGCGGACCTCAGGAACTCTACTCCAATGACGCTTACCGAGCAGGACTTCCAGAAACTTCTCGGGCTGAATGAGAAAATTGCCCTCGATGAAGTGGAAGAGGTATACCTTCCCCTTTCCAGGCTTCTCAGCCTGCACTTCACCGCATCGCTCGGCCTCTACGGGGCAAGGAACAGATTCTTCGGCAAAACCGGGGTGAAGGTGCCATACATCATCGGCATTGCCGGGAGTGTTGCAGTGGGCAAAAGCACGACCGCAAGAATACTGCAGTCCCTGGTGTCCAAGTGGGACGAAAAGCCCAGGGTGAGCCTCGTTCCCACGGACGGTTTCCTCTTCCCCAACAGGATTCTGGAGGAGAAGAACCTTCTGAACAAGAAAGGCTTCCCGGAGAGTTTCGACGTGAAGAGCCTGCTGAACTTCCTCCTGATGCTCAAGTCCGGTGTGCAGGATGTCTCTATGCCAGTTTACTCGCACCTGGAATACGACATCATTCCCGGTGAGAAGAACGTGCTCGTGAGCCCGGACGTTGTCATAGTCGAGGGGCTTAATGTCCTTCAGACCAGCGGAAGGTACGTCTCAGACAAATTCCCAGGCCTTTCTGTATCTGATTTCTTTGACTTCTCATTATACGTTGATGCCGAGGAGATAAACATAAAGAGGTGGTACCTCGAGAGGTTTCTCATGCTGAAGGAGACCGCCTTCAGGAATGAGAGATCATACTTCCACAAGTTCTCATACCTCAGCGAAGAGGAAGCGGTAGACAGGGCTGACGGTATATGGGAGGAGATCAACGCGGTGAACCTCAGGGAAAATATCGAGCCCAGCAAGTACCACGCCGACCTGATTCTCAGGAAGGGTCCGCACCACAGGGCAACCGAGATCCTGCTGAGAAAGATCTGATCCTGTTATATGTAACAAGTAATGTAGTAATATCATCCCGCCGTAGTAATGACTGTGACAGCAATGCAGGACGGGAAGATTGTGCTGAAGAAAGAGGACAGGAAGTATTACACTGCAGAAAAGGATCCTGAAATACTTGAGTTCGGGGAAGCATCATACATAACGCTGGAAGGGAAGGGAGAGCCCGGGGGTGAATTGTTCCAGAGCCACATCAACGTGTTGTTTACTCTCGCGTACCAACTGAAGAATGCATACAAGGCCATGGGCCATGATTTTTCAATGTCCAGCCTTGAGGCACTCTGGTGGGCAAAATCCGGGAAAATAACGGAAGAGGCGCCGCCGGAGGAGTGGACCTGGAAGGTCATGATAAGGGTCCCGGACTACGTATCTCCGGATGAAGTGCAGAAGGCGAGGAATAAGTCCATGGAAAAGAAAGGCATGCCTGCTCTTCAACTTGTGGAACACGAAAGGATGTCCGAGGGGAAGTGTGCACAGATCCTCCACGTAGGCCCCTATGAAAAGGAGGGAGAAACATACGGGAAACTGATGAAGTTCATCAGTGAAGAGGGGCTGGAGATAAACGGTCTATTCCACGAAATCTACCTTTCAGACCCTTCCAGGACTCCGCCTGAGAAATACAGGACGATAATACGGCTGCCGGTTAAGTGACTTCCAGGCAAGATTCATTCAACAGGCATCTATTAGCACCATTTTTTAGTTTTTATTCGGACATAATATATTTAGCGTTCTCCTCATCTCGGTCTGATGATCGGGATCATCAACTTCACTCACAGCGACCCACTCTATTCTGCAATCAGGAGGAAGGACATCATTGTAAGGGAATCCCCTGCAAAGATTCTCGGGATGATACTGGACGATGAGTTGGACGGAGGCATGGTCTCCCTCGTATCACTGATCGAGAACGGCCTTAACCTCTCCAGGGGTGCAAATATACACTCAATCTCCACAACAATGTCCACGATCCTTGTCTCAAGGGGGAAGCAGATGGGTAAGGACATGGAGATAGCGGTGACGTCCCATACCCGGACTACCGAACTCTACACTGAGATGGTGCTGAAAGGGCTCGGCATAAATTATAAAATGATACACGCCGATGAGACGTATGCGGAAGATCTACTCTCGATCGCAGACTATGCACTCGTGATAGGCGATGAAGCCCTCAGGGTCTACGGCTCAGGCCTGAGGATACTCTTCGACACGGGTTATGAATTTTCAAGGTTGTACCATCTCCAGCCGTTGTATGCGGCACTGGCGTACAAGGGAGTGAGTGAGCCCGATGACATGGAAGCCGTAAATGAAGCAGTCCACCCATCCAGAGAGGACATTGAGTCCTCTGTCGGGGAGGCATCGGAAAAGCTTGGCCTGGACCCGGGCCTGATGAGGAGATACTATTCATTCATAAGGTATGATTATCCTCCCCACCTGGACAGAACGGTGGAATTCGTAAGGAAACACCTGGGGAGGAGTTGAAAAATCACCACTCAGGCAATTTTTATGTAGTGGTTTTTACTAACGACAACATGTTTAAGGATAAGTTGCTCGAGATCAGGGAAGGGTTCACCTATGACGATATCCTCCTGTCTCCGGCCAAGACTGCAGTGGACCCGAAGAATGTGGGTATAGAGACTTATTTTACGAGAAACATAAAACTGAAGATCCCAATTGTGAGCTCCCCGATGGACACAGTCACGGAAGGGGAAATGGCCGTTTCCATGGCAAGGAACGGCGGAATCGGAATCGTCCACCGGAATATATCCGCAAACGAGCAGATGCAGATTATCAGGAAAGTGAAGAGGGAAGAATCCATAATTATCAGGAACGTTCACACCGTGGACACAGACACCCCCATTGAAGTTGTAAGGACAATAATGAAGACCAAGAACATAGGCGGCCTTCCCGTTGTCCATGGCGAAAAGCTTGTCGGGATAATCACAAGGAGGGACCTCGAACTTGTTCCCGGCAAGAAGGGCCTGAAAGTGAAAGATGTCATGGTCAGGGACGTGATTTACGCAAAGGACAACATCAGCCTCGATGAGGCAAAGGAGATACTTTTCAAGAACAGGATCGAGAAACTTCCGCTCGTAGACGATTCAGGAAGGGTTGTCGGCCTCATCACTGCCAAGGATATCTACACAAGGCAGAGGTTCCCCAATGCCACAAGGGACGAGGAAGGGCAGCTAGTTGTCGGTGCCGCAGTGGGGCCGTTCGACATAGACAGGGCAGTAAACCTTGAAAAGGAAGGCGCGGACGCGATCGTGGTGGACACCGCACACGCACATAACATCAAAGCAATGGAATCCATAAGGAAGATGAGGAAAGCCCTCTCCGTGGACCTTGTAGTTGGAAATATAGCAACAGCCGAGGCCGCCGAGGACATGATCGCACTTGAGGTTGACGGCCTGAGAGTCGGCATAGGCCCGGGGTCGATCTGCACAACAAGGATAGTTGCAGGTGTCGGAGTTCCTCAGGTTACAGCCATCACTGAGACTGCAGAGGTTGCCGAGAAGCATGGCATTCCCGTCATCGCAGACGGAGGAATCAGGTACTCAGGAGATATTGTGAAGGCACTGGCGGCAGGGGCAAATTCGGTCATGCTCGGTTCCATGCTTGCAGGAACAGAGGAGAGCCCGGGAGTCGAAATGATCATAAGCGGAAGGAAATACAAGGCATACAGGGGGATGGGCTCAATCGGCGCCATTCAGACAGGCATTTCCGACAGATATGGTGAAACAGGATCAGGAAAGTTTGTCGCAGAGGGTGTGGAAGGAGCAGTCCCATACAGGGGAAAGGTATCCGAAGTTCTCTTCCAGATGCTTGGCGGCTTGAAATCGGGAATGGGATACGTCGGTGCAGCCAACATCGATGAGCTAAGGAAGAACGCAAGATTTGTCAGGATAACCGCGAGCGGGCTTAGGGAGAGCCACCCCCACGACATAAAAGTAATCACCGAGCCCCCGAATTACCAGATATATCAGGTTTGATCCTGATACTCATTTTATAACTATTGTACCACTTCATTCTTATACCTCAACCTGATTTTGACCCAATGTTGTCAAAGAAAGGAGGCATTGTTGTCCTCATGGCCGCGCTGATGACCCTCACTGCAGCCGTGCCGATGGCAAGCGCTTCAAACATTACGACAGTTGTCAGTCCGGGCACGGACAGTGCCAATGTGACTGCATACGTGAACACTACCGCAACGATAACCTCGAACGATACTGGCCTGATATCTTTTGCGAGCATTCTGGCCAATCTTACGGACAGGAACACTTCAATAACACTGAATTCAAGTGACCCGATATTCGTGGACATGCAGGACGCAATACACGCCAATTCAACATCCGCAAAGATAAACTACCTCAACATTGAAGCAAACAGAACCTCTGCAAAGGTCAGTTCACAGGAGCTCATGGTGAACCACACGATGAAGATCGTCATGAACGTCACGAACATATATCACAACGGCACACTGGATCTAGCTTGGAGGGCGTTCTCGGACAATAAGTCAGTGGTGATAAACCAGGTCAACTACAACCATTTCCAGGTTAACAACCAGACCGTAGGCTACTACAACTCACTCAACTTCACGGCTTTCTCAAAGCCCCTGAGCAACTGGACGAGAGACTACAACCAGGCGTCAAACACCACGACGTTCACGACGGATGCAGGATACACGCTGAACTACACGGGCAACCTTACGGTGCTGGGGACATACCTCAACGTAACGGTGAAGTCTGACCCGTCGTACTCGATCGTTACGCCGGGATATGCAACCGCCGGTGCAAACACCCTGACCTATGAGAATCCGCCAGGCAACAGCCTTACACCATATCTCTACTACGCGGTTGTTGTAGTAATAATTGCTGTCGGACTCGGTGTTGCGGTTTCCGCGAGGAGAAAGCGCAACTAGATCGACTGAACAAGATATTTATTAAAAATATACTCCATTTTTTTAGTCTCAAGATCTTCAAGAAACGCTGCTATTCTGGCAAAGCTGTCCTTGAACATCTCCATTTTCTTAGGGTTTCTGAGTATCGCTGAAGGGTGGTACTGCGGAATTATGTAGTATTTGCCGCAGTGGAAAACCTTGTCGTTGACCTCAGAAATGCGCCCCAGTTTCCGGTTCAGGATGGTGGAAATGGACTGTATTGCCGAATTCCCCATCGGCACCACCAGCCTTGGCCTTATCGTCTCAAGCTCCAGCCGGAGAAAGCTTGAACAGGTCTTGATCTCGGATACCTTGGGAGTCCTCCCGACCTTTGGCCTGCACCTTACGGAATTTGTAAGGTACACCTCATGGCTCTTCACGCCTGCTTTTTCAAGGGCAAGTGTAAGAACCTTGCCACTTCTCCCCACGAAGGGCTTTCCCGCATCATCCTCTTTTGATCCCGGAGCCTCACCTACCAGCATCATCTTAGGCGAAGGGCGCCCGAAACCGCAGACCGGGTTTTTCCTAGAGTACTGCAGATCACATTTCTTGCAGTTCTTTATATCAGTACAGAGGTTCAAAAGGGGATCCATCGGCAAATTTGAAAAGTATCTCTGTCTATAAATTACTTTGTGAAAAGGTCATCCTGACCGCCTGGAGCTTCTTGACGTGAGGTAAATTCCCAGGGAAATAAGTGCGAAGCCGATGTAGGTGAATATAGTGTTTGTTTCTCCGAGTATGAGGTATGCGAATACAATGGAGAGGGCAGGAACAATGAAAAAAAAGGACGATATTGAGGACACATCATATTTCCTGAAGAGATGGAAGTAGATGTAATAGGCAACAGCCGACCCGAGCGATCCCATGAAGAGTGTGATCACAAAGAACTGGGGGGTGAAGCCGCTGATGCGGAAGGGCTGCATCATGAATGCCCATACCAGGATTATCGGCAAGGCATACACAAACTGGAGGGCATTCACCGAGAGCACGTTGGCTGAGGAAAGGTGCCTCTTGAAGTAGATGGTCCCGACGGCCCAGCTTATCGCTCCCGATATGAGGAAGACGAGGCCTATCCCGGGTTTTATATATAACTGGTCGGCAAAAACAAAAACTATGCCGGCAAAACCGACCACTGTTCCGGCGATCTTGTACCTGCTTGGCCTCTCCCCCAGGAATGCAGTGGAGAACGCCATTGCAAAAATGGGGTATGTGTATACTATTATGGAGCTTATGGATGAGGGTTCCGTCAACTCTCCTGTGAACCAGAAGCCCATGAACATGACAACGTTCAGGAGACCGACAACGGCGATTGAAAGATGGGTCTTAAGGTCCTTAGGGATGCTGAAATTTCTTGAAAGGAAGATCACCGAGAATATTGCCGCGAAAAGCACCCTGAATACCAGTATGAAGAGTGGCGGCTCGTAGATGAGGGCAAACTTCACAAGTGGGTAGTTCAACGCCCAGAATGAGGCCATTGAGAGGAAGGCAGCAACATCCCTTGAATCCACCACGCACGGTCATACAACCCGGTCATAAAGATTTGTTGTCGTGAAACCAAGAAAAATAAGGACTTTGGCAACATAATTTCTTTCTGGCTCAGATGATTTAAAGGACACCGGCCCTCTTAATTAAACATCATGCCTGATGAGGATAAATCCGTGATAAACATCTTGTAGTTTGCCGCCAACCGACAACTCTTTATTTTTTGCACATCTTTCAAACAATCGGTATGTCTCTTTTTGAAGATCGTGTTTCAATACTCGAATACTTTCATCAGCACGGGCTCCTGGTTTCGCCCGATGCTCTCAACTACATACTTGACAGGAGCATGGGGCCAATGATTCACAGGCTCGTATCAGACGATATAAGTGATGCCGGTTACATTGACGAGAAAACTGTAAAATCAATTCTAAGGGGGCAGATGAAGCAGGAATCCCAGGATTTTGAAGTCTATCTCCCCGACATAAAGGTCAACAGTTCAGTAGAGGACTTCCGCCAGATGTTTGTATCCAGGTACAGGAAGTTATCAAAGATCATATCCGCGTCCGGAACAATGCGCGGGACCCAGGACATCAGGAACGCCAGAAAGGCGGGCGGCGAAATAAAAGTCGTCGGGATGGTCTCCGACATATCCACCACAAGGAATGGCCACAAGCGGGTAGTAATAGAAGACCTCGAGGACTCGATACAGGCAATCCTGATGAAGAGCAAGGGCCTTGCCGATGAACTGATCCTGCAGGACGAGGTTATCGGCATTGTGGGAAATGTAAGCAATGGTACAGGCGACCCTGTCATATTCGCAAATGAGATTGTGAGGCCGGATATACCATACAAGGTTATTGATGACCAGAAGAAGCCGCCCGTTTATGTCGGGTCGATATCCGACATTCATGTCGGGAGCAAGACCTTCAGGGAAGCTGAATTCAAGAGCATGATCAACTGGCTCAAAAGGTCGGAAGGGGAGGCTGCTGACCTCAAGCACCTCATCCTCAGTGGCGACGTTGTGGATGGAATAGGCGTGTATCCGGGACAGGAAGAGGACCTTGAGATACTCAATCCCCTGGAGCAGTACGAAAAGCTGGGCGAATACCTTGCTGAAGTTCCGGAAGATATCAACGTCTTTGTCATGCCCGGAAATCACGACAGTGTAAGGCTGGCGGAACCCCAGCCTGCATTCCCCGAGAAGATCAGGAATGCTTTCAACAGGAACGTCACACTGTTGCCAAACCCATACACACTCACCCTGGAGAAGAAGAGGGTTCTGCTGTATCATGGGATGTCCCTGAACGATATGGTGGAGCTTGTTCCCGGTGCAAATTATGAATCAATCGGCAAGGCGGTGGAAGAGATTCTCAGGAGAAGGCATCTTGCCCCCAAATACGGCGGGAAGACCCCTCTGATACCATCACCCAACGACTACCACGTGATTGAGGAAGTCCCTGACATTTTCATCACGGGGCACATTCACTCGCATTACATCGGAAACTACAGGGGAGTGAGATACGTGAACTCATCAACATGGCAGTCCCAGACAGATTACCAGAAGATGATGAACTTCAGCCCGAACCCGTCTATCATGACTGTGTTTGACCTGAACTCCCAGACATCAGTAATGAAAAAATTCGCAAGGGACTGATCAGAAGGTTTTCCTGATTATTTCCTCAATTTCCTTCTGGAAGACGTTCATGAAATCTCCTATTGCTTCATCCCTGATTGATTGAGGTGTTGTCAGGACTCCAATTTTGGCGGTGATCTTTGCCATCTTGGCCATTGAATCGTATTCCTTGAGCTTTCCTTCCATGTATTCCTGGAGAACTTCGGCAATGGATTTCTTGAGTTCAGGATTTTCATTTATCTTCTTTCTCAGATACTCCTTAACCAGATCTTTCATTATGTCTCTGAGCGCCTCAAAATAAAGCTCCTCAGACGGCATGGTCTTGAAGATGTTCTTCAGATACTGGCTGATCTCGTCTTCCACGAATCAACAATGGCACCTGGTAGATAAATTTTCTTGAACCACTTCCGGTTGAGCAAACCTTAAGAGTGTGCTGATTATTTCCCAGAACTGCATACCTTCGAGATGGGCATTAACAGCTTAGCAATGCAAAAGTTGTTCCTGACGCTGAAATACGAAGTATGATTAAATAATAAGAAGGGATTACAAAAAGCACGAGATAATAATATCTCTCCCTGAATATTAATTGAATTACAAAACTGAGGTGAAACGTTGAAAAGAAGCTCACGCGACTGGAAAAAGCGCGGAAAAATGCGATGGAAGTGGAGAAAGAAGAAAATAAGAAGACTGAAAAGGCAGCGTAGAGCAAACAAGACCTAATGGGAGCATGGGGTAGTCAGGCATCCTAGCGGGCTCCAGTCAGGGTATGATTAGCTATGGGTCAACTGATCTTGATGATGAGTGACTGGAACTATGAACCGGGAAGAGACCCGTAGATCTGGGTTCAAATCCCAGTGCTCCCACATATTGTAGGTCATGTACCAGTTTTTCATAAATCTTCAATTGAGCACAAATGTCGTGCCAGGTTCAATTCTTTCCTGTCAACACTCGCACCATTGTTCCTGCAATATATTTTTA
>OFHJ01000599.1_pt1 | contig 13091 bp, 11 predicted proteins | sample 1522001 | NCBI WGS metagenome assembly OFHJ01 (sample SAMEA2464838, study PRJEB22497) | soil metagenome | biome: Grassland; feature: Farmland; material: Clay | place: Australia | collected 2013-02-01 | depth 1.2 m | reverse complement strand
CGCAGGACGACGCTGCCGACGATTTCTCAATGTCTTTTCCCGAGTCATGGCACCTCGAAAGCGGGGAGTGGCCGGACGGAACCGCTGATGCGGCTCCATCCGGGCACATGGTAAGATCCGGCGGCACCGTGCGCCGCCGGGAGTCCGGTTGAAATCACCTCAGAAGTGGAATCCGACGCTGCCGTAGATCGTGAACGGCGCGCCCGGATAGGCCAGCGTATCGCCGGCGGAGCTGCCGCCCAGATATCCACCGCTCGTAATATACTCGTATTCGTTATATTTGTTATTTGTCACGTTAAGCGCGGTCACCGCGATATCCATCGTCTTGCGGCCTGCATAAGGCAGGTTGACCGGCACGGTCAGCTTCGCCGAAAGATTCAGCGTGCCGTAACCAGGCATCTGCTGGTTGCTCGGCGCGCCCGTGACATTGCTGAAAATATACTGGGAGCCGGTGTACTGGTACCAGATCCGCGGCTCCAGCAGCATCGAGCCGATCGGGTAGTCGTAATAGGCCCCGAGATTGAAGTTCACCGACGGCACATACGGCACATGTCGGCCGCCATAGGATGTGCCACCCGTGACATAGGTCTGGTACTTCGCATTCACGAATGACGCATTGCCGAAGACGTAGAGATTATAGAGCGGATTGTCGTCCGCGAACATGTTCACACCCTGGTAGATGGATGACCCGGACGCGAACAGCGCATTGCCATTGGCAAGTTGCGTGCTGAGCGACTGCTTGGCATAGCGGAGATGGAAATAATCCACGCCCGCGGCGAAATGACGCAGGAACCTGCTGTTCTCGACGTGAAACTTGGCACCGATATCGTAATACTGGCCCAGCTCCAGCTCGTATCCCGTTGTCGGGTTGATCTTCTGGAACAGTCCGCCGCCGCCGCCAAGGCCGGGTGTCCGCAGGGCCTCCCCGTACGAACTGTAAAGCGTCATCCACGGCATGACCTGCAGATTCGCCGCAATTGACGGTTCGACGCCGTTGCGGCTCACATGCGAACCGCAGGACGATCCCTGGTCGGTCGCCTGCGTAATCCCGCTGGTCGCCGTGCTGCCGTCCAGGACGCAATGCGTGGACAGGCCGACACCCGGCGCATAGGCGAAATCCTGCAACGCGGAGTTGGAGTAGCTGGTCTGAAAGCTCACAAAGCGGATGCCGGGAATGATGTGCAGCGCCTTGAAAGGATGGATGTCGTCCTGGAGGAACATCGCGAAATCGTCCACGTTGAAATAGGACGACCGGATCTTGCCCCCCGCATTGACGACGCCTTTATTGCCACCGAATGCCGGATTGTAGAAATTGTTGCGGCTGTTATACAGCGTGTGGATGTAATAGCCGCCGAAATCGACCGTGTTGTAGGGCAGCTTCTTGGTCAGCCACAGCTTGTCACCGAATACATTCGTATAGGGATTGTTGTATTCGTCTCGCTTGGGACCGTTGCCGCCGAAATTGTAGAGCCGCGAATGCACGCGGGTGAAGTTCTCATAATAGGTCAGATTGTGCAGGGTCGTCGAACTGTCGAGATCGATATTCTCGCGGCCGAACACCATCCACAGCGCATCGGTATCGAACTTTTCGTAGTAATTATAAGACGGCGCGCTGTAGAAACCCGAGGTCTGCTGGCTGTAAAGCGGCGTCGATCCTCCGCCGATCGTGACGCCCGCAGCCGGCGAAACCGGAATGACCGGCACGCGATAGCCGGCACTCCGCGCGAAATATCCGCCGAATGCGACATTGCCGCCGCTGAAATGCTTCACCGTTTTCAGGTAGATCGAATAGTCATTGGACGGGCTCTTGAATCCGTCGGGCGACTTGCGGAAGCTGTTGCCGTTGCCGGCCCCGCCGGCCAGCACGGTGGACCAGCCGTGATAATTGCCGGTGCGCAGGTCGAACTCGATATTCTTCTGGCCGTAGCTGCCATAGGTCAGCGTGATGTCCCCGCCGGGCCTCGCGGTCGGCTGCACCGGCGTGAACTCGATGCCGCCGCCGATGTTATTGTACCAGCGATCGACCGGGTTACCGGGTCCGTAGGTGGTGTTGACGCTCTGGATCATCCCCTGTTGCGGGATCATGTTGGATTGCCAGAGATCGCTCCCCGGATCGACCACCGGCACCCCGTCCAGGGTTACGCCGACCGCGCCATTGCCGGTGAAGCCGCCATAGCCGCCCCAGCCCTGCTGCACGCCGTTGACTGTGATCGTGTATTTGGTCGCACCAGTATTGCCGTAGCCGGTGATCTGAACGCCTGGCGAATAGGAAAGCATCTGCGCGGCACCGGCCACCGGGCCCGCCGCATCGAGGATCTTCCGGTTCAGGACGCGAACCGTGTTACCTGATTTGAAGACCTGCTTCTGCGTCGGTGCCTGCGTCACCCCCGGAAGCGAGATCGTGCCCGAGGCACTCACCTCGCCTGCATTGACGGTCTGCGCCTGCGCACCAAGCGGGATCAGGAAACTTGTCGACAGAAGCAGAGCGGAGAGACGGCGCCGCCCGACGCGCTGAGCCCGCTCATCGCCGATGTAAAACCACACTGGTAGTGCCCCCTCTTTTCATTCTGATATCAGTATATTCTCGTTTTCTTGAGAATAACCGAAAGTCGCAAGTAGATGCGGGGCGTCGGTAAGCAGACGGGCTCTCGGAAGACAATTGACAAAATGCTGTAACGATTTGGATTTCATGAAACTGTCAGCAAATCGCCTTGCTAATGTAACCATGTGCGAGCCTATCTACACATTTTGTTGATTTTCCTTTACAGTTCTGTTTCAGCGCTGCCTCGATATCGGATTGCCTGCGCCCGTCGAGCTTCCGGATCAGGTTGCGCCGACGCAAAAAATGGCCGAACGTGAATATTTATGACACAGGAATCGGGCTCGACGCCTGTCCGAGCGATTTTGGCGCTCATATCGGGTGGCTCACGGCCCTCGCTTGCGGCTTCGCCTCCAATGGGCAGATCTTGGCCGCCACGAACCGGCGGGCTGTGCCGACGATAGCCCGCTTGATCGGCGCCAGGCTCGTCTCTGGCGCCACGCGGCATCGAACGCGACCGGCTCCTCCCACGGAACGCGAATGCAGGGCCGGACGAATGACGGCATCGGTATCGAATCCGGATTTGCCAGCCACGTCGCCGCGGCGGCATCGCATGTCCCGCGTCGCAATATGAGGACCGCGCCCCCGACATCCGCGCGTGCCGGATGGTTGCGCGACAAGTCCAGGCCATGCGTCGTTGACACGGAACTCTTCGTCGTCTTTTGGAAATCCGGGCAGGATGGCGTATCTCGCGGCCGAGCCGCCTGAAAAGCGGCCGGTTTCGGATCTGCCCGTTGCCCCGGAGGCAACCCTGATTTTGATCGCCACACTCGCAGGTCTCTATACGGTCCTTGTCCTCACTGCTGCAGGCCATGATCTGCTGGCGCGGACGATCCCGGACCGGCTGTCGCTGATGCTGTTGGCCGTCGCCCTGATCTACCGCATCCTCGACGGCGATATACGGGTGTCGCTGATCTGTGGCCTCGGCTGGCTGGCCGCCGCCGCGCTGCTCTTTGGCGTCGGCTGGCTGGGTGGCGGCGACGCGAAGCTGGTGCCCGGCGCCGCGATTATTGCGGCACGCACAGTTCCGGCACAGACCGGGCTCATGTTCTGGATCGTGCTTTATGGCGGGGTTCTGGCTCTGGTCTATCTCGTCGCGCGCGTGCTCCTGCGCCGCAGCGCCGGGATCCGCCCGAGCGGGCGCGGGACGAGGCTGTTCCAGCGGTGGCAGCGCGTCGAAGCCTGGCGTCTTCGTCGCGCCCGCACGATTCCCTATGCAATTGCGATCGCGGCCGGTGTCTTGACGGTGATGTGGAGCTAGCCCGGGCCTTTCGTTCCAACCGCGCCTTGAGGCCCGGCACCGTGACACCCGGAACGCCCCCTCACGTCTGCCGCGCAAGGGGTATGAAGGCGGCGACATCCTCATGCAGGGCGACTGCGGATGGGCATCCGCCGATCTTTACGAGACTGCAGACAAGCGACAATTTGTTATATCCACATACAACAAGACACCGCATCAAGCGTTGAAATTAATAGATGAAATCCAGATGCTTCAGTCTCCAAATATTACAATTAATTGCGCGACAGGTTCTAGCAATCTTCGTTAAATATCTTTAAGAGATTAGTTGGGCGAGGGTCACGTCCGTAGCGTTGCACAAGCAATATGGCGCAACTCCCTGAGGAGTTGCCGTGGTCCTCAAGGAGGTTTGTCATGCGTAATATTACCGCTGCGCGGCGCGATTCATTCATCCGCGCTTTTCTTCACGATGATTCCGGCGTCACTGCGATCGAATACGCGTTGATCGCAGCGCTCATTGCGGTCGCTATTATCGGCGTTCTGATGAGTGTTGGAAACGGTCTGAAGGGCGTCTTCAATTCAATAAACAGCAACCTTTCAAACGCAGCATAACGGCTGAAAGCGTTAGTGTCTCATTCGGCAAAGAGCCGGCAAAGCTTCAAGTTTTTTATTGACGTTGAACCTCATTAGCGCGCGAACATGGATGCACGGCATCCATGTTCGCAGCGCGGAATGTGCTCAACGGCTTTACAACAGGCTTGAACGACTGAAGAGGATGGGTGTGCCCCGAACGGCATGCTGGAATCAGCAATATTCGCTACAGCCACGACGGTCGGTTTCGGCGTGGTCGCGTCCGTTTCGGATATTGCGACCCGGCGGATTCCGAACCGTCTGACCGCCGGCGCGATGCTCGTGGCCCTGGTGTTACGCATCGCGGCCACGGTGCTCGGCGGGCATGGCATCCTCTCCTTTTTCCAAGGTCTGGCCTGGCCGCTTGGTTTGTTCGTCGCCCTCTACATCGTCTGGGTCGCCGGCCTGATCGGTGCCGGTGACGTCAAGCTGGCCGCTTCCTTCTCGCTGGTCCTGCCGCCCGAGCCAGGCCAGCAACTCATCTTCATCCTCGGCACCGCCGCAATCGGCGGCGTCATTGCGGTTGCTTATCTGGTGATCGGCCGGCTCCGCCCGGCGAAAGTCCAGGCGGCGCACCGCCCCATGTCTCAACTCCGACGCATGATCCGTGTGGAGCACTGGCGCGCGCGGCGACACGCAGGAATTCCCTATGCGGTCGCGATCAGCCTCGCCGCGACCGGCGCGGCGCTGGCCGGGATCGGGTGAGCGGGACGACTCTGACATGAAGCGACGGCTACCGCTTTTCGCCATGCTCATCGGCAGCGTCGCGGTCATCTTTGCCGCAGTGCTGGTGCTGCACCTCCATTTTCGCCGGCAAAAGATGGCTGCCGTCCATTCGGCGTCGACCGTGAAAATAGCTGGCATGAAGCCGGTTGCGCCGAATACGTCGATCGGGATCGTCGCCGTCCAGAAATCGCTGGCGGCCGGAACGCTCATCGAACCCGGAATGCTCGTGCGCCTGGCGATGCCGGCCGCCGAGTTTCAGGCGGGCGACGTGATCTGGTCCCCGCAAAATGTCGATCGCTTCGTCGGCGCCATGCTCCGCAGGAACCTGGCCGCGCAGACGCCCCTCACCCGGGCAATGGTGCTCGAACCTGGCGATCATGGCTTTCTCGCTGCCGTATTACGACCCGGTCATGAAGCGATCACAATCGGGGTCGATGCCGAATCGGACGCGGCCGGCCTGATCTGGCCCGGCGACCGTGTCGCCGTGATGCTGATCCGCGCGCCATCGAGCGGCAAGAATCAATCGGGCGATGACATGTCGGCCACGACCATCGTCGCCGACGCCCGCGTGGTGGCAACGGGCGGGGCGCTGTTCCGCAAGAACGACCCGAAGAAAGCCGGCAAGAGCGCCGGCACCGTCACTCTCGACGTGACGCCGCAACAGGCACAGTTCATCGCTCTCGCCGAAAAGCTCGGCTCCCTGTCGATCTCGCTTCTGTCGGCAAAGAACCCGCCGCCGCCAGCCGCTCCCTCCTGGGGATATCAGGTCGCAACGGCAGGCAGGGCGGCGACCGACCCAGGCCGCCAGAACGTGACCGTCACGACCGCGGCCGACCAGCAAAGGTATACCGTGCCGTGAGACACGCCCAAGCCATTGCGGCACTCTGCCTCTTGCTCCTGCCGGGTCTCGCCTGCGCACAGACGGCCACATCCTCGACCCGACAGGGTGCCGAAGGCGGGCAGTCCGGCCATACCGGCATCGAATCCGTGAAAGGTGTCTATTTCAGCGTGCCTCAAGGCATGACGCGGATCGTCACGGTCAAGGGCAAGGTCGCGAATGTCGTCTCCGGCAATCCGGCCATCGCGACGGTGAAGCCGCTGAGCGGACAGCGCCTCGCGATCTTCGGCGTACATGAAGGGCGTACCAGCATTACGGCCGTTTCCCCGAGCGGCGCACCGCTTGCGGCATTCACGGTCACGGTCGCGCCCTCCGGCTACAAGGCGGGTGCGATCTCCGGTGCCTTGCCAAAAGGCGCCCATGCCACCGCGATCCCCGGCGGCGTGCGGCTCCACGGCTCGGTCGCCACGCCGCAGGAGGCGATGCGGGCCGCGAACACCGCGAAAATCATTGCCGGCGCCGGCAATGTCCAGAACGAGCTCAGCGTCGGCCAGGGGCAACAGGTGGTCCTGAAGGTCAAGATCGCCGAGATGTCGCGCCAGGTCACGCAGCAACTCGGCATCAACTGGCAGAGCATCGGCAATGGCGTCGCCATAGGCAAGTTCCTGTTCGGCTTTCAGACCGCAGGCAATCTGATCGGCGGCGTGGTGAAAGGTGCCCAACCGCCCGGCGCCTATAGTCTGCGTTTTCCGAGATCCACAGTGCCGATCGATGGCATCCTGAACGCGTTGAGTTCGGATAATCTCGCCCATATCCTGGCGGAACCCACGCTCACGGCGCTGTCCGGCCATCAGGCGAGCTTCATCTCCGGCGGTTCGTTCCCCGTCCCGATACCTGGTGCCAACGGCCAGATCGGCATCGAGTTCAAGGATTACGGCGTGCAGCTCGCCTTCCGCCCGGTCGTGCTCTCCGACGACCAGATCTTCATGCATGTCAAACCGACAGTTAGTCAGATCAGCACGCAGAATTCGGTGACCGTGACGGCCGGCAGCTCGAATCTCGTGGTTCCGTCATTGGTGGAGCAATCCGCGGACACCACCGTCGTGCTCGGCAGCGGACAGACTCTCGCGATCGCCGGCCTGCTCGAAAACCAGAGCACTCAGACCGATACCGGCGTTCCGGTGCTGGGGAACATCCCCGTGCTCGGCCTCGCCTTCCATAATGACGACTACAAGCGCTCCCAATCGGAGCTCGTGGTGCTCGTCACGCCCTATGTCGTGCGCGCGCAGAGCAACCCGAATGCGTTCCATCTGCCGGGACAGGGCTGGACACCGCCGAACCTCATTCAGCGCTTTTTCATGAGCCGGCAGAATGGCGGGTCGCCGAAGATGGGCACTCTGCCGAACGGTGTCGGATTCATCCTGAAATGAGGGCGGCAATGATGTGGCGCTCGATTCCGCCGCTCACTCTGTGCCTCGCTCTCGCGGCGGCGACGATTCTGCTCTCGGGCTGCGCCATCATGTCGGGCGATTTTCATCGGCCGGGCGCCTGGGCCGAAGCGCCCGGCGGTGGCGCCGTGGGATACAATCTCCGCGCCGAAGTCGCGAAGCGCCACGATCTTTTCCAAGGACGCGGCCTCACCCAGAGCAATCCTTATGGCGGCATCATCGCGGCGCATGCCGCAACGCAGATAAACAAGGCCCTCTCGACGCCATCCGGCGGCATGTCGATCGGCGGCGGATCGACCGGCGGCCAGGGCGCCGGCGCATCCGTGGGAGGCTCGTGATGTCCGAGCCCCTGCGCGCGCCTGCGGCACAGACCCAGACGGAGAAGGTCGCTCTAGCCTTCCTGCTCGACCATGAGGCCGAAGCCGTGCTGCGCGAGAGCATTCCGACCGGCGCTGTCACCGCGACCTACAGGCGCGGCGGCCTCAAGGAGGCGATCCGGCAGATGGCCGGCGCCGGCTCACCCAGTCTCCTCGTCGTGGACATCAGCGATTGCGAAGCCGACAATTCGGTTCTGAGTTCGCTCGAGGAACTGGCCGGCCTCGTCGAGCCGGACACGGAAGTCGTCGCCGTCGCCAACAATCGCGACGTCGCCTTCTATCGCCAGATGACGCGTGCAATGGGCGTCACCGAGGTGCTGCACAAGCCGATCACCCGCCTCGATGTCTCCCAGCTTCTTCTGCCGATTGTGATGCGCGACCAGGACGCCACGCTCCCCGCACGTGGCGGGCGGGTGATCTCTGTCATCGGCGCAAAGGGTGGCGTCGGCGCCTCCACGATCGCGGTCGGGCTCACCCGCTTCATGGGTGAGACGGCACGGCGCCATACGATCCTGATCGATGCCGATCTCCGGCGCTCGGCCTGCTCGATCATGCTGCGCGTGCCGCCGGAGACGCCGACCGGCCTGCGGCAGTTGCTGGAGCGTCCGGAACGGATCGACCGGCTGTTCGTGGAACGCGCGGCGGCTGTCATCCAGGATCGGATTCACCTTCTCGCCGGCGACGAAAAGCCAACAGCACCGGATCCGATCCCGGCCGGCTCGGCCGATCTGCTCATCGAGATTCTCCGGATGCGCTACAATTTCGTTGTCATCGACCTGCCGATCGACGGCCGGCCTTTGACGCTCGACCTGTTGCGCGCGAGCAATCACAAGGTCCTGGTCATGGACCCGAGCCTCGTATCGCTGAAAGAAGCCCACAAGATCCTGCAACTCGAGCCGGGCCCGACCGAGCCGCAACGCCCGACCGTCGTATTGAACCGTGCCAATGCGCGTGGCGGCGTGCCGACGGACAAGCTTCGGGGCGCCGGCGAGATGAAGATCGATGTGGAGATTCCCGATCTGGGTCATTCCGCCCTGGCCGCGAGCAACATGGAGGGCGACCTGATGGCGCTGAAGCCGTTCCGCACGATGATCGAGACGATCGCTCGCGAAGTCGGCGCGATCGATGCCGACGCGCTTGCCGCATCCTCGATGAAGAGCGGGATGTTCGGAAGACTCTTCGGAAGGTGACCGGACATGTCAGATCTCATCAGGCCGAAATTCGGACGTAAGGCTGCCGAACATTCGAACGGCGCCGCGCCGGACCCCGCCCCGCTGCCGAGGACGATAGACCCCGCGCCGCCAATCCGCTCCGAACCCGTGGCGGAATCGGCATTGACGGCGCCGCCGAGACCTTCCCGGCGGGCCCATCGGGTCGCGATCGATAACACTGCGGTCGTCGATCTCCGCAAGGCATGCCTGCCGCGAATCGATTCGGTCGAGGCCGCAACGATGGCGCCGGAGCGGCTCTTCGCACAGGTCTCCCGGTTGGTCGCCGCAGTCGCCTCCGAAATCAAGTCACCCGTCAACGTCAAGGAACAGCAGCATCTCGCGCGCGAACTGTTCGATGACATGACGGGGCTCGGCCCCCTGCAACCGCTGCTCGACGACGACAGTATCACCGACATCATGGTGAACGGGCCACACAGCGTCTTCATCGAACGCGGCGGCATGGTGAGCCATACCGATGTCCGGTTCCGGGACTCGGCGCACCTGGTCAATATCTGCCAGAAAATCGCATCCTCGATCGGCCGTCACGTCGACGAGGCCAGCCCGATGGTCGACGCGCGCCTCGCCGACGGTTCACGCGTCAATATCGTCCTGCCGCCGATCGCGCTCGACGGCGCCTCGATGTCGATCCGCAAATTCCGCAAGCAGGCCATCGACCTCGACGCGCTGGTGAAATTCGGCTCGATGACGCCGCAGATCGCCCGGCTTCTCGAGATCATCGCACATTGCCGGCTGAACGTGATCATCTCGGGGGGAACCGGATCCGGCAAGACGACCCTGCTGAACGCGATGAGCCGCCATATCGACCACAACGAACGGATCGTCACGGTCGAGGATGCCGCCGAGCTGCAGCTCCAGCAGCCGCATGTCGTGCGGCTGGAGACCAGGCCCGCGAGCCGTGAGGGAGGCAACACCGAAATCACCGCGCGCGATCTCGTCAAGAACGCTCTCCGTATGCGGCCCGATCGGATCATTGTCGGCGAGACGCGCGGTGTCGAGGCATTCGACATGCTGCAGGCGATGAACACGGGCCATGACGGATCGATGTCGACGGTTCATGCCAATAATGTGCGCGATGCCATCGCGCGCATCGAAAGCATGGTGCAGATGTCGAATTCCGGCCTGACGATCGACGTCGTGCGCAAGCAGATCGTCAGCGCGGTCAACGTCATCGTCCAGATCCAGCGCCAGCGCGACGGCAAGCGGCGATTGGTCCAGCTGGCGGAAGTCTCGGGCATGGAGGGCAACGTCCCGACCATGAACGAGATCGTCCAGTTCGTCGTCGATGGCGAGACCGTGGAAGGCGATGTGAGAGGCCACTACAAGGTGATGCCTGTCCGATCGCAGTTCCATGAACGACTCGTGTATTTCCGCCTCGACCGGATCTGGCACGACGTCCTGCACGACGCCGCCTCCGCGCCATGAGCCTGTTCGCCGCCGCTGCGCTGATCGCGCTGTTCTTCACGGCCTACGGGGTCGTGACGGTATGGTTCATCGCGTCGCGCAACCCGGCCGGCAGACTGGATCAGGCGATCCGGGCCATCGCGGCCTCGGGGCAGAAACGGCCGGTCACCGAACCGCTCGACGAACGCACGATCGATCTCAAGGAACGTCAATCGCTCTCTGTGTTGCAGGAGGCGCAGAAACTCCTTGGCGTCGATTCCTACGAAGCCAATTACTATCCGGTGCACGGCATATTCGTCGTGATCGGCGGCTTCCTTCTTGCTTTTGCCATCGGTTCGTTTCTGCATGTCATTTTCGGCTTGCCAATAATCCTCCTCGGGCTCGCCTTGCCGGTTGGCGGTGTGCTCATGAGCCGCTTCCTGTTCGACCATCTGCATTCGCGAAGGCGCAACAAGCTCTTCATGCAAATGCCGGATGCGCTCGACCAGATCGTCCGCTCGATCCGGGTCGGCGTCGCGACAAGCGAGGCGCTGCGCACGGTGGGGCGCGACGCGCCGGAGCCGACGGCGACCGAGTTCCGCAAGCTGACCAATGCACTCGCGATCGGCATTCCGCTTGCCGAGGCGATGCGGACCATGGCGATGAACAACAAGATTGCGGAATACCGGTTCCTGGCCATCGCCGTCGCCCTGCAAAGCAGCGCCGGCGGCAGTATCGGCCGTACTCTAGAGAATGTCGCCGATGTCATCCGAAGCCGCGTCGGCATCAAGGTGCGCGGGCGGGCACTCACCGGTGAAGCGCGCGCATCAGCCACCGTGCTCACCTCATTGCCGGTTCTCACGACGATGTTCATGTCCGTCGTGAGTCCACATTACCTGATGCAGCTCTTCCTGACGAAATCCGGCCTGCACTATTTCGGCGCCGCGGTGATCATGATTCTCGCCGGGCAGTTCACGATGAAGAACATGGTCCGCCGCACCCTGGATCAGGTCCGATGATCGATACGCTCTGGATCCTTGCGGGCGGAGTCATCCTCATCGTCATCGGCGCGCCATTCGTGAGTTTTGACTGGTTCCATGACAGCCATGTCGAGGAGCGGATCGAGGCGATCGTCGCCCGCCAGAAAGGGCTTGAGCCAAAATCCCACGCGCGCGCGTCGCAAAGCCAGATATCCCTGCTCACCCGACAGATCGGCGAACTGGTCGCTGCAACCGGAATCCTGAGTGTCACGAACCTGGCCAAGATCAAGGAGACCGTGCGCGCCGCGGGCTTTCGCGACAATGCCGCCTATACGACCCTCATCGGCGCGAAGATCGTCGGTGCGATCGGCCTCCCCGTGGTGTTCGTTCTGACCGCTCTTGCGCTCCATGTTGCGGTCATCGGAGCGGTGATCTTCGGTGTCGTCGGCTTCGTCCTCGGCCTCCTGGCGCCGGAATGGGCACTTTCGATCTTTCGCGCACGCTACGAGGCAGCGATCCGCGAGGCGCTGCCGGATGCACTCGATCTGTTGGTCATCTGCGTCGATTCCGGGCTTGGGCTGGAATCCGCCCTGAACCGCGTCGCCGTTGAAATCCGCGAGAGCTACCCGCCGCTCAGTGCGGAGATGCGAATCACCTGCCAGGATCTGCAGATCAATCCCGATGTCGAGGCGGCACTGAAGGGTTTCGCGACACGACTGAAAATCGACGGCATTTCCCGCCTCGTCACGACGCTCGTGCAGAGCGCCGTCCATGGCAGCCCGCTGTCGCGTTCCCTCCATGTGCTCTCGCGTGAGATGCGCCAGGATTCTCTCGCCGCCTTCGAGGAACGCGCCTCCAAACTGCCGACCAAGATGACTATACCGATGATCACGTTTATCCTGCCGGCGCTGATGACGATCATCGTCGGTCCGGCAATCCACGGCGTGCTCATCGCGCTGAGCCATATGAGTAAATGACCATGGTCCCTCCCTTCCGCGTTGTCGCCGCCTGTATCGTGGCCGCATCGTTATCGGCCTGCGCGACGACGCATCAGGGCCATGAGAGCGCAGTCGATCTCGCGGGCACGGCCAATGTCGGGGAAGCGGCTCTTCAGGCGGGAACCCCGCGAATTGCCAGCAATGTCGCAAAAGCGATCCTGGCACGGTCTCCCAAGGATGCAGAAGCGCTTACCATCGCCTCGACCGCTGCCTGGCAGGAAGATCGAATTCCCGAAGCGATCTCCTACGGAAAACGCGCCGTGGCCGTGGCGCCGAACAGTGCGGAAGCACGTCTGGCACTCGGCCGCGCACTCGACCACAGGAACCCGGGCAAGGCCAGGCAGGAATTCGCGGCGGCGTATCGTCTGGCGCCGGGCAATCTCGCGGCGGCGATCGATTACGGCGTCGCCTGTGCCCAGAACGGCGACGCGGAGAAGGCGATCACGGTATTGCGGCGCGCCGTGAGAGAGCATCCGGACAGCAAGGATGCGCGGTTCGATCTCGCGCTCGCGCTCAGCATCAGCGGCCGGCATGCGGATGCGATGCAGGCAGTGCGGATACTTCAGGCAATGGCGTCACGGCAGGGCGCGCCCGCGCTCTACATGCGGGGGATCTGCATCGATGGCGAACGGGCGGGGCATGATGT
>OFHJ01000598.1_pt1 | contig 13111 bp, 8 predicted proteins | sample 1522001 | NCBI WGS metagenome assembly OFHJ01 (sample SAMEA2464838, study PRJEB22497) | soil metagenome | biome: Grassland; feature: Farmland; material: Clay | place: Australia | collected 2013-02-01 | depth 1.2 m | reverse complement strand
GCTGCTGGCGGGTGCTGCTGACGGCGCGCACCTGCTGCAGGTTGTCGAGCACGTAGCCGTTGGCCTTGAACACGCGTCCGAAGTGCGTCAGCTGCGGAAAGACCGTATGGCAGGCCGCGCAGGCCATGCCGGTCTGGCGCGCGAAGCTTGGTACGGCCTGCGCCGTGGGTGCAAGCGCCGTTGCGGCCAACACGGCCAGTACGAGCTCGAATCTCAGCGCATGCCGCATTCCATTCCTCCATTGCCCGCTGCCGATATCCGCGATCCAGGGATGAAGTTTGAGCTTTTCAGCACGTTGCCGAGGGCGTCCTCGCTTGTGCCGCCGGAGCGGATGCACTCTAGCTTGTCATAGTTGGGACTCCTCGCGCAAATCGCATGTCCGGATTGTCTGCGCGCCAGTGCTCGATCTTCCCGGGGCGCAGCGTGTGCGGATCGGGGATTTCGTGGCTTTGGCGCCACAATTGCGGGCTCGAACGGTCGACGATTCGGCTAGCCAAGGCGCGGGCTGGAGCCCGGATCGACTCTGTTGCTGGCTGTGGCGAGGCCGCTCAGAGCACGTCGACCGGGATCTTGAGGTAACTCACCCCGTTGTCTTCCGGCGGCGGCAGCCGGCCGGCCCGGATGTTGACCTGTACCGACGGCAGGAGCAGGAGTGGGGCCTCGAGGGCGGCGTCTCGCCGCGTCCTCGTGAGAACGAACGCGTCTTCATTGACGGAGAGATTGACGTGGACATTGGCGCGGCGCTCTTCCTCGACAGTGCTCTCCCAGGCGAATTCCGCTCTGTCCGGCGCGCCGTAGTCGTGGCACATGAACAGCCGTGTCTGCGCCGGCAGGGCGAGGATCTTGCGGATCGAGCGGTAGAGCGTGCGCGCGTCGCCGCCTGGGAAGTCGGTGCGCGCCGTGCCGTAGTCCGGCATGAAGAGTGTGTCGCCGACGAAGGCCGCGTCTGCAAGGATGTACGTCACGCAGGCGGGCGTGTGCCCGGGAGTATGCATGACGCGTGCCGGGATGTCCCCGATCATGAACGTTTCGCCGTCGCGGAACAGATGATTGAACTGTGACCCGTCCGGGAGGAAGCCGGCTTCGACGTTGAAGACTTTACCGAAGACCCGTTGTACCTCCTTGACGTGCTCGCCAATGGCGACCGTGCCGCCGAGGGTCCGTTTCAGGTACTGAGCGGCGCTCAGGTGATCGGCGTGCGCATGGGTCTCGAGAATCCATCGGGTCTCGAGCCCTCGTTGCCGGATATACTCGACGATCCGCGCCGCCGAGCGCGTGGCGGTTCGACCCGTCTTCGGGTCGTAGTCGAGCACGGAGTCGATGATGGCGCAGTCCCGGCTTCGCGGGTCCGAGACCACATAGGTCACCGTGTTCGTGGCCGGATCGAAGAATGCCTTGATGTCGGGCAGGGGGCTCATGCTGTGTCCTCCTCGGCTCGGGCACGGCGGAAGCCGATTTTCCCATGCACGGTGGGCGCTATATTAGTATGTTCTGATATATGCGCAACGCCGAATAGACAAGTCCCACGCAACGCCGGCGCAGATGCTGTCGAGCCACCGCACTCGCTCGCGAGCGGGCAGCGCCGGTGAATCCTGCGCATGGCGGGCCACGCGCGGGGCGGGTCATTCTGTCTTCGAGACTCCATGCGGTGTCCACGGACGGCGGTCCGTCTCGCGCGATGCGCGCAACCGGAGCATCGGGCTCATCAGGGTGTCACGTGATCGATGAGAATTCTCACAGTGCCCGTGCGTCCCACATCGAAGGTTGCCTGGCCGGAGAGATCACCGCTCGCATCGATCGGATTGCCCGAGGGAGCAACTCGCGCGATGACTTCCACGTGCTCACCGGCGGTAAAGGCGCGGCCGGGCACCATCGAATCGGCGGCGGTCAGAACGACCGTCTGCGGAAATCGGCTTGCGAGGCGCTTGACGGCGAGCGGCGGCCCCGGCTGCGCTGGATTGCTCACAAACACGTACAGGGGGGCGCCTCGCGGCACTCGTGAGGCCAGCGAAGGCGCCAATCGCACTCGTACCACTATTGAGGCCGTGCTGCTCGCGCCCTGTGCGCCCGTGCCCGCGGCCCCTGCAACGCTGAGCGCCGCCAGGGGCAGGCGTCCGAGCGGAGCGAGCGAGGCCATCTGTTTCTTGACGGCGCTCCTGAAGTCCGCTGGCAGGTTGAGCGTGAGGAGCTTCTTGAATCGCGCGCGGGCGAGGTCTGTGTTTCCCCGGTGTATGGCCACGACGGCGCCGAGGTACAGTGCGCGTGGATCGGAGGGGGCGAGCGCGAGCGCTCGCTCGATGAGCTCGCCCGCCCGGCCGTTGATCGCATCGGGATGGGTGAGCATCTGCGCTTGCGCCTCACCGAGGAGCGCCTCGACGTTGGAGCCACCGGAGACACGCTCTGCATGCCGGTAAGCGCGCACCGCCTGCGGGTATTCGTGCAGCACGATGTAGGAGCGGCCCAGCATCAGCCAGCCGCTGAGATCGGCGGGGTGGGCACGCAGGTGACTCGCCAGGCGCGCGACCATGGACTCGGGTGATTCCGCGCCGGACGTTGCGGCCGCGGGGGATTTCACTGTGGAAGGCGTGTTGCCGATCCCTCGGTTGAGCGCCGCGTACATGCTCGTCGAGCCGAGCACGAGGATTGAGATGCAACCGATAGCGGTCCAGACCGCCGGTCGCAGCGCCGGGCGCGATTTGAGCAGCAGCGCGGCCAGGAAGCAGGCCACGACGATTGCCAGAGCCTCGACCAGCAGCAGAAGGACGATCATCGATACTCCTCGTGCCCACTCGTTCGGCCTGTGGAAGCCGCTTTGCACCGGCGATCGGCCGAGGGGTTCCCCGTGCAGCTCCCCATGGGAGCCCTCGCCCGCCATCGGGTGAGACCGCCTGTGCGCCACCGCGAACCACCGCTTGGGGCTGGAGCGCGGGCATCGTCGACCGCTCGAAGGATCAAATTATTGCGGCAAATGATTGATGGCGGGCGAGTGCCTGTCAAGCGCCACCACACCGTCAAGGTCCAGAGGGCTGCGCACAAAGCGGAGGATACGTACATTCCCTGATTTGGCTTTCCGCAGTCCGTGAAGTCCGACACGTGCCGTTACAAGCGTTCGTGTGAGCATTCGAGCCGATCGGTCCCGTCGTCGATCCAGGCAGCTGAGTCATGTGTCATGTCGGGGTCGGGAGTCGCCCGCGGGGAATGGGAAAGGGCCCGGACTTCTCGGGGAGCGACTGCGGATTGCGGCCGAGGCTCGCGCCCGGTACACACATCGAGAGCTTCAGATGATCAGTGACGGAGTGCAGAGCCGGGAAGGCCTCGATCGGCTCGAGCGCGGATTCGCGGCCCCGGACGCGGATACGGCCCCGCGAGAGCGGGTCGAGGTCATTTTGAGCGCGATGTCGCGGGGGAAATCTGCAATGTTCGACGGGGCGCGCCGTCATAAACAGCGAAGCCAGTCCCCGCAACGGCTCACGAGATCCGGGGAAACGACGCCTCTCGAGGCGGATCTTCGCAGTCTGCTTGCGGCTCTGCCGGAGGCCACTCTCCTGGTCGACTCGGGCGGCGAGGTCCGTTTCGCCAACGCCACGGCCGATGAGCTGTTCGGCTACCGGCCCGGAGAGTTGACTGGGCTGCCGATCGAGGCTCTCGTCCCGCAGCGCAGCCGGGCGGCGCACGCGGCGATGCGCGAAGGCTACGCATCCCATCCCAAGTCGCGCGCCGCCGGTGTGGGCCTGGATCTTCGCGGGGTGCGCAGGGACGGGGTGGAGTTCGCCGCCGAGGTCCGCCTGGAGCCGGTGGAGCTCGGCTCGCGGCCCAGCGTCCTCGCGACGGTTCGTCAGGTGGGCGAATCTGAGGAGTGGTACCGCGCGATTTTCGAGCAAGCCGCGGTCGGGGTCGTGCACACCGATATTCGCGGAGTATTCGTCAACGCCAACGCGAAATTCTGCGAGATCTCCGGATATTCGCGCGAGGAGATCCTCGCGCTCGGCGTGCGCGACGTCGTGCATCGCGACGATCTTCTCGACAGCCTGGTGGCGAGACGGCGGATTCTAGGCGGAGCGGTCTCGAGCTACGAGCGGGAGCTGCGGCTGATCAAAAAGGCAGGCGCCTGCGCCTGGACGTCGGTCACGACTTCGCTCGTCCGGGGCGCCAGCGGCCGGCGCGCGCATTTCATGTCGCTCATTCAGGATATCAGCGAGCGCAAGCGGGCGGATATCAGCATCCGCCACTTGAATCGGGTGTACGCGGTATTGAGCGCGATCAACGGCCTCATCATCCGGGCCGGTGATCGTGACGAGCTGTTTCGGGAGGCGGCTCGAATCGCGGTGGACAGCGGTGAATTCCGGCTTGCATGGCTGGGGCTCGTCGACGGCCCGGCCCCCGGGCTGCGGATCGTCGCGTGGCGCGGGGCCGGCGGGGGAATCGTGGAGGCGATGTCGCTCGCGCACTTGGGCGTCCCGTCGAGCGAGTCCGGCGCTTCGCCGCTCAGCCCCGGGGAATGGGCGGGCCTGGTCGAGAACGATGTCGCCGGCGCTGCGCGTGTTGCCTTGCGCGAGCAGCTGCTGACGGCCGGCTTGCTGTCGTTCGCGCAGCTGCCGCTCGTCGTCGGCGGCCAGGTTCGCGGCGTGCTGGCGCTCTATGCCGGGGAGGCCGGCTTCTTCGATGAAAGGGAGATGAGGCTGTTGCGGGAGCTCGCGGGAGACATCGCCTTCGCGCTCGATCACCTCGAGAAGGCGAGCAGGGTGAATTATCTCGCCTACTACGATCAGCTGACCGGTCTTGCGAACCGTACGCTGTTTGCCGAGCGCCTGAGCCAGTCCATCGAGACGGCTCGGGTGGCGAAAAAGCCGCTCGCTGTCGTGCTGACCGACATGGAGCGGCTCGGATCGGTGAATGATTCGTTCGGGCGCCAGGCCGGCGACCAGGTACTCAAGCAGATGGCGGAACGCCTCTGCCGGCTCGTCGAGAAGAGCCGGCTCGGGCGCACCAGCGGCGGTGGATTTGCGATCGTGCTCGATGGCTTCAGCGAAGCCTCGGAGCTGGAAGGGGCAATCGAGGCGATCTGGCGCGAAGCGTTCGGCGAGGTCTTCCGCGCAGGCGCCGCCGAGGTCCGGCTCTCGGCGAGGGCGGGCATAGCGGTATCCCCGCAAGACGGCGGCGACGCCGAATCCTTGCTCCGCGCGGCAGACGCCGCCTTGCGAATCGGGAAGCAGACGCACGAGAAGCGTGTCTACCACATGCCTGACATGACGCGACGCAACGGCGAGAAGCTTTCCATGGAATGCCAGCTTCGGGGGGCGCTCGACAGAGGCGAGCTGCAGCTGCACTACCAGCCCAAGGTGGACTTCGAGACAGGGCGCGTCGCCGGCGTGGAGGCATTGATGCGATGGAACAGCCGCGAGCTCGGGCTGGTGCCCCCGGCGCGCTTCATTCCCATCCTCGAGGAGACCGGAATGATCCTGGAGGCGGGTGCCTGGGCGTTGGCGCAGGCGGTCGCCGATCATCGTGCCTGGCAGCGAATGGGATTGCTCGCGCCGCCGGTCGCGGTGAACGTGTCGGCCGTACAGCTTCGCAAGCGGGACTTCATCGGCGATGTGTCAAAGGCGATGGATCGCGGGGGCGGACCGGCGGCCATCGAGCTCGAGATCACCGAGAGCGTCATCATGGAAGACCTCGAAGGCAACACCGGGAAGCTCAAGGCGCTTCGCGAGCTCGGCATCGCGCTCGCGATCGATGACTTCGGAACCGGATACTCATCGCTCGCGTATCTAGCGAAGCTGCCGGCGCAGGCGCTCAAGATCGATCGCTCGTTCATCCAGTCCATGCTGGACGATCGCGATACCATGACCGTGGTCCAGACGATCATCTCGCTCGCCCATTCCCTCAGGCTCAAAGTCGTCGCGGAAGCCGTGGAGTCGCAGGAGCAGGCGAAGATATTGCGGCTGCTGCGCTGTGATGAGATGCAGGGGTTTCTTTTCAGTCCTCCGGTGGTCTTCGACGGGATCTCCTCGCTGCTCAGGCAGGACGCGGCACGCTTGCTTGCCGATGCGCCGGGCGGCTGGACGGCGGACGACCTGGCAGCGAGCGCAGTGCACTCGGCGCAATGCTGGCTGAAGTGATCGAGCGGGTCTGCGCGCGCAAGCGGCACTGCGGCATGCGGTGGTGAGCCGCACAGCGGTTCGGTCGCCTCCTCAGCTCCTGGCCGATGTCCGCTGCGAGCGTGTCGTGCAAATCGGCGCGCGATCTACGGCGCAGCGTGAGCCGCCGGCGCACGAGTGAGGCTCATGGGGGAATGATCGGCGCATTCGGCTCGAGCCCGGCGAATTCGATCTCCGGACACTCGGCCTTGACGACTTTCTGGATTTTCTCCACCTGATCCTCCCGGGCGTCCACCATGAGCAGGATCTTCCCCTGCCGCTCGATCGCGTCCTGGAATCGGTGCAGACGCGAGCTCGGCAACGCTGCACCGCCCAGGAGCGAGGCAAGGCCGCCCATGCCGGCGCCTAGCAGGGCGAACATGGGGATCGCCGCGCCGCCCAGCGCGAGTCCGAATTCCTCGAAGCTGAGCATCACGAGGCCGGCGATGGCCCCGACCACGCCGCCGGCGGCGAGGCCGCGCCCGAGCCCGGGAATGGCGTCCGAGCTTTCGATGCCTGCGGGCGGCAGCTCTTCGAGCGGGATGTCATGGCGGGCGACGACCATCAGGTTGGGGTCATCCACGCCCGCGCGCCGCAGCGCCGCCACGGCCCGGCGGGTGTGCTCCACGTCGGGAGACAGAAAGCACAGGCGCTTCATTCGAACTCTCCAGGTGGGACACTTGCTCACACTCGAGGTTAGCGCGGCATCCGAGCCTGCGAATCAGGGGTTCTACTCACCGCCGCACTCCAGGGCTGGCGCGGCTGCGCGCAGGCGCCGGGAGGTTCGCGCCGTCCGTCCACGCCCGGATGACATCGTTGGCGGGCCCCGGTCTGCTGCAAGCCCCGCAAAGCCGTCGGCGGTTGAGTGACTCGGGGCTGCGAGCGTTGGCCGGACGCCCGGTCAACCCGGGCGCCACGGGAAACAGCCGTGAACGATCGCGAGCGCGCTCGCAACCTGGGCAACGCCGCGATCGAGAGCCGCCGGGTTGGATTTCGGCAAGTACGAACTTGCCCCGGCGCGAGGTGGACGCTACCGTCTACTCTGCCGCCCGCGGCGAGCGCCGACACGCGGGGGGAAACGGACATCCGACACCTCAAGAGGACGTTGCCATGCGCTTCAAGTCCCTTTCTCGAGTGCTGATCGCCGGCGCCGGCGTCCTGCTCGGCGCGCTGCCGGTCCTGGCGGCGGGCCAGGGCAGGGTAGAGGCCGTCTGGGCGCCCCGTCACGTTAGCTTCGTCTATCAGGGCTTCACGACTCAGTACTCCTGCGAGGGCTTGCGCGGGCAGATCCGGGAGATGCTCGCGATGCTCGGCGCCCGGGACCTCAAGGTCAGCGCGTATGGGTGCGCCAGGACAACCGGCGTGGAGCGCTTTCCCGGCGTGAGGGTGGCCATGCAGGTTCTCGTTCCGTCCTCTTCGGAGGAAGGCAAGAAGTCCGCCGGTAAAAAAGTTGTCGCCCACTGGCACAACGTTGTGCTCATGCCGCGCAACGCCAGCCTGGAGGAGCAGGGCAACTGCGAGCTGATCGAACAGTTCAAGGAGACGTTCCTGCCGCTGTTTACTACGCGGAACATCCGCTACCGGTCGACCTGTATTCCCCATCAACTCATGCTCGGCACGCATCTGAGTGCCGAAGTCTTGATGCCCGACGTCGAGCCTGCCCGAGAGCGTTGAGCGCTCGGGCGGCGGGAGTTCCAATGAAGCGCCTGTGCTTTTTGTGCCGCGATGTCGAGACGACCCGCAAAGCCGTGGCCGCGGCGCGTGGCGCGGGTGTGGAAGATTCCGGCCTGATGGTGATCGCCCGCCATGACATTCAGCTCGAGGAGCTGAGCGCCCCGAGCATCGACAAGACCGATGCCTTGCCCGGTCTCGAGCGCGGGCTGTCTTTGGGCGGGATTCTCGGCACCGTTGCCGGACTGGTGGTGCTGAGCGTCGAGGAGGCGGGGGTTGCCCTCGGGGGCGCGGCGATTGCCTTGTTCGCGCTGTTTGGAGTCGGTGTAGGCGGTCTCGCTGGATTTCTCACCGGAGCGGCGGTCCGCAGCTCGCGCCTGCGGCGTTTCGAGCACGCGATCGATCAGGAGGGGAAGGTCTTACTCATGATCGACGTTGCGCCGGCGCGTGTGGAAGCGGTGGAGAAGCTCGTCAAAGCGGCAAGTCCTGACATCGAGTTCGCCGGTCTCGAGCCCCGCGCTCCGATCGTCCCATGGTGAGCCGGGGCGTGGCCGGGCGAACCGCCCGGCCCGCTCACTCCTCCTTGGCTTGCCGCTCGGCGGAGACGATGGCCTCATCGACCTGGCTTTCCGCCCTGTGGACCGCCTCCTGGATGCAGGCGGGCTCCGCCTTGTCTTCGAACGGATAGAGCTTGTCGAGCTGCTCGCAGGCCAGGCGCGCGGTCTCCTTGACCCGCCGCTTCAGCGCCATGGCGCCCGAGTGCGTCGCCAGGTCGAGATCGGCATAACTGACTCGATGGGTGAGTGTCACCTCTTCGACCGGGGCGCCGATGGTGGTGCGGCCAACCACCGTCTTTGTCATCGCCTCGGCTCTGACAACGATGGTCTCCATCGCATTGTTCGCAAGCGCGGCGGTCGCCAGAGTCACTCCCGCGAGGAGCGCAGCGGCTCCAGCGCGGCGCAAGCGAGGTCGTACGTTGATCATGGCAATACCTCGGGTTTCAGTCGGACCGTGGGAAGTGTCAGAAAGAGCATAGACGGCGGCGGGTCGGTGTACATAGGCGCTTTCCGCACAGGTCATGGGGAAGCGAAAGGGGTCGCGGACTGCGCTAAGGCGGTCGCGGTCGTGGGCTTGGCCGCTGTCACAGCCGGCAACGGGCCGCCGTAACGGCTCAGCCAGGCGAGCACGAGGGTGCGCGAGTGGCGAGCGTCTAGGGCAGGGGAGGAGCGGTGGCCCGCTCTGCGCGCCGGCGAAACCACTTCTCCAGCTCGACAGCCGTTAGAATGACCAACGCGGCGCCGATGCTCAGGCCGAGTTGTGCCGCGCTGAGCGCCACGGTTCCGAACAGGGGGCGCAGGGCGGGCACGTACACGACCGTCAGCTGCAGCGCGGCCGCGAGAAGCACCGCGAGCAGCAGCGGCACGTTGCCTAGCGGTCCGAGTGAGAAGATCGAGACGCGCTCGGAACGGATCGCCAGCACGTGTCCGATTTGTGTGAAGCACAGCGCGGTGAATGCCGCGGTGCGCCAGGAACTCGAGTTGACATGCAGCTCCCAGGCCTCGATCGCCAGGATCAGTCCGGCCATGAGAATGCCGATGAGAAAGGCATGTGCGCCGAGGCCGCCCGCAAACAAGCTCTCCGAGGGCGCACGAGGCGGCCGGCTCATCAGATCCGGTTCGGACGGCTCGGAGGTCAAGGCGATGCCGGGCAGGCTGTCGGTGACGAGATTGATCCACAGAATCTGTATGGGCAGCAGCGGGACGGGAAGCCCGAGAAACGGCGCGAGGAAGATCGCCCAGACTTCCCCGGAGTTCGTCGTGAGGATGTAGCGCACGAATTTGCGCAGGTTGTCGTATATGCGCCGCCCTTCACGCACCGCGGCGACGATGGTCGCGAAGTTGTCATCGAGCAGCACCATTGCGCTCGCCTCCCTGGCCACGTCGGTGCCTGCCATGCCCATGGCGACGCCGATGTCCGCTCGCTGCAGGGCAGGGGCGTCGTTGACCCCGTCGCCGGTCATCGCCACGATCTGGCCGTCGCTTTGAAGCGCGGTGACGATGCGCACTTTCTGTTCCGGCGCAACCCGCGCATAGACCCGGACGTCACGCACACGTTGCGCAAGAGCGTGCTCGCCCAGGGAGGCGAGTTGTTTGCCGGTGAGCACTTCTCCGTCCTCGGCGAGCAGCCCGATCCGTTGCGCTACGGCGCGCGCGGTCGCCGGATGATCGCCCGTGATCATGACTGGAACGATGCCGGCGCCGCGACAAGTCGCGATGGCGTGCGGAACCTGCGGTCGAGGCGGATCGAGCAACCCAACCAGCGCGAGAAACTCGAGCCCCGACTCGAGCGGCTCGGCGGCGGCCTGCGGCAGGCTCTCCCAGCGGCGTGTCGCAAACGCCAGGACGCGCAGACCCTCGGCTGCCATGCGCTCAGCGGCCTGCAGCAGCGCCTCGTGCGCGGGCGGCTCGGCCCGTCCACGGCGCAGCTCGCCGCTGCAGAGCGGAATCAGTGTTTCGGCGGCCCCTTTGGTAATCGACAGGTACGCTCCGTTGCGGCAGCGGTGCACCGTGCTCATGCGCTTGCGGTGAGCGTCAAACGGGACTTCAGCCACGCGCGGTGCGTCGCGCTCAGCGGCATTGCGCTCGAGACCGTTGTCCCTCGCCGCGACCAGCAGGGCCACCTCGGTGGGGTCCCCGTGCGCCGCTCCGGAGAAGTCGAAGGTGGCGTCGTGGCTGAGCGCCATGGCCTGAAGGAGCAGGTCCCACGTACCGCCTGAGCCGAATGCGTCGTGCATTGCACCGTCGCAGTAGTACGAGTCGACCCGCATCTGATTGGTCGTGAGCGTACCGGTCTTGTCCGAGCAGATGTACGTCACCGAGCCGAGCGTCTCGACCGCCGGCAGACGTCGAATGAGTGAGCGTCCGGCGGCCATGCGGTGCGCGCCCAGCGCGAGTGCGATGCTCACCACGGCGGGCAGCGCCTCCGGGATGGCCGCCACGGCAAGACTGAGGGCGGTCATGAACATCGGCAGCGGCGGCTCGCCGCGCAGCAATCCCGTGATGAACACCAGGGCGCAGATCAGAGCGACCAGCACGGCCAGTTGACGGCCCAATGACTGCAGCCGCCGTTGCAGGGGGGTCTTGGGCCGGTCGTGCTCGACGAGGAGCGAGGCGATATGCCCGAGCTCGGTGCGCATTCCGGTCGCCACGATCAGTCCGAGGCCGCGGCCGGCCGTGATGGTCGTGCCCTGGAAGACCATGTTGGCACGGTCGCCCAGGGGAGCCTCTGTGGAAACCGGCGCCACGGCTTTGTCGACCGGAACGGACTCACCGGTGAGCGCCGACTCGTTCACACGCAGACCGGCCGCCTCGGTCAGACGCATGTCGGCCGGCACCCTGTCTCCGGCCTCGAGCACGACGGCATCGCCGGGCACCAGATCCGCGGCAGCCACACTCTGCGGCTCTCCGCCGCGCAACACCGTGCTGGTCGGCGCCGCCATCTTCTTCAGTGCCGCCATGGCCCGTTCCGCCCGCACTTCCTGAAAGGCTCCGAGCAAGGCGTTGAGCAGCACGACGGCCAGGATCACGATCACGTCCGAGAGTTCGCCGATCACTGCGGACACGAGCGCCGCGCCGATGAGCACCAGGATCGTGACGTCAGCGAACTGGGCGGCGAGTACCGCTGCCACCGAGCGCCGCTTCGGCTCGGCTAGCACGTTGGCGCCGTATTGACGGCGTCGGACCGCGGCCGCTTCGACGCTCAGGCCTCCCGGCGCGCTGGCGAGTGCGGCACTCGTCTGCGCAATGGTCTGTGCATGCCAGGGGAGCGAATCGGCCGGGGAGCCTGGAGACCAAGGGCTGCTCTGGCCGTTCGCCACGGAACGGAGCGAGCCGGACGAGACGGTCTCGGAACGAGGCGACTGGCGAGCATTGTGGTTCACAGCACCGTGGTCCCAGTGGGTCTGTGCCGTATCGCGCGCGAGGAGCCGGCGGTGGACCGGCTCCATCGCCGTACGCGACGCGGCTCGCCCCCCGGACGCGATCGGCCCGCTGCGCCAATTTGCGCGGCGCGGCGGGCGCGGGCAAGTAGGCACTTTCCCTCAATCCCGGTGCGCCTGCGCAGGGGCGAGGCGGGCCGGGCAGCGGGCGCCGGCCGGCTCAGCTCGAGCGAATCACCAGCTCGGTGGGCAGCATCTCCGATTGCGCGGTCTCGCCACGGAGCAGGCCGAGCATCTTGCGCGCGAGCAGCACGCCGCCTTCCTGCCAGTTCTGCCGCACCGTCGAGAGCGGCGGCAGGAAGGTCGCCGCCTGCGGAGTATCGTCGTAACCGATCACCGACACGCCCTGCGGCACGGACCGTCCGAGCTCGGCGAGCGCGCGGATCGCCCCCATCGCCACCAGGTCGTTGCACGCGAAAATCGCATCGAACTGCACCTTGCGGGCGTGCAGCGAGCGCACGGCCTGCACGCCGGCCTCGAGCGTGAGATTGGCGCGCCGCGTCAGCAGCGGCTTGATGTTGTGGCGCGCCAACTCATCGATGAATCCGTGCAGGCGCTGCGCCATCTCGGGGTGGTCGGGATTGCCGATGTACACCGGGTGGCACCGGCCGATCGAGACGAAGCGCTCGGCGACGCTCATGCCGCCGTGACGGTCGTCGCTGCCGACCACGACGTGCCGGTCGCCGCCGATGCCCGCGACGCCCCATACCGCCATGGGAAGGCCCAGCTTGTCGTAGAGCCGCACCGTGTCCTGATGCGCCCCCTGGCCGAGCAGAATCAGTCCGTCGGCCGTCTGCACGGCCCTGTCCACCGTCCTCCGGCCGGGGGTGAGCAGTACGTTGTACCCGGCCGAGGTGAGCTCCTGTGAAATCCCGCCGATCAATGCCAGCGGATAGGGGTCGGCCATCGTGCGTTGCGGCGACGGGGTCATCGCCACGACCACGGCCACGGCATGGCTCGGGCGCGGGCGCAGCTCGGGGCTGCGTCGCAGCCGCAGGTCGCGCGCACTGATGTTGAGCTTGTATCCGTGATCGCGCGCGAGCTGCTGGATCCGCGCGCGGGTCGAGGGTTTGACGAGCCGGCTGTCGGCGAGCGCCCTCGATACGGTGGTGGTGGAAATCCCTGCGAGCTCGGCGAGGTGCGCCATGGTGAGGGCGGATCGGCCGGTAGGCGATCCTCTCTTGCGATCCGGCGCGGACGGACGCTCAACTGAGGAAATCGACATCATCCTGCGGATATCATCCTGCGCCGCGTGACGCCAGTAAAGCATCCTGACTTTTGTCATGTCCTTCAAACGGTGTTGGTG
>OFHJ01000597.1_pt1 | contig 13119 bp, 7 predicted proteins | sample 1522001 | NCBI WGS metagenome assembly OFHJ01 (sample SAMEA2464838, study PRJEB22497) | soil metagenome | biome: Grassland; feature: Farmland; material: Clay | place: Australia | collected 2013-02-01 | depth 1.2 m | reverse complement strand
CGGCGATATTGGCGCGTCGGCCATTGGCGCCTTCGCGGCGGATCTCGAGCACCTCGTCGCGATAGCGCCGCCCGTTGCAGTCCGGGCAGCGCAGGTACACGTCGGAGAGAAACTGCATCTCGACATGTTCGAAGCCGTTGCCGCTGCAGGTCGGGCAGCGGCCGTTGCCGGAGTTGAAGCTGAAGGTGCCCGCGGTGTACTTACGCTCAAGCGAAGCGGGCTCGGAGGCGAACAGTGCGCGCACGGCATCGAATGCGCCGACGTAGCTTGCCGGGTTGGATCGCGTCGTGCGCCCGATCGGGCTCTGGTCGACCATCACCACGTCGTCGACAAGCTCCGCGCCGGCCAGCGCGGTGAAGGTGCCGGGCGCCTCGGTTGGTTTGCCGTGATACTTCAGCAGCGCCGGGTACAGTACGTCCTCGATCAATGTGGATTTCCCGGAGCCGGATACACCCGTGACGCAGACCAACCGCTTCAGCGGGATGCGCACGTCGACCTGCTTGAGGTTGTGCTGGCTGACGCCGCGCAGTTCGATCCAACGGTTCGAGCGGGCTTCCGCGACCACCTCGCCCGGCGGCAAGGCTTTGACGCCGGAGGTCTCCGCCGGCGGGCTGCCAACGCGCTTGCGGCCGCTGAGATACTCGCCCGTCAGCGAGCGAGTGCTGCGGCGAATCTCACGCGGCGTGCCGAAGAAGACGATTTCGCCGCCGCGCTCGCCGGCGCCGGGTCCCAGGTCGAGGATACGATCGGCTTCCAGCATGATCTGTGGATCGTGTTCGACGACTAGCAGGGAATTGCCCGCGTCGCGCAGCCGCTGCATCACGGTGATCACGCGCTGCATGTCGCGCGGGTGGAGCCCGATCGACGGTTCGTCCAGTACAAACAGTGTGTTGACCAGAGAGGTCCCGAGGGCCGTGGTCAGGTTGATGCGTTGCACTTCGCCGCCCGAGAGCGTGCGCGATTGCCGGTCGAGGGTCAGGTAGCCGAGTCCGACATCGGCGAGGTAGCCAAAGCGCGCGCGGATCTGTCCCAGCAACAGGTCGGCCGCCTCGTCCAGCGGTTTCGGCAGCCGCAGCGCTTCGAAGAACGCGCGTGCCCGGTCCACGGGCAGCAGCATGATGTCGTGCAGCGAAAGTCCCGGCAGGTCGCGCCGTGTCGCCTCGCTCCACTCTGTGCCGCACGGCTGAAATCGGGGCGTGGAACCGAGCGCCGCGTCGGCCGGCCCGCGCTCCCCGACGCGCCACAGCAGGCCCTGGGTCTTCAACCGTGCGCCGCCGCAGGCCTCGCAGGGCGTGTAGGCGCGGTAGCGCGACAGCAGCACGCGGACGTGCATCTTGTAAGACCGGCTCTCGAGCCAGGCAAAGAAGCGCTTTGCGCCGTACCAGACCCCCTTGCTCCAGTCTCCCTCGCCCTCGATCACCCAGTTTTTCTGGTCCGTCGACAGCTCGCGCCACGGTGTGTCGAGCGGGATGTCCCGCTTGCGCGCAAACTTCTCCATGTCCTGCTGGCACTCCACGTAGGACTGCGTCTGCCAGGGTTTGATCGCGCCGCCGCGCAGCGACTTGGAGTCGTCCGGTACGACCAGCCCGTAGTCGATACCGATGACGCGCCCGAAGCCGCGACAGGTCTCGCAGGCGCCCACCGGCGAGTTGAACGAGAACAGGCTCGGGGAGGGCTCCTGGTACGACAGGTCGCACTCGGCGCAATGCAGTCCGCTCGAATAGCGCCACACCGCCAGCGTGGCAGGCGGGTCGGCGTCGTCGACCACCCGGACGTTGACCTTGCCGCGCCCGACGCGCAGCGCCGTTTCGAGCGAATCGAGGATGCGGCTGCGCTCGGCGCGCCCGGCGCGCAGGCGATCCTGGATCACCTCGAACGTCACCGGCGGTGCTGCCGCGGGTTTCTTGCGGCCCCGCTTGCCGGTTGGCCGGGGTGTCGCGGACTGCGGGGGAGGTTCGATGAAGCGCGTGTACCCCTGTTTCTCGAGCAGTGCACGGACTTCGTCCGTCGTAAAATTCGAGGGCACCTCCACCGGGAACGTCAGCAACAGGCGGGGGTCGCCCGCGGCCGCGGCGCGTTCCACCAGGTCCCGGTGAATGCTCTCGGCGCTGTCACGTTGCACTGGGTTTCCGCAGCGTTGGCAGAACAACGCGGCAGTGCGGGCGAACAACAACTTCAGGTGGTCGTTCAGCTCGGTCATCGTGCCGACCGTGGAGCGCGAGGTGCGTACCGGGTTCGTCTGGTCGATGGCGATGGCCGGGGGGATGCCGCCGACGGTGTCGACCTGCGGCTTGTCCATGCGGTCGAGAAACTGCCGGGCGTACGGGGAGAAGGTCTCCACGTAGCGACGCTGTCCTTCGGCGTACAGCGTGTCGAACACCAGGGACGACTTGCCGGAACCGGAAACGCCCGTCACCACGACCAGCTCGTTGAGCGGGATGTCGAGATCGAGGTTCTTCAGGTTGTTCTGGCGCGCGCCGCGTATGCGGATGACGTCTCGAGGGGCGTCGGTCATTCCTTCACCTTGCGACGGATCGAGCAGGGGTTGTTCGTGCGCGGCTGGCGCACGTCCACGGCCATTCTACCGTAAAGCGTCTGTCTGGGGCGTTTGGTTCCTGGCGAAAATCGAGCGCTTTTCCTATACAGGACAAGGACCTGCAGCATACTGGACGGCTCTTCCGGGGCGTGCGGCGCGAGCCTTTGCACCTGGGTCGTTCGCGGTTGCGCGGGTGACAGGTGTCACCTGCGATTGCTGACGATTTTGACTGCTCCGCGCGGCCGCTCCCGCCTATGGTGCGGACCGGGTTGTGGGGAGGTCTGCACGGTGAATTCCGCACCACTGTTTCCGCTGATCGAGTCGGGCTGGTACATCGCCGCGCCGTCGAGCCGCTTGGCGCACGAACCCCTGGCCTGCCGGGTCCTGGAGCACGACGTCGTGTTGTTCCGCGACCGTGCCGGCGTCGCACATGCGCTGCTCGACCGGTGTTGCCATCGCGGCGTGCGTCTCTCCCTGGGAATCGTGAGCGGTGACCGGCTGGCCTGTCGTTACCATGGGTGGCAGTACGACGGGAGCGGGCGCTGCGTGCACATTCCGTCTTTGACCCGCGGCGCCGCGCCCGGTCGGCGGGCCGCGGTGAGAGTGTTTCCGTGCCTGGAACAGGATGCGTACGTCTGGGTCTGGACCGCTCCCGGGGAGGCGCCGCCGGATCCACCGCCGCGGATTGAACCGCTTGAACAGTACCTGTGGCACCAGGGTACGGTGCCGATGCACTGTGCTGCGACGCTGGCCATCGAAAACAACCTCGACTGGTGCCACCCGGTGTTTGCGCATCCCTGGGAGCACGGCCAGTACTTCCATAACCAGCTCGCCGGCTTCTCCGAGCATGCCTACGAGGTCCGCATCACTGACACGGGCCTGGTGCTGTTTGGGCCGCCGGCGGCGCACGCGTCAGCCCCGATCCCCGAGGACTGCTGGTTCAAGGCGTGTTTCGAACTGCCCGACCGGCTCACCCTGGAGCTCGGCGGCGCTATGGGCACGGTGCTGATCCTGCACCTGGTGCCGACCGGGCCGGAGAGCTGTCGTCTCGAGTGGCTCAATTCGATCATGCCCTCGCCACGACCGCTCTCGGGCGTGCGCGTGCGCTGGAGCGAGGAAGAACCGACGATTTTTGCGCAGGATCGCAGCCTGCTCGAGAGCGCCCAGGCGGCCTACCGCCGCGACGGGGCTACGTTCGAGAACAGTGTCGAGGGCGACACCTCGACGTTGCTGGCGCGCCGTCTCATCGCGCTCGCCGCGGCGGGTCGCTGGCCGAGCGCGCGCGGCACACTGCCGCAGCGGCGCGTCGTCGACGTTCGTGCCTAGGAGGTCTGTCATGGTGAGCGAGGAGTCAGGTGTACCGTCCGGGTCCGACACGCAGATGCGCCCGCGCATGCTGCCGATGTTCGTGGAGATGGCATTCGACGCCGGTATCCCGTGGGGCTGCTACCAGCTTTCGATGACCTATCTCTCGCACTCCGAAGTCGTCGCGCTGCTCGTGGCCAGCATTTTCCCGGCGCTGAAGAGTCTTTACGGGTTGCTGCGGCGGCGGGAATTTGACCCGGTGAACGTGCTCATTCTCTCAGGCCTGTTGTTCGGGCTCGCGGCCCTGTGGGTCGGCGGCAGCGCGCGGCTGCTGCTGGTGCGCGAGTCGCTGTTCACCGGTGCGTTCGGACTGGCGTGCCTGGTCTCGCTGCTACTGCCGTCCCGGCGTCCGCTGATGTTCTTCTTCGGCCGGTTCTTCGCCGCCGGCCGCGACCCGGTCCGGCGGGCCTGGTTCGATCAGAGCTGGCAGTATCCGAGCGCGCGCCGCGCGCACCGGCGCATCACCCTGGTCTGGGGGCTGTTGTTCGTTGGGGAGTTTTCATTCCGTGTCTTGCTCATCTACACCGTTTCCCCTGCCACGGTGCTTGCCGTTTCCCCGATCGTGCTCGGGACGGCAACGCTGCTGATGGTGCTGTGGACATTCGCGTACGCGGCACGCTCCCGCAAGGCGGGTGCCGCCGCGCGCAAGGCGGGCGCGGTCGCGTCGGACTGATCGCCGCGGTTGGCGAGGGGACGGCCTGGACGCGCCATGCCGGGGTGTCGTGCCCTGCGCTATCATCGCGCTCCTGCGGCGCCGCGGCAGTTCCGGCGTGCTAGATGGAAGCTCCGCCCCGGTGAACCTCGTTCCGCTCGTGCCCCACCCCGATTCTGCTGCGACGCCGGAAGTGGCGCTGGCGGTGCAGGCGCATCTTGCGCGTGCCGACATGCTCATGCTGCGTTACGTCTTGAGTGGAGCACTGCAGCGGTTGCACGTGCCCGAGGAGGCCGCCGCGGTGCGCACTGCGGAGCTCTGGCGGCAGACCTGCTTCGAGGCATTCGTGCAGATCGATGGCACGCCCGGTTACCTGGAGTTGAACTTCTCGCCCTCGCTGGCCTGGCAGGCGTACCGCTTCAGCGCCCGCCGCGAGGGCCGGGCAGCGGCTGAATTACCGGCACCGCCAAACCTGACCGTGGGTCACCGAGAGCGCGCAATACCGGGCGCCGGAGACGATGCCGTCGTTCTCGAGGCGCTCGTGCGTCTACCCTTAGCGTATGCGCAGGCACGGCGACCCTTGCGTCTCGGGCTGAGCGCGGTGGTGGAGGACGATGGCGGCACATTGTCGTACTGGGCCCTTCGACACGCACCGGGTCGGCCCGATTTCCATCACCCGGATGCGTTCGCGCTCACCCTCGAGCCGGGCGTACGGGTCGTGCGGCCCGCCGCGGCGACGGACGCGTCATGAAATTCGGCATTGATCGCCTGCTCGCGGATGAGCACCTGCGCCGGCCGCTCGCCGGTCGTCGTGTTGCGCTGCTTGCGCATCCGGCCTCGGTGACGCGCGACCTGGCGCATACACTGGATGCGCTCGCCGCCCTGGGAGACCTGCGCATGACCGCGGCGTTCGGTCCGCAGCACGGTCTGCGCGGCGACAAGCAGGACAACATGGTGGAGTCGCCGGACTACACCGACCCGGTGCACGGCATCCCGGTCTTCAGTCTCTACGGCGAGGTCCGCCGGCCGACCGATGCGATGATGGAGACCTTCGACGTCCTGCTGGTCGACCTGCAGGACCTCGGTTGCCGCGTTTACACCTTCGTGACGACCCTGCGCTACGTCCTGGAGGCGTGCGCCCGGCATCGCAAGAGTCTGTGGGTGCTCGATCGACCGAACCCCATCGGCCGGCCGGTGGAGGGCCTGTTGCTGCGTGCCGGCTGCGAGAGCTTTGTCGGCGCGGGCCCCATGCCGATGCGCCACGGGCTGACGCTCGGGGAGCTGGCGCGTTGGTTCGTTCACACCCTCGCTCTGGACGTGGACTGCCGGGTGGTGACCCTTGAGGGGTGGGATCCGCACGCCGCCCCCGGCTACGGCTGGCCGCTCGGGCAGCGCACCTGGGTCAACCCCAGTCCCAATGCTCCGAACCTCTGCATGGCCCGCTGCTACCCGGGCACGGTGATGCTCGAGGGCACGACATTGTCCGAAGGGCGCGGCACCACCCGGCCGCTGGAGCTGTTCGGGGCCCCGGACCTGGACGTCCCCGGCCTGCTCGCCGCGATGCACTCGCTCGCGCCCGGGTGGCTGCGCGGCTGCCAGCTGCGGCCCTGCTGGTTCGAGCCGACGTTCCACAAGCATGCCGGCGCCCTTTGCGCAGGCCTGCAGGTGCACGTCGAAGACCCGCTGCACTACGATCCGGGGGCGTTCCGACCGTGGCGGCTGATGGCGTTGGCCTTCAAGGTGCTGCGGCAGCTGCGCCCCGACTACCCCCTGTGGCGCGACTTTCCCTACGAGTACGAGCGCGATCGGCTGGCCATCGATGTCATCAACGGTGGGGCTGCGTTGCGCAGTTGGGTCGAGGACCCTCATGCACGGGCCGAGGATCTCGATGCGCTGGCGAGTACCGACGAAGCGTCGTGGCAGGACGCGCGCCGGCCTTTTTTGATATACTGAGATTTATCAAAGAGTTGCCGGCCAGGCTCACGCCATGGCCTGCGGCGGCGTGCAGCGCAGCCGGCCGTGATGCAACTGCGCCTCCAGTCCACCGGGCCGTGCCCGGTTCTTCACCCGCCGGCGCGATGCGCCGCATGCCTGGTTCCATGAACGCCGCACCCGACATCACCCGCTACCGCAAGCACTGGGCCGAACGCTTCGGTGCGGCGCCCTTCCTGCCCATGACGCGCGCCGAGATGGACGCGCTCGGCTGGGACAGTTGCGACGTCATCCTGGTCACGGGTGACGCCTACGTAGATCTGCCGAGCTTCGGCATGGCGATCGTCGGGCGTGTGCTCGAGGGGCAGGGGTTCCGGGTCGGCATCATCGCCCAGCCCGACTGGCATAGTGCTGATCCGTTCACCGCCCTCGGGCGGCCCAACCTGTTCTTCGGCATTACCGGCGGGAACATGGACTCCATGGTCAATCGCTACACTGCGGACCGCCGGCTGCGCAGCGACGATGCGTATACTCCGGGGGGCATCGGTGGCAAGCGCCCCGACCGGTCGGTGATCGTGTACGCGCAGCGCGCGCGCGAAGCCTTCAAGGATGTGCCGGTCATCATCGGCGGCATCGAGGCGTCCCTGCGGCGCATCGCGCATTTCGATTACTGGTCGGAGAAGGTCCGCCGCTCCGTGCTCCTCGATTCCAAGGCCGACCTGCTCGTATACGGTAGCGGCGAGCGCCAGGTGTGCGAGATTGCCCACCGGCTGGCGGCTGGCGAATCCATCGATGACCTGACCGACGTGCGCGGCACCGCGTTCGTCCGCAAGGCACGGCCACCTGGCTGGATCGAGATCGACTCGACGTACCTGGACGAACCGGGGCCGATCGACCCGCATGCTGACCCGTATGCCATGGCCCCGCAGCCGGCAACCGAGGTTCCGAGCCCGGAGCGCGCCGGGGAGAACGTGGTGCGCTTCGTGCGTCGCGTGAAGAATGCCGACCGCGAGCGCAGCGTGATCCGCATGCCCGCCTACGAGCAGGTCGCGGCCGACCCGGTGTTGTATGCGCACGCCTCGCGCATCCTGCACATGGAAGCGAACCCCGGCAATGCCCGCGCGCTCGTGCAGCGCCATGGTACGGTCGACGTGTGGCTCAACCCCCCACCCGTTCCGCTCACCACCGCCGAGATGGACTGGGTGTACGAACGGCCTTACCAGCGACGACCGCACCCGGCGTACGGCGAGGCGAACATCCCAGCGTACAAGATGATCCGCTTCTCGGTCGCGATCCAGCGCGGCTGCTTCGGCGGCTGTTCGTTCTGCTCGATCACCGAGCACGAAGGGCGGATCATCCAGAACCGTTCCGAGGCGTCGATCCTGCGCGAGGTCGAGGATATCCGCGACCGCGTGCCGGGTTTCACGGGGGTGATTTCCGACCTCGGCGGTCCGACGGCCAACATGTATCGCCTCGCGTGCCGCAGTCGCCAGATCGAGGCCGCCTGCCGCCGCCCCTCGTGCGTCTACCCAGGCATCTGCCCGAACCTCGACACCGACCACGCGCCGCTGGTGCAGCTGTACCGCAAGGTGCGCGAGCTGCCGGGCATTCGCAAGGTGCTGATTGCCTCGGGCGTGCGTTACGACCTGGCCGTGGAGTCTCCCGAGTACGTCAAGGAACTCGCCCAGCACCACACGGGCGGGTACTTGAAGATCGCCCCGGAGGCCATTTCCGAGGGGCCGCTGTCGATGATGATGAAGCCCGGGATCGGCGCCTACGACCGCTTCAAGGCACTGTTCGACCGCTACTCGCGCGAGGCGGGCAAGGAGCAGTACCTGATTCCGTATTTCATCGCGGCGCATCCCGGCACGCGCGATGCCGACATGCTGGAACTTGCGTTGTGGCTGAAGCGTAACGGCTTCCGCGCCGACCAGGTCCAGGCGTTCCTGCCCTCGCCCATGGCGAGCGCCACCGCCATGTACCATTCGGGCAAGAACCCGCTGAAGCGCGTACGGCGCGATGGCGGAGACGTGCCCATACCGAAGGGACTGAAGGTGCGCCGTCTGCACAAGGCGTTCCTCCGTTACCACGACCCGAACAATTGGCCCATGCTGCGCGAGGCGCTGCGCCGCATGGGACGTGCCGATCTCATCGGCAGCGGCAAGCACCAGCTGGTGCCGGCCTACCAGCCGCCGGGCACCGGTACAGCCCACGAGGGCCGACGCGGGGCACGGCCGGGCGGGCACGCGGGCAAGCGTCCCGCGCCATTCCGCACCCAGCACACCGGGCTGCCACGCACCCCGCGGCGCTGAGCACCGGGCCGCTGCCGTGCCTGACAACAATCCACTCGACCGCCCGGTCTGGGCGAGCCTGACCTCGCACCACGCGCGATTCGCCGAGGGCGGGCCGCTCGCGCGGCGCTACCGCGCCGACTACAACCTGTTCGCCGGCCAGCAGGACGAGTCGGACGAGGCGCTCGGCGCCCTGGGCGCGCTGCTCGGTCCCGGCGAGCGGATGTGCATCGCCCAGGCGATGCCGATCGTGGTGCCCCCGGGGCTGCTCGTCGAGAAGAGCCTCGAGGGGGTGCAGCTGATGGCACCGCCGGGGCTCGCCGTGCCCGGTGGCGCCGAGCCGCTGCTGAGCCTGGGCGAGGCGGACGCGCCCGAAATGTTTGCGCTCGCGCGGCTAACCGAGCCGGGCCCGTTCGAGCCTCGCACGCATGCCCTCGGTAGTTTCATCGGCATCCGCGTCGAGGGGCGCTTGGCGGCCATGGCCGGGGAGCGGTTTCGGTTTCCCGGCTACACCGAGGTGAGTGCGGTGTGCACGCATCCTGACTTTCGTGGCCGCGGCTTTGCGCGCCGCCTGACTGCCGCGGCAACCGCGTCGATCCAGCAGCGGGGCGAGCGGGCATTCCTGCAGGCATGGAAAACCAATACCCCGGCGATCACGTTGTACCGGTCGCTGGGCTTCGAGATCCGTGCCGAGATGAACGTGCGGGTCTTGAGGCGGGCACAGACCGGGTGAGCCGACCGCGGGGCGGCGATGTGCCGGCGGTCATCGTGCGCTGCTCGGGGGGGTCAACGAGCCGTTGAACCGGCGAGGTGCGCGGCGGCCAGCGCCGAGAATGCGGCGTTTCGACGCAGGTTCCATTCGTACCATGCGAACGGTGCCGGCCCGCCCGGGTGCGCGGCGAGTCGCGTGGCCATCGGGCTGTCCGCCAGTGCAGTGCGCAATGGTTGCGCATCTGCGGGCGCAAGCTCTGGCAGGTGCCTGACCAGCGCCGGTACCGCATCCGGCGAGTCGACGCCAAGCCTGGCCAGGTAGTGAACGTCGATGCTGCCCGTGCGTTGATAGCGGGCAAAGTTGGCGTCGACGATCCAGGCGGCGCTGTTCCAGAACGACAGAACGGCGATGCAGGCGACTGCCGTCAACGCCACGTAACGAGCCAGGCGGGGCAGATCGAGCCGCGCGGAGCACTTGGCTGCGGCGCGCACCTGCCAACCGAGCAGCAGCAGTGCGGTAAACACCGCCGCGCACCAGGCCTGGACATCGAGTCGCAGCTGGGTATAACCGAACGCCGCTTCATAGAAGCGCACGCGACGGTACGCGTCGATCACCAGCACCAGCGCCGCTGCAATCACGGCCAGGGACGCGCGCATGACCCGTCGCTCGTGCGGTCCGCGCTGGGCATAACGGTCGAGCAATATCAGCGTTGCGGCGCACAGCCCGGCGGCGACGATCATTTCGCCGAAGCCGCGGTGTGTCGCTTGCGCGAGTGTTTCACCGGCGGGCAGCTGGCCGGCGCGGATCAAGCCGAGTTGGGTCGAGAAATCGACTCCGAAGAACAGGACAAATGCGCCCAGCGCAGCCCCGAGCACCATGAGTCGCTCGAGGTGCGACAGATGCGCCCGCGACGGTGGCGACGTCGGGTCGGAGCCGGATGCGGGCGGCGCGGGCGGGTGCGAACGGGCTGCAACGCCGTAGGCACCGAGCAGCAGCACGGCGAGCGCTGCGAAGAATGCGCTGCGCACCACGAAGTGCAGGGTTGAAAGCAGCGACCACGCGCCGTTGCGCCACTCGGCCAGGACCGGGTCGGCCGCACTCAACAATAGCAGCAGCGCGGCACCGAGCGTCGTTGCCAGGGCGGCGCCACGCAGCACCGGTACGCTCGATTGCATGCGCAGGAGCGCCAGCGTCTCTCCCAGGCGCGAGGCCGCCTCGCCGAGCACGGCACGCCCGAGCGTGAACGGCATCCGGGTGAGCGGCACCGAAGCGGCGGGCGGACCGGGCCACAGCAACGCCGACAGCGCGAATCCATCCAACCCGGCCACGCCGAGGAAGACCAGGCCGGTGAGGTTCGGGTCGGCAGTGACGGCCGCCGCGGCCGACAGCGCGCAGCCCATCGCGAGCGCAACGCCGGCCGGGATGCCAAGCGCGTGCGGCCCGGTGCTGCGGCGTACGATCAGCAGGCCGGCAGCAGCGGCCCACGTCCAGAGCAACCAGTTGATTCCAGGGGGTGCCGCGAAGCACGTCCAACTGCCCAGCAATGCGACGGGCAGCGTACAGGCCCAGAGCACCCTGGCATGGCCTGCTGCAGTGACGGCGCGGTGGGTTCCGGGAACAGAGGCGACTGTCATAGCACGGTCTCCCACCACGACGGCTGCAAAAGGGCTGGCCTGCAAACGCTGCGGACCGAAGATGGCACCAATACTCGATATCGTCAAGTACTTTGCATAACAGAGCATGATGTCGCGCCGCCGCTGGGCGGGCGACGCCTCCAGGCTGCAGTCGCTGGCGATGTTGGGAACGACGGCGTCCCGGTGTGGTTGCGGGTGCACTGCGGGGAGGCGAAAATGACTCCTTCGCGCAGCCCCCGCTGCACCACGCGCGGCGTTCGGTACGGCCGCGGCGCTCTCGAACCGTTGGAACATGAAAGGGGATGGCATGGCCGGTAACAAGATCGTGCTGATGGTGGCTGCGGTGGTGATTGGTGCGGGCACCGTCGGGTACGCCGCGGCACGCGATTTCCAACTGCAGGACGTGCCGCGCATCGTCTCGCTGAGCGAGGCACGGATTTCCCCGAACGGGCACGAGATCGCCGTGGTGGTGTCCCGGCCGGACACCAAGACCGACAAGCCCGACCAGCAGATCGATCTGCTCGACGTGGCAAGCGGTGTATTGCGGCCGCTGACGCGCCATCGTAAAGACGTACACGCACCGCGATGGTCACCGCACGGACACCGGCTCGCGTTCATTGCGCGACCGTCCACCGCGGGTGCTGCAGGGAAGGCCGGCAAGCCGCAGGACCAGGTGTTCGTCATGCCCATGGACGGTGGCGATGCGTTGCAAGTCACCTCTGCAAAGCGCGGCGTGCTGTCCTTCTCCTGGAGCCCGGGTGGCGCTCGCATCGCCTACATCGCGAAGAACCCGCCGCCGAACGAAAAGGCCATCAAGGCGCACGACGACGTGTTTCGGGTCACCGACAACAACTTCATGGTGCATCGCGACGCGGCCCGTGCGCAGCTGTGGGTCGTACCCAGTGCCGGAGGGGCGGCCCGGCGCCTGACCGACGGTGCGTTCAGCCTCGATACCGACCAGCAGGATCCCCAGCCGGCACCAGCCTGGAGTCCGCACGGACACTCGATCGCGTTCGTCCGCTTCCCGGACCCGTTCTGGGCGCTGTCGTTCAAGTCCGTCATCGATACGGTCCCGGCGAACGGCGGTGCTGCGACCGTGCTGGTGCCCTTGCAGGGCTCGATCATGATGCGCTACGCGCCCGCCGGGGATGCCCTTGCATTCATGCGACCGCGCGGTGGAGACGAGAACAACGGCAATGCCGTCTACGTCAACATGGATGGCAGGACGTTTGACGCGACTCACGCCCTGGCACGCAACATCGATACCTATGCCTGGCTGCCGGGCGGCCGAGGCCTGTTGCTGACGGGCGAGGACGGCACCCGTTCGGTCCTGTGGCGCCAGCCGCTGCGCGGCGTAGCGCGCCGGGTTGACCTCGGCGACGTCGACATCGTCAGCCAGCCGAGCGTGGCGGCCACCGGAGCGATCGCATTCATCGGGCGTACGGCCCGCCATGCCGACGAGCTCTACATCATCCCCTCGAACCATGCCGCGCCGCGCCGCCTGACCGATCTGAACGGATTTCTCGATACGCTCACGCTGGGGCGCAGCACCGCGATTCGCTGGCGAGGGCCGGGCGGCTTTCGCGAGGACGGCGTGCTGACCTATCCGCCGAACGATCGGGCCGGAGGCAAGTATCCGCTGGTGCTGCTGATTCACGGGGGGCCGGAAGGTGCCTCGACGGTGGCGTTCTCATCGCTCGCCCAGTTGCTGGCGGCGAAGGGGTTCGTGGTCTTCCAGCCGAACTACCGCGGCAGCACCAACCTCGGCGATGCCTACCAGCACGCGATCTACCGCGATACCGGCAAGGGGCCGGGCGAGGATGTCATGGCGGGGCTGGCCGCGGTGGAGCAGCTCGGCATCGTCGAGCGGCACGACATCGGCGTCAGCGGCTGGTCCTACGGCGGGTACATGACCGACTGGCTGACCAGCCACTACCCGCGGGTCTGGAAGGCGGCCGTCGCCGGGGCTGCGCTCAACGACTGGGTCATGGATTACA
>OFHJ01000596.1_pt1 | contig 13126 bp, 11 predicted proteins | sample 1522001 | NCBI WGS metagenome assembly OFHJ01 (sample SAMEA2464838, study PRJEB22497) | soil metagenome | biome: Grassland; feature: Farmland; material: Clay | place: Australia | collected 2013-02-01 | depth 1.2 m | reverse complement strand
TCCCAAGTGCCCCCGGTTGTCGCCCTCGCCACGGCTGTGGGATGACGGTGTCACCGCCCCGCTCGAGACGCGGCGGATTCTGGGGTTGTCTCTCGCCGCGGTGCGCAATGCCCCGGACGAAGAGACCCGCTTCGGCCTCTTTCGGATGTAAGCACCATGATCCAACGCCTCCTCGTGGCCAACCGCGGCGAGATCGCCTGCCGCATTCTGCGCACCGCCCGCCGCATGGGCATCCACACCATCGCGGTGTATTCGGACGCGGACGCCGGCGCGCGCCATGTGCGCGAGGCGGACGAGGCGGTGCGCATCGGTCCGCCGGCGGCGGCCGAGAGTTATCTCGACATTAAGGCGATCGTGAGCGCAGCGCGCGCCGCGGGAGCGGAGGCGATTCACCCCGGCTACGGATTCCTGTCGGAAAACGCACGCTTCGCCCGGGCCTGCCGGGATGCCGGAGTGAACTTCGTGGGCCCTTCGGCCGAGGCCATGGAGGCCATGGGCGTCAAGAGCCTCGCCAAGGCCCGGGTACGCGCCCTCGGCGTGCCGGTGCTGCCGGGCTACGAGGGTGAGCGGCAGGACATCGAGCATCTGCGAGCGCAGGCGCTCGCCGCCGGACTGCCTCTGATCGTCAAGCCCGCCGCCGGCGGCGGCGGCAAAGGCATGCGCGTGGTGCATTCCGGGGAAGCGCTGCGGGAGGCGCTGGAGTCGGCGCGGCGCCAGGCCGAGAGCAGCTTCGGCGACGGCACGCTGCTGCTCGAGCGCTTCCTCCCCGAGCCCCGTCACGTCGAGGTGCAGGTGTTCGCCGACCGGCACGGCAACTGTGTTCACCTCGGCGATCGCGACTGCTCGGTGCAGCGGCGCCATCAGAAACTGATCGAGGAAGCTCCGGCCCCGGGCCTGCCGCCGCAGCTGCGCGAGCGGTTGCGCGAGGCCGCCGTTCAGGTTGCGCGCGATATCCGCTACACGGGAGCCGGCACCGTGGAGTTTCTCTTCGATGGCCGCGAGTTCTACTTCCTCGAGATGAACACGCGGCTTCAGGTCGAGCACACCGTCACCGAGGCGGTGACCGGTCTGGACCTGGTGGAATGGCAGTTGCGCGTGGCGGCTGGCGAGGCGCTGCCGCTCGCGCAATCGCAGATCGCGATCGAAGGCCACGCCATCGAGGCCCGGGTGTGCGCGGAGGATCCGTGGAGGGACTTCCTGCCGAGCGCCGGGGACTTGCAGCTTGCCGAATGGCCGCGGGGCGAGGCGCTGCGCGTGGACGCCGGGTTTGCCGAAGGCGATACGGTGCCCGCGGCCTATGACTCGCTGCTCGGCAAGGTGATCGCCTGGGCGCCGCAGCGCGAGCGAGCCGCGTACATGCTCGCGCAGGCATTGGAGCGAACGTACCTCGCAGGCGTCCGTACCAACGAGCGCTGGCTCGGCCGGATCCTGCGCTCGAGAGTGTTTCTCGAGGTCCGTCACAGTGTGGCGCTGCTCGGCCGGCCCGATGAGCAGCTCGCCGCTCCCGTGCAGGCGGATGCCGCGGTCATGGCGCTCGCGGCGCTCGCCGTGCAGCGCGGGCAAGACCGGCGATCCGACCCCTGGAGAGTGCACGATGGCTTCTGGCCGAATCTGCCCGCCGAGGTCGCGATCACCTTCTCGGCGGGCGGGCGCGAGCGCAACGTCACTCTGCGGTTCGAGCGGGGCGCGCCGCGGTCGGTGGTTGCCGATGCGCACGAGGGAGGGCGTCCGGAGCAGCCGTTGGAATTGGCCGATGTCAGGAGCGAGGACGGCAGGATCTGCGCGCAGGTGCAGGGGCGGTGGCGGCAGGCGCGGTTTTTCCGCGACGGGTCGCGCCTGCACCTGTGGACCGGTGGGGCGCATTACGAGCTTCTGATCGAGGATCCGCGCATCCGCGAGTTTGCCGCATCCTCCGCGAGCGGCGGACTGACGACGCCGCTTCCCGGGGTCGTGTCGGCCGTTGCCGTCGAGGCCGGACAGAGGGTGAGCGCGGGGGAGGTCCTGATGATCGTCGAGGCGATGAAAATGGAGCACAGCATCACCGCGCCTTTCGACGGCGTGGTCGAGTCCGTCCATTTCGCGCAAGGGGATCGCGTGTCCGAGGGCAGCGAGCTGTTGTCGTTGTCGCGAAGCGCAGACGGCCCGGCGTGAATTTAGGTTCTGTTCAGCTTCCCGGGGGAACAATGCCGCCGTCCTGATGCCTGGGGAGCGGAGTCGTCTATGAACAAGTCATTGTTGGTCGGCATGGCCATCGGAGCGGCGGCAGCCGTCGCCGCCGGCGCCTTTGCCGGTTATCAGCTCGGCACGGGCCGCCCGCAGGCGAGTGCGCAGAGTAGCCCGCAGGCGAGTGCGCAGAGCGACCAGCAAGCCGCCGCTGACGCGACGCCGGCGGCCGCGGCGGGCTCGGGTGCCCAGTCTTCCCGGCAGCGGCCGGGCCGCCCGCAGTACGCAGAGGTGGTGCAGGTGATTCCGCTGACGCACGAGGTCGTGACTCCCAGGCAGCAATGCCATGACGTGACAGTCACACACGTACGCCCGGCCGGCGACAATCACCAGATCATCGGCAGTATTGCCGGTGCGTTGGGCGGTGGGTTGGTCGGTCATCAGATCGGCGGCGGCACGGGCAAGGACATCGCGACGGCAGCCGGTGCGGTCGCCGGCGGCTATGCCGGCAACCGGATCGAGAAGCACATCCAGGACGGCAATACGGACACGGCCACCGAGCGACAGTGCCGCACGGTGGATCAGAAGACCGGGCAGCCGAACGGTTACGAGGTGCGCTACCGCTTGAACGGCCGGGAAGGCACCGTGCGTATGGACCACGATCCCGGGCAGCGCATCCCGGTCCGCAACGGGCAGCTGGTCTTGAGCGGCGGGGGGAGCGGTTGAGTCAAGCCTGAGCGCGGCGGGCGCCGCCGCGTCGCTTGCGCCGGGGCGGCGGCCTGGACGGGTGGGAAGAGTCGCGGTCGAAGAACCGCCAGGGCCTGCGGGCCCATTGCCCGGCGTAGTCCACGCCGATGCGCGGGCTTTGTCCGATGCGCACCGGGCGGGCATTTCCCGGTCGCTCGATCCACAGCGCTCCTGCGCAAAGATCCGTCCCGTTCAGCCGCCGGTCGACGCTCATTGCACGGCACAGCAGCCCCGGTCCGCAGGTGCGCTCGGTGATGCCGGTCACGGGCTCGATGGCCCGCAGCAGGACCGCGTGCGGAACGCCCTCGGCGGCGGTCACGACGTTCAGGCAGTGCCAGAAGCCATAGATGAAATAGACATAGGCATGGCCCGCGGGCCCGAACATGACCTCGGTCCGAGGCGTGCGGCCGCGGGAGGAGTGCGCGGCGCGGTCCTCGGGTCCCTGGTATGCCTCGGTCTCGACGATTCGCCCTGCGCGCACCGCGGCGCCGACCCGATGGACCAGGTGCATCCCGAGCAGCTCGCGGGCCACGGTCAAGGTGTCCTGCAGATAGAAATGGCGGGGGAGTCTGCAGGAGGAGGCCATGGCCGCCGATGGTACAAGATCCGCCTCGACAGCCCGCAACGCGCCGTCCCGCCAACGCACGAGCCTGAGCGTAGCCCTTGCGGCGCCCTATGTCTCGGTATCGAGGACCATCCGCACCAGCTGGGCGAAAGACGAGGCGCCCATCTTCTCCATGACGCGCGCACGATGGATCTCCACCGTGCGCTGGCTCACTCCGAGGTCCGCGGCCACCACCTTGTTGGGTTTGCCCCGAGTGATCAGGGTCAGCACCTCGTGCTCGCGCGGAGTGAGCGAGGTCAGCCGATCCTGGATGCGGCCCTTTTCCTTCAGTTCCTGGCGGGTCCGGTGATCCCTCTCGAGCGCCCGCTGCACCCGGTCCAGCAGATCCTGGTCGCGGAAGGGCTTTTGCAGGAAGTCGAAGGCTCCGTGCTGCATGGCCTCGACGGCCATCGGAATATCGCCATGGCCGGTGATGAAGATGACCGGGATCGTGGCGCCGCGCACGTTCAGGATCTGCTGCAGCTCGAGCCCGCTCATCCCCGGCATGCGCACATCGAGCACCACGCAGCCCGGGTGCCTGGGCTCGTAGCTGGCGAGAAACTCCTGGGCGCTGCTGTGCGCTACCGCGGGCAGCCCTACGGATTTCAGCAGCAGCCGCAGCGAGGCGCGCACCGCCTCGTCGTCATCGACGACGAAGACGGTCGGTTGGGGTTCTCGGGATTTTTCCATAGGCGGATTACCGGCCGGTGGCGCTCAGGGCGGAATGTCGGAAAGGCATGGACACGGGTTACTGACCTGCGAGAGTATGTTGCCGTCAAGCCGTGCGGCGCGCTAGGTATTTTCCGCAAATTGCCGCTCGGTGGCGTTCGGTGCGGTGCGTGATGGGAGTCCGCGCCGCGCTCTTGAAGTGTCCGGAGGCTCCAGTGGAGACAGAAGCGGTACGCGCACGCCTGTTGAAGCGCCGAGAGGAGCTGCAAACGCGGGCGAGCAGCGCTCGGGCGGACCTGCGCCATGAGTCCGACCCGCTGAGCGCGGATTTCGCCGAACAGGTGACCCAGCGTGAGACCGACGAGGTGCTGGGGGCGATTTCCGAGTCGGCGCGCGAGGAGCTCAGGCGGATCCAGGCCGCCCTGAGGCGGCTCGATGAGGGCATGTACACCACCTGCTCGGTGTGCGGCGAGCCGATCGAGGAGGGACGACTCGAGGCCGTTCCTTACACCGATCGTTGCCGGAACTGCGCCGAAGGGGCGAGGCCCGGTCCGAGGCGCTCGGGGTGAGCGGCGCGGCGGCGAGTGCCCGGGCTCGGGGCCCGGGCGGGAGTCGAGGGGGGCTGGCCGGAACCGAGATGAGGGACACTTGCTGAATGACCATTGAGCGGCCCTCGGGCGTCATCACCATCACCACGGACTTCGGTCATCAGGGCCCGTTTGTCGGGGTCATGAAGGGCCGCATCCTCGCGCGCTTCCCGGAGGCGCGTCTGGTGGATCTCACGCATGAGATCCTGGTCCACTGGCCGGCCGAGGCCGGATTCTGGCTCTCCAGGGCGTTCGAGTACTTCCCCGCCGGCACCGTGCATGCGGCGGTGGTGGACCCGGGCGTGGGGACCTCGCGGGACATTCTCGTGGTCAGCGCGGCGGGCCATCTGTTCACCGCCCCGGACAATGGCCTGCTGGCCCCCATTGTGGCCCGCCATCCGCAGGCCGTCATCGTGCGGCTGCGTGCCGAGGGCCTGGCGCGCCTGAAGATCCATCACGTCAGCGCCACCTTCCACGGGCGGGATATATTTGCTCCGGTCGCGGCCGAGCTTGCCGCGGGGCGCTGCCGTTTGGAGCAGCTCGGCGAGCTGGCGAGCGCGGATTCCCTGGTGCCGGCCTGGGTAGAGGAGCCGCTCGCCGAGCCCACCTCCGTCACCGGCCTCATCATCACCATCGATCACTTCGGCAATCTGATCACCAATATCGAGGGCCACCTCATCGAGCGCTTCCGCCTGCCGCTGGTCCACGCAGGCCATCACGCCGTGCCTTTGTTGCGCACGTACGGCGATACCCGGCCGGGGCAGTATCTGGCGCTGGTCAATTCCTTCGGGGTGCTGGAAATTGCCCGCGCCGAGCAAAGCGCCGCCGAGGGCTTGGGTCTGGGACGGGGGGCGCCGGTCATCGTGCGGGACAGGATCAAGTGAGTCCTCCCGCCTATTGCTCCGCGGCCGAATTTCATTATAGTTCGCTGTCTTGCTGCGTGCTGAATTCGCACTACCTCATTGATTTGACTCAGGATTTGCACCGCTAGATGTCGGAACGAGACAACGAGAGCTTCGATCTCGACGAGGAATTCCTGGGCGGAGTCCCCGAGGAGAGCGCCGATTACGACCGGCTGCTCGATCGCGTGGACAGGCGCCGCAATGTTCCGGTCAAGCGTGGCAAGGCTGCGTGGAGCCGGCTCGAGGAAGTCTTGGCGGACAAGAAGCTCGAGAAGGATCTTCGCGATTTCGACGAAGAGCCCTAGCGCTCAACCTGAGCGAAGGGCCGATTCGATCGACTCGAGAGCAGGGCGGCCGAGACCCGGCATCGCCAGGGGGTATGCTCGACTTTCAGAGGCTGATCCGGTTACCCCGCCGGCCGACCAGGAATACCCGTGACCCGCAGCGCTTCCGAATGGATCGTCCTGAAGTTCGGGGGGACCAGCGTCTCCTCTTTGCACAACTGGCGCAACATCGCCCAGGTCGCCACCACCCGCGTGCGCCGCGGCGCACGGGTGCTCATCGTGCACTCGGCCGTGAGCGGCATTACCGATCGGCTGGCGAAGCTGCTCGATGCGGCCCGCAGTCAGACGCACGAGGAGGAACTGCGCCTCATCGAGCAGCGCCACCTGAGTCTTGCCGCTGAGCTCGGCATCCCCTTGGGCGAGCGCTGCGAGCGGCTGCTCGCGGAGCTCAGGCAGATCGCAGCGGGTGTCGCCCTCATCGGCGAGGTGAGCGATCGTACCCGGGCTCGCGTCATGGCCTGCGGAGAGCTGATGGCCACCGATCTCGGTGCGCGCTTCCTGCGCTCCCAGGCGCTCGAGGTGGAGTGGGCCGATGCGCGCACCATGTTGAGCGCCGAGGAGCTGGCCAGCGCCTCGGCGAAGGCGGGCGTGCTCTCGGCGGTGTGCAATTTCGCCCCCGATCGCGTGCTCGAGCAGCGCCTGCGTGCAATGGCTCCGATCGTGGTGACGCAGGGGTTCATCGCGAGCGACGCCGACGGCAACACCGTGCTGCTCGGGCGCGGTGGCTCGGATACCTCGGGGGCGTACTTCGCCGCGAAGCTGCGCGCGCAGCGGCTGGAGATCTGGACCGACGTGCCGGGCCTGTTCAGCGCCAACCCGCGCTCGACGCCGACGGCCCGGCTGCTGCGGGCGCTGCATTACGACGAGGCGCAGGAGATCGCCACCAGCGGCGCAAAGGTGCTGCACCCGCGTTGTATCCTGCCCGTGCGCCAGTATGGTATTCCGCTGCACGTGTACGCGACACAGGCCCCGGAGCTCGAGGGCACGGTGCTCTCGGCGGAGGGCGACGACACCGCGCAAGTCAAGGCGGTGTGCACCAAGAAGGGCATCACGCTGGTCTCGCTCGAGAGTCCCGGGATGTGGCACCAGGTGGGCTTTCTCGCCGACGCCTTCCAGGTCTTCAAGCGCCACGGCGTCTCGATCGACCTGGTCTCGACTTCCGAGACCAACGTCACCGTGTCGCTCGATCCGGCCGCCAACACCCTGGATGCGGCGGTGATCAACGCTCTGGCGAGCGACCTGTCGCGTCTGTGCCGCGTGCAGGTGATCGGCCCGTGCGCCTCGGTGAGCCTGGTGGGGCGCAACATCCGCGCCATCCTGCACCAGTTGGGCGGGGCGTTCGAGTTCTTCGCGGAGCAGAAGATCTATCTGGTGAGCCAGGCGGCCAACGACCTCAACTTCACCTTCGTGGTCGATGAAGCCCAGGGCGATCGGCTCGTCGACCAGCTGCACGAGCTGCTGATCCGCCCGGTGGCGGGCGACCGTGTGCTTGGGCCGACCTGGGAGCGGCTGTTTGCCAAGACCCCGGCCTCGGCGGCACCGCCGGCGCCGTGGTGGCGCGCGCATCGCGAGCAGTTGCTCACGGCGCTCGGCGAACGCGACTGTGCGTATGTCTACCACCTGGACAGCGTGCGCGCGCGTGCGCGGGCGCTGCGCTCGATGGGCTCGGTGGCGCGCGTGCACTACGCGATGAAGGCCAATCCGCATCCCGAGGTGCTGCGCGCCGTCCATCAGGAGGACGTCGAGCTGGAGTGCGTCTCGCGCGGCGAGCTCGAGCGCGTGCTCGCATCCTTCCCGGATCTGGATCCCGGCCGCGTGCTCTACACGCCCAACTTCGCTTCGCGCGGGGAATGCCGCTGGGCGATCGAGCGCGGCGTGCAGCTGACGGTCGACAACCTGCACATGCTGGAGGAGTGGGAGGATCTGCTCGAGGGCCGGGAGATCTTCGTTCGGGTCGACACGGGCGTGGGGGCCGGCCATCACCATCATGTGCGCACGGCCGGCGCACATGCCAAGTTCGGCGTGCCGATCGCGGACCTCGAGCGCTTTGCGCGCGAGGCGCAGCGCCACGGGGCGCGCATCGTGGGGCTGCAGGCGCACGTGGGCAGCGGGATCTTCGACGAGACAACCTGGGAGCACACCGCGCGCCAGCTCGCCGGGCTCGCCCGGCACCTGGGCGAGGTGCGCGCCATCGACATCGGCGGGGGGCTCGGCGTGCCGGAACGCAGTGACCAGCGCGAGCTCGACCTCGGCAAGCTCGATACGCTGCTCGCCGCGGTGCGGGTCGAGCATCCGCAGTTCGAGATCTGGATGGAGCCCGGGCGCTATCTGTCTGCGCCCGCCGGCGTGCTGCTCGCCCGGGTGACGCAGGTCAAGGCCAAGGGGCCGGTGCGCTACGTGGGTGTGGCGACCGGCATGAACTCTTTGATCCGTCCGGCGCTCTATGGGGCATACCATGAGATCGTCAATCTCACCCGCATCGCCGAGCCTGCGAGCGAGGTGGTCAATGTGGTCGGGCCGATCTGTGAAACCGCCGACGTGCTCGGGCACGATCGTCTGCTGCCGCCGACGCGCGAGGGGGATGTGCTGCTCATCGCCAACGCCGGGGCATATGGGCGCGCCATGAGCTCGCACTACAATCTGCGCGATCCAGCCGAGGAGATCGTCCTCTGAAGCGCAGGAGCCCTCGAAAGGCGCGCGGAAAATCCTCCGGCGGCAAGCGCCGCACCCCCAAGCGCCCCTGGCGCAGGCGGTTGCTCGCGGCGGGCCTCGCCGCCGCGCTGCTCGTGCTGCTCGCCGCCGGCGGCTGTGTGGTGTATCTGAACAGGGTGGTCACGAGGCGGTTCGAGGCGCTGCACTGGACGCTGCCCGCCCGTGTGTACGCCGCTCCGATGCAGCTGTACGCGGGTCTGGCGCTCACCGAGCCGCAATTCGAGCACGAGCTGAGGCGCCTCTCCTACCGCAGGGTGCCGCGGGTCCAGGGACCGGGCACCTTCAGTGTCGGGACCGGCCGCGTCGAGGTGGCGTTGCGGCCCGCACAGTTCGCCGACCGCAGCCGCACGGCGATGCGCCTCTCGGCGACCTTCGGCCCGACCGGCATCACGGGCCTGCGCAACGGCGCCGGCCGGCAGGTGCCGGTGATCCGCCTCGATCCGCTGCTGATCGGCAGTCTCTTCCCGAGCGACGGGGTGGATCGCATCGTGGTCACCCCGAAGCAGGTCCCGCCGCTGCTGCCGGCGGCGCTGAAGGCGGTCGAGGACCGCACCTTCGATACCAACTGGGGCATCGATCCGGCGGCCATCGTGCGCTCGGCGTGGGTCGATCTGCTCGCCCATCGCTACAAGGAAGGCGCCAGCACCCTGACACAACAGCTGGTGCGCAGCTACTTTCTCAACGACCGGCGGACCCTGTGGCGCAAGCTGCGCGAGGCCGTCATGGCGGTGTCGCTGACGGCGCACTTCAGCAAGGCGTCGATCATGAACGCCTACCTCAACGAGATCTTTCTCGGTCAGGACGGCAGCCGCTCGATCCACGGCTTCGGACTGGCGAGCGAGTTCTATTTCGGCGAGCCGCTCGCGGAGCTCGATCTGCCGCAGATCGCGACCCTGGTGGCGATCGTGCGCGGACCGACGTATTACAACCCGCGCGTGCATCCGCATCGGGCCCTGTCACGGCGCGACAGGGTGCTGCGCATCCTCGCCCGCCGAGGTATCGTTTCGCGGGCGCAGGCCGGGGCGGCCATCCGCCAGCCGCTCGATGTGACACGCTACGCCTCCGGCGCCTACTACCCCGCCTACATGGACCTGGTGCGTCAGACGCTCAAACGCGACTATCCCGAGCGGGAGCTGACGGAGGCGGGCTTGAGGATCTACACCAGCCTCGACCCGAGAGTGCAGCAGATCGCCCAGCGTGCGCTCGATGCCGAGCTGCACCGCCTGGACCGGCGGTATCACCGCGGCGATGAGCGGCTGCAGGGCGCGGTGGTGATCACCTCGCCCCAGACGGGCGACGTGCTGGCGATCGTCGGCGGGCGCGATGCCGATTACGACGGCTTCAACCGCGCGCTCTATGCGCGTCGGTCGATCGGCTCGACAGTCAAGCCGTTTATCTACCTGACGGCGCTCGAAACAGGCGAGTACACGCCGGCCACCCTCATCGAGGACGAGCCGGTCACCGTCAGACTGGGCACCGGCCGGTACTGGCGCCCGAGGGACTACACACGCGTCGATCTCGGACCGGTGCCCTTGGTGCGCGCGCTCGCCGATTCGCTCAATGACGCCACCGTGCGGCTCGGCATGGGGATCGGCCTGTCCAAGGTGGCCGGCACGCTCAGGCGCTTCGGCCTCACCGAGCCGATCGACGAAGTGCCGGCGATGCTCCTCGGGGCGAGCGACCTGTCGCCGTTCGAGGTGGCGCAGTTGTACAACGGGCTCGCCGACGGAGGCTTCCGCACGCCTCTTCGGGCCGTGCAGGCGGTGGTCAGCGCCGACGGCAAGCCGTTGAAGGCGTTCCCGGTGCGGGTGACCCAAGTCGCTCCGCCGGCCGACGTGTACCAGGTCACCACCATGATGGAGCAGGTGCTGAGGCACGGCACGGGAGCTCCCGCGCTCGCCATCCTGCCGCCGGGCCTGACGGCCGCGGGCAAAACGGGCACTTCCCAGAACGACCGGGACAGCTGGTTCTCCGGATTCTCGGGCAGCGACCTGGTGGTCGTGTGGGTCGGATATGATCACGACCAGCCGACCGGCCTCACCGGCTCGATGGGGGCACTGCCGGTCTGGGCGCACATCATGGCCTCGATCGGCACGCTGCCGCTCATCATGCCGCCGCCTGAAAGTCTGACCGACACGTGGATCGACTTCACCACGGGACTGAAGACGACACCGGCTTGCGACGGAGCCAACGCCGTCGAGGTCGCCGTGCCGACGGGCGCGCAGCTGCCGGCGATGCCGGGCTGCGGCCTCGGCCAGGGTCTGTTGTGAGCCGCGCCTTGTGCAACGCTTCGACGGCGGGCCTGCTGCTGGTGGCGGCGGCCGCATTGTCCGGATGCACCGTCTATGGTCCGCCGCTGCCGGGGAGTCCGTCGCGGCCGCAATCCTCGGCGCGGCGGGGTGTGATTCAACAGCCGCCCGCCCCGGCGCAGCCGGCGGCGCCGCTGCAGTCGACTCCGACGCCTGCTCCGGCGCCGCGCAACTACACGTTGAGTCCGCCCGCCGCCGCGCTGGTGAGCATGGCGCAGGCCCAGGAGCGCAGCGGCAACTACGGACTGGCGGCACAGACGCTGGAGCGGGCGCTGTCGATCGAGCCGCGCAATCCCCGGCTGTGGATCGCGCTCGGGAGGGAAAGCCTTGCGGCGGGCAATCCCGCCCAGGCCTATGGCATGGCGCGCAAGGCGCTGTATCTCGCCGGCGGCGCCCCGGGCGTGCAGGCCACTGCCTGGGGCCTGGCCGCCGCCGCGCTGCGCGCGCAGGGGCGGAACCAGGCCGCGGTGGCCGCCGAGCGCAAGGCGGCCGAACTCTATCCGCAGTGAGGTCCGGCGCCGGCAGGCGCCGGCCTGGAGCGCTCAGCCGTACGATCCGTGCAGCAGCGCGGCGAACGCCGCCGCCTCCGGCGCCAGGCTCGCCTCCGCTCCGGGCGCGCCGCCGGCGGCCTCCGACTCGGGGAACAGCCGGTAGCTCTCGCTCATGACGGCGCGGCCGACCTCCGGGGCGAGCGCCTCGATGAGCTGCGCGAGCTTGCCGCGAGGAGTCGTCAACCGCGCCGGGCGGCGCATGAGCGCCTCGCCGACGATGTCGGCGGCCTGCTGCGGCTGAAGCAGCGGGACGCGTCGATAGAGCTGGGTCGGCGCCACCATGCTCGTGCGCACCAGCGGCATGTTGATCACGGTGAAGCGTATGCCACGGTCGCGATACTCCGCGGCGGCGCAGCGAGTGAACGCCTCGAGGGCCGCCTTGGAGGCGTTGTAGGCGGCGAACCGGGCGGCGTTGCTCAGCACCCCGATGGAGGAGATGCTGATGACGTGTCCGGTCCCTCGGGCGGCCATCGAGGGCAGCAGCCCCAGGGTCAGGCGTACGGCGGCGAAATAGTTGATCCGCATCAATCGCTCGTAGTCGTGAAGCCGCTCGTAGGTGTTCTCGATCGCCCGGCGGATCGAGCGGCCCGCATTGTTGATGAGCACGTCGACGTGGCCGTGCTCACCGAGCAGCTGCGCGATGAGCGCCGTGCTCGCCTCGGCGTCGGTGAGATCGCACGCGTAGACGCTCACCTGGCCGCCCTGGCCGTGGATCTCGGCGGCGGCGGCCTCGAGTTTCCGGAGATCGCGCGCCACGAGGATCAGCTTCGCACCGGCGGCGGCGAGCTTCACGGCGGTCGCCCGGCCGCTCCCCGAGAGCCCCCCCACCCGCACCCGGTCGTCCCGCTCGAGGGTTTCGAGCGCCTGGGGCATCTCGGCGTTGAGGACGGGGTTCATGGCGTTGCGCTTCTCGGGGCGGTTGAAGTACAGCCAGCCGATCGGGTCCTCGACCTCGATCCGCACCGTGCCCTCGGGCGAGCGCGAGGAGCCGTCCGTGGTCGGCGCTGGCGACTCCACAAGGCTCATCGCGTCGCTCCCCGGCTCTCCGCCTCCGTCACCGGCCGGCGGGTATGGCCGGCCAACCCGGTCGTCAAGGGCGTGCCGGCAGTCCCCCCTGTCGCGCACAGGGCCGCTGGGGCCCACCTCGCCGGCATCGTAGGAGCGAGGTCCACACATGTCAAGCTTCCTGACATTGCCCCTCCCGGACCGACGGCTCTACCGGCGGGCCCGCCCCCCGCCGCTCCCCCCTCCCCCCACCTACAAACAACGCCCGCCCCCCGGCCGCGGACCCCGCCCCCCCCCGGCGCGGCGCCCCGCTGCGACCGCCCGCCTCACACCGCGTTGAGCGGAACCTTCAGATAGCTCAGGCCGTTGGCCTCCGGCTCCGGCAGGTGCCCGGCGCGCACGTTGACCTGGATCGACGGCATGATCAGCGCGGGCATGCCCAGCGTGGCGTCGCGCTGCTTGCGGAAGGCGACGAACTGCTGCTCGCTGACGCCTTCGTGGATCTGCACGTTGCCTTCGCGCTGCTCGCGCAC
>OFHJ01000595.1_pt1 | contig 13132 bp, 8 predicted proteins | sample 1522001 | NCBI WGS metagenome assembly OFHJ01 (sample SAMEA2464838, study PRJEB22497) | soil metagenome | biome: Grassland; feature: Farmland; material: Clay | place: Australia | collected 2013-02-01 | depth 1.2 m | reverse complement strand
CGGCCACGCTGCGTGCGCCCTCGAGCGAGGTTTGCGGCAGCAGCAGCGCGAACTCCTCCCCGCCGATGCGCGCGGCGATGTCCCGGCCCTTGACGCTCTCGCGGAAGATCCCGGCGATGCTGCGCAGTACCTTGTCGCCGAGCACATGCCCGAACGTGTCATTGATCTGCTTGAAATGGTCCACGTCCGCCAGCACCAGGGCGCTGCCCGGTGGGCCGCCGTCCCCCTCGAGCACACTCTTGGCCTCGCGCAGGAAGCCGCGCCGGTTGTGGATCCCGCAGAGCGGGTCGATCAGCGCTTCGGCCTGCGCGCTCTGCAGCTGCTGGGTGAGCGCCTTGACCTCCTCTGTCCTGCCCTCGAGCTTCTCGGTGAGAATCTGGGTCATCGTCTCCATGCGCAGCGCTTCGCTCAACAGGCGCGAGATCACCTGTTGGATCTTGTCGACCGTGACCTCCTGGGCCAGATCCGAGCGGCTCTCGCGCAGGGTACGGCTGAAGTGTCCGGTGTCCTCGCCCGCGCTGTTGAAGGTCTGCGCGGTGTCGTCGAGGAGGTTCTGCAGGCGCGTCTGCAGGTTGTCGAGAACCGCCGCGTCGCGCTCGGAAACGTGGCGCATGTACAGCCCATACACGTCCTCGTCGCTCAGTGGCTGCTCGGTCGCCAGACGCGCCGTGAGTGCGGTGCTCAGGGGCGGGTTGATGCCGGCGAGATGTTCGTACCAGATCGTGTAGCTGACCGGGTGATATGCGGCGCTCTGGCGCACCATCTGCGGCAGGGTCAAACGGAGTAATTCGGCGCTCTGTTCTTTGGTTTCGATGTATCTCATGACGATATCAATTCACCGCCGGGCCCGTGCGCAGCGGGTGAGATGTAAACGAAAGCCTGGTGCCCCTGGTCGGAATGGCGGTGCCTTTTTCTTTTGCCGAACGCGTGACGAACGTGTTACGGGATCAAACGATTGTAGTCCATCCGACACAAATTTGAAACGCAGCGCACTGACATTCAGCGCGCCAAAACCCTTGTCTTTCACCCTCCGGGGACACAGCCGACGGGTCGTGGTGACATCACGGTGGCGCACGGCCACCGCAACGCGCCCTGTGCGGGCGACCGCTCCGCGCGGGCCCTCGACTGTAGGGTGGCACGTCGCGACGCGCGGTCGGTATCGGGGAAACTCCTGACTTGCCGCTCGCAGCGGCAATGCGCTGCTGGCGCGGCGGCACGCGAGCGCTCCGGAGTTTGCCGGAGCGCCCGGGCCATGGCCGCACAGGACTCGATGGGATCAGTCGAGCCCGCCGTCGTTCGCCTCGTACGTGGCGATCGTGGTGCCGCGGCGCGCCGCGTAGGCCCGCAGGTACCGCTGGAACGCCTCATAGCTGCCACGGCCCTTGCTCGCGATCCATTCCTGACGCATCTGCTCCGGTCCCTCGACCGAGAGGATCGACGTGGGCGTGAAGTGCTCCCGTGCGGCGATCGATATTCCGCGCCCGTGCGGATTGGTATGGCGCTGCAGCCACCGCGCGCTCAGGGCGTGTCCTGCCGCGGCCGCCTCGCGCCGCAGCAGCAGCGCATTGCTGCACTTGCCGGCATTGAACTGGACCGGCACCTGCATCGCCAGCACGGGGACCCGCTCGGGATTCGCGGTCCGGCGCCAGATGCCCGAGATCACTCGCGCGTTCGCATCCCACTGGGACATCGCCGGCAGCCCGAGCACCGCCTCGATACTGCGCACGATATTGACCTGCGAGATCGCTCGGGTGTCGAGCTCGCCGGAGCGGACCCAGGGCCCGAGGGCCAGGCCGAGGGTGCGGTGGGCATTGATGTGGTCGGCACCGCTCTGGGCATCGTCTTCGCTCAGGAACACCGTCATGTGCGCCCACTGGGGCGTACCGGAGAGGTAGTGCAGCAGCTCCGCGGTCGCATGATCATTGTCGGCCACGTAGTACTGCGGGCTGTAGTAGCACGGGCTCGCCCCGGCGGTGTGATCATCCGGGATCCAGATGAAGATGAAGTGCGGGAATTTCTGGCCGGGGTGCGCCTTGAGCCAGGAAATTGCCGCGGCCACCCGGTCGGTGTCACGGATCATGCGATCCCAGCCCGGATAGGTCTGATCGACGTGTGCCAGCAGCGCGCGGCGAATGACCCCGTCGCGTGCGCGCGAGAGATTTTCACCGAAATCCTCGAACGACACGTGGTGTGCCAGCAGGTCATTGAACAGGTAGAGCCGCTGCGGATAACTCATCCAGGGATTGGCAAAGGCCCCAAGTTTGCGATGTGCGTACGCGAACGCGTCGTGGCTGTCTTTCGACTTCGGGTTCAGCGCCCCGGTGCCACCGGGCCCGGCATTCCAGATCAGCCCCCGGCCGGAGTAGTACTGCGGCCAGAGCCTCTGCACGACGTCCGAATCCGATGCACCGTCGGTCCACTGGTGTCCCTGGGCCGTGACCTCACCGTCGGCCATGAAATTCGCGAACAGCGCTCCGTGGGAAGCCCAGTGATACAAATTCGGCAGCTCTTTCGGTCCATACAGATCGAAATGTGGGTCGGCCCACGCTCCAGCCGGCCGGTACTCCCCCATGTCTTCGTCAAACGTCTTGTTCTCGCGCAGGATGAACACGACGTAGTGGATATGGCGGCGCAGGAAGACTGTGGCATGCGCATTGTGCTGCTCGAGCCGATGTCGCTGCGCGGGCAGGAAGCCGTTGTTGGCCAACGCATCGCGCGTCCACCCGCCGAGGTGCCGCGACAGCCCCTGCAGGGGGACCTTCTGCAGCAACCCGTGCATCATGTTCCCGATGTACTGCCAGTGCAGGTTCGGACCGGTGCCAAAGCCCTTCGCGGCGAGCACGTACAGCGCATCGTGGGACACCGCAAGCGCACTGGGATACCAGCCCGTGGGGATCAGTCCGAGCCGCTGGTAAGTGGCCAAATCATAGACCGCGACGTCGTCGTTGCCGGCGTTGGCCACGAACAGTCTGCCGCCCGCCACCGCAAGCGCATCCGGATAGCTGCCCGGCGGCGCATCCGCGTAGGGACTGTCAACAATGACGTGCACAGCCTTCAGCGAGCGCGTATCAACCTCCACGATCTGGTCATCGTTGGCATCGGCGACCCAGATGTCCGCTCCGTCAGCCATCGCAACCATGGCGGTCGGGTGTGCGCCAGCAGCCGCCGTGTGCGGCCCCAGCACCGGTCCGGTGGCGACGGTCCCGAGGACCCTCAGGGTGCGTCGGTCGAGCACGGTCACGCCGCTGCCGGCCCAGTCGCTCACCGCCAGGCGCCGCCCGCCATCGGCGAGCACGACGGCAAACGGGTACGGCCCGACATTGACGTAGTCGGTCTTGCCGCTGCGCAGATCGATCCGCGCCAGGCTGTTGGCGAGCATCCCGGTGACGTACAGGTAGCGGCCGTTCGGACCGGCTGCAACGGAATCCGGGTAAAAGTGATACGGCTTCTCGCCGTGGTTGCCCTGGTACGTATAGGGATACTGCGTGCGCGGAAACCGCTGCCACTTCAAGGGATACTCGCGCACCACGCGTACCGTACCGCGGCGCATCCTCAGCGCCAGCACCCGGTCGGAGACGCCACCGGTCGCGTACACGATACCGTTGGCACCGGCGGCCAGCCCCTGGAACAGATCGCGGTGCGACACGATCGTCGTCGACACCGTCCGTGTGTTGCTTTCAGCACGCTCCGCGGCCCTGGCCTGCTGCTCGCGTCGCTTGGCCGGCTCGTTGGTTGCATACACCGTGCCGCCGGCGCCCGCATGGAGCGGGTTCACCGCGACGGCCGTGCCTCCCTTGGAGGCCTCGACGTGCGGCTTGCGGGGCGCCGCCTTGGAGAAGGCCGCCAGTCGCGCTTCCCGACGCAGCCGACTGTCGTACCAGGTCACCGTCTGGAACGGTGTTGCGCCATTGGCAAGCACCAGCACGTGCCGATCCACGCTCAACACCTTGGTCGGGAAGTTCGGCGTACTGACCAGCGAACCGACCGGCGTCACGCGGCGCCAGGTCGGCAACACACCGCTGTAGTCGGCGCGGTTCGCCGCCGTAATGCTCACCGGCGCCGGCAGAAAATCGACTGGAGTGCGCGGTGCCGCTGCGGCCAGTGCGGGCATGCACAGGCCGAGCGCAAGTCCGAGCGGCCAACGCAGGACGGGCAAGGCAGTAGGGTTCGTATGTCGCATGGTCTCACTTCTTCTGCTGGCGTCGGCGCGTCGTGTTGCAGCAGCGTGGCATGGCAGCTTCGCGCGCAAGCACGGGCGCACCGCGAGGTTAATCGCCGGATGTGACAAAACGATGATCGTGAACCCGACGCTCAGCGGCCAAACGCGACCAGCAGTTCGATGAGGCGGTGCACGAATGCATACAGCGGCACGGCAAGCAGGGGGGCGAGCAGCGCCGAAGTCATGACACGCCGGCCCGGGAATGCCGGCCCGGACCCTTGCGGCGGCGCCAGCAGGCGCTTGATCCTCTGCTCGAGGCCCCCGACGTGCCCGCTCGCATGTCCGTTGTGCTTCGCGCGTGAACCGGCCAGCGCGAGCCGCGCGACCTTGATCAGCGCGGAGGCCAGCGCGACGCGCTTGCGCGGATCGGTCCCGCTCGCGCGCTCGTCCGCTTCGAGTTCGCTCGCCGCCTGCCACCGCGCGTTCAGCGCCCGGCCGGCCGGCAGCCAGGCGAGCACGTCCGGCATCGCCAGGACCGCGAGCAGCTTCAGGTTGTCGCGTGCATCCATGTGCGCGGCCTCGTGCGCGATGACCTGGCGAAACTCTTCCCCGTCGCAGGCCGCAGCGACACAGTGTGCCGCTACGATTCTCTGGCGCCAGCTGCCCACGACCGCCACGACGGGTTCGGCCAGGTTGACGACTCGGACCTCCGTGCCCGCCCCGAGCGACCGGGTCGCGAGTGGCTCGGAGCGCCGCATCAACCTGCGGGCCGCGCGCCACGCCCCCCAGGCCCGGCGCAGGCCATCGGCGCACACCGCGAGCGCCAGCAGCGCCGCCAGCACCAGTACCGGGCCGGGCTTATCGTGTGCATGGGCCGGTTCATAGAGCAGGAACGCCGGCAGGACGACGGTCGCGGTCGCCAGCACCGATCCCACCGTCGGCAACAGCCGGATCCACAACATCGCGTCCGCCGCGACGAACTGCCGGAACCGCCCGGCGCGCCAGCCCCAGGCCACGGCCACCGAGAGCAGTGCATTGCACAGGCCGTAGCTGGCCAACAGCACGAGCGGGAACGTCACGTCGAAATTCATCTTTCCCTTCCCTGAAGACGCAGCCGTTCGGCGCGCACCAGCGCCTCGAGTTCATCGAGCAGCTCGGCATCCTTGACCCCGACGGCCTGCACCAGGGTCGAGAGGAGCACCGAGCTGTCGCGGCATGCCCCGAGCAGGTCGATGACCTGCTCGGACATCATGTGCCCCAGCAATTCGTCGCGCGAACAGCGCGGTTCATACCCGAAGGCGCGTCCGGAGCGGAAGCGACGCAGCACTCCCTTGCGGTACAGGCGATCCAAGGTGGTCATGAGGGTCGTGTAGGCGAGCTGCGGGAACGACGCGTGCACGTGCCGAACCGTGGCCGCCCGGCCCCGCTCCCACAATACCGCGAGCACCCGGCGCTCGAGCGGTCCCAGTTCAACGCGATCGTCCACGCGATACCAGCCTTCCCCCGCGGCCTGCCGCCGCACCGGCAAGCCTCGCAATTTCCGGCGCAATCTGCAACGGCTCCTCGCGCCGCGGGGTGCCGGCCCGCGGGGCGGGGCGGATCCGATGAGCCGGGTGGCCGGGCCAGCCCGATCTACGATCGCTGGTAGTAGGGCGCAGCGGCTCTTTATAGTCCCGGATCGTGCAGGCCGGCTGGAGGTGAGGCGGCCGGCTCGTCATCGGGACTGAATACAGCGCCCGAGCTCAACAACGACCGCCGCAGGCGGCGCAGCGGCTCATCGGTTTGGAGCCGAACCGATGGCCCCGGATCTGAATCCACCGCCGGAGGGGGCATCGCGGGAGGTGCCCGCCGCGGATACGGCCCCTGGCCGCCAGAGCGCAGCCCGTAGGACAAATATGACGCACGAAATCCGCCCGATGGCCCTGCCGCTGCTGATTGCGCTATGCGCCAGCGCGCTCACCTCGAGAGCAGCCGTGGCAGCACAGCACGACGCCCCGCCTGCACAGATCGGCCCGGTGCTGATCGAGGCGCGCCAGCCGCCCGCCCTCGGGCTGAGCACCCGAGCCCCGGTGAAAGTGCTCACGGCCACCGCGCTGCACAACCTCGGCATCGAGAACCTGGGCCAGGCGCTGCGACTGATGCCGCTGTTCGGCAGTTCCAACGGGCTCGGAACGGGCAAGACGAGCAAGTTCACCAATGGCGGGGAGCAGAGCGCCGACCTGTTCGACCTGACCAACTCCCGGGTCGTCATCCTGGTCAACGGCCAGCGCTGGATCCAGGGCTTTCAGGGGGACACGGACCTGTCCACGTTCCCGGTCGCACTGATCCAGAGGGTCGAGGTTTACCCCGCTCGCGGCTCCGTCGCGTACGGCAGCGGCGCCATTGCCGGCGTGGTCAATATCATTACCGTGCCCGCATTCAACGGGGTCATGGCCACCGGCGGAGTCGGGATCTCCCAGGGCAGCGGGCACTGGGACGGACCGCGCACCTGGGCCAGCCTGGCACTCGGACGCCGCGGAAGGGATTCGGGGCTGATGGCAGTGCTCAGCTATTCCGATCAGCGCGGCATATCCACGGCCCAGCGCTCGCTCACCGCTGGCCCCCTGGCGGGCACCGGCGCCACGCGCGAGAGCCCGATCACCTCGTCCGGCCAGTTCAAGTTCGTGCCGACCAGCGGGCCCTACGCCAATTCCAGTCTCTGTCCCGTCCAGGCCACTGGCGCGCGGCTCTGCGATCTGACGGCTGCCCCGGGAACCGCCGGCGGCTTCGTACCGTTCTCATCGAGCCAAGCGTTCAACACCCTCCCCTACAATGACCTCGTGATGCCTCTGAAGCAGTGGGGCCTGTATGTCAGCGGCTTTCACAAGCTCGGCAGTGCAATCACGGCTGAGGCCAGTGTCTTCGTCGGACAGCGCGTTGCCAGCCAGTCGGGCGCACCGACGGCCATCACCCTCGGGACCGCTGGACTGCCGATCTCGGTCAGCGCCAGCCAGCCGTACAATCCGTTCGGCGTCGCGTTGCAGGCCACCGGGCCGAACGCGAACCTCCTGGCCCTCTCACAACGGTTCAGCGCTCTCGGCCCGGTGCTCTTCCATGACCGGTCGAACACCTATCGTGCCACCGTCGCGTTGCACGGCAGCCTCGGCGGCGCGACGCACTCGCCCTGGAAGTGGCGTCTCGCCTACCTCTGGTCATCGAGCCGCGTCGACGATCAGAACCAGGGCCGGGTCAATCTCAGCCACCTCGCGCTCGCGCTCGGCAGCCCGTCGAACTGTGCCGCGGTACCGGGGTGCACGCCCGTCGACCTGTTCGGCGGGCCGGGCAGCCTGACCCCAGCGATGCTGGCGTTCATCGGCCTGCCCGAACACAACCGGATCGCCAATTCGCTCGAGACACTGGATGCCACGCTCTCCCAGGCACAGCTGCTGGAGCTGCCGGCCGGCCCGCTCGCCCTCGGCGTCGGCTACCAGTACCTGGCGCGTCACGGGGATTTCACTCCCGACCCGGCCGCGGCCGCGGGCATCGACAGTGCCGTGCCGTTTCTTCAGGTACCCGCCTACATCGGCGGATACACGGGCAACGCCCTGTGGGTCCAGAGCATCATCCCCCTGGTCGGTGGGCCGCACGCGCTCACGCTGGGGGCAGGCATGCGGCTGTACCGCTACTCCGGCTCGGGCACCGGTCACGTCGCCGAATCGACGCTGAACTTCGCAGCCACCCCGAGCGTATCGCTCCAGGCCGGGTGGACCGAGGGATTTCGCATTCCGAACCTGCGCGAACTCGGGCAATCCATGCCCGGCGCGGCCGCAACGGTGAGCGACCCGTGCAGCCATTACAGCGCACCGGGGAGTGCTCCCGTCGTGGCGGCCGCCTGCGCCGCCGCGGGCGTACCGGCGAGCTACGTACAGAGCGACAACCAAACGCAGAACCTGAAGATCGGCAATCCCGCCCTCGCGCCGGAGCGCAGCGAAAACATCTGGGCCAGCGCCAAGTGGACACCGCGCACGGCCCCCGGGCTGTCGATGAACCTCGCCTATTACCGCATCAGGATTGCCAACGCCGTCAGCCGCCTCAGCGCGCAGCAGACGCTGCAGGAGTGCTACGGGCTCGGCAACGCGGCATCGTGCAACGGCATACACCGCGCGCCCGACGGGCAACTGACCGTCATTTCCACCCAGGCGCTCAACAGCCAGACGATCTTCACCGACTGGGTGACCGGCGGCTTCCAATACGACTGGCTGACCCGGGCAGGGCTATTCACAATCCGCAGCGACATCGCCTGGACGCACAGCTATCGGATTGCAACGGCCACGCCCAGCGGGCTCAACGCGCAGCAGCTGGCCGGAACGGAATTGGGCTCAGGTTCCCCGAGCGGCGTGCCCCGCTGGAGTGGCGCTGCCAGTCTCGGCTGGAGCCGGGGACGGTGGCGTGCCGGATGGGATATCACGGCCATCGGCCCGATGAGCGAGGCGTGCACGGACCACTTCACCGGCACGGCGTACGGCTACACCGCGCTCGGGGTGTGCTCGCAGCCGAATCCGGCCCAACCCAGCCTCTCGCGCAACCACCTCGGGACCACCCTGTACCACGATGTGTACGTGGGCTATCGGCTCTCGCGCCGCTTGACGGTCACCGCGGGTATCGACAACCTGACGGGCAAAGGGCCGCCCGTGTCCGTGCTGCAGACCCTGCACTACGATCCATCCATCTATCGGCCGCCGGGCCGAACCCTCTACGCCAGCATGAACTACCGGATCGGCTGACGCGCGCCACCGGCCAGGGGCGACTTTCCGCTTCCCCCGGGCCACAATGCCGCGACATGCTGCGGGGCGCGCCTGCCTGCCTCGCACATCGGCTCGTGGTTTCCCGGAGGAGGCGAACATGAAGCTCTACGATTGCGCGACGGCGCCATCCCCGCGGCGGGTGCGCATATTTCTGGCAGAGAAGGGCCTGGAGATACCGTGCGTTGCGGTCGATCTGCGCGGCGGCGAGCACCTCTGCGATGCCTTTCGCGCCGTGAACCCCTACTGCACCGTTCCGGTCCTGGAGCTCGATGACGGCACAACGCTGCATTCGACCGCTGCGATCTGGCGCTACATCGAAGAGGTCTCACCGGACCCTCCCCTGATGGGCACGAACCCGGAGGAGAAGGCCCGGATCGCGGACCTGCAGTGGCACATCGAAAGCGACGGGTTCGCGGCAATCGCCGAATGGCTGCGCAACTGCGCACCCGGCATGAAGGACCGTGCCCTGCCCGGTCCGATCGACTACGCGCAGATTCCGCAGCTGGCCGAACGGGGCCGAGTGCGTGCTCAGGCTTTCCTCCAAACGCTCGACGGCCTGGCCGAATCCGCGCAGCCGTTTCTGTGCGGCGAACGACTCAGCGTCGCGGACATTGACGCGCTGGTTGCCGTGGACTTTGCCCGACGCCTCCACCTCGAACTGCCGGAGAGTGCGGTCGCCGCACGGCTCTGGTACAACCGCGTCGCCGCGCGCCCGAGCACCCGAGCCTGAGACGCTGCCCCGCGCCCTCCCCGGGGCTCACCGTGCGCTCAACGGCCCGTGCGTAAAATTAACGGCAGCGCAATCAGTGCGGCATTGTAGAGAAAATGCAGCACGATGGCCGGCCGCAAAGAGCGGTACCTCAGCCGGACATAGGCCGCGGCCAGTCCCAGTAAACCCACATCGATGAATCCCGGCCAATAATAGATCTTGTCCGCAACGTGCAGCGCGACGAACAAGACCGTGCTGATCAGCACGGCCACAGCCACGTGGCAACGCTTCACGAATGCCGCGATCAGCGCGCCCCGGAACACGAACTCCTCGACCACGGGCGCCACGGCAACGACCAGCACGACAAATGCCACATGCGGCCACCCGTGGCTGCGCGCGAGTTCTTCCCCCGGACCGAACAGCCTGGCGGTATCCGGGGGGATCAGATCCGCCAGAGACAACGCCGCAGTCACGGCCATAGCAGCCAGGATCACCGCGACGGCGTACCCGGCAGGCTGGGCACGACACCAGCCGAACCCGCGGGCCTCCCCGCGCCCGAGCAGGGCTCGAGCCGAGTACAGGCAATACCCAAGCGCCCACGCGGACGAGAGCCCATACCCGGCGAGCACCGCCACCGCCAACAGGCCCATGCCCGGGGTCGGCAGATGCGCCGCACCATGATGGTTCGCCCCAGCGGCCATCGCGGCCCGCACGCCGGTCTCGATTCCCCAGCCCAGCATGACCAGCGTCGAACCGGCCAGGGATGCGACGATCATGCCGACTGACAGCACCACGGCCTGCCGTGGTCCGAATGGACGGGCGGCGCTGATCGTCGCGGGACATTCCCTGTCCACCGTCGTGCCTCACTCGCCTGTCGTAGGCTGCGCCGCGCTGCGCCTGGTCCCCGGCAACGCCCCTTTCCAGGTACCGATCACGGCGATGAGAATGGACAGAGCAAGAATGCCCAGCCGGACGATGATGAGCAGCGCGTGGTGCGCCTTGTCAAAGGCAAGCCCGGCCTGGTAACCCTGTTGAAATCCGTGTGCATCGCTGGTCGACTGCACCACCGCACCGAAAATGATCATGTTTGCGATCGTCAGGGCCAACCAGGCGACGATGAACCAGATGACGCCAAAAATCACACGCTTCATGAGGCTGTTCTCCTGCTTCAGACCTAAGAAACTCGCATGCATGCCGCGCCCGGGTGTGTGGTACTGCAGATCAAGCCGGCGAAGTGCCGCAGGTCACGATGCCCCGGGCTGTAACAACACGCCCCTTCCCCAACAATCCCCCTGTCCGTAGCATCCCCCACGATCTGCGGCCCGTCGGCCCATCACGTTTCGACCCATGACAGATGTGCAGCCCGGCTGCATCGTTCGGCCCGCAATATGTCTGTTTTCTTTTGCCGGCCGCCGAGCGGTTTTCTGCGATAAAACTACTACTGCCCTTCTGTACCGTCAAGCAAGCGCTGTGGCTGGCCATCAATGTCCTGCGGCACCCGTTCGCGGGCCGAGACCGTGCCTGCCTGCCGCCTGCGGCCAACCGGCGCCATACGTCAACAACCCGTAGTAGCACGTATTACGGCGTGCTCCGCGTCGTTCCTATGATGCGCACAGGAAGCCGCACCGTCGGAGGGCATATGTGGAAGTCACTGATCATCGCTGCCGCCTCGATCGCGGCCCTCACAGCGGGCATCGGACAGGCCACGGCCCAGCAGGAACGCTGGGAAGTTCGCGTCCGGGCCGTCTACCTCGATCCGGAGAACCACTCCGATGCGTTCCGCCCATTGGGCATTCCCGGGGATGCAATCCATCTGAACGGAAAGTGGATTCCGGACCTGGACTTCGAATACTTCTTCACGCCGCACTGGTCGAGCGAGCTGCTTCTGACCTATCCGCAGTCCCAGACCGTCACGCTCGAGCGCAGCGCGCTCGGCGGTCCGACTGTGATCGGATCCTTCAAACACCTGCCGCCGACCTTGCTGCTCAAATATGACTTTCTCCCGGAAGACGCCTTCCAGCCGTATGTGGGAGTCGGGGTGAATCTGACCCTCATGTCAGATGTGCACCTGGCGGTACCGACGCTCGGGGCTCTGCAGCTCGACAAGACGAGCGTCGGGCCCGCAGCGCAGGCCGGCTTCGACTATCGCCTGGCACCGCAGTGGTACTTCAACGCGGACCTGAAGTGGATCATGATCCGCTCAGACATCAAGTACATGGGCACGCGGATATCCTCCGCCAAAATCGACCCCCTGCTGTTCGGTGTCGGCATCGGGTACCGCTTCGGTGCCACGGAGTGAAGCGCAGCGCACTGCATCGGAGCCATTGACGGTTCGCGCCGACAGCGCCCCCCCGTGTTCCATCCTCGACCCTGACGTCCTGGCGGCGGACCGTTTCGGGGGGGGGCGCTCGCACTGCGATGCGTGACCGCTGAGCCCCGCAGCACCCCTCTACCGACCGCCACGACGGACGGTGAGCCTTTCGCAGCAACACAACGAGGCGTAAACTCCGGCGCACCCCGGTCACTGCGCACACGGCTCTGACCGTGAGTCCGACCTGGGGGTTTGGTCGGAGCCGGCTGCTGCGACACATTCAGCACGAGATGGCGCACCAATGGACCGCTCGTGAATAGGATCGTCCTCGGCACGCTCCGCCAGCGCTGGCTGCGCACGCTGCTGGTCGGTCTCTCGACGCTGTTCGCATTTACGCTGCTCGGATTTTTCTTCGCCATCCGTCATGGGTTCGCCGTCGGGCCGGTACAGAGCGGGGCCGACCTGATCCTCATCGAACCGCGCGGCGGGAGCGCGCCCCTGCCGTTCAGCCTGTTGAGAACCGTTAGGTCCTTCCCGGGGGTGCGCGCCGCGGTCGGCATTACCGGGGACACCATGCGCTTCGGCGCGAGCCCGCATCCGCTCGCTATCGAGGGTCTCTCGCCGCACGCGTTCCTCGAGCTTTCCGGCCTGGTGAAATCCGGCGCCCTGGCGAGCCAGCAAGCCCGGCACTGGCAGGCCGACCGCACCGGCGCGCTGGTGAGCGCAGCGGCCGCGCGCAAGAATGACTGGCGGATTGGGCAGACGATCTTGCTGCACCCGATGCCGCACTCGCCGCCGCATGATCTGCAAGTACACATCGACGGCATCATCGGCAAGAACAACGGCGTGAACTTCTCCGGCGACGTCAACGTGCACCTCGGGTATTTCAACCGCTGGTCGGACACCAAGATCGTGGCGGCGGTCTTTGCCCAGGCACGCAATGCCCGGCAGGCCAGCGCGCTTGCCGGGGCGATTCAGGACAGGTTCTCGAACAGCACATCACCGGTACGCACACAGACCTTCCAGTCCCTGCTGCAGAGCGTCGTCGAGCGGCTTGCCGATGTGAACACCATAACCGCCGTGGTCATCACGGCGAGCCTGTTCGGCCTGTTCCTGATCTGCTTCAACACGGTACTTCATTCGGTGGCAGAGCGCGTGGGACAGTTCGC
>OFHJ01000594.1_pt1 | contig 13149 bp, 14 predicted proteins | sample 1522001 | NCBI WGS metagenome assembly OFHJ01 (sample SAMEA2464838, study PRJEB22497) | soil metagenome | biome: Grassland; feature: Farmland; material: Clay | place: Australia | collected 2013-02-01 | depth 1.2 m | reverse complement strand
ATTACAACCAGGACGCCCAGTGCTGCATACAGTCCTGTCTGACCGCCAAGGTTAAGAAGGCCTGTACCAGTTGTTGCGGAAGAGGTTGAGATCTGGATTGTGTGCTGTGAGAAGTGTGGCACATGGATGACAACAAGAGTACCTCCTGATACCTGGATGTAGTAGAAGGAAGCCTGGGTTGTGCTGGTTGCGTTTACCACGTTGGTCATGTTCTTAGACAGCGTGATTACCTGCGAGTCGAACTTCAGGGTAATCTTGGAGTTGTTGTTGATCACATTGTTGGGGACAAATATTGCGAAGTTTGTTCCCTCGTGGTTCAGTGAACCAACTTTTACTGTTATGCTGCCTGTTGAGACGTTCTGGACGTTTATCTGCATGGAGCTATTGTAGCTCACCGAGAGATTAGAGCTGGAATTCCCTGCTGATCCAAGAACAACAAGTGCTGCCAGTTTTCCGTGATCAATAGCGTACTGTATTGATTCCCTTACCGTTGGTGCAAGGTGCTGAAGTCCAGGGGGAGCAACGAACGTAACATGTGCTGTTTTGCTGGTGGTTATTGTCACAGTTCCGGTTGTGTTATTCACTGAAACATTTGCACCGTGCACGAAGAGTGACCCCTTGAAGGTGCTGTTATGTATGAACACGATTGTTGATGCTGCAGGTATGTCGAACTGGTCTCCCAGGTTTACTCCTGTGTAGTTTACCGTGCTTGCGTTAAGGTGTTCTGATGACACATCTCCTGACTGTGGCCTGAAAACTGACAGGTTGAGTCCCGATGCTACGCTGTATGTGAGTGTTCCATTGCTGAGATAGACATTCTGAACCAGTGAGGGGTTGTCATGCATCTGGTATACTACTGTGTTGTTTCCAAAGAAGAACACACTGCCTGCAACTATTGGCTGCATTGCAGCAAACGCAGAACTTGGGTTGTCAGAACCGATTGTTCCGTTTCCGGATGCCTGTATGTTTGTGAAGACTGTTGCGTTGTTCTGCATGTCTGTATAGTGAGATAACACTCCGCTCGTTGGGTTAACATTGAATGAAACGAATTTTCCATTCACCATTCCTGTTGTGTTGTTATATGAGAATGGGTTCTCATGGTTGCTGACTTCCTTTTCTATGGTGTCCTTAAGTGCAGCAAGTGGTGAAATTCCAACGAATACCTGGTTGTATAACAGGCCACCGGATTTGGTGTATGTTACACTCTGGGCTCCATTGGTCAGGGAGACATTCACTGTTGAAAACAGAATGAACTGGGTTTTGTTAACGCTCACCTTGTACATGTTGTTTGCAAGGTAGCTTGCCGCCACGTTTCCAGTGTTTGACTGGAGATAGTTGTGCTGGGTCGGCGTCAGGTTAAGCTTGCTGACAGGTGAGTTGAGGTTCAGTGTGATTGAGGCTGATGAACCAAGTCCCACTGACTGTGTGGACATGATGAGGGTGTTCTCATTTCCTGCGGTGAAAACAGTCAGGTTTCCGATGGTTTTCATGTTATCAGAATTGTAGCTGGAAAGGTTGGATTTCACCACTGCATTTCCCGTTGCATTCACAGAGCTGGCTATTACTGCGTCGTAATTGTCATTTACGAAGCTAAGGTTATAGATTGCCCCGGTTGTAGAATTTTGGTATAGGGCAAAATTCCCTACCTTTGTTGCATTAGGCCCAAGGTTAACATCGGCGGTTGCAACTGAAACAGCTGAAACAACCATTAACATGGCCACTGCAATCAATGCTATTCGTTTTAGCATGTCCATTGGATTTGAACTGATATATAAATTATAATTGGTACAATCCTGCATGATTTACTCAATAAAGTTTCTTTACACACAGTAAAATGGCGACTCCACAAATAATCTATATTATCTTATCTGGGAATTAAGGAGGAAAGTGTTTAAATACATGTTGTGAAAGCTCGATTCCATCGTGGACAAACTAAACCGTAATGGCTTGTTTGCCTGGGTTCCCCTGGAATTTATGAGGTGTGAACGGCAAGATAATAATAACATGAAAGGCATTTGGAGGATTAAGTCACTGTAGTCCCAAAACAGTGGTCACGATTTGGGAAATAAATATTATATCCCATCAAATTAAGGGTTGAGAACATGGGCGACAAATTAGCTGAGGTTGAAATTTCAAAAGACGGAGAAATGTATTTCGCTAAAATTATACTTCCTTCCGGAGAAGTTGTAACACTGGAAAATGAAGATTTTGAAGAGGTTTTGGAGCAGGTAGCCAACGACCTTCAGGATCGGTATACCGCATAGGCGGGGATGGCCCAGCGGTACGGCGGTAGCCTGCTAAGCTATTTCTCTTATGAGAGCGGGGGTTCAAATCCCCCTCCCCGCGCTTTTCCTTATCGGAACTTCAAAAGAATGCAGTAACTCCTTTTTTTAGGATTTAACCTAGAGATCAAGAAAAAGTGATTTTGGTTATTAGAAAAAATTAGGGGGTTATCTTTCTCAGTATCTGCCCAAATCCCTTCAACGCAGAGATCATCACAGACATGGAAAGCATAACATCCGGGTCATACAGAAGGTTTCTCAGCTTCATCGGGGAATATTTCTTCGGGTCCCTTACAGCATCCTGGACATTGTCGGTAATGTTCTCAAAATTGAACATTATCCCCTTGATCAGGTCGGAATTTTTCTCCGACCCCATTGCACCCATAATGGAGATGAGCACGTTCAGGGTCTTCATTATGGAAACAGTAAATTCCTTTGAGGAGAAAAATTTTCCGAGAAAATCAACGTCTGTGGGAACGTAGTCATTCACCACGCCTGTCATGAGATCCAGGATTCCAGCTGACTTCAATTTTTCAAGTGCATCCATGAACGATTTCAGGACATCAGCATTATCCATGACCTTGACCAGCAGTTCCTCCATTTCGTCATTCATAAGTTCAGGTTTCTCCATCTACATCACTCCTCTCAGCATCCCACTGAAGTATGTGTCGGCAGAAGTCCACTTAAGGATGTAATCAAGTTTGCTCTGGAATACTGCCCTTGGTGGCCTTGTGTATGAGAAGAAGAGTGTGAAGGCCTTCTCGTCCCCGGTTACTGTTGTGCATGCCACAGAACCATCGTATTGCTCTTCTGCAACAAAACCACTCAGATCTGACGCTATCTTGCCTGCAAGATATTCAGACTGGAAATGTGCAGTTGCACCTGCTTTTGAAATAGGCAGATCCGTGGCATCCCCAATGACAAAGACATTGTCAAAATCCTTGTAATTAAGCTTGTTTCTGTCAACTTCAATGTATCCCTGGTCACCTGCAAGTCCAGATTGTGTTATTACTTCCTGCCCCTTGTGCGGTGGCACCAGTATGAGGAAGTCATAGGGAAGATCCTCGCCTTCCAGGGAAGTAACAGTCTTCTTTTCGGAATCTATGCTTTCCAGGTTGTACAATGTATGGTAAATTACATCCTTTTCATCGAATAGCTTCTGGACGTGAGCCGATACATTCTCCATTGTGAATACCCTGTTCAGCGGGAATATGTAATGGAGCTCTGTTTTATCCCTTATGCCACGCCTCCTCAGGTACCTGTCCAGCTGGAAGGTAAATTCGTATGGGGCTGGGGGGCACTGGTATGGAATGCTTGAAGGGCCGATCACTATCTTTCCGCCCTTGAAGGATGCAAGTTTCTTGCCAAGGTCTAATGATGCATCAAGAGAGTAGAAGTGGGACGCCTCCTTGTCAAAATTCTGAATTTCTTCAGGTACCAGCCTGTCTCCCGTTGCAATAATGAGGTAATCATATGTGAAATCCGCTCCGGATGCGGTCTTGACACTCCTGTTTTCAACATCTATGGAGCTGACTGTGTCCCTGACATAGTCCACGCCATAATTAAACAGGAATTCTGTCTTCTTGACACTGTCCTTGTAATTCTTGAGGCCAAGCGGTATATGTATCCCGTCAGGTTTGAAATAGTGGTATTTTGAATTCCCAATTACCGTGATCTGGGCATCTTCCCTTTTTACTAGGAATCTCAGCTTGTTTGATATTATGGTCCCGGCGGCACCGTCGCCAAGGACCAGTATTCTTGTAGCCATACGAAACCTCACTTGGTTTTCTTCATGACTATTTCGTAGTAGCCTTCTTTATCAAACACGCCGATTAATTCATTGCCAGATTTGTTGATCCATGCCGCAGCATCACGTTTTGTTCCGCTGTCCGTTGAGTACAGCGATATGATGTCATCGGTCTTGGCCTGCTTGTAGGCTTTAATGAGTTCCATAAGAGGCCCCGGGCAGAAAGACCCTCTCGCGTCAACAATTTTGGTTGGCTTTATTTCTGTTTCCATTATTATCACCTCAGATAAACATGGTCATTGAGTCCTTGGAGAGTGAAACAAATTCATTCACGCCAATTATCTCGTCCACTATAGGGTCCATATCTTCCTTCTTGAGCTCAAGCATGTCTGCGAACATTGCACACCCGTAAACTTTTATGTTTCCTACCTCCTTTGCGTTCTTCAGCATGGAAATCCAGTCCGGGATGTTTTTCTGTTTCATGAGGGCAAATACCTGCTCCTTCATAGCCTGCCCATCGTAGCTAAGGTCAGGTTGCGAAGTGTCATTCTTCATTATCTTGGTCAGGCCCCAGAACGTGACAAAAATATCCACGTCCATGTTATTTGCAACAGCTCCCGATGCAATAATAGAGGCAGCCATCAACTTGTCTGCAGTTCCAGAGAAAACTACAAGAGACATCTTGTCAGCCATATTTTCACCATTATTTTATCAGAGGTGGTTAAATGAAACAGATACCTCACATATAATGAGGTTAGCTATTTTACGCGTATACACTATAATGAAAGATATTCAATTGAAATCCTGAGATAGATTCTCAAAGAATTTTCATTCAAAGGTATTTTGTGTCTATGCGTTTTATTTCCTTGGAAAGTAGATCCTTGAAATCCTCGAAATCTTCTGAGTTTCTCAAAACATTCTGTATCATTCCAATATCCTGCTCCAGCTGTTCTTTTTTACCCTGCTCATAGCCTCTCCTGAAGATTGCATTAACATTGGATCCGTATATGGTCGTCTGGTTTTCATATTCCATGTACCTGCAGCCCTGCTTTCATATCTAAATGGGATGGTGAGGAGAATAAATGAGTAACTGACAGCAAAATGAACCAGAAAGGCACCAATGGCTAATGCAAAATAATTGTCATCAGGGGGCTGCTTTAATGTTGAACCTGTTCCATTGGCTGTTTTTTCACAACTGGGGCTTTTTTAGGCTTCCAGATGAAACCCATTATGCCGCCAAGGAATGCAAACACGAATCCCAGGAAGAGGCCTCCAGAAGTTCCGTACCAGCTTGCAAATGAAAGAATGATAATTGCAGCACCATAAATTCTGTTTCTTTTCAGATCGAGAAACATGAGGAGGCTGAAGGCAATTATGAGGGCGCCCCAAAGGGTTCCGGCCACAACTTCGGTTATGTCAAGTGTTGTAGTGTCTCCGCCGAATACAACAAGCCTGAGTCCCACCAATCCAACGTAAAGAATGACTATTCCGCCAATTCCGGCAACGATGGAAGCGTCAAGGTTCCTGTCCCTAATCTGGACCTTCATGAGTGAAGAGACCATGCCTACCGATTATATAAATAAGTTAGAAAATGAAAGAAGGTGCGCCTCCCATCGGCCAATGGGAGGCAGCGAGGTGTCTACTGCAGCGTGATTGCGTTTGTATCAAAGGCCTCTGGGGCCACAAATTGTATTGTTGCTGAGACACCGGTCTCAGGTGTAAGTTGACCTGAAACATGCTCATTCTGCGTTATATTCGTTCCGAATGTATTGGTAACATTCACGATTATGGCAGCCTGAGCTCCACGTGTTAACACTGGATAGCTGCTTGTCAGTGCGTGTTGGGGATCCGTAATCCCGAGAACACCAAAACTGGTTGGATCACCACTTGCACTACTTAGCTTGCCCCATACTGACGTCCCGAACAGATTCTGAGTTCCTTGTCCCGATACGCTTTGGAACACAGAGGTATTGTATACCAGAACGGATGTTACCCCGTTCACCGTAAGAGTCAGACTGGTGTTTCCCAAATCAACCGAATTTCCTCCGGTATTCAGGCTCACTAGTATTGCAAGATAAGATATGCCTCCAGCTTCGGCCGGGTTGGCACTATCGTATCCAACTATCTGATTCACAATTATCCCTGTAGACACCTGGCTTATGGTTGTTGTTCCTGTGCTTTGTGCCCTCTGCTGCAGTATTCCCGCAGTATGTATGAGAACAGACGCAGCTACAGCAGCAACTAGGACAAGGGCTATGAAGATAATCAGGACGCCTATTCCCGACTCTGCTTTTACGTCAGCCTTGAGACTGAACTGTCTTTTGACGGTTCTCGCAAGGCTGAACAGACTTCTTCTTATTGTCATTCAATTAACCCCATATGTATGCCTGTAACAGCTTATGTATATCCTTATGTTTGTATATAAACGGGTTAACGCTGGGAACGAAAATATTTCGCACCCGTAGAAAAATCTTTGCATCCATACCTACATAATTAAAGACAAATCATATACAGTAGAACCGCTCTAACCCTCTACAGAAAACGCTTAAAGGTATCATAGGGCATTGTAAGTGGATATCAATGCTAAGCACTGACGACAAGAGGTTCATAATAAAGAGTGTCGAAAACGGTTACAAGGTCAGTGATCTCGCTAAGATGTTCAATGTGACACCCAGAAGGGTGCAGCAGATATTGAAGGAAGACGTTAGCGGAGAAAATGCCAGAAGGAAGTTTTCATCACTCACACAGGAAGAGGCCAAAGAGATAGAGAATCTGTGGGTAAACTACAAGATAGGTTCAAGGACCATCTATTACCTAATGAAGAGTAAGGGGCGAAATGTCTCATACTATCAGATTTACAACTTCATGCGGAATCACAACATGATCCGCTCAAAACGGAGCACATACGACAACGGGAAAGGGCATGCGCATGAGGAGCCTCTCTCAACCATATACATGGATTATCACCAGTCCTCAATGGACAACCCGTATGCGATTGTCTGTGTGGATATGGCCACAAAGAAGATCCTTTCAATAGTGGAGTCGAGAAAGATCACCAAGGAAGTTGTCCAGACACTTGTTGATGCGATGACCAACTTCACCAAGGATAACAAGCTGAGTGTGAAGAATGTCCATCTGAGAAGTGGAGTTCTCAGCATACTTTACGGTGCCACTGAGCTAAGGTACCACATGAAAAAATCCGGCATAGAGAATGTGGAAGCTGACAAACACGGAAACAGGGTTCATCTTGCACTTTCAAGGCTATGGCAGAACTACGACAAGTTCAGGTGGACTTTCGGCAGCGCTGACAGCTTCATGTATTGGTATAACAACAGGCCAATTATCAACAGGGTGGATAACAGGGTCACCACGCCGAACGAAATAATGGAACGTTATCTCGTGGAACAGCAGACCTACCCAATTCCTACCGAGCATTCCACCTGAGGAAAATGCGGGGAGGCCCCAGGGTTTCTCCCGCGTCTTCCTTCTGCTGTTTTATCCATAATGATCATTAAGTTATTCCAGAATCCTCCTGAAGCGTCTTCAAATCAGTGTTTTCCAGAGTTCATGTGAAGGAACATTTTGTCAGAATTGTAAGAAACTTCCTGAAAAGAAATGTCAAATGTGTTTTTCAAATTCTCCTCATTAAGGACATCCTTAACCGGGCCAGCTGCAACCACTCCACCAGACCGAAGCATGATCACGTCGTCACAAAGGGATTGTATTGCATTGATGTCGTGCATAACGATGATTATGGTTTTCCCTCTTTCCTTCAATGACCTGAGGATGTCGTGCACTGCCACCTGGTTATCTATGTCAAGATAGGTTGTGGGCTCATCAAATAACATAACTTCTGCATCCTGGTAAATTGATGCGGCAATTGTTGCAAGCCTTCTCTCTCCACCGCTCAGGCTTGTAAACTGGACATCAGAGAGTCCTGCTATTCCCAGTTCCTCAAGGGCAGTCATGTAAGAACTCACACTTTCCTCCCTCGAATATCCTGAAACATTAATCACATCCCTTACGGTGAAATTGAAGGGCTCATACATTTCCTGGTAAAGGAAGGAAACCTTTCTTGAAAGTTCCCAGGGGCTGTATTTAGCTACTGGTTTTCCATCAAGCAGGACTTCACCCGAATCTGGTTTCATATCTCCATGAATAAGCTTCAGGAGTGTTGATTTACCGGAACCATTCTTGCCAATTATTCCGGTGATGGTCCCGGTCCTTATTCCGTGATTCACTGTTTCCAGCTTGAATCTTCGGTTGGAATACCCTAACTCCTTTACCTCAACTTTCCATTCTTCCATTCAGGAGCCTCCTCATCATTAACAGGAAGAAGGGCACACCAATCATTCCTGTTATAATTCCTATGGGGATAACCACTCCATTCACCACCGACCTGGCTATATCGTCTGCACATAGTAGGAATATAGCTCCAAGCAGGCCCGAGGCCGGGATCACATATCGGTTTGAGCCGCCAAATATGATCCTCGATATGTGAGGTATAATAAGTCCCACGAACCCGATGAGCCCGCTTATTGACACCGCTGCAGACACGCTCAGGGTTACGAGGGATATTGAAAGCAACTTGGTCCTTTCCACGTTTACGCCAACACTTCTGGAATGCTGTTCTCCAAGCTGCATTGCATCAAGTTCCCTGTACATGGTGGCCAGTATTATGGAAGAAATGACCACGATTCCAAAGACAGGGTAGAAGGTAGTCCAGGTGATATTTTCAAGTGATCCGAGGAGCCAGAAGAATGCTTCCCCCTGCAGGTTATAGTTTGAAAAAAGGAGCAGCGCCACAATTGAAGAGAAGAAAAAGGAAATTGCAATGCCGGTCAGGAGCAGATATGTGGGATTGGCTACACCTCTCCTGTATGAGAACATGTAGATTATGGACACCGCTCCGATTGAAAACAGGAAGGCAAATATCTGCACTGTAAAAAGCCCAAAAAGTGCAAGTCCGAGGACAATCGCCATGACAGCCCCGAGCGACGCCCCGCCTGAAATCCCGATTATGTATGGCTCCGTGATCGGGTTCCGGAATATGCTCTGGACAACTGCGCCGCCTATGCCGAGAGAGATGCCTATTATGGCACCGCCAAGTATTTCCGGTTCCCTCAGGAATACTATTATCTCATAAGCAGACAGGCTGTAGTGATGAGTGAAAGTGCTGGAAACCAGGGGAATCTGGCTCCCGTATATTTCCACTACGTAACCCAGTGGAATACGCACAGAGCCAATAAACGTCGAAATAATCACCACAAAGGCCAGGGTAACAACAAGGATGGCCAGGCCTGTGGTTTTAAGGCCTTTCTGCCTTGTGAGGTAATCCTTGCTGAACCAGTCCCAGAACAAATCACATCATCCCATAGTTATTGGATCGGGGTTGTATTTCAGGTTAATTGGAAATGGAGGTATGCTGGCAGTAACGTTATAGGCTTTGTAAAGAACCCACTGAACTGCATACACGTCCCTGAAATTTGGCTGTGAAAATAAATTATCGCTAGGTATGGTGTAGGTCATGTTATCCTCGACCGCTTTTGAGGTGTTGAAGGGTGGAGCGTTCAGTGAACTTACATTCACATACGGGTTAAGGAGGATAAGTTGCGGTGATGCATTCAGGACCGATGCAGAGGATATGGTGTAGAATCCGCTGAGGTACGGGGCTGCAATATTTTTGACGTGCGCATACTGGAAGTACTGGTTCACGAACGAGTTGTTGCCGGCTGTCCAGATCCCACCATAGGAACTCAGGTAGTAGAATCCTGTTATTTCACCACTTGAGGAAGCCCTGGCTGCGGTTGAATTTATGGAGTTAAGGGATTCGTTCATCCAGTTGTTAATCTTGGAGGCATTGCCCTCTGTTCCGGTTATCTTTCCAAGAAGGGTATTCTGCTTCTCAATCAGGCTGAAATTTGAACCTGCGTCCGAATTGAGGAAAATATAATCAATTCCAGCATTCAGAAGTTCAGAAATCTGGCTTCCGGAATAATTTGCAAAGGCAATTACTGCCTGCGGCGAGAGATTGTAGATCTCCTCAAGATTCATGGACGGGTAATCGGTAATGTTGGGGAGGTGATCATTTGGAGGATAGCTGTCATAGATAGTGCCCCCAACAAGTTTGGAATAGGCACCAAGGGCATATATGGTCGCAGTTGCCGCCGAGTCGAGAGAAACAATTCTGTCGAGCGGCTTTGTGCTGTTGTAGCCACTTGAAACAGTAATGATGGTCCCTTTCTGCTTGGCTGAAAAATCGTAATGATATACTGTGATTCCTGAACCAACTACTGCTATCACAATAACAAGTGCAATTGCTGCTTTTACTGTTTTATTCATGTTTAATGACCTCGTTTATGAAATTGACTTCACTAAAGTGAAGTTAATTTCAATAATTAAAACTTCGCCCATGACATACAAAGTTTGAACCAGATGGGCAGAACTCTCCAATAAGTCTCAACCTGTTACAGAGTAACACTTAATTACCGGATGACAATAGACTGTTATTCAGTTCGGGGAGCCCCAATTGGGCTGAGAGGACTACTGTGTAGTCGACCCTTGGAACCTGATCCAGTTAATACTGGCGGAGGGAAGAAATGAAAACACATTCTTCGTACAACAAAATAGGAATTGCCTTGCTATCGAGCCTCATGGAAACCATTTACGGGGTTATTTTTTATGAATGGTTCTAGGAAGGCTCTGATATCTTCCACATTCAGTGGAATGTTTCTCTGGGGAATACTTGCATCCATCGCGCCCCTTTCACAGGCCTGGCCGTTTGCAGCCAGCGCTTCCGGCTTTGCAACGGTTCTACTGGTGCTCACAGGTCCGGTACTTGCCCTTATTGGAAACGTCTCTATGGGATTTGTTTCCGATTATATCGGGAGGAAGAAGGTATTCATCCTGACAATGGCACTTTATATCGCAGGCATCATCATAATCTCGTTCTCCTTCAGCATACTCTCCCTGCTGGTGGGAATAGGCCTTGCCCAGTTCGGAATAGCCGGAGAGGAAATACCGACCATAGCACTCCTTGCAGAGGATTCCAGCACAAAGCAGAGAGGGTCGATTATCACTAATGGAATGAACTTCAGCAATATCGGAAGTGCGTTCATAGCCGGGGTGCTCATAATCGTGGCAGTGGGCAATTTTGGCATCCTCGTTCAGAGGCTGGCCATATTCATTCCATCACTGCTGTTGATAGGAATAATTGTGTATTCCAGGCTGAGGCTTCCAGAATCGTACAGGTGGCTTGACACAAAGGGCAGAAAGAAAGAGGCTGAGGAACAGGCAACGAAGCTGGAACTTGACACCAGCCCCAATGGAAACAGGCCCGGAAACAGGGTTAATCCTGCGGTGAGTTACACAGTCCTTGCTTTCCTTGCACTGTCGCAATATCTCACATTTGGCCTGATGGCCTACATTGTTCCATATTATGAGTTCACGGGTGTCGTTGTGAGCTACCTTGTATTCTTCGGCCTCCTAGGTTCTTCCATCGCAGGGCCAATTGCAGCAAAGCTTATCTCCAGGGGACGCAAGAATTACTCGCTGTTTGCATATCTGGGCGGGTTCATTTCTGTTCTGGCAATCCTGGCAGTAGTGAACGAACTGCAGAATCTCTTCATATTCGTGCCACTTCTGTTCATCAACATGGCTTTCAGCGAATTTGCGTGGGCAACAAGAACAACACTTGAACCGGAGCTCTTCACCACCAGAAACAGGGGAAAAGCCATAGGTTTCGTCAGGCTCGTTCCAATGATTGCCTACCCTATCTCAATTTACCTGTTCGCAAACTTCACCCTTTACCAGCAGATACTTTCCAACGTCATCCTTTGGGGAGTTGGCGTCTTAGGGGCTGTAATATGGTTCATTGCAGGTGTTGAAACGAAGAACCTTGATCTCGATTACCAGCTGAGAGAAGCCTGAAATCGGTCTTCTCAAAATTTTTCATATCAGCTGAAATTTTTTAATTCCCTTAAAATGCTCCTTTTTCCTCTCTCAATAAAGAACTCGGAGCCTGTATTCAGCCCGTATTCCAGATCCTGGAAACCTGCTAGCTTAAGGTAAAGTTTTGCCCTCTCCATAATGTCAGGGTCCCTTTCCTCGCCGTAATGAAGCAGTATTTCCCTTGAAAATGGCTCACCAAAGTCATATATTAATTCTGTGAAGTCCTTCGCGGGATCACCAATCCTGGAATCAGCCCAGTCAAGAAGTCCCTGGAATATAATGGAGACGGGATCGAAGAGCATGTTCCAGCCCCCAAAATCCCCATGTATGAATTTCTGGCTGTAATTCAAGCCATGGAATTCCTCCTCCAGAGTATCCAGGAATTCATTGCATATTCTCAGTTCGTCCGGGTACAAACCCTTTTCACCGGTTATTCGGCATTCCTGAAACCAGGAGCTTATTTTCTCCTCCCATTTGTCAGTGACGTATTTTTCCAACACCGGCCCGACAAGATCTTGTGGAATGGAATGGATGGAACCAAGGGTTTCACCAATCTGCATGGCGATCAGGCCACGTTTATTGCCACTGAGGTGGACATCGGCCCTCAAAGCATGGATCTCATCCTTGACTGGCTGTGTTGTAAACATTGACCCGTCGATGAATTTATACGCCGCAGCCACAAGATTTGGTTCAAAAATGCTTGACACATATTCGGGTACTTTAACGGGGAGCGTGCCCTTTATGAGGCTGGTCAGAGACATCTCCTTCTCGATTCCATTTGCGGCCTCAACGGTTTTGGGAATTTTCACCACGTATGCCATGTTGACAAGAAGAATCTGGCTGGACCACCCAAAATCCACTTCTGCCAGATCCTTGATTTCCAGGGCAGGGAAGAGTTTTCCCAGAATGCCTTCATATTTCTCGGTGAAATTCAATTCTCTTTGTCATTGGAATAATGTTAAAAGAACCTCTTATCCGACCACTATAAATATTGCAACTTTTTTTACCTGAAAATGTTTTATAAGCAGTTACCTATCTCAAGAAGCCGGACTTGGCCGGGGAGTTAGGCTCTCCCTGTTACCCGAAGTCTATATGCGGGGGTGACGGCCTGTTGAGGTCAACCAGACTTCTGTCAGGCCCTGTGGAATCAGTGACGTTCTGTCCCTTCGG